>Ga0272446_1003444_pt1 | contig 19900 bp, 12 predicted proteins | sample YNPCB0061_FD_194587 | JGI IMG/M metagenome (GOLD analysis project Ga0272446, IMG submission 194587) | Hot spring microbial mat communities from Yellowstone National Park, WY, United States - YNP-CB-006-1 | ecosystem: Environmental > Aquatic > Thermal springs > Hot (42-90C) > Sediment | place...
CGTTTGAGGTTGACATCACCGGCGCTCAGCGTACCGATCAATTCATCACCGGACAGCAGCGGAACACCCAGGACATTCGACGACGGCATCTCCTGAAACAGCGGCGTTCGCCCTTCCCACTGCTGGTAATCATAGACCACGAGCGGCTGGCGCGTCTGCGCTACTCTGCCGATGACCCCTTCGCCGGGCGCAATCCGCATACCGGCGTAATCACGGTTCATACCGACGCTGTAATGAATCCGTAAATTGTTCTGTTCTGGATCATACAAAGCGATCGTTCCGTATGTGACGCGCAGCAGGGCTATTGTCCGCTCAACGATTGCCTTCAGCACCGTATCGCGATCCAGATTACCAGTAATATCGGTCATGATGTCGTACAAGACATCGAGTTGCTGCACTCGCCGCCACAATTGTTCATAGAGCCGGGCGCGCTCGATGGCGACGTTGATGTGCTCCGCCAGTTCGGTCATCACGCGCAGATCGTCGTCGGTCAACACTACACTATCGGTGCTTTCGATATTGAGCGCGCCAATGACCCGATCCTGGTCGCGCAGCGGTACGCAAATCTCCGATACGATGTTGTCCATCACACCGATGAAATCCGGGTCGCTGCGCACATCGGCAATCAGTGTCGCCCGACCGCTGAGGATCGTGCGACTGATGACGCCTCGACCGAATGGAATGCGATCCAGTTGAACAGCATAGCCTACCTGATGCTGGAGCGCCAGTTCGTCGCCGTCGCGCAGATAGAGACAGACGAGCGAGTATCCAAATGTTGCCGCAATCGACTCAACGACGGTACGAAACAGGGCGGGCAGATCGATCTCACGTGCCATGGCTTCGCGCACCTGCCCGATCAGGTGCAACTCCTGCGCCTGCCGTCGCGTGACGGCATAGAGATCGCGCATTCGTTGCTCATTCGCACGCACTTCGTTCTCGATACGCCGGCGTTCAGCCAGTTCCTCCTGCGCGATTGTATAGAGACGCGCGTTATCGATGGCAATTGCTGCAAGTTCGGCGAAGCGCATCAGCAGTGTCACGATCGACTCGAACCCTTCCAGGGTCGGCGTACCGTAGGAAACGCCCAACACCCCAATGATCGCCGATCTCAATCGCAGCGGCACGGCAATGACCGTCCCGAAATCAGACATATCGATCGATCGCACCCGTCCTTCCCAGTTGCGGTAGTCCTCAACCATCATGGGCGCACCGGTTTGACAGACACGTCCGCTGATACCTTCACTGACTGCGATCACACTGCCGCGATTCTGTGCATGTTTACCGATGCCGATCTTCATTTCGAGCAGCGCGCCATCGGGCGACAGCAGATCGATAAACCCGTCATTCGCTCCTGCCAGACGCGCTGCATGCATCATGATGGTTTCAAGCACATCGTTCAGGTCGAGGCGACTCATGATCGCCAGCGCCGTTTCGTGCAATACCGCGAAATAGTCAGGGGAACCTGTGCGAGATTCGCCAGAAGAGAGATGGTCGGTGTGCGCCGTCCTCTGAAGACGCCGAAGTTCGTCCTCAAGTTCGCGCATACGAGCACGCAAGGCGTTATTCTCAGCACGGAGCGATTCGAGATCCATAGTGGTTTCTACAGGTGACGGCACGGATACGAGGTGCGCCAGCATCTTCACACAGGGACAGGTGCGCATTCCACACTCTCATTGTAACAAAAGCTTATCACACAGCAATTACCTCTTCTTCAACGTGCGTTGTGAAAACTGTATGCGAGAGTGTGGTACACTCCTGAAGCATGCAAAAGCAGTCCTTTGTTTTCACACGATCATTATGATCGATTGACACGCCATGACAATCCTCTATTTCATTCCTCGCTACGACCCTGCATTGATGGGGAACCGCATCCATGCCGAGGTCATAGCTGCCTGGCGCGCAGAGGGGGTCGATGCTGAGGTGATCACACTCACCGCTGGCATCTCCCGTCTGATCAGCGAAGTTCAAGAAGGTATCCTCGTTCATCGTCTGCCAGTGAGTTCGCCCCACGTCTTGAAAGTGATGAACCATGCACTGGCGTTGCCGACCGGGTATCCGTATCTGGCAGGGGCGCTGGTGCATTTCCGACGGTTCATTGCCGCGCGACGGTACGACCTGGTGCATATCGAAACGGCATTCCCGCTTGGGTTCATCGCAGCGCTGGCGCCGCGTCGTCGCTGCCCGCCGCTTGCGGTCACACTGCCCGGCGCCGATATTATGAGCGTGCCGGAGTTCGATTACGGGTATGGGCGCTTTCTTGCGGTTCGTATGATCCTGCCGTTCGTCTTCCGCCGGGCTGCTGTGTTGCGCGCCGATTCGCCGCAGATTCGTTCGCTGGCGGTGCGTCTGGGCGCTCCGCCAGCCAAAGTGACCGCCATTCCCTACAATATCACCGTCGATAGTTATCCGCCTCCTGGCATAGACCTCGACGCATTGCGTCAGCAGTGCAGAGCCGACATCTGTGCGCGCTACGGTCTCGACCCTGCGCGTCCAATTGTTGTAAGCCTGAACCGGCTCCATCCCTTCAAAGGGATCGAATATCTGGTGGAAGCCATTCCATATGCGCGCGAGGGCGGGATCGATCCGCAGGTCGTGATTGTGGGACCAGACCGCAGCACGAAGCGATTTGGCGACTATGGCGCATACCTGAAGCAACGCGCGCAGGAACTGGGCGTTGCGCCGTTCATCACATTCACCGGCGGCATTCCGCATGATCAGACAATGGCGCATCTCGCAGCCGCCGATACGGTCGTTGTTCCCTCGGTCGCCGAGTCGTTCAGTCGGGTGGTGGTCGAAGCGGCAGCGGTTGGCGCCCCACCCATCGTCACCCGCACCACCGGCGTCAGTGATTATGTCGCCGAAGCGGATTGCGGGATCGTCGTGGCGCCACGCAGCGGCGCCGCCATTGGTGAGGCGTTGGTGCGGTTGCTTCGTGACCGGTCGCTGTGGGAGAGGTATGCGCAGCGCGGACCGGTTATGGCGGCAGCGTTCAATTCGCAGACGATCGCCGGGCAATTGTTGCGTCTCTACGAGCCGTTCCTGTCGGGCAAGAGCGTTCCTTCCACGCACAAGGGGTAATCCCCATGCGCATCTGCTATGTCGCCTATCCCAACAGTCTCAAACTGCGCTCCGCCAATGCCGTGCAGACGCATGCCACACTGCGAGCGCTCAAGACGCTGGCGCCGGATACCCTGGCGATCGTGCCGCGCGTCGAGGCGGGTCCAGGTGCGTTCGACGGGTTGGCGCTCCACCTGCCACGCATCGGAATCGGTCGTCTGTCACGGGTCTATCGTTCCACCCTCTGGTACTATGCCGAGCGCAGCGCCTATGCCTGGATGGTGCTGGCGCTGCTGACCTGGCTGCGCCTGGCGCGTCGCCAGCGCTTTGATGTCATTTATGTGCGTGAAGTGATCTGTGCGCTGTGGCTCGCGCTGCTGGCGCCGCGTCTGACCGGCGCGCGCGTGGTGTATGAGGTGCACGATCTGGAAAGCCGGAATCCGTCGCGCGCGAAAGAGCGCTGGGCGCAGCCGCTGCTGCACCTGATCGACCGCCTGACCCTGACACGCCCTGCGGCATTGACGTCACTCACTGCCACGTTCCGCGATATGCTGGCATCAACTGGATTGCGCGATCCATGCGAAGTTGCCGTGCTCCCCGACGCCTACGATGAAACACGCTATACACCGCAAGACCGCGATGACGCCCGACGGGCGCTTGGTCTGTCGGATGAACCCACGATTGTCTATGCCGGGCTGACCTTCGCTTACCGTGGGGTTGACCTGCTGCTCAACGCCCTGGTTGACACGCCAGGCGCGCGCCTGATCCTGGTCGGCGGACGCGACGCCGAACGCACGGCACTCGCCGGGCAGGCGCAACGCCTGGGTATCGGCGAACGGGTAACGTTCATCGGCACACAACCGCAGGATCGGGTGCCGCTTTACCTGGCCGCCGCCGATGTGCTGGTCATTCCCGATACGGTCACCGACGTAACGGCGTCGCCGTTGAAATTGTTCGAATACATGGCGATGGAACGTGCAGTGGTGTGTCCCGATCTTCCGGCGCTGCGCGAGATTACTGGAGGAGACGGCGCAATGCACGTTCCCCGCGGCGATGTTGCGGCGCTGGCGGCTGCGCTGCGCACCCTGCTCGACGATTCTGCGCTGCGACAGACGCTGGCGCAACGCGGGCGTGAGCGCGTGGCGCCCTACACCTACACATGGCGCGCAGCGCGCCTGATTGCCGTGTGCGAGCGGGTGGCGCAGGCGCGCGATCGGGTGTGTATCAACGAAGTGTAGCGCCGTTGAACGCAACGGCGCCCGGTTATCCGTAACGACATTCACATATGCCGTGCCGCACTGCCGTAACGCGGCGGCGGCGCGCCACGCGGCATGTTCCGCCGTCGCGCCGAACGGAGCAGGCGCAAAGGTTCGCGCACCACCCGTCGCTCCACCGGTGCACGCACCGGTTGATGCACCGGCAATTCCAGTGTTTCACAGGCATACCCCAGCAGCGCCATAATCTGTCCCAGGTTCTGGGGCGCAACCTCGCGCACCACCAGTGCGTCTTCGTCGCGTTCGATAATAATGCGTCGCATTTCCGGCGTCAGGCAGTGATGCGCCCCACCCCGCCCGGCAATCATCTGCTGGTAGGCGCCGACGCCAAAGAATGCGATCTTTTGACCAGGATAGGGATCGGGCAGCAACAGCGGCGGCGCTCCCGGTCGCGGGAAAAAGTCGTCACTGTCGCACGTCAGGCGACCGGCAAGGCGCACCGGGCGCACCGGACGATTCCATCCATCCAGCGGCAGGATGATGAACTCCTGACCTGGCACGATCAGGCTATCGGGCAGCGACACCATCAGACTGCCGTTGAGCAACACCCAATCCGGCGCATCACCCTGCCCACGCTTGACCCGTCCGACTTCCATGATGAAGACATTGTGCGACGCAACGGTATAGCGACCAAACTCGCCAACCAGGGTTGGTTGCGGCATATCATGGGCAGCGCAGGTCGACGCCAGCGTGCGCATCAGGCGCTCGAGAAAACCGACGTAGTCGAAACGAAAATCGAGCGAATAGGCGGATGTCGGCATGCCGCCGCCAAAGTTGAACAGCATCAGCGATGGCGCATGCTGTCGCAGGCGAGCATACGCCTCAGCCGAACGCGCCAGCCGCATATTCCAGCGATCGGCATCCTCGATCTGACTCCCAACCATTGCGTGGTACATCACCAGGCGGTGCGGCGTATGGCGCAGTCGTTCCACAACCTGCTCAATCTCGTCCGGCGTCAAGCCAAACCGTTCACCACCGGGATGATCTGCATCGACATCGGCAGGCGCGTGGCGCTCCCGTACACCGAGCAGCAACGGTTCGCGGCACATCGCCAGCAGTGTCTCCAGTTCGTCCAGGTCATCGATGACCGGCACAACACGCGCGAAGCCAGCACGACGCAACGCACTGATCGCAGCCAGGTAGGCATCGTCCTTCGAGCCGTTGCAGAAGATGTATCGATCGGACGGCAACACTCCCTGCTGCCACAGGCGATGCGCGATAGTCACATCGGCGGCAGCGGAGGTTTCGTAGTGGGCGCCAGCGCCGATGGCAGTGCGCACAACCTCTTCGGCAAAGTTGGCTTTCGTCGCATACGCATAGATAAAACCGCCGACATACCCGCTCCGCATGCGCGCGTCGTCCGCCCATGCCAGCATCCGCTCGATCTGAAGCGTGATCTGAGGGCAATACGCGACCTCTAGCGGCGCGCCGTAGCGCGCCACCATCGCATTGAGGTCTATCTGATCCGCCAGAAGCAATCGGTCGCCACGACGGCTGATGAAATCGTTGATCTGTCCTTCAGGGCCGACGCCATAACGGTCGGTGAACGCGGTGACGTAGGGCTGCCCATTCAATTGGAGTGAACCTCCTTCATCTGCACGAGGCTGGCAGAAGCGCCAGCAAAACGAGTCCAGAACATGCGACCAGACTCACCCGGCAGACAAGGGGACACAAAAACCCCCGCACGTTCGACGTGCGGGGGCGCATGCAACAGAGGTTCGTCAGAGGAGACTATCTCGAACGGCAGGCGCACACCCGCACGCCGGGGAGTGCATCGACTCCGGGCGCGACAGGTCGCGGCAGGATAAGTTGGCTTGACCGTCCATACACTCTTCCTGAACGCTCTACCGGGACCATCCGTTCATGCGAAGATGAACCGTTCTCTGATGGCGCTCCAAAAATCACGCTGCATCCTTGCGCGGATTTTTGCCGGAGAGCACGAACACCGTGTGGCGCGCAGGCGCCAGGAACGTATTGTAGTGGATTCTGGCGTGATGTCAAGAGGGAAAATGACCCTCATCCCACCACACCTCCCAACTGAAACCTACGCCGCCAGCCCCAGGCTGCGTTTCTTCTCCTCGACATCGATCCCGTGGAGACGCGCCAGATTCAGTCCGAGGATCTTCTGCTTCGCCTCCTTCGTCAACTGCCCGCATCCATACCCCTGCACGATGTCGTCCGGCAGTTCAAACTCCCAGAACGCTTTCAGCGCGCCGCGCGGATGCCAGATCGGCGTCTCTCCGCCGTAGATGATTTTATCTTCGCCGCACCAGAAGAGCAGTTTTGCCATGGTCTCGGCAAAGACGCGCGGTGAGCGCACAACAAAGTTGACTGTCGCCGCAATCGAAGCGTAGAGGTTCGGATAGCGCACCAACTGCCAGCAGATCTCATCGATGAACGGTAATCCGACGTGGAAGATAACGAAATTGATCTCCGGGAACCTGGCAGCTGCGCCATCCATGTCCCACGCTTGAGTGTGTTCAACCGGTTGCGGTCCCAGCGGAACGCCTTTATGGACGCCGATGAGATTAACACCCAGTTCAAGCGCCTTCTCGAAGACCGGGAACGCCACCCGTGGATCGTCCATGCGCCACGGGAACGGCTGACCGTAGTCATAGCGCACGTTGTAGAGCTTAAACCCGCGGGCGCCGTACTCCTTGACCTGAATCTCCATCAGATCGAGCGCCTTCTTTCCTTCGAGCGGGTTGATCGATCCCCAGAAGATCGTCCGATCGGGATATTTGCGCGCCATCGCCGCGCACTTTTCCCAACTCGAAAGCCCGTCCTTGAACAGATCGGTCAGCGGCAACGGTTGCGCAATGATCATGTCGGTGGGGCTTTCGTCGAAAACCATGCGCGCGATTTCATCCGCCGTCCACTCGCGCATGTACTCTTCGCGGGTGAGAGTCTTCTCGCCGGGAGCGTTGAGCACTTGATGGAAGGCGTACAGATGCTCGATGAACATCTCCCCTGGCTTGCCAAACGCATTGGACTTATCGAAGTTGAAGACGTGGCACACACCGTCGAACACGAACGCATCATCAATCATGGCAATCCTCCTCAACATCGCCGATACGCTACCGGTCCGACTCGCGAAGGCGTTGATCGCGCGCCAGGCGCGCTTCACGGAGCGGCAGGAGTTGTTCCAGCGGGAGTCGGAGCCGCTCACGCGCCGTTGCCGACAGACGATCCGGTGACCAGGGGGTGTTCCAGGTGATCTGGACGTTGACCGCCTCGACGCCCTGAATGCCCTTGACTTCCTCTTCCATCATCTGCAAGAGATGGAGCGAAAAGGGACACCAACCCGTCGTCAGAATGATGTCGATATCGACCTGTCCGCCCGAGATCCGCACCTGCTCGACCAATCCCATGTCTACAACACTGACCTGTCGCTCCTTGCAGCACGGGTCATAGCAATGCTGAAGGACGGTCATCACCTCTTCCACAGACACGGGGGTTTGCGTTCCTGGAGAATCAGTGGTTACACCTTCGACCATGGACACCTCCTTGTGCTAAACGGCAAGACGAACCACACGACCATCCTGACGAACAGGGTGGCCAGCGATCAACACGTGCGCTACGCGACCGATGCCATGTTTGTGTATGCCTCAAGGGCGAACGTTTCTCTTGCGGCGCGGAGATATGCCTGACCAGCATAGCATGTACCGGACAGGTGCGTCAAGATGTATTCTGGCTATGGGCTATCTGGCTGACTGGCTGTTATACAAGAACAGATAGCATGCGACCCGGAGGTGGAATGCCACTGAGCAACGACGCGCACTCCTTGAGGTATAATCCCCGCAGTACCTGCTTGCTCTGCGCGCATGCGCAAAGGATTCTTGAGAATGACGCCGTTCAACGGTCTGGGCATGCACCTGGGCGCCCTGGCGCGCCTGTCGCGGGCGCGCACACGTTCGATCAGCCCGGAAAACTTCACCGGTGAAAAGGGCAGGGGCGGAATGGCGACCGACGGCACAGGCGCGGCGTGCGCCCGCGACCTGGGGGTCGGGTGGAAGATCTCGCCGTCCATCCGCATCGCTCCCGGCGAAACGCGAACACTTGCCGATGTGCACGGTTCGGGCGCTATCCAGCATATCTGGATGACATTGACCGGTCACTGGCGCCATAGTATTCTGCGCATCTACTGGGATGATCAGGAAACGCCGTCGGTCGAATGCCCGGCTGGCGACTTCTTTGCCTGCGGGTGGGGACAGTATGCCCGGATCAGTTCGCTCGCCGTGTGTGTCAACCCCGGCAGTGCGTTCAACTGTTACTGGGAAATGCCCTATCGGAGCGGGTTCCGCATGACGATGACGAATATCGCCGCGCAGGAGATGACGCTCTATTACCAGATCACCTTCACGGAGACCGATATCCCCGACGATCTGGCATACTTCCACGCCCAGTTTCGGCGCGTCAACCCGCTACCGTACAAACAGGTCTATACCATCCTCGACGGTGTGCAGGGTCAGGGGCAGTATGTCGGCACCTATATGGCATGGGGCGTCAACAACAATGGCTGGTGGGGCGAGGGGGAGATCAAGTTCTACATCGATGGCGACGATGAGTATCCTACCATTTGCGGCACCGGCACAGAGGACTATTTCTGCGGTTCGTACAATTTTGATGTGGGCAAAGATCAGGGAGGGTATCGTGAATTTACGACGCCGTACTCCGGTCTGGCGCAGGTTATCCGCCCTGATGGTCTCTATCGCTCGCAGATGCGTTTCGGTATGTACCGCTGGCATATTACCGATCCCATCCGCTTTGAGCGCGACCTGCGCGTGACTATTCAGGCGCTGGGCTGGCGCAGCGGCGGACGGTACCTGCCGTTGCAGGACGATATTGCATCGGTGGCGTACTGGTATCAGACGCTGCCCACGGCGCCGTTTCCGCCGCTTCCCGACGCTGATTACCTTGAGGTGATATGATGAACGACCCTCACCAGAATGATGGTTTCATGACAGGGATGATTGCCGGCGCTCTGGTGGGAGCGACTGCCGCAGTGGTTCTGCTACGGCGCCGTTTTCCCGCAGGCGCGGGGAGCGATGAGCGGTATCTGGAACTGCCGCCGCCCGATAGCGCCACGCAGGAAGCGGCACGCACGGCAGCCGCAACGATCGTTGCCCGCCTGCGCAGTGCGTTCCCCAACCTGGCGCGGATAGACGCATAAATGGGGTCATTTCACCGCAGAGGCGCGGAGGACGCAGAGAGGGATTGAAGGAAGACTCTGCATTCCCGGCGTCTCTGCGGTGAAGTCGTGAATATATAGCAGTTCCCACAGAGGTTGAACCAATTGGACAAGGTTGAACACTCCCAGTATCGTGCTCCCCACACGGTGACCGAAATGAATTTCGGTCTACGCTCTGCCGCAAGCGGGCGCCTCGCGCGACACGGCAGACCCGGACAAGGGTCAACATATCTGAGAACTGCTATAAATGCGCGCACCATTTGGGTGTGATATACTGCAATTGGGCAACGAACACAGAAGGAGATCGCCACACCTATGAACACGAGTCTGTTCGACGACGAGATGAAACGCCGTCTGCTGGTCGGGTTGCTCAGTCTGCTGCTGACAACCCTGGCAGCGCGTCTCGCGGTCTATATCGCCGATCTGATCCTGGGTCCAGAGGAGAAAGCGGAGGCGTAAGCGCCACCCTCCCGCAGGGCGTCGCTGCAGGAGGGGGACACGGCAGGGGTCACGACGATTTTTCCGCTGTCTCTGCCAGCATCCGTTCGCGGTAGTAGCCCCAGTATCGCTCCGGCATCATCGCTGCAATCCGCAGCATCATATCATCGGTCAGGTCGTTCATGCGATCAAAGGGGATTTTGTCGCCTTCAACAGGCGGATGATACGGTTTGCCAAACCGCACCCGCAGCGGGCGCCGCCGCAGAATTGCGCCAATGCCTGCTTCGGTGCCCCAGATCGCAACCGGCACTATCGGGCATTGGGCGCGGATCGCCAGGCGCACTGCGCCGCCACGCCCTTGCTGTAACTGCCCGGTGTCACTGCGGTGCCCTTCGGGGAACATGATCAGCACTGCCCCCTGCTTGAGCGCCTCCTCCGCCGCTTCGAGCGCCGCCAGGTCGCGCTTGCCGCGTTTGATCGGGATGACGTGCATCGTGCGGAACCACCACGCTGCGATCGGGTTGTTGAACAATTCTACTTTTGCGACCCACCAGGGACGATGGGAGAGGGGGAGGGAGGCGCCAACGACCAGAATATCGCTCCAGTGCAGGTGATTGACCGCCAGTATCATGCCTTGCGGACGTGGCGGCAGATGCTCGCGCCCCTCAATCTTCCAGTTGGCCCACACAAGCCGTAGCAGATTGAGCGGTATCCAGAGCAACAGGTAGAAGAACAGACCAGGCACAAGCGTTCTCCTTTTACGTCTCCGCTTACAGTTCTATTCCCAGGCGCAGCGAATAGACCAGGCGCCCTCCCAGCCATCCGGTCAGCACAACCAGCATTGCTCCCAGCGTCAGCAGCGCCAGGTAACTCCGCCGCGCTCCGGCATCGTCCAGGATTGCCGGGTTTCGTCGCCGCACCTGCCATGCCTGCCAGTATACGACCATTATTGCCACTCCCGCCAGTGCGTGCGCGTTGACCCAGACCAGCGCGTCGTCTCTGGGACGCAGCGGATCGAACACCTGTCGCGCAGCATCGATCGTTCCGGTGACAATGGCAGGCAACAAGAGCAACCATCCCAGCCACAGGCAATGGTATGCTGCTGTTTCCAGCGAACGATCACCACGCCAGAGGTAGAGCGCCGTCATGATGGCATTCCCGATCAGCAGACCGATCGGAAGATGAACTGTGAATGGATGGAGAGGAGACATTGGCGAACAAACACAACGTGCGACATCATTATATCATACGTCTCGTTGAGGTCATGAGGATTGCTATGCCGCCCGTGTTCCACGCCGGACGCACTGATCTGTATCCCATATGTCAAACTTTGTGAAGACGGTGATTTTCGCGCACGGTCATCGCGCCACGAAGCTCAACCACATGACATGCGGCGCCGGAAGCATCACAGCCTCAGTCATAACCGTTGCTGTGCGGCGACGCGGATCGCTGCTGGAGATGACGATGGTTGTGCGGAGACGGCTCCCCTGTGGCTGCGCCTGCCAGAGGTAGGTGAGCGTCAGGTGTGTGCTGGCGCCCGGCTCAAGCGCCCCCTTCGTCGGGTCCACGATCACCCAGCCCTCCGGGCTGAACTGTGGTCTGAACTCAATAGCCAGTCCCGGAGCGATCGGCGTATCGGCGCCGCAACCGATCCGTTGCACCTGGTTCGGGTTTTTCTGAATCCCAACACTGAGACGCTCTGGTAACATCCCCAGATTACGGTACTGGTAGACAATCCGACCATCCTGGTGAAGCAACATCTGGAACGTGAAGGTGTGATCCGGAGGACCTGCGGCAGTCGGTACATCCTCGAAACTGACCACAAACGTTGTGCCGTTGTTGACCGTCCCATAACGCACGCTTCCGCCGCGCGACGGGTCAAGGTCGGTGCGGAATGGCGCCAGCAGGTTAAAGAATGCTTCAGTAGCCGGCAGACAACGTTCCAGCAGACCGGTGTACGGATAGGGCCAGTCAAACATCAGCGTCCCATCGGACGTGATGGAGGTCTCGGTGAATGTGGAGGTATAGAGCGGGAACGCCAGTCCCAGCGGCACGCCATCGACCCGAGTTGTGTTCGTCAGTTCCAGGGTGGGTGCATCGGGTGGCAGGTCGATCCATTGGTACACTGGTCCCCCCGGCTCGTCGCTGCGATAGACGCCAAATGGCGCATACCCGACCTTTGCTTCGAACGTCAATGGACGTGTGCCGGTGTTCGTGATGGTCACTGTGTGCGTAACACTGGCGTTGAAATCGAGTGTGGCCGTCACGTAATCGGTTGATAATGCAAGCCGCGGCGCATCGAGCAGCAACCCGAAATCGACCGATCCGCCGGTCGGCACGATGATCGTGCGTTGCTGCGGTGCATACGAGCGAGCGGATGCGGTCAGGGTATGGACACCCGTGGTCAGCACCAGCGCGAAGGTTCCGTCAGCGGCAGTCGTTGTGCTCGCACCGCTCTCGGTGCTGACGGTTGCCGCGAGCGGCGTGCCAGTCTCTGCATCACGCACGATGCCGGTCACCGGTGTGCCGCCAGCGCCGGTCACGACCATTGTGACCGGCACTGTTACTGGTGGAAGGGTCAGATCACCGGCATAGATCTGGATGCGCGCCGTGTAGGTTCCGGGCGTTGCAACACTGCCAGCATCGAGGGTCACGTTGACGGATGCGCTTTGACCAGGATCGAGGTTCAGGGTCGTCGTCGAGAGGCGCAACCAGGGAACATCAACGCGCGCGCGGGCCACAGCCGCATGTGCGTCGATCAACCCCCATCCGTAGACATTGTTCCCGCCCCCTGCTACGGCGCCACACTGCGGATCATCCTGCCGTCGCGCTGTGTCGCGCAGGATAGCATACGTTGCGTCGTAATCGCCGATCAGCGCCGGATTGGCGGCGTAGAGCAGCGCTGCCACCCCGGCGACGTGCGGAGTCGCCATTGACGTTCCGCGCAGTGTTGTGTACCCGTCATTGAGCGATGCAGAGTAAATACCGCCATCACCGGGGGCGACGAAGTCCGGCTTCATCCGCCCATCAGCAGCAGGACCGCGCATACTGAATGATGCAATCGAACCGCTGCGATTGGTGGCGCCGACTGCCACCACATCGGCATAGTCGCCCGGAGATGCAATCGTGCCGCAGGCGCCAACACCGTTGCCTGCCGCAAAGACCGGGAAGATGCCGGCTGCACGCCATGCTGCGGTGTAGCCGGCATACCAGGGATCGTTGCTGCCGCCAGCCCATGAGTTGTTGACAATCATCGGGCGTAGATCCGGTCGTGGATTGCGGTCGTTGAGATCGGTCGGCGCCAGGATCCATTGCGCGGCGGCGAGCAGATCGCTTTCGCTACAGAATGACCCTTCGCACCCCTGCGCAGCAATCCACTGCGCGCCTGGCGCAACGCCGAATCGCTCGCCGCCCGGTCGACTGCCGACAATCGTGCCGGTGGTGTGGGTGCCATGCCCGTTCTGATCGACCGGCATCGGAAACACACCCTGCGGATCGTACCAGTTGTAGTTGTGATCGTACATTCCGCCGCCAAGCGCGCCGCGATACCGGTCGCGCAGCGCCGGATGGATCCCCAACACGCCGGTATCGATTGATGCAACGGTGACCCCCTGACCGGTAATGCCAAACTCATTCCAGACCCGGTCGGCGCCGATCGCCCTGATGTTCCAGCACACCGGATTCCCGTCCGAACTGCAACGCTCATCGAGACTCGCTGGCGCCGACACCTGCGGCGCAACCGCCACACGCGCATCGGTGCGGACCAGCGCAACGTCGGCGCGTCGTTCCAGCGCCTGCGCATCGGTGAGCGTTCCTTCGACATAGACCGCATTGACAATCCAGAATGGTCGGTATGTCAGACCGCGCGCCGACAGTTCAGCGCGCAGAGAACGCTGGGTACGCTCCGCGTGTTCCACCAGCGTGCGGTAGACGAACCGCCCGCGTTCTCCCCAGTCGGTTATGCCATACGCCGCGCTCAGATCCGCCTGATTGGTCAAATAGACGATGAACGAACCTCGCTCGGAAGGTTCGTCCAGTTGCGTTGCCAGGCGCGGGTCGAGCGATTGTTCCTGCTGTGGCAATGGTACGCTGGCAGGACCCCAGGCATGCGCCATTGCCAGCGATGGTTGCGCAGACGCTTCGTACAGCAAGGCGGTGATCGGGGTTGTCCCGGTATTCGTGATCACCAGCGGTCGCGTGACCTGCTGACTCGACGTCAGCGTTTCACCGATTGAATCGGGGGAAGCGGCAAGAACGCCTGATGCGCGCACAGAGACCCTGCCGGCCTGATCCACATATGCAGAAAGAAGAACCAGGACAATGATGAGGAGGCGCGAAATAGCAGCGCGAGCCGACATACAACGATCCTGACACGAGCTCCGCTTTGACCACAGGTATCAGCATAGCACCCAGGAGCGGGTAGTGTCAAGGAAATACGCGGATGAAAACACTGTAATCATGTTATCCGTGGTGCTTAACAATTTCAGGCTTCTTTCTTAACCGCACTGTGAGTATAATCGCGTCGAGCCAGTTTGAGGATCAGGCAAGTGAAGAAAACGAGAAGGGTCGTTGCAAAGCAACGATTCGCGATTGGTGTCGCCCGACAGAATGCCGGGGTCTGAGGCATAACGCGCTGGTTTGTACGACGCCTGCCGCAGGAGATCTCCTGCGGCGCATTGCTGTATTCGCGGCATCAAGTGATGGACGCGTTACGACCGGTGATCCCTGATGTGAGAAGAGTTTCTGGAAGGAGCACGTGCATGGTTCATCCCAATCGCCGCCCGGTTGCGGCGCAGCGCCTGGTCATTGCAGCGGCGATGCTGGCGTTGCTCTTCGCTGGCATGCTCGGGATTGCGCAACCGGCGACCGCAACCACCACGATCATCACCCAGTGGACGTTCAATTCCCCCACGCCTGACAGCAGCACCGCTACTGGCACGACCGATCCGGCGATCGGCAGCGGAACCGCCTCCCTCGTCGGCGGCACAACCGCGACATTCGCCAGTGGCGATGCGAGCGGCGGCAGCACCGACCCCGCCACCGGCGATGACTCGGCGTGGAATACGACCACCTATGCGCCACAGGGAACTGAGGACCGCCAGCGCGGCGCCCAGTTCGCCGTCAGCACCGTCGGGTATCAGAACATTCGCTTCAGTTTCGACCTGCGCCACAGTAATACCGCCGCCAACACGGTTGCGCTGCTCTATTCGACCGACGGCGGCGCGACGTTTAGCGAAGCCGCCACCTTCGTGGCGACCGCAGGCGATGCGTGGTTCAACAATCGCTCGTTCGATTTCAGCAGCATCCCGGCGCTGAACGATAATCCGAACATCGTGTTCCGCGTCGTGGCGGCGTTTGCGTCCGGCGGCAGCGTCTACGCGCCGTCCAATCCGGGAAGCAGCTACGGCGCCAGCGGCACCCTGCGCTTCGATATGGTCACCGTGCGTGGCGAGCCGATCAGCAGCGCTACCCCCACCCCCTCGCCTACACCAGAACCGACCCCGGTTCCGGTTGCCTGTAGCGCACCGGATACGCCGATCAACCAGGTGCAGGGGAACGGCGCCACGACCCCGCTCAGCGGCACGGTCGTCACCATTCAGGGCGTGGTCGTCGGCGACTATGAAGGTGCGACGCCGAATCTGCGCGGCTTCTACCTTCAGGAGATCGCCCAGGTTGATGCCGATCCGCTCACGTCCGAAGGTATCTTTGTTTTCAACCTCAACAACAACTCCGTCAGCCTCGGTCAGGTCGTTCAGGTGACCGGCACGGCGACCGAGTTCCAGGATCAGACTCAGATCGGGAATGTGACCGCCATCGAGTTCTGTGGAACCACCGCGACGGTTGCTCCGGTCGATGTTTCCATGCCCTTCCCGGACCCGACCTACCTGGAGCGCTATGAAGGCATGCTGGTGCGCTTCCCGCAAACGCTCTACGTCACCGAACATTTTCAGTTGGGGCGCTTCGGGCAGGTCGTGCTGAGTTCGGGCGCGCGCCTGCGCCAGCCGACGGATGCCGTGAACCCCGGTCCGGCGGCGCTGGCGTTGCAGGCGGCCAACGATCTCAACCGGATTATTGTCGATGATGAGTTGAACAACCAGAACCCTGACCCGATCCGCTTCGGGCGCGGCGGCAATCCGCTGAGCGCCAGCAACACCCTGCGGGGCGGCGACACGGTGACGGGACTGGTCGGCGTGATGACCTACACCTGGGCGGGCAACCCTGCCAGCGGCAACGCCTACCGGGTGCGTCCGGTCAATGCGCTTGGCGGCGGCGTGCCCAACTTTGTCGCCGCCAACCCGCGCCCCGACCTGCCGCCCAACGTCGGCGGCGATATGCAGGTGGCAGCATTCAACGTGCTGAACTACTTCAACACCTTCAGCGGCTGCACGCTGGGGGTCGGCGGCCCTTCCACCGCCTGTCGCGGCGCGGAGAACGCAACCGAATTCGAGCGCCAGAACGCCAAACTGATCCAGGCAATCCTGCGTCTGGATGCAGAGGTGCTTGGACTGATCGAGGTTGAGAACGATGGGTACGGACCCAACAGCGCGCTCGCCGAACTCGTGAATCGGCTGAATGCCGCCACAGCGCCGGGAACCTACGCTTTCATCGACGTCGATGCTGCAACCGGACAGGTGAATGCCCTCGGCACGGACGCGATCAAGGTGGCGCTGATCTACAAGCCGGCGCTGGTCGAACCAGTCGGTCAGACGGCAGTGCTCAACACGGTTGCGTTCGTCAACGGCGGCGACTCGGCGCCGCGTAACCGCCCCGCGCTGGCGCAGACTTTCCGCCACCGTGCAAGCGGCGAGGATGTGACCGTTGTCGTCAATCACCTCAAGTCGAAGGGAAGCCCGTGCGATGTCCCGGACGCTGGCGATGGATCGGGCAACTGCAACATCGTGCGACGCAACGCTGCGCAGGAGTTGGTTACCTGGCTGGCGACCAACCCGACCGGCACAGGCGACCCGGACATTCTGATCATAGGCGACCTCAACTCCTATGCCCAGGAAGATCCAATTGACGTCCTCCGTGCAGCGGGGTACACCGACCTGGCGCGCACCTTCGTCGGCGATAGCGCCTACTCATACGTGTTCAACGGTCAGTGGGGGTATCTCGACTACGCCCTGGCATCGCCTCCAGCGCTGGCGAAGGTCAGTGGGGTGAGCGAGTACCACATCAACGCCGATGAGCCGAATGTGCTCGACTACAATCTGAACTTCAAGAGCGTGGGGCAGCAGACGAGCCTGTTTGCGCCAGACCAGTATCGCACCTCAGACCATGATCCGATCCTGGTCGGGTTGAATCTGAACGACCCGATTGCGATCTCGGCAGTGGCAACGTTCGGGGCGAGCCAGGGCATCACCGGCGCCGAAATTATCGACATTCGTGGGAACCGCGCAGTGTTGAGCAATGCTGACGCTGGCGCCGTGTATGTGCTCGACACCACCGACCTGTTCAACATCCGCGTCCTGACGACAGTCACCGGATTGACGGGGTTGAACTCGGTTGCCATTCACCCGACGCAGGACTACTTCCTGGCGGTTGCCGGTTCGGCGGCGCCGGCAGCAGCGCCTGTGAATGGGACGGTCTATGCCTATCGTCTCGACGGCACGCTGATCGCCAGCGCGAGCACGGGTATTCAGCCCGACTCGGTCGCTATTGCGCCCAACGGTCAGTACGCGGTGATTGCAAACGAAGCGGAGGGCTACGCCGTCGGTGACAACGGCGGACCGGGATCGCTGACGGTGGTCAACCTGAGCGGTTTTGACCCGGATAGCTCGACCACGCTGAACGTCACGCAGATCTCGCTGCCATCGCTGGCGGGCGCGCCTGGGTTCATGGTCAACCGCACCGACGATATTGCCCGACTGCCCATCGACAACACGCCTGCGACCCTGGAGCCGGAATCGGTCGTCTTCTCGGCAGACAGCCAGTACGCCTATATCTCGCTTCAGGAGAACAACGGCGTGGCACGCCTTAACCTGGCGGACAACAGCCTGACGTTCTTCGGGCTGGGGAAGACGACCCACGTGTTCGATACGGTCAACGGCGGTGGCTTCAACCCCACGCGGTTGTTGAGCCTCTTCCGCGAGCCGGATGGCGTCGCATACATCGAGATCGGCGGCAACGGCTACTTCGTGACGGCTGACGAAGGCGATACGCGCGACGATATTCCACCGGGCGCAATCAGCGGACGGGTGCGCGGCGGTCGCACGGTCAGCGTCTTCGATGCACTCACCGGCGCGCTGGTGGGTGATACTGGCAACCAGATCGACGAACTGGCGGCGCGCTATGGTCTGTACCCGGACAGCCGCAGCGACCGCGGCGGCAGCGAGCCGGAGGTGCTGGATGCGAAGGTATTCGGCGGACGGGCGATTGTCGCTGTTGGGCTGGAACGCGCCCGGTCGGTGGCGCTGGTTGATGTAACCAACCCCGCTGCGCCGAACGTCTTCCTGCTGTTGCCAGCCGGCACGAACCCTGAAGGGGTCAAACTGTTCGAACGCAATGGCGCGCTGTATGTTCTGGCAGCCAACGAAGTCAGCAATGACCTGACTGTGGCGCGCGTACCGCTCGGCGATCTGCTCTTCACCCAGACGTACACGGAAGAGACGCCGCTGGCGCTGTACAACCCGTTTGTGATCGATCCAGACTCGGCGCCGGTGACGGTGACGCTGGCGGTTGATCCGGCGACCGCAGGGACGCTCGACGCAACCACGATCAATGGTGCACCTGCCGCGGTGAACGCAGCGCTGGCGAATCTGACGTTCACCCCGGCGCCCGACTATGCCGGTCCGGTCACCATTATCGTCAGTGCCACCGACGGGCAAACCGAAACGAGTGGACGCATCCTGCTCAACGGCATCGCCATTCCGCCGGTGACAACCGCGAGCGTCAGCGGACCGACCACGCCGCGCTGCCCGGCAGACTGCTTCTTCGGCAGCGCAACGGTCACGCTGACGACCGATGAACCGGCGACGACGCAGTATCGCGTGAACGGCGGTCCGTGGCAAACGTATACGACGCCTTTCGCAATCACGAGCGAAGGCGCGAACCTGGTTGAGTTCTTCTCAACCGACGAGTGGGGCGCTGTTGAAGAAGTGAAATCGATTACAGTGAAGGTCACGACCTTCCCGGCAACCGCCATCCTCGACACCTTCAACCGCGCGAATGGACGACTGGGACGCAACTGGACTGGCGCAACGCAACTCGACCAGTATCGCATCGCCGGTAACCAGGTCGATGTGGAGAAAGGCGGCGTCGTTCTGTGGAAGACCCAGTTTGGCAACGATCAGGAAGCCTTCGTCACGTTGACCGCGATTGACCCCAACAGCCCGCACCATACGCTGTTGCTGAAGGGGCGTGGCACAAACGCGACCCAGGGCGCTATCCTGGTCTCTTACGATGCGGTGAACCGCCAGATCGTCGTTGAGGCGCTTCAGCCAGGACAGGGATGGCGCACGGTGCGTATCTTCACGAACGTGACCCTCTCCAACGGCGACGTGCTTGGCGCGCGCGCGCTGGCTGACGGATCGGTTCGCGTCTATGTCAACTGCGCACTGATCGGCGTTGCCGATACAACCACAGTTGTCGGCAACCTGTACGTCAACCGTGGCGGTCGCATCGGTCTGTTCTATCACCAGGCGAGCAATGCGCTCCTCGACGACTTCGGCGGCGGCAGTCGGTAGGTGCGCGTCGATGATCACGGGAAAGGGGTGCGCCCCTTTTCCACGCTAATCAAGACACGCAACGTTTCAGGAGCGATGCAGCATACTGCATCGCTCCTGAGGTTTATCAGGACCTGGTCTCCGGTTTTTCACCGGCTATGTTTTCGAGTCGGATGCTTACCGCCTGCTGCGGCAAGAATATAGAAGATTGAGAATTACAGCAGTCGTCAGGCGTGACTCTGCTCGTGTGCGGGCTAATGGAGATTGAGAACTTA
>Ga0272446_1003445_pt1 | contig 19899 bp, 12 predicted proteins | sample YNPCB0061_FD_194587 | JGI IMG/M metagenome (GOLD analysis project Ga0272446, IMG submission 194587) | Hot spring microbial mat communities from Yellowstone National Park, WY, United States - YNP-CB-006-1 | ecosystem: Environmental > Aquatic > Thermal springs > Hot (42-90C) > Sediment | place...
TACCGCATTTAGTGATACAACAGATATTATTAGGGCTATCAATAAGGTAGGCATCTACCGCTATCTTACTAAGCCTTGGGATATAGATGACCTGACCATGACTATTAAAAGTGCTATTAACAACTTTATGCTCAAGCGTCAGAATCGTGATTTAGTCATTAATCTCCAACATACCAACGAAGAACTCATCAAAGCCAATGAGGACTTGAAGCAACGCAATAAAGAACTGGACGAGTACGTCTATCGTATTTCCCATGAAGTACGCGCCCCAATTTCCTCTATTATGGGCTTGTTTTACTTGCTCAAAAATCTTGAAAATAACAATGATACAGAAACTATTAAATACTATCTGAATCTTATTGAGCAGAACATCAATAAATTAGATATTTTTATTCGTTCTGTACTACAATACTCTGCTACTAAAGATTTTGAACCCCAAATAGAAGAAATCAATTTTGAAAAACTTACTAATGAATGTATAAAAGAATTTTTCCCTCAAGGCATGAGCGAAAAAATCAAAATCCGTACTCATATCCATATTTCTACTCCATTTTTTTCAGATATTGGCTTATTGAAAACTGTTTTCCGCAATCTGCTTGAAAATGCTATCAAATATGCCAAATCTAATACCACAGAACACTTCATCACGATTTCCATAGAGGGGAATGATGCAAAAGCCTCTATCCAATTTGCTGACAACGGCATTGGGATTCCCAAGCAATACCAAGAAAAAATTTTTGACATGTTTTATAGAGCCAATGATTATTCCAACGGCTCAGGCTTAGGGCTTTACATCGTGAAGTTAGCCATAGAGCGCCTTGACGCTACTATCCGCTTAGAAAGCGAAGAGGATAAAGGAACTACTTTCTTCTTGGAAATCCCTAATATGAAACAAAGCTAAAAAAATCACCTCCTACTTTTGTAAATCGGTTTATCTATTTGCATATTTGCAAGATTTTTCAAAAAAATTACTACTTACTTTACTGGTATTGAGTTTCCATTCCAGATTTTCAGATTCTAAAATTCCAGATTAAACTTATGTTTGAGAATTTAAGCCAAAAGTTAGATAAGGCATTAAAAATGCTCAAAGGGCAGGGTTCTATCACTGAAATCAATGTAGCAACCACAGTGAAAGAAATCAGACGCGCCCTGCTTGATGCCGACGTAAACTTCAAAGTTGCCAAAGAAATTACTGATGAGATTAAAGAACAAGCGATTGGGAGTAAGATATTGATTGCGGTTTCGCCAAGAGAAATGTTTATCAAGATTGTTTATGATAAACTCACCGAGTTAATGGGTGGTCAGAAACAAGATATCAATCTCAAAGGAGACCCTGCCGTAATCATGATTGCGGGTTTGAATGGCGCAGGTAAAACTACTTTCTCTGGCAAATTGGCTAACTTTTTAAAAAGTCAAGGGAGGCAGGTACTATTGGCGGCTTGTGATGTGTATAGACCAGCGGCGATGGAACAGTTAAAAGTGTTAGGTGGGCAAATAGGAGTAGAAGTCTATACCGAGATGGAAAGCAAAGATGCCGTTCAAATTGCTCAAAATGCGATTCAGTATGCTAAGGCTAACAACAAAAAGATTGTTATTGTAGATACCGCAGGACGCTTGGCGATAGATGAAGTATTGATGAAAGAAATAGCCGCACTCAAAAAGGCACTCAACCCCACAGAAACCCTTTTTGTAGTAGATGCAATGACAGGACAAGATGCCGTCAATACTGCGCTTGCTTTTAATGAAAGAATAGATTATGACGGAGTTGTACTAACCAAATTAGATGGCGATGCCAGAGGCGGTGCGGCTTTGTCCATTCGCAAGACAGTAGATAAACCTATTAAGTTTATTAGTACAGGGGAAAAAATGGAGGCAATAGACTATTTTTACCCTGACCGCATGGCACAGCGTATCTTAGGCATGGGAGACGTACTTTCCTTAGTAGAGCGAGCGCAGCGTGCTTTTGATGAGGAAGAAGCTAAACGCATAGAGGCAAAAATTCGCAAAAACCAATTAGACTTCAATGACTTCCTTTCTCAAATCCAACAAATCAAACGCATGGGCAATTTGAAAGATTTGGTTTCTATGATACCGGGTATGGGTAAGGCACTCAAAGAAGTAGATATAGATGATGATTCTTTCAAACCCATCGAGGCAATGATTTGCTCTATGACCAAACAGGAAAGAGCTAAACCCGAAATCATCAATAGTAGCAGAAAGCAAAGAATTGCTAAGGGAAGTGGTACTACCGTCCAACAGGTAAATAACCTTTTGAAGCAATTTGAGCAGATGCGTCAGTTGATGAAGAAAATGAACCAAATTACACCTGCCCAAATGCAAAAAGTGAAATCCAAGAGAAAATAAATCAAAAGCTACTATTTTCTTTGGCTAATTTAAGTGCTTGAGTAGTAGTGTAATACTTAGCCAACATATTAGGAACTTCCCAAGACGGAAGTTTTCCTTCTTTTAGGAAAGAAAGGAACTTCTCCGTTACTCTGGCAAAGTGTGCCTCATGACTTTCTCTCAGCGCCTCTGGAATTGTTACCTTCCAACCCTGCGCCGATTTTTCTATGGAAATATCTTGGTATTTTTTAGCTAATTCCTTGATTTTTTCTATCAATATGCTCTCTTCCGTACTATTGGGGGCAGAAGGCTCTATGTAAAGTGTAGGAATATAGTTTTCCTCTGCTCCCTGCCTAATGACTAAGTTGGCTTTTGAGCCACGCATGATAGAATAATGCGTGTCGCCTGTACCTTCTGGGGCTTTGTAGTTCCAAATAACCTTTACCTTGGCGTGAACTCCTTTGAGGGCATAGTTGATTTCTCCGTTGCAAAAGACTTTTAATAAAGTGTCTTTTTCTACATATCTTAGCAAATAATCAGGGAAAGCCTCTAACTTAGTAATGGTCTTAAAGTCGCTGATGCTCATATCAGTAGCCCAACGCTTTGCTGCATGAATCTGAATATCAGTAGTATAGTTAAGAGCCTGTTCGGGAAAGCATGCCCACTGCACTAAGTCGACCAAATGAGTAGTTACATCTACGATTCCTTCTCCCTGTTGCGAGACATCTAAGAACCAAGCAGGGCGAGTCAGCACATTACCAGATACATATTTGTAAAAGTGATGCACACTTTCTTTGACTACCGCAGGATTTTCAGGACTTCCTTTCTCCAATGTGCCAAAAATTTCGGGAAACATCGAAAGTTCTTTCTGCAAAATGGAGGTAATTTCATATCGCTCAGTCATAATGTCGTAAAGCAAGACTTTATTTTTCTCTGCCACTGCAAAGGCTTTTTTTAGTTTTTCAAAACCTTCCTCATCTATTGCCATGGGCTTATCTGCAAATACATGCAAGCCATTTTCCAGAGAAGCCAAAATGTAATCCGTCTTTTTCTGATTATTGCCTGCCAATACCACTACATTGCCCTTTTTCTCTGCAAGCATCTTTTCTAAAAAATCCCTTTGGGTATAAACTTCTTGTTTCCAATGCGTTGGATTTTCTTGGCGTGTGTTGTATCCTTCTATTCTCTTTAAGTGCATCTCGAGGTCGCTACCTTCCTCTCCATATACATATACCAGAGAGTCTATCTCCGGGTACATGGTTTTTTGCACTAAGGCGGCATGAAAATGCCCCGGATTTAGCACCAACAGGCGAATTTTCGAAGTAGCAGTAGAACTTTGAGGAGACTCATCGCTACAAGACATAAGAAAACTAAGTAAAATCAGTGAAATAAAAGAAAAAAACTTTCTCATTTTAATTAGATTTAATACTCTGCACATACTTAGTCAAGGCATTGATTTCCTGCTCGTTAAATACCTTTTTGTAAGGCGGCATTGCGTTTTTACCATTGGAAATAATATTACTAATGCCCGCCTCATCTAATTGGGAAATCGTTAAGTTTTTTGCTCCTGCGATACCTGCTTTGCCATCTTCTCCATGACAAGCCACACAGTTGCCTGCATACAAGGCTTTTCCGTGTGCCACAGCATCGTAAGTAGAGGTACTAACATTAGCTACAGAGGCATCAGCAACTTCTATTTTCTTAACATACCGTCGGCTCATCTCTGCCAATCCATAAGAGCCTACCAACAAGACAAATGAAAGTACAGCCAATACCTTGTTAAACTTCTTAAAACCAACTACTGCTAAAGGAATAGAGGCAAAAACAGCTACTATTTTGAAAATCATCAATTGATTAATTTCTGGAAGTTGGAACAGCATTACTATTCCTGTCAGCAGAAAAAGGGTACTGATGATTATTTCAGGAATCCGTGCTTTTTTGGAGAAATTAGCTAATGCTTCTTTTTTCCCAATGAGTAATAAAGCAGTCTTTATCAAATACAACAAAATGAATAAGATAACTACTAACTTATGCGTGTGTAAAAGTCCTGTAAACATAGATATTTATGAAAATATGGTTTTGTTCTACAAATATTTCCTATTGCTTAACCTTTCTTACCGTCCAAAAGTTTTTACCTTTACAAAGGTATGGCAAATATAAAAGTTGGTTTGAATTATTTTACTAAAATCTTTATATCTGTATTTCTTCCTTTGTCATCGCTACAAGAAATTTTTACTTCACCTCGATAAGGTCTGAAGAATACCCTCTCGGTAGCCTGAGCGGCTTGGTAAAATTTACCATTGACGTACCAGAATACTCTTTTTACATCGTTATCTACGTTAGCATGAAGCAACAGCTCGAGAGGCTCTTCGTCAATAGTAAGATATTCCCTGCCATCCACAGGTGAAACTATCTTAGGGGATTTGCCTTCTAAAAGTTTGGTACAATGAGGATTATGAGGTGGTATTTTATTAAAAATAATTTGATTGCTTTCATAAAAAGCCATTATCTCTGGGGCAAGATTAGGAAATAACTTGCGCTTGAAACCGCTTTGTGGAAGGCACTCCGAGCAGTAACTCATTTGCTCGTCAGGCGAAACAAATACATAACGTAAATGCTCACAACGCCTTGTATGAGAAATAGTAGGAATAAAAAAATCAGAAGTAGTACTTTCACAAAAATCAGAAGGTAAATTGCCTGTAACAGTACAAACTAAGCGAGTTTTCAACTCCTCAGGAATAAAAAACCAATCTAATGGAGAATTATAATCGATGATATTGAATAACTTGAAAAGCAAGGGAGTAGCTACCGCAGCACCCACCAACTCTGGCGAACCTACTCCGTTGGCATTGCCCAGCCAAACTCCTATGGTATATTTGGCGTTGTAGCCTATACTCCAAGCATCTCTCCTACCGTAAGAGGTACCTGTTTTCCAAGCGATTTTAGGAATATGAGGGTTGTGTTCGTAATCACTTGGCATCTCAGGACGTGTAACTTTGGTCAGGATTTCGGTAAGCATATAGGTAGCCTCAGTAGAAATAAGTTGTTCGCTACGCACTTCTGCAGATGAAGTTTTTTTATCGTCGTATAAGTTTGCTGTGTTGGGGGCTATCATATTCAGAGGTTCAAAAATACCTTGATTAGCAAAAGCACAGTACAAGCCTGTCATTTCAAGCAAACTTACTCCACAGCCGCCTAAGGCAAGGGAAAGCCCTAAATTCTTATCTTTATTGCGGATTTCTTGAAACTGAGCTTTTTTTAAGACTTCTATGACGTTTTTTACGCCAATTTGGTCTAAAATTTTGACTGCTGGTACATTGAGCGAATGAGACAGAGCAGTTTCTACACTTACCATGCCATTAAAAGTGCGATTATAGTTCTCAGGGGCATAGCCAGAAAAATCCACTGGTACATCATATATGACAGACTTAGGCGTAATTATGCCTTCATCAAAAGCTATTCCATATATTAGAGGCTTCAAAGCACTTCCCGGAGAGCGGAATGCCCTTGCATTATCTACCTGTCCTGCATTTTCGCCGTCTTGGAAGTCAGGAGAACCTAAATAAGCAAGGATATTGCGAGTTTTATTCTCAACTACAATAACCGCCGCATTGTGAATGTTAAAACCTTTTAGTTTTCTCGTAAAGGCATAAGTAATGTCTTCTACTTTGCTTTGGATATCTGCCTTGATAGTCGTTTGCACTATATCTGTCGCAGGTATTTGCTTATGAAGATAGTTAGCAAAGTGAGGAGCGAGGGCAGGGACTTCTAAGCGTTTAGCTTCTACGGGTTCGTTAATTGCATCTTCTATCAGTTGGACATCAAAGATATTGTCCTCTTTGAAGCGATTGAGCCATTTATTGCGTTCTTTTTCAATCATCTCATTGTGCTTACCCAAAGCCAAAGAAGTAGGACGATTAGGAATGATTGCTAAGGCAGTAATCTGTGCTATACTTAATTTATTAGGTAGGCGATTGAAATAAAGTAAAGAAGCCGCTTTGATACCTTCTATATTCCCTCCGTAGGGAACGAGGTTAAGATATAAAGTTAAAATTTCTTTTTTAGAAAACATCATTTCCAACTGCAAAGCCCTAAACATTTCTACAATTTTATTCCAATAGGTGCGTTGTTTGGGTGCTAAGAGGCGAGCGACTTGCATAGTAATCGTAGAGGCGCCTGATGTTTTTTTCCCTCTAATAATATTGTAAAAACCTGCCCTCATAATTGCCAAAGGATTTATTCCCAAGTGATAATAAAAATAGCGGTCTTCCTTTGCAAGGAAGGCTTTTTCTAACTCAGGAGTAATTTCATTGATTTCAGTCCGCATTCGCCACTTATCATCTTTGGAAAGAAAAGCATTCAATATCTTACCCTCTTGGGAAATAATGATTTGAGAATAAGGAATATACGTACTGATAGGGAAGAGAAAATGTAAGATAAAGAATAGGATAATAGGAGAAAGTCCGTAAATCCAATATTTGCGGTGTTTCGCCTTAGAAAAGTATTTTTTAAATTTATCTACAATATAATTTTTATAAGCAACAACATTTAACCTTTTCATAATTAACATTGGCAGTAATGCTTGGAAAATACTATAACTATTTGCGTGCTTACATTTAGGCACAAATATACTGAAAAGTACTGCTCTTGGTTTTCAATAGATTAGATTTTATTTATTTTTGGGAAATGAATGTAACTTATTTATTTGCAACCCATTTTTGCATGACTTTGACCTTGCCTTGCAATCAGTCTAACTTTAAAACAGAGAAAATATGGATTTCCACAAAAATCTAATATTTTTGTAGTTTGGAATAAAATGGCAATTGTTATTTATTTCATCAAACTCACTACTCACTTTGAAAGAAGAAAGTTTTTATACCGTTCAGTTTGGATTGCTCAGCCTAAGTACTTTTTTGTTTTTCCTTAGTTTTAATATGATGATTCCCGAGCTACCTGCTTTCCTGAGCAACTTAGGCGGAGCGGAGTACAAAGGACTTATTATTTCACTGTTTACTCTTACGGCGGGTGTATCCCGTCCTTTTAGTGGTAAGTTAGCAGATACCATAGGAAGAGTCCCTGTTATGATTTTTGGCGTAGCGGTTTGTGTCTTTTGTTCTTTGGTATATCCGATTTTAAGTACTATTTGGGCATTTTTCCTTTTAAGATTAGTACATGGTTTTTCCACAGGTTTTACTCCTACAGGCACAGCCGCTTACTTAGCAGACGTGATTCCTGCTTCTCGCAGAGGTGAAGCTATTGGTTTGCACAGCCTTACAGGGAGTATAGGTAATGCCCTCGCCCCAGTAGTAGGTAGTGCTATTGCTCAGGCGTATGGTTTAGATACCATGTTTTACACTTCGTCTTTCCTTGCCTTTATTTCTGTGCTAATTTTTTATCAAATGAAAGAAACTTTGACTGCTAAAGAGCGATTCCAAGTCAAACTACTCAAAATTGAACCTAACGAAATCGTAGCACCTAAAGTATTTCCTGTAGCTATTGCTATGATTTTGATTGAAATAGCTTATGGAACAGTATTAACTCTCGCTCCTGACAAAAGTCAGGAGTTAGGAATTGCAAACAAAGGGTTATTTTTCGCTGTAATGACCTCGACTTCTTTACTTGCTCGCTTTTTAGCAGGAAAAGCCTCCGACAGATACGGCAGATTGGGTATTTTACAATTCTCTGCCTTTCTTATCCTGTTGGCTATGATTTGGACAGCTTTGGCAGACCATAGCATTTCTTTTTTATTGGCAGGGGGGCTATACGGCTTGGGATTGGGCATGGGGATGCCTACCCTATTCGCATGGACAATAGACCTAAGCGACAAGGAAAAAATAGGTATAGCCATAGCTACTACTTACATAGCCTTAGAAGTAGGCATTGGCTTAGGCGCCCTGCTGAGTGGCTGGCTTGCCAATATTTCCGAGGGGTTTACTATGTCTTTTGTGTTTAGTGGAATAGCAAGTGGAATCGCTTGGGGGTTCTTGGTGTGGCATAGAAAAACAAGCCTTAGTTCATCGCAAACATTTGAAAGAAATCATTGAGCGATTGCCCAACTTTATGCTCAACCTTCTAAGGTTTTAAAAATTTTATGAAATTAAATTATTGATTAGTAATGGATTGTAATTTTTTTTCAAAAACTAATTTCATTTGATTGTATATAAAGTAAAACGCATTCGAAAGTGCTGTGAAGGGAAACGAAGCAGAATCGCTAAAAAAGTTGGTGAAAGATACGAACAGGGGAGTTCATCAATGAAAAAGATATTTATTTCTTAGTACGACCAAAGAACGGCATGTAAGGAGAGCCAAAAATCCGTTTGTAATTGTATTCTATCCAAAGAAAGACACATAGACACTTTTATTTCGACGAGATGATAAAAATGCCAGCCCTCAGCCCCCTTAGCAAAAGAAAAATGCGACAAGCTCAATATTTTTCTGCTTTGAGTCAAACTGCTAATCTAAACTTTTTAGTATCGTTTCTAACATAGCCTCGTCTGTAACAAGTACTTTTCTGGCTTTGCTGCCCTCAAATGCTCCTACAATTCCCGCTGCTTCTAACTGGTCCATGATACGCCCTGCGCGGTTATAGCCCAAACTTAACTTTCTCTGAATCAAGGAGGTACTACCTTGCTGGTGTGCGACTACTAAGCGAGCCGCCTCGTCAAACATAGAGTCTCTTTGGGCAAGGTCGACGGCTTTGGTTTCGGCTCCTTCGTCCTCGAACTCGGGCAGTGCGTAAGAGGTATCAAAGCCTCTCTGCTCGCCAATAAACTCACAAATGCGTTCTACTTCGTGTGTGTCCACAAACCCGCATTGTAGGCGGATAATGTCCGACCCGTTAGAAATGAGCATATCGCCTTGCCCAACCAACTGCTCTGCGCCTTTGGTATCTAAAATGGTGCGAGAGTCTATGCCAGAGGTTACTCTAAATGAAAGTCTTGCCGGGAAATTTGCCTTGATAGTGCCTGTAATCACATTCACCGAAGGACGTTGGGTAGCAATAATCAAGTGAATCCCTATAGCCCGTGCCAGCTGCGCTAAGCGTGCTATGGGAGTTTCTACTTCCTTGCCCGCAGTCATCATCAAATCAGCTAATTCATCTATGACCAGTACAATATAAGGTAAAAAGCGGTGTCCTTCTTCTGGGTTTAACATGCGCTTGACAAATTTTTGGTTGTACTCTTTGATATTTCTACAACCTGCTGTTTTAAGCAAATCATAGCGTACCTCCATCTCGATACAAAGCGAATTGAGAGTATGCACTACCTTGCGGGTATCGGTAATAATAGGGTCTTCGGAAGCAGGTAAAGTGGCTAAATAGTGCCTTTCTATCTTATTGTAAAGGGTAAGTTCTACTTTCTTAGGGTCGACCAAGACAAATTTTAACTCTGCGGGGTGCTTTTTGAATAACAAAGAGGTAAGAATCACATTCAAACCAACGGATTTGCCTTGCCCTGTGGCGCCTGCCATAAGCAAGTGAGGCATTTTTGCCAAATCTGCTACAAAAACTTCATTGGAAATGGTTTTTCCCAAAGCAATAGGTAATTCTTTTTCTGAATCTTTGAACTTAGGGTCATTGATTAAGACGCTCATTTTTACTATCTCCCGATTTTTATTAGGGACTTCTATGCCTATCGTGCCTCGTCCAGGAATAGGGGCTATGATACGAATACCCAAAGCAGATAGATTCAGGGCTATGTCATCTTCTAAATTTTTGATTTTAGAGATTTTTACTCCTGCTTGCGGAACTATCTCGTACAAGGTTACGGTAGGTCCTATCGTTGCCTTGATACTTTGAATCCCAATTTTAAAATGGCTAAGAGTTTCTACAATCCTATCTTTGTTTGACTCTAATTCCTCTTTGGTTACTCTTACTCTGCTATCTGTGGCAGGGTCAAGCAGTTCTATATCAGGGAATTGGTACGAACTCAAATCTAAGCGCGGGTCATAATTGCCAAAGCGAATATGAGGAGGGGTTTTGGCATCAGGCATTTTGATTTCGACTTTGAAAGGAAAGCCCAGCTGACCATCATCTTCTTCTACCGCTTCTTCTTCTTTTTCAGAACCATCTTCTATGATGAAATCTACCTCTTTATTTTTAGCGATAACTTCTGCTTCCTCCTCCTCTTCCACAAAAGCTCCACTCAGGTTTTCTAAATCTTCCTCATGATTACTTTTTACTGTTTCGGTGCTTGTACTTGGCTGGTTTGCTGTATTATTCAATACATTTTTCAAATTTTCTTTGAAATTAAAAGAAAACTCTCGCAGTGAAAAAGGCTCCTCCTCGACGGGTTCTCGTTTGATTTTCTCCTCACTGGTGGTTTTCGCAGATTCTTTGACTTTTGTACCTTTGTGGAGGTTGCTTGTAATCTTGATTTGAGGAATTCGGTTAGTAACTGCATAAAAAGTATCTAAGCCAAATTTATACACCAAGAAAATTATCATGGTAAAAACCATCAGAATAGTAGTCGCCCAGCCTAATAAGCTGTCTAATAAGATGGCAATGTCAATACCTATTTTCCCACAGAGAAATGCCCATGCGCTTTCGCTTTCTAAGTTTAGCACGATATATCCTAAAAAAGCGCTTGTCCAAAAGAGTAAGAATACCGCAGATTTGATAAATCTCCACTCTCTAAAAAGGCTTTTATCAAAAACAAGTTTGTAACCTATGTTAAAAATCCAAGGAATAAAAAGAAAAGAAGCGATACCAAACCACTTGTAAATGAATAAGTAAGAAAGAATAGCTCCTACAAAGCCGAGCAAGTTTTCCACTTTTCCTCTGAGTACTCTACTATTATTCCCCGACCATACCGCCTCTACTATGCTTTGGTCTGCCTGTCCTGTAAAAAAATAAGAGAAAAAGGATAAAAATAAGATAATCGCAAAAAGCATGATAAGCAAACCAATCGTAACGCTGAATCGCTTGTCATGATAAAAGATGTCCCAAAGAGAAATTTGTTGAGGTTTACTCTTTTTCTTTTTATATGCTGTTCTTTTTTGAGTAGCCATAAATAAACTAATGATTGCACACCAATTGGGGTCAATTTTAATGTAAAGATAGGCAATAATTATATAAGTTGAAAAAAAGAAAAAAAATAGTTAAGATTTGTAAGAAGGAGGCTAAAAAGCTTTGACTATCATACGACTTTATATCCTATGATAGTCAAAGCATTAGCGATGTGCGCTTTGCTGGGAAACGAACCCGTCCCCTTTGAAGGTAAGTATTTCGTCATTTTGGGCTTCTATGATGCGTTTGGCAAATAAATATCTGGATTTATAGTAGTTTTTCCATGCGGGCGAGTGCAAGTTGTCGATGACGATGCCTCTACGAGCTGCATGAATAAATTGTACCTCCTCGCCTTCATCAGAGATAACCATAGCCACATGACTGATTCTATATCCTTTACTTTTTTTATTTTTGTAACCAAAAAATAATAAATCTCCTTTGCGCACTTTCTCAAAATCTACCTGTTCGCCGTAAGTGGCTTGTGCCATGCCTGCGGGGATTTTGTAGCCAAAATGTTCCATGATATAAGACGTAAAGTTGGAGCAGTCAAAACCTTTGGTGCTTCTGCCCCCTGGACGATACCGAGTACCTAAAAAACGCTTCGCATATACAGTTATGTCATCTCTTAGAGCCTCCAAGGGTTCAAAATCAATGCATTCGTCTTGTAAACTTGGTATGTAGGAAAGTAGTAGCGTAGAAGGAGCAGGAGGCACTTGGACAAGGTTAGCAAAAATCTTATCAGGCGAGGCTAACGAAGGTAGAGGCGACGGTTCTGTTACTCTAAGAGGCTGTTTTTTTAGCTTACCTATGAACTGTATCTGTTTTTCATTTCCTTGCTCTTTATGATGATTTACAAGTTGTTTACTAAAATTACAAGAACCACAAACACCCGCAGACAGCAAGGCAATCATCAATTGCTTGATTTTTGAATTCATAAGTCCTAATTATATGGTTTATTAATAAGTTTTTGAGTTTTAAATTACTGATGAGTGCAAGCAGTAATCAATCAAAACTGTTCAACTATTTTCAAAACGAAAACAAAGTTTAATATTTAGTGTAAGAAAAGCAAATTTTTAGCTAAACTAAACATCAATAGATTAGAATCCAAAACATTGATTATGAGAGTATTTATTTTTTTAAAAAAATTAATATATTGAAAAACAAGAGGTTGCAAAATAGCACTTTTTTAACTTTTTTTATCAAAAAATCAAGAGTAGAAAGCTACAATTTGAAGCCAATGAGTAGAACATCATCAATTTGCTTATGAGTATTTTGCCAATTGGCAAGTGTTTGTTCTACTATATTTTTTTGTATTTCCATATCCTCCAAATGTGTGGAAAGCAGTAGTTCCTTTAACTTTTGGATAGAGAATTTTTTGTTGTTTTCGCCTCCAAACTGGTCAACATACCCATCAGAAAACATATAAAAAAATGTAGGTGATTGAATATCCAATAGATGAGAGGTATATAAATGTTCTGTACTTTCTCCTGTGGATATTTTATCTCCTTTGATGAGTTCATAGTGATTATTTTGAATGATTAGAAGTGGATGCCTTGCGCCTGCAAAAGCGAGAGTTTTATTAGCAAAATCTATGGTACAAAGTGAAATATCCATGCCATCTTTGACAGTTTGGTCTTCTTGACGCAGGGTTTGCCAAACTCCTTTGTGTAATTCGGTAAGAATGAGGTGCGGTTCGTGAATTTCTCTATCATGTACGATTTGATTCAGCAAGGTATTGCCAATCATAGACATAAAAGCACCGGGTACGCCATGCCCTGTACAGTCCACTACGGCAATAATTACTTTGTTAGCTTTTTCTGCAAACCAATAAAAATCTCCGCTTACTATATCTCTTGGCTTAAAAAATACAAAGTGGTGTGGCAAGGCATGATTCATTTTTTTATCAAAAGATAAAAGTGCATTTTGAATTCGCTTGGCATAGTTGAGGCTGGCGGTCATGTCTTCGTTGATTTTGACAAGCTGACGGCTAAAATGCTCAATATTATCGCGTTGTGCTATGATTTCCTCTGCTTGTTGTGAAAGTTCCTCATTAGTAACTTGTAATTCTTGTGTTTTCAAACGAAGGCTTTTCAACATGAATTTGAAATCTTGGGCGAGTCTCCCTATTTCATCATTAGATTCGTAGGCGTATAGTTCTATTTTTTCATTAAAATTACTTTTGACAATCTCATGGATAGACAGGGAAAGATACTTAATAGGACGGCTTAGTTTTTTATATAGAGTAATAGCTAATAAGATATTTAGAATCAAACATATAACTACCAATAGAGTTACTCTTTGGTTAATTTTTTGTACTAATTCTTCTATCTTGTCTGATATTTTTTGGTTTATGCTGTCGAGTTTTTTTTCTAAAAGTGTAGAAATCTGGCTAATCCTTTGCCGCAAGCCCATGTTATTATGATAGCCTATTTGTGCCTCGATGCGAGTGAGTTCTACAAACGTAGTTTTATAGTTAGAAAGTAAGTAAAGTATCTCCTCTTTGTTTTTATTATTTCTCTGTTCGCTTACTTCTTTTATTAGGTTATTTACTTGGTTTTGCCAGCGTTCTATGTACACTGCTTCTTTCCTGAGCAAAAAATCTTTTTCATGCCTACGGATAGTAAGTAAAATAGTTTGATTTATCTTGTAATCTTTATTTTCTAACTGATGAACGAAGTCCCGCATTTTCCCTTCTAAGCCATAGTCTTTAAAACCTCTTATTTTTTGCAAATACGTAAGTGTGTCAAAAATATGCTGATATTGGTTGATTAAGATAGCTAAGGTATCTATATCTTTATCTATTTCATTTTCTATGACTTGGGGAGAGAGTTTTAGGTTTTGCAAATCTTTTAGAATTTTCCTTAGGGCAGTATTGTATTTCAGAATGTAAAGCGATTTGCCGTCAGATTGATAAAATTTTGGATTAATGCTCTCATTGTTAAAGAAGTCTTTTTCTATATTATCTGCTTTTTTGAGGTTATGATTAACTCGATATAAGGTGGTAGCCACTTGGTTGAATTTATTTTTTTGATTATCAAACCAGTAGAAAGTTGCAATCATAATCATCACTAATAAAAAGTAAGCGGCGAAAGCAAGGAGAAATTTTGCTTTGAGTGTAGTCAGCGGAAGTGTAGAAGGTATTTTTTGAAAAATATTTTTCATGCTATTGTTTCATAGTTTTTGTATTGTACGGCTTTGCTTACTTTTCAGGAGTGTTGTGCTTATAATTTTCTTTTGAAGTACTCTTCGTATAATTTATTACTTATTTTGTAATGAGGAGCATTCCCTCTGATAAGTCCAATAGCTCTGAGAGCCTCACAGGCTAAGTGATTTTGAGTTGGCTTTTGGTGCAAGATATTATTGAGTGCCTCTGATTTGTCAGGATTGTTTTGTAAATACTGCAAATGGTTATTGAGGTGAGCGGCAAAATATCCGTCATCTTGCGTAGCATTTTTTAGAAAATCTGATAAGCTAAGTTGATTTAATGCTATCTGGTAAAGGGCTTTACGAATCAGGAAAGGATGCCCTCCTACCATTTCCATAAGCGAGCCAATCTCGTGAGTAGATAGCATTAGCTGATGCCTGCGCGCCAGTTCTATTACCTCTGCTTCTGAAAAGTCCAAAAGATTTACTTGCATACCTACATTAAAAGGGGACTGATTAAGATTAGTGATAGCATATTGGGCTTCGGTGGCGTAAGTAATTACCATTTTGAACTTTGCCCACTCCGATTTTGCCTTGCTGTCTTCATGCCAAGCGCGCAGCATACCAAAAAACTCTGTGGAAACTTGGGGAAAATCAAATAAGCGGTCTGCTTCGTCCAATACTAAAACGATGTTATCTTGACATTCTCTGAACAAATATCGTTCAAAATAGCGAGAACATTTGACCTTGTCTGTGAGAAAACGAGAGTTGAAGTACTCATCTACTTTTTCTTCTATGTTTAGGCAGTCAGAAGCAAAACCACAAATGAATTTGAGTAAAGTTTCCAAATCACTCATTTCTTTGGCAGAGAACTCTTGAAAATTAAGGTCTATGATTTGGTGTTGGTGGTCTTTGGCATACTTGCTAATACGCTGAGAAATAGAGGTTTTCCCGTACTGACGAGGTGCTTTTATTCTAATAAGTGCGTGAGGCTGTAAGATTTGTGCCTTGCATCGAGCATCTACCTCGCGTTCTATATAAAAAGGAGAGCCAAGCGGTACTGCTCCTTTGGGTTCTTCGATTCTTAGAGGAGTTAGCATTTTTTTTATTTTAGGCATCAATCCTTTGTTGATATTCCAAGTTTTGATGTGGTCGTATTCATCGGAGGTATGCAACTGCCAAGGGAAGTCATCAGAGGCTTCGGGAGCGTCTTTGCGGTATAAGCCCCTAATATTACTTGTGTCATATGAAATTTTGATGCTATCTACGGCATCAGCCCAAGCAGTCATCAAATCATTTTCATTGGCTAAGGCATTGTAAAATCTTGCGGCTAATTGGGTAGCTATTGAGTCTTGGATAGCGGAGGAGGTACTGATGACTGCGGGAATACCCTCTTTGATAAGTTCCTCTGCCTGCTTGCCTGTGGCACAGCCATTTAAGAATACCATTTGTAAACTACTTCTTCGGGCTAAAAAAGACACTAAGCCTGCACCGCTTGCTATTGTGGGTTTGCCTGTCGCATCTTCTAAGAGTAGTTGATAGCTGTCAGCATGCCCGCCAAAGTGGAAAACAGCTATGCGGTCTTTGTAGCGGCTATCTTGAAAGGTATTCAGGATTTCTTCTATGGTAGTATTTGCTTCAAAAATTACTTCACATTTTCCTTGTAATACAGCCCTATCCAATACTTTGCGGATTTCGTCTAACTCATTTGGCAAGTTTCTCAAATAGCGTACATTATCCTGACGGTCATTGGCAAAAGCAAGAAAGAATATTGGTTTGCTCATGAATTTATTATCTAAAAATAATCTTAACTATTTACGTCTATTTATACTCAAAAGGCATTGTTTTGTTGCTTGTAAAACGGGTTTTTAGCCTGCTATCTTTGCTAAAATTATGTAAGTTGCGTTTCAATCTATAATAGTTTGGCTTTCAACACCAAAGATACTACCCCGTCGGGGTGCATATAGATTTTATGTTATTTACTGCAAAGATTTTACTCCGCTGGGGCATGAAAACAACTTAAAAATAATCTATCATTTAATTAACAAATATATCAATAAATTTGAATACGAAATATTATACGCCAAATATTAAAACCTATGCCATGAATACTGAGAGCAGCGCGATGCTATACTCAAATGAAATTGGTTTTTTGAAAAAAAATTTACAAGCCGTTAGAATCAATAATCTAAACTTTATAAGGTTGAGTGCAAATAACGTTATAGACGGTAAAAATTGCTAATTTCTTTTACTCAGAAAATAAAAAAACAGTCCTAAGCACATGATGCCTATACCTATCATGGACTCTACGGGTCTGTCCAAAAAGACATAAACCAAAGTCCATAAATTGAGCAATAAGAAAACGGCAGGAGTAAAGGGGTAGCCCCAAACTTTGTACGGTCTGGCACGGCGAGGCTGGCGTATTCTTAACACAAATACGCCTAATACAGTCAAGGAGGTTATTGATATGAGAGCAAAAGAAGCATAAGTCAGCACTTGGTTGAACGATGAGGTATAGATAAAAATTAAAGTCAGCAAGGTTTGGAAAAGCATTGAAAAAATAGGAATTTGATGCAGATTTGTCTTTGCAAAAAGGCGTAATCCCTTGAAATCTTCGCCCATGCGTTTGGTAATTCTAGGTCCTACAAAAATCATGGCACTCATAGTAGAAACAAGCAAAAGTGCAATGATGATAGACATGATTTCTGCTCCAAAGTTGCCAAAAATTTGCTTAGCAGAAAGAAAACCGATTTCTAACTGCCCTTTCAAGTCTGCAAGCGGCACTGTATAAAGAAATACAAAATTGAGCAGTACATACATCACTAACACAATTAAAGTACCTACAAGAAGGGCTTTGGGTAGATTCTTCTGAGGCGATGCTATTTCGCTGGTGATATATACCGCCGCGTTCCAGCCTGTATAAGCATACGATACATAAATCAGGGAAACAGCGAACGAAGGACTTGCCATGAGAACAAAACTCTCTACATCAGGCATAAGGTCGATAGGTTGAGGACTTTGTACAAAGAATGCAGAGGCAATAAAAACCACGATAAGCATAATCTTGATAAAAGTAAAAAAATTATGGAAACGGCTACCCCAATGAACGCTATTAACATGGACAAGGGTAATAAATACTACTGCCCCTGCGGCGCAATGTGTCTCGGGAATAGCAGGGAATACGGTTTTGAGGTATTTGCCAAATGCCATCGCTGCCAAAGCCGTAGGAGCCGCAAAACCTACGGAAGCAGACACCCAACCTGCTAAAAAACCTACTGCGGGGTGGTATATCTCTGATAAAAAGTGGTACTCTCCGCCTGAGCGAGGCATGCTGGCTGCCAATTCTCCATAGCTAAATGCTCCGCAAAGTGCAATAATTCCACCAACGAACCAAAGCATTAATAAAGTAAAAACAGATTGTATATCCATGACTTGAAATCCCAAGCTTGTAAAAACTCCCGTTCCTACCATATTCGCTACTACGATGGCAACAGCCGTATGTAAACGCAAACCTTTCATTATTGTATCAAAACTGCTTGCAATTAAGGTATTTTTTCCAAAAACACTAAAAGTAGGCAAAAAAATAGACAAAGTATTTTTTAAAATCATAGAATTTTATTTATATTGCTTGTCGCATTGTTTTATTAATCTTTTAAAAATCAAGTAAGTATGAGTAAGCTAAGAAAAATTATCCTTCCTGAAAGTGAAATACCACGCCAATGGTATAACATTCAGGCAGATATGCCAACACCTTTACTTCCACCCCTACACCCTGCTACTAAGCAACCTGTGGGTCCTGCGGATTTAGCCCCGCTTTTTCCTATGGATTTGATTATGCAAGAAGTTTCTAAAGAACGTTGGGTAGATATACCAGATGAAGTAATAGATATTTACAAGAAATGGCGACCAACGCCTATGTTTCGCGCTTATGACTTTGAGAAAATGCTCGATGCCCCTGTAAAGATTTACTACAAATACGAAGGCACAAGCCCAAGCGGCTCGCACAAGCCCAATACAGCCGTTGCACAAGCCTACTACAACAAAAAAGCAGGCATTAAGCGACTGACGACTGAAACAGGAGCAGGACAGTGGGGAAGCGCTTTGAGCTATGCCTGCCAACATTTTGGCTTAGAATTAGAAGTCTATATGGTAAAAATTAGCTATTTGCAAAAGCCCTATCGCAAAATTATGATGAATACTTGGGGAGCGGAGGTCATCGCCTCGCCAAGCGATAGGACAGAGGCAGGTAGAAAAATTTTGGCGGCAGACCCTAATTCTAATGGTAGCTTAGGTATTGCGATTTCGGAAGCAGTAGAAAGGGCAGTCATGCGAGAAGATACCAATTATTCCTTAGGTAGTGTGCTGAACCACGTACTCATGCACCAAACTATTGTAGGACTGGAAGCAGTCAAACAAATGGAGATGGCAGGGGATTTCCCTGATGTGGTTATAGCTCCGTTTGGTGGAGGTTCTAACTTTGCAGGACTTGCGCTACCTTTTTTGCATCAAAAATTAGTAAACGGTAAGCAGGTAAAACTATTAGCCTCAGAGCCAGCCTCTTGCCCTAAATTGACCAAAGGAGAGTTTCGTTATGACTTCGGCGATACCATAGGCATGACTCCACTAATGCCTATGTTTACCTTAGGGCATAATTTCATGCCTCCTGCCCTCCATGCAGGCGGCTTGCGCTACCACGGAGGAAGCCCTATCATCAGCCAATTGATGAGAGATGACTTGGTGCAAGCAGAGGCTATTCAGCAGTTAGAATGTTTCAAAGCAGGGGTTATGTTCGCCAAAGCAGAGGCTATTTTACCCGCACCAGAGGCTACTCATGCCATCGCTTCCGTCATTCGACAAGCAGAGGAAGCAAAAAGAGAAGGAAAAGAAAGAGTAATTTTATTCAACCTTTGTGGACATGGACATTTTGATTTGCAGGCTTACGAAGATTACTTCGCAGGAAAGCTGCAAGACCATTACTTTACAGACGAACAGTTGTATGCAAACTTAAAAGAATTAGAAGAAATTGCGATTCCTGCCTGACCGAGATGTAGCATAAAATTAAATACCACTTTTTCAAAGAAGTGGTATTTTTATTGTTCAAAAAATTATTGATAAAAGAACGGCACTTTTATTCTCAAGTAGGAAAATGTAATTTTATGATTGAAATATTATTTGCAATAAATTCTATCTTATTTCAATAAAATTTTGAAATTTTCGTTATACCCATAGCTTTTCATTAATTCTATAAGGTTTTGAAAACTTTATAGAAATGGGTATGTAAGATAATGTTTTGCGAAGGTTAGTATTTGTATTTAAAGAAGAATCGCTTACCTTGTTGTTCAACTAAAAACTTCAAGGAAATGAGAGCAAAATTCACTCCCCTAAGCGATTCTCAATGGCAATAT
>Ga0272446_1003446_pt1 | contig 19898 bp, 14 predicted proteins | sample YNPCB0061_FD_194587 | JGI IMG/M metagenome (GOLD analysis project Ga0272446, IMG submission 194587) | Hot spring microbial mat communities from Yellowstone National Park, WY, United States - YNP-CB-006-1 | ecosystem: Environmental > Aquatic > Thermal springs > Hot (42-90C) > Sediment | place...
CGAGCTGGGGCGATCCTACCGGCCTACTTCATGTCTCCGGCTGCCCTTCACACCACACATTCCGTCAGAGAGCCCCGGGAAGCTTGACGAATGTCAGGACTTCCCGTACAGTCGGTCCATCGCAACCGGGAGGGCTGCCTGCATCGCAGTCCGTCGGGGCCCTCGTCCCGCCCGGTTGCCTTCTTGTTCGCGGCGGAATGTACCTCCTGTACGCTGATGAGTCGGGCGATACCCGATCCCGGCACTTCGTCGTGGGCGGCTTGCTCGTGCACGAGCAGGGCGCGGACCCTCTTGCCCGACGCCTGGATGCCGTTGTTGCCAACGCCGCCGGATCCAACAACCCGGGGACGGAGTTCCATGCCCAGGCCGTCCGCACCGGCAAGGGTTCGTGGCGGCGGGTACCCAAGGCGCAGCGTGACGCAGCGACGGCGGACGCACTCAGCGCCCTGCGTGCATTCCGATCGAGACAGCGACTCGTCCTATTCGCCGTCGCGGCGGTTCGAGCCGACTTCCCGAGCGTCGACATCGTCGAGCGCGCCTACGAGGAGCTCTTCCTCCGGGTCGACTCCTTTCTGGGCTGGCGCCACAGCCAGGGCGACTCCCACCGTTGCGTCGTGGTCTCGGACGAGACCCGCTTCGAGCCCCGGTTGCAAGCGCTCATGGGTCTCTGGCGCCGAAGGCCGGGTCGAGTGCGGCAACTGAAGGCGTTCGCCGAGGTGCCGCTCTTCGCCGACTCCTCGACGAGCCGGCTCCTCCAGCTGGCCGATTTCGTGGCGCACTGGACGTACCGCGCCTACGAGGCCGGTGACGCGGCCGTCTTCCACCAGCTCGTGCCACTCTTCGACGCTCGAGACGGCGTCCGCCATGGCCTGGTTCACTTGACCCGGACGTGGCGGCGGTGTCCGTGCGCCGGGTGCGCCAGCCGGCGGAGCCGCGGGGATACGGAGGCGAAGCGATCATGACGGCGAGCAACCTCGAACGGGTGGGACGGGCGCTCCAGCTCCTGGCGGCCGGGCTCCGGCCGGTCGTCGAGCGGACCTTTGCCAAGGCCTACGGCCCCGAGTGGCTCGACCAGGTGGTCGCGGAGAAGGAGCAGGCCACAGGCAAGGCCGTCTCGGCCAACCTCGACGATCCCGCCTTCCTCCTCGACGCCGTCTGGCACCACTGGCCGGCGACGCTCGGGCTCATGCTCGGGCCGTCGGAGCGGACGTACGTCAACGAGCTCCGCGGGGTCCGGAACCGCTGGGCCCACCACCTGCCCTTCACCCTCGACGATGCGTATCGGGCCTTCGACACTGCCGAGCGCGTCCTGGCCAGCGTGTCGGCCCCCGAGGCAGCCGAGCTCGACCGGCTGAAGCAGGAGATCCTCCGCGAGCGGTTCGACACCGAAGCCCGGCGGACGGCCCGCCGGGCCGTCGGGCAGACCGTCGTCGGGCCGAGCGTCGGTGGGCTCCCGGCGTGGCGGGAGGTCATCGAACCGCACCCCGACGTCGCCGCCGGGCGCTACCAGCAGGCTGAGTTTGCAGCCGACCTCGACCAGGTCCGCCGGGGGGCGGCGAGCATCGAGTACCAGGACCCCGTCGAGTTCTTCCGGCGGACCTACCTCACCGAGGGCCTTCGGCGGCTCCTCGAGAGCGCCCTGCGTCGACTCGGCTCCGGAGGCGGCGATCCCGTCATCGAGCTCCAGACGACCTTCGGCGGCGGAAAGACGCACTCGATGATCGCCCTCTATCACCTCGCCGACCCGGACCGCCGACCGGCCGAACTCCCCGGGCTGGAGCCGGTCCTCGCCTCGGCCGGTGTGTCGACCCTGCCTACGGTCCGGCGGGTCGTCCTGGCCGGGCAGGCCCTCTCGCCGGGCCAGCCGTGGGTGCGCGATGGCCGGGCGATCCGGACCCTCTGGGGCGAGCTCGCTTGGCAGCTCGGCGGGGGCGCCGGCTTCGACCTCGTCGCCGACTCGGACCGGGCCGGGGTGAGTCCGGGCTCGGAGATCATCCGGGGTCTCCTCGAGCGCTTCGGGCCGGCCATCGTCCTCGTCGACGAGTGGCTGACCTTCCTCCGCCAGCTCTGGGCGGTGGACGGCCTCCCGGCCGGGTCCTTCGATGCGAACCTCTCCTTCGCCCACTCCCTCGCCGAGGCGATTCGGGCGACGCCGAACTCGCTCCTCGTCGCCTCGCTCCCCTCCTCAGCGGTCGAGGTCGGCGGCGAGGGCGGCCAGATGGCCCTCGCCCGCCTCCAAGACACGTACGGCCGCCTCCAGTCGCCGTGGCGGCCCGCGACTCCGGAGGAGGGCTTCGAGATCGTCCGGCGGCGCCTCTTCCAAGCCCTCCCGGCCGAGCGGGCACCAGCCCGCGACGCCGTCATCCAGCACTTCGCCGAGCTCTACGCCCAGCGCCGAGGCGACTTCCCGAACGAGACCCGGGAGGCCGACTACCGACGGCGGATGGAGCGGGCCTACCCGATCCATCCCGAGCTCTTCGACCGGCTCTTCGGCGACTGGGCGAGCCTCGATCGCTTCCAGCAGACCCGCGGCGTCCTCAAGCTCATGGCCGTCGTCGTCCACGTCCTCTACGAGCGCGGCGACCGGAGCCCGCTCATCCTGCCGGGCTCGATCCCCCTGGACGACGAGCTCGTCGTCTCCCAGTTCACCCAGTACCTCGAGGACCAGTGGGTGCCGATCGTCGCCTCGGACGTCGACGGGCCGGGCTCGCTGCCCCTCGCCGTGGACCGTGAGAACCCGGCCTTCCAGAGATACGCGGCGGCGCGGCGCGTCGCCCGGACCGTCTTTTTGGGCTCGGCACCGACCCTGCGGGCGGCGACGCGCGGGATCGACGATCGAGCCATCAAGCTCGGCTCGGTTCTGCCGGGCGAGTCGCCGGCCACCTTCGGCGACGCCCTCCGGACGCTCGCCAGCCGGGCGACCTACCTCTATGAACAGGGCGGTCGGTACTGGTACTCCACGCAGCCGTCGGTCAACCGCCTGGCCCGCGATCGAGCCGAGGCCGTCGCGCCCGAGGCCGTGCGGGACGAGATCGTGCGGCGGCTGCGGGCCGAGCGGGAGCGGGGCCCATTCGCCCGCGTTCACGTCGCCCCGCGGTCGGCGGGCGACGTCCCGGACGAGGACGAGGTCGGGCTCGTCGTCCTGGGACCGGAACACCCCCACAGCCGGGCCACGGGACCGTCGCGGGCGCGCGAGGCGGCGACGGCGATCCTCACCGATCGGGGGACGGGGCCGCGGCTCTACCGGAACATGCTCGTCTTCCTCGCCCCCGACGAGGCCCGGCTGGCGGAACTGGAGGCGGCGGTCCGGAGCTTCATCGCCTGGGCGTCGATCTGTGAGGATGCCGAGAGCCTCAACCTCGAGCCGATGCAGCGCCAGATGGCAAGACGGCAGCGCGAGCAGGCAGACGAGACGGTTGCGGTGCGGATCCCCGAGACATACATCTGGGCGCTCGTGCCGTCGCAGACGGAGGCGGTCGGCGGGCCGGTCGAGTGGTCGGCGATCCGGATCTCCGGGGATGGATCGCTCGCCGTCCGGACGGGCCGGAAGCTCGAGGCTGACGGGCTCCTCTTGACCCGCTTCGGCGGCGAGAACCTCCGCCTCGTCCTCGAACAGAACCCGGGGATGTGGAGCGAAGACGGCGACCTCGGGCTCGCCCAGTTCTGGTCGTACTTCGCCTCGTACCTCTATCTGCCCCGGCTGCGGGATCGCTCGGTCCTCGCCGGGGCGGTGGAGGCAGCCGTGCGCGGTCTGCTCTGGAACACCCAGGGGGTGGCGTACGCCGTCGCCAAGGCTCCCGACGGCCGTTACCTAGGGCTCGTCGCCGGGCGAGCGGTCCAGGTCGTCGTCGACGCCAGCTCGGTGATCGTCAAGCCGGAGGTAGCGGCCCCGTTGCTCGCGGCGGCGGGGCTCGGCGCGGCGGCGGCTGCCGAGGCTCTGGGCGGGAGCATCGATCGTCCGGGTTGGTCGGCTTCAGACGCGTCAGGCGGGGTCGGGTCGGCGGGCACCAGCATCGCCGAGACGAGGGCGACCCTCGACGAGGCCACCCGTGCTCGGGTTCCCCCAGCCGGCCAACGGCGGTTCCGCGGCAGCGTCAGACTCGACCCGGGGCGGCCGATCCCGGAGTTCTCGCGGATCGCTCAGGAGGTGATCAGCCACCTGGCCGGGGACCCGAACGTCCGGGTGGAGCTGCACCTGGAGATCGAGGCGGAACACCGCGGCGATGGGTTCGACTTGACGACGAGCCGGGTGGTGCGGGAGAACGCCCGCACGCTCCGGTTTGACCACGTCGAGTTCGAGGAGGAGTGATATGAGGGCTAAGTGGGGGATCATCCCGGTGGACCTGCACTCCGAGGATTGGGGTGCCCAAGCACGTTCGAGATAGGCGCGGGCTACGGAACAGTCGTGAAGCGCATTCGGCAACTTTGGGCGAGCCTCCGTCGCGGGCGAGACGGGCAGCTCCGAAGCGAGAACGGCGGTGCCCCGCGCTTCGTCCTGGGTGTCGACCTAGACGGGGTGGTCGCCGACTTCTACGGCGCGATGCGGCCCATTGTGGCGGAGTGGCTGGGCGTCCCGACTGAGTGCCTCAGTCTCGAGAGCTATCGATACGGCCTGAAAGAGTGGGGGGTTCGGGACAACAAGCACTACGAGAGGATCCATCGCTTTGCGGCCACGCAACGCAGCCTGTTCCTTGACATGCCGCCCATCCCCGGCGCCGGTCCCGCACTGAGACGGCTGTCGGACGACGGGGTACACATTCGACTTATCACCCACCGTCTGTTCATCCCGCACTTCCACCAGGAGGCCGTCCGGCAGACGGTCCAGTGGCTCGACAACCACGGCATCCCGTACTGGGACTTGTGTTTCCTGAAGGACAAGGTTGATGTCGGTGCCGATCTGTACATTGAGGACACCCCTCATATCGTTAAGGCGTTGCGGAGCGCCGGCAAGCGGGTGATCGTGTTCGCCAATCCAACGAACGAGGAGCTCGGTGGCGACGACCGGGTGGAGTCGTGGGAGGCGGCGGAGCAGCGCGTCCGAGCGTGCGCACGTCAGCTTGCGGTGCCTACTGGGACGCAGCTCACCGGGGGCTCGGCCAACGATCCAGAGTTTCACGAGCCCGGAACCGACCTCTGAATACCTCCGGGCGAAGCGCCACCGTCCAGATGGTGGTCGTCGCCAGGGACCCGATGATGCGATGGCCGAAGGTCTCGCCTGTCTCTGGCTTCCGGATCACATCCGGCGCAAGCCGGTCGGACAGGATGTGACCGCCAGCTAGCCGCCACGTGCGCGCATCGTGGCCGCGGTGTCCGGTCTCAACGTGGGCAGTACGGTCTCGTGGGCGGCTGTCCGGCGCCTCGAAGCGAGATCTTTGGTGTGAGTGACGCCTCGGTTCCGGGCCACGAGCTGTCACCCGCCGGGACCGGTGATGACGTCGAGAGAGGTCGCGCGCCTGGTGACTCGTCCGGGTCTTCCTGTCGGCCGTCGAGGAGTCTTTGCCGGTAGATCACTCGTGATGCACCAGGCTGGCGGAGAGGGTGGGATTCGAACCCACGGGGCCATGGGCCCTGCGGTTTTCAAGACCGCCGCATTCGACCGCTCTGCCACCTCTCCGCGCCGATGGAGGATACACCGGCCGCCGAGCCGGATCGAGCCGCGCCTCCCGTAACTGCAGCAGCCTTGACAGACCGAGAGCCGACCTTCGGGTGTGTTGACGCGCGACCGCTTCCCGATGGGAGCCGCGCGCTGTCCTGCCGCCGCGCCGAGGGCGACGCCCCGATGCCCGAGTCCCAGCCGACGGGCCCCGGAGGCAGCTCGACGATCTCGCCCGATGCCGCGTCGGTGAGATGCCCGGCGCCCCGTCAGGGGCGCTCGATCCGCTCCAGGCCGCCCATGTACGGGCGCAGGACCTCCGGCACCGTGACCGAGCCGTCCGGCTCCTGGTACGTCTCGAGGAGGGCCGCCACGACCCGGGCCAGGGCGAGGCCCGAGCCGTTGAGCGTGTGGACGAGCTCCGGCTTCGCCCCCGGCTCCGGCCGGTAGCGGATCGCCATCCGCCGCGCCTGGTAGTCGCGGAAGTTCGAGCAGGAGCTCACCTCGAGCCAGCGCTCCACCCCCGGCGCCCAGGCCTCGAGGTCGTACTTCTTCGCCTGGACGAATCCCATCTCGCCGGTGCTCATGAGGACGACCCGGTAGGCGAGGCCAAGGCGCTGGAGGAGGACCTCGGCCCGGGCCGTCAGCCACTCCAGGGCGGCCGGCGAAGCCTCCGGCTTCTCGAACAAGACCATCTCGACCTTGTCGAACTGGTGGACCCGGAGGATCCCCCGCGTCTCGGCGCCGGCGGCGCCGGCCTCGCGGCGGAAGCACGGCGTGTAGGCACAGTAGCGGATCGGCAGGTCGGCGGCCTCGAGGATCTCGTCGCGGTGGAGGTTCGTGACCGGCACCTCGGCCGTGGGGACGAGGTAGAGCTCGTCGCGAGTGACGACGTACATCTGCTCTTCCTTGTCCGGGATCTGGCCGGTCCCCCGGGCCGAGGCGGCGTTGACGAGGGCCGGCGGCCAGATTTCGACGAAGCCGTGCTCGGCGACGTGGACGTCGAGGAACCAGTTGATGAGGGCTCGCTCGAGGCGGGCCCCGGCGGCCCGGTAGACGGGGAAGCCGGAGCCGGTGATCTTCGCGCCGCGGGGCTCGTCGAGGATCCCGAGGGCCGCCCCGAGCTCCCAGTGGGGCCGCCGCTCCCAGGTCCGCCCGTCGGCGGCGACGGCCCGGTGCGGGAGCGGCTCGCCCCAGGTCCGGACGACGACGTTCGCCTCGGGGCCACCGACCGGGACGTCGGGGTCGGCCGGGTTCGGGATCCGCAGGAGCGCCTCGTCGAGCTCGGCCTCGACGGTGGCGAGGTCCCGTTCGAGCTCGGCGATCCGGTCGCCGAGGGCCCGGGCCTCGGCCCGAACGGCGGCGATCTCGGGACCGTTCGGGTCGGCGCCGGCGCGGATCCGCTCGCCGACGGAGCGGCTGACGGCGTTCCGCTCCGCCCGGAGGCGGTCGACCTCGCCGAGGAGCCGACGCCGGCGCTCGTCGAGGGCGAGGGCGGCGTCGACGACGGCCGGATCCTCGCCCTTGTCGATGGCAGCTCGGCGGAGCCGCTCGGGTTCCTCGCGAAGGCGGGCCAAACCGACGCTCATCGGCGCCACCTCGGCTGGGCGGCGGGCGAGACGGTGGGCGGTCGGTCGGTAGCGGGCGCTGCGTTCGCGGCGGGCATTCGGTCCATGGCCCTCATTGTCGTGGCTCGGGCCGGCCGCCGCTGGGCGGCGCCGACCCCTCGCCGGCCGCTTCCCGGAGCCGCGCCACGACGAAGCCGGGCTCGAGGCTCGCCAAGAGCCAGCCGGCCCGGGGGCCGCTCCGGCGCCCGAGGAAGGCGAGGTAGAGGGCGGCGAAGGCACGGCCGCTCGGGAGGCCGACCGAGCCTGCCAGCTCGAAGATCCGGGCCTGCCAGGCCTCGCCGGTCGTGGGCCGGTCGACGTCCACGCTCGCCGCCAGCTCGGCGAGGAAGCGCCGCTCCTCGGCGGGGAGCGTCCGGGCCTCGTCGGGGAGGGCGCCGAAGCGAACCTCGATCCGGGCGCTCTCGGGGGCGTAGCGCTCGAGCCAGGCCCGGGCGGCGGCGATCCGCTCGTCGAGGATCGCCCGCTCGCGGTCGGTGAGCGGGCTCCCCTTCTCCGCCGCGAGCCGGGCGGCGACGTCGACCCCGGGCAACTGGAGAAGGAGGGCGAGGTGGGCGAAGGGCGGACGGTAGGCGGCCGCCTCGGCGGCGACGTCGGCCTCCGGCTCCCGAAGGGCGTAGCGGAAGATCTGCTCGTAGCCGGCCGGGAGCTCGCCCTTCACGGGTCGCCCGGCCGTCGCCGCGGCGAAGCGGTCGAACTCGTCGAAGAGGCGGGGAATCGCGTCGGTCCCCTCCGGATCGAACTCGATGGCCTGGTTCGGCCGCGGTCGGATGAAGAGGAAGCGGAGCTGCTCGGGGGGGACGACCTCGGCGATCTCGTGGGCGGCCGCGCCCCGCCCGCGGGAGGTCGACATCTTGCGGCCGCCGAGGTTGACGAACTCGTAGGGGACGTTGATCGGCGGCTCGCGCTCGAAGACCTCGCGGGCGATGGCATCGGAGCGGTCGCGGGACCCGCCGGCCGTCGAGAGGTCCTTGCCGCACGGTTCGATGGTCACCCCGAAGATGCTCCACTGGGCGGCCCACTCGAGGTTCCAGGGCAGCTTCGCCCGGCCGCCGAAGGGCGAAACCCAGCCGGCCATCCCGCAGCCCCGGGCCCAGCCGACGAGGTTCGGGCGACACTCGTAGCGGACGCGCTCGCCGTCCCAGGCGGTGACGATGGTCGTCCCGATCTTGCCGCACCGCTCGCAGAGGACGCTCACCGGGTGCCAGTCGTCGGGATGGCGGACGTTCGCCACCCGCCGGTAGATGTCCCGGACGAGCTCCGCGCGGTCGAGGGCGAGGCGGATGTAGGGATCGACGACCCCGGCCGCGTAGAGCTCGCTCATCCAGTAGTAGCGGTCGGGCCGGATCCCGAGCCGCTCGAAGGTGGCCACGAAGCGCTCGGCGTGGTGGCGGGCGTAGGAGGCGTGGCCGTCGCCTTCCTGGTCGGGGATGTGGGCGAGGGGTCGACCCATCTCGCGGTCGACGGCGTCCGGCGTCAGGAGGGCCTGGGCGTCCATGGGATCCATGTCGTCGATCCCGTAGAGGTAGCGGGTCTCGACGCCGCGGGCCCGGAGCGCCCGGGCGATGACGTCGACGAGGACGGGCCCCCGGAGGGAGCCGACGTGGACGGTTCCGGACGGTGTCTTGCTGTCGTTGACGACCTGCGGCCCCTGGACCCGCGCGGCCAGCTCGTCGGCCCAGTCCATCGACCTCCCTCGCCTGCGCCCCGGCGGCTCCGACCCGGTGAGCTCGTCGCCGCCGGCGGCCGGAGTCCGGACGGGCTAGCTGATGCTGACGATGGTGTAGGTGAAGTCGCCGGCGGGGACGCGGACGACGACGGTGTCGCCGGGCTTGCGGCCGAGGAGGGCCCGGCCGACGGGCGACTCGTTCGAGATCTTCCCCTCCGCGGGCCGAGCTTCCGTGGAGCCGACGATGGTGAAGCGCTCCTCGCCGTCGGCGCCGCGGACGACGACGGTCGAGCCGATCTGGACGTGGTCGGTCGAGAGGTTCGCGTCGATGATCGTCGCGTTCTTGATGAGCGCCTCGAGGGTGGCGATCCGGCCTTCGACGAAGGCCTGCTCGTTCTTGGCGTCCTCGTACTCGGCGTTCTCCATGACGTCGCCGTGGGCCTTGGCGTCGTGGATGCGCTGGGCGATCTCGGCCCGGCGGACGTTGACGAGTTCCTCGAGCTCGGCCCGGAGCTTCTCGAGCCCCTCCCGAGACAGGTACGTGGGCTTTGTGTTCATCGTTCCGTTCACCCCCTGGCCATGGTCTGGCGCCCGGGGTTGGGCAGAGGGGACCACGGTGTCGGTCGGCCCGGGGCACCCCCGTCGGGATAAGGAAAGAACTCCAGGCTGGGCGAGCGACGACGCCGCGGCCTGAAGTCCGACCGGCGCGCCATGGTAGCGAGGACGGGGCGGGGCGTCAAACGTTCACTGCCCTGCGCACCGATGTCGCAGCGCGGGCCGCCGACCCTCACTCGGCGAGGCGGGCGAGGCGGTGCTTCACCCGCTGGAGGGCACCCCGGTCGGTGACGGCGACGAAGAGGGTGTCGTCGCCGGCCAGGGAGCCGACGACCTCCGGCCAGCGGGCCCGGTCGATGGCGGCGGCGATGGGGTGGGCCGAGCCCGGCAGCGTCTTGATGACGAGGAGGAGACCGGACTCGCGGATCTCGACGGGCAGGTCGCGAAGGAGGCGCCGGAGCCGCTCCTCGCCGCTCGCCTCGGCCTCGCGGAGGCGGGCCGGGAGGGCGTAGACGGAGACCCCCTCGCGCTTGACCTTGACGAGCCCGAGTTCGGCGACGTCGCGGCTGATGGTGGCTTGCGTCGCCCGGAAGCCGCGCTCCCGGAGGGCCGCCGCCAGCTCCTGCTGGGTCCGGATCGGGCGCTGCTCGACGAGGTCGCGGATCGCCCGCTGCCGAAGCCCCTTCATGATCTCGGTCGGCCGCTCGGTCCGCCCGGCCGACGCCCGGTCGCTCGGACCCTGCCCGGCCGGACCCCGCTCGCTCGGACCCCGCTCAGCCGGACCCCGCTCGCTCATCTGGCTACCGCCCCAGGAAGACGACGACGACGATGACCGCCAGGCCAACCCGGTAGGCGACGAAGACGTCGGTCCGGTGGCGGCGGAGGAACCGGAGGAGGACGTGGATGGCGGCGATGGCCGAGAGGAAGGCGGCGAGCATCCCGGCGACGAGGGGCCCGGGCGCGACGGCCGCGTCCCCTGCCCCGGCCAGGAGCTGGCGTGCCTCGAAGGCGCCCGCCCCGGCGATGATCGGCGTCGCCATGAGGAAGCTGAAGCGGGCCGCCGCCTCCCGCTCGAGGCCGGCGGCCAGCCCGGCGGCGATGGAGATCCCGGAACGGCTGATGCCCGGGACGAGGGCGAGGGCTTGGGCGAAGCCGATGCCGAACGCAGCGGGGAAGCTCAGGGCCTCCATCGGCCGCCGCTGGCGGCCGTGGCGCTCGGCGAGCCAGAGGATCGCCCCGCCGACGACGAGCATGATCGCCACGAGGCCCGGCTGGCGAACGGTCCGCTCGATCGGATCGTTGAGGAGGACGCCGGCGACCGACGCCGGAACCGTCGTCGCGGCGAGGAGCCAGGCGAGGCGGCGGTCCGGATCGTCGGCGAAGGAGCGGTCGCGGAGGGCGGCCAGGCCGGCCGGGACGAGGCGACGCCAGTCGGCGGCGAAGTAGGCGAGGAGCGCCCCGAGGGAGGCGACGTGGAGCATGACCGAGAACGAAAGGGAGCGGATGAAGGCGTCGTCCCAGCCGGCGAGCCAGGGCACGAGGATGAGGTGCCCCGAGCTCGAGATCGGCAGGAACTCGGTCAGCCCCTGGACGATCCCCATGACCACCGCCTGGAGGACGATGTCCACGCCGCGGCCTGCCGCGCCTGCCTGCCCGTCCCCTCCCCTGCTCGACGCCCGCCCGGGTCAGCGGATGAAGAGCGGGGCGAGGACGAGGGTGATGGTCGCCAAGAGCTTGACGAGGACGTGGAGCGACGGTCCGGCCGTGTCCTTGAACGGGTCGCCGACGGTGTCGCCGACGACGGCCGCCGCGTGGGCCTCCGTCTTCTTGCCGATGACGTTGCCCTGTTCGTCGGTCAGGTGGCCCGCCTCGATGTATTTCTTCGCGTTGTCCCAGGCGCCGCCGCCGTTGTTGAGGACGGTGGCGAGGAGGACGCCAGCGATGGTCCCGACCATGAGGAGGCCGGCCACCGCCTGGTAGCCGAGGAGGACGCCGACGACGACCGGCATGAGGACGGCGACGAGACCCGGGGCGACCATCTCCCGGAGGGCGGCCCGGGTCGTGATGTCGACGACCCGGGCGTAGTCGGGCTTCTCGCTGAAGTCCATGATCCCGGGGTGCTCCCGGAACTGACGCCGAACCTCGAGGATGATCGAGCTCGCCGCGCGCCCGACGGCCCGGATGGCGAGGGAGCTGAAGAGGTAGACGAGCATCGAGGCCAGGAAGGCGGCGATGAAGACGTTGACGTCGGCGAGATCGACGGCCTCCATGAGCGGATCGCCTCGCCGGCCGAGGATGAGGTTGACCTTGTCGATGTAGGCCGAGAAGAGGAGGAAGGCGGCGAGCGAGGCCGAGGCGATGGCGTAGCCCTTCGTGAGCGCCTTCGTCGTGTTCCCGACGGCGTCGAGGCGATCGGTGATCTCGCGGGCGCCGGCTTCGGCCCGACTGAACTCGGTGATCCCGCCGGCGTTGTCGGTGATCGGGCCGAAGGTGTCCATGGCCAGGATGTAGGCCGTCGTCATGAGCATGCCCATGGTCGCCACGGCGGTCCCGAAGACCCCGCCCGGGTTGTGGTCGAGGCCGAGTCCGGCGAAGGCCTCCTGGCCGAGCCAGTGGGAGACGAAGAGAGCGATCCCGATGGTGACGGCGGTGACGAAGGTCGTCTCGAAGCCGACGGCGATCCCGGAGATGATGTTCGTCGCCGGACCGGTCCGGCTAGCCTGGGCGATCTCCTTGACCGGCCGCCAGGCACCGGCGGTGTAGTACTGGGTGATGTAGACGAAGGCGACGCTCGTTGCCAGGCCCACGAGGCCCGCCCCGAAGAAGTAGAGCCAGATCGGGAGGCCGGCCGAGGTCTGACCGGCGGTCCCCATCATGACCGAGGTCGTCAGGAGCAGACCGAGGGCCGAGAGGCCGGTCGTCACCCAGTAGCCACGGTTGAGGATGTTCATCGGGTCCTCGTCCTCGCGGCCGCGGATGAAGAACATGGCGACGATGGTCGAGAGGAGGCCGAAGGAGCGGACGACGAGGGGGAAGAAGATCCACGCCGTCGGGTGGGGCCAGCCGAGATCGGAGGCGATCTTGTAGACGGCGACCCCGAGGATCATCGCCCCGATGTTCTCGGCGGCCGTCGACTCGAAGAGGTCGGCGCCGCGGCCGGCGCAGTCGCCGACGTTGTCGCCGACCAGGTCGGCCACGACGGCCGCGTTCCGGGGATCGTCCTCCGGAATCCCGGCCTCGACCTTGCCGACGAGGTCGGCCCCGACGTCGGCCGCCTTCGTGTAGATCCCGCCGCCGAGCTGGGCGAAGAGGGCGACGAAGCTCGCCCCGAACCCGAAGCCGACGATGAGGAACGGCGCCTCGGCGACGGTGTCGACGCCGAGACCGCCGTAGGCGGCGAAGATGAGGTAGACGCCGAGGAGGGAGAGGGCGACGACGAGGAAGCCGGACACGGCCCCGCCACGCATCGCCACCTGGACGGCTTCGACGAGGCTCCGGCGGGCCGCCGCCGCGGTCCGGAGGTTCGACCGGACGGAGATGTACATGCCGATGATCCCCGAGGCCATCGAGCAGGCGGCTCCGACGAGGAAGGCGATCCCGGTCCGGATCCCGAGCTCGATCCCGTAGACGTTCGTGTCGGCGACGTCCGGGCCCTCGAAGAAGGCGATGAGGGCGGCGATGACGACCGCCCCCAGGACGCCGAGTTGGGCGATGGTCGTGTACTGGCGGCGGATGAAGGCGACGGCGCCTTCGAAGATCGTCCCCGCCACGGCCTGCATCGCCTCGGTTCCGGTGTCGCGGGACAGGACGTCCCGGGCGAGGTAGAGGGCGAAGAGGATGGCGGCGAGGCCGGCCGGGAGAATGATCAGCTGGAGTACGCTGGCGTCCATGAGGGGTCCGGACATCCTCCTGTCAAACTGACACGACCACCGGCGCAGGGCGTGCCGCGGTGCTCAAGGCGCGCATCCGGGGGTCGGCTCGGCGTTGGCCTCGGATCCTCTGCCGCGGATGTCGCCGGCGGCGCGGGCGGGAGGCCGGCCGGCAGTGTATCAACGCCCGGAGCGGCGGGTCAACCTGCGGTTCGGTGGGGGTCTATGCAGCGGAGGAGCGGCGGGCCTGCTGAGGGCTCGGCGGCCGCTCCCGTCGAGCAGTTCCGGCCCGCCCCGGACGCGCGGCGCGCGGGCCCGGTCCTGCCCCGAAGCGGCCCGGCCTCGGGCATGGCTGGCGGGCGAGGTCCCGCCCCGAAGCGGCGAGATCCTCACCGCTCCCCGGGAACCTCGGCCCGGGCTCGTCGCCAGGTCACTGGGGCCGGCCGGACTGGCCAGATTCTCACCGGGTGATCGCTCCGGGCCTGCTCGGGACGACGGGACCGCCCATCGGCCGGCTCGCCACGCTCGGGGGCGCCCGGCTCATCCCCCGAACCGGCGGCGATCCGGCCAGTTGCGTCACCGGGCGTTCGACTGGCCGGGATCGAGCCGCCCGGGCCCGCCCGATGGCACCCGGTCCTTGCCACGCTGCGCACCGGGTGACGCATGCGCCCTCTCGACCCCACTAACGTTCACCGGGTGAACGCCGCTCGCCGCGGCCAGCCGCTCGCCCGAGCCGAACTCCCCGCCAACGCTCACGGGGTGAGCATCTGGCATCGTTCCGGGCGGCGCCCCCGGAACCGACGGCGATCCGACTCGGGGGCCGGGGACGTCGGCATGGCGATGGGGCCAGGCGGGGCTGCGACGCGCGGTCGGGCTGCGCTATGGTGCGCCCGATGCTGACCGAGCACCGTTCCATCGATGGGCCGCCCGCCGACGGCGGCCACCGCGCGTGACCGCCGTCCTGGCCGTGGCCGCCGGCGGCGCGGTCCTGGCCGGCGCCGTCGTCGCCGTCTCGAGCCGCGACCCGCGAACGGCGACCGTCGGCCTCCTCGCCGCCCTCCTCGGGATCGTCTTCGTCGCCGATCCGCTGCCCGCCCCGCCGGCCCTCGCCGTCCGCCTCGTCGCGGGGATCCTGGCCGGCTACGTCCTCTGGGTCGTCGTCCGTGAGCGCCCCGTGCCGACGGCCGGCTCGGCCCTCGCCTGGCCGACGGAGGCGGTCCTCGCGGTGGCGGGGGCCCTCGTCGGCTGGGCGAGCCACGGTCTCGGGGCGCCGGGCCGTGGGCCGGAGGTGGCATCGGCGGTGGGGGTCGGGCTCGTCGTCCTGGCCGCCGCCCCGGTCGCCCTCGGCGGCCGCGACGCGGTCCGGGTCGGGATCGGGCTGACGCTCTTGCTCGCCGGAGCCACGTCCCTCCGGGTCGGGCTTGCCGGGACGCCGGGGCCAGCCGAGCAGATCGTCCTGGGCGGCCTGACCGCCGGCCTCGGTGCCGCGGTCGCCCTCCTCATTCGGGGAGCGTCCACGGTCCGCGGGGTGGAGGGGGCGCGCGGGGTGCAAGGGGCGGCGGGGCCGGACCCGGGACGAGGCGGTGCCGCCGTCCGGGGCCACGACCCGCTCGATCCCGGCGGCGACGCGACGGCGCCATGAACGGGCTCCTCTTCCTCGGCGTCAGCGTCGGGGCCGCCGTCGTCGCCCTCCTGCTCCGACCGGTCCGGGGCGCCGCCCTCGCGGTCGGCCTCCTCGGTCTCGCCATCGCCCTCCTCGTGGCGAGCGGCATCGAGCCGGGAGCGGGCATCCGGGTCGGCGACGTCGCCCTCGTCGGCACCGCCTACGCCCGGCTCGTCCTCGTCCTGGCGACGGCCGCCGCCCTCGTCACCTTCGTCATCGGCTGGGCCGACGACGAGCCGCCGAGCTACGGTCCGGCGTCCCTCGCCGTCCTCGGCGCCGTGGGGGCCGCCCTCCTCGTCGACGACCCGATCGTCGGCCTCCTCCTCGTCCTGGCGGCGGGGATCGTCGGGATCCTCGTCGTCCTCGGCGGCGAGGGTGCGAGCGCGACGGCCATCGGATCGACGGTCCGCGCGCTCCGGGCCGTCGTCGTCGCCGGTGCCCTGACCATCGGCGCCGCCGCCTGGCTTGCGCGACCGCTCGGCGCCCTCGCCCTCGAGCCGGCGGTCTTCGGGGTCGCCTATCTCGGCATGGCCGGGGCCGTCGCCCTTCGGTCGGGCGTCGTGCCCTTCCATCTCTGGTTCGTTCGGCTGGCCGACTCGGCGCCAGCGGCGGCGCTGCCCGTCTTCGCCGTCTGGGTGCCGGTCGCCCTCACGGTCGTCGTCCTGAACTGGGTGGACCAGGCCATCGCGCCGATCCTCGTGCCGCTCGAAACGGAGCGGGCGGTCGTCGCCGTGGTCGGGCTCGCCTCGCTCCTGTTGGGAGCCCTCGCCGCCTGGCTGGCCGACGATCACCTCCACCTCGCCGTCTACGTGACGGTCGCCGAGGCGGGTCTGGCGCTCCTCGGGCTGACCGTCCTCGATCCGGCCGTCTGGCAGCCGCTCCGGAGCTGGCTCGTCGCCGTCGCCGTCGTCCAGACCGGCCTCTTCGGCTGGGTCGCCGCGGTCCGGGTGACGACGGGGTCGCGGCGGGTGGCCGACGCCGGGCGGGCCCTGGCCGAGGGACGGCCGGTGGGGCGGCTCCTCGGGCTCGCCCTGGCCGGCGTCGCCCTGGGGGCGGTCGGGCTGCCGGGCTGGTCGATCTGGGCGGCCCGGGAGCGGATCGCCGAGCTGGCTGTGGGACCGGCGGGGCCGGGCGAGGCGGCACTGGCGATCCTCCCCTACCTCGCCCTCCTCCGCCCGGTCGTGGCCGGCCTACGCGGGCGCGCGGCCGGGGGCGCGGCCCGGGTGGACCGGAGCGCAGGCCGGGGGATGGGGATCCGGGGCGGGGGCATCGAGTGGCGGGGCCGGGGCATCGAGTGGCGGGGCCGGGTGGCTCGGCACGGCACGCCGCGGGCGATGGTCGCTGCCATCCGAAGCGGGCGCTTCGCCCGGACCGTCGAGGGCGAATGGCGTCGGAACCGGGCCCTGGTGGCGACGCTCGGGGCGTTGCTCCTGGCCGTCCTGGCGGTGGCGAGCTCGGCCGGCTGGCTCGGCCTCGACGAAGCGGCCGCCGGGGGCCCGCCCTCCGCCGCGGAGGGGGAGCTTCTCGGCAACGGGCTCGAGGGGACGCCGTAGGGCGGAGGACGGGGCCGGTTCGGCCGCCGGAGGTCCCGGGTGACCGTCCTCGTGGGCCCGGCCCGGCGGCGGGTCGCCGCCCGCGTCGTGGCTGAGCCGGCGCCCGATCGGGACCGCGTCCCGTCCGAGCCGCCGCCCGCCTCAGTCGCCCGGCCCGATCACCCAGCGGTCGATGGCCCGCTCGTAGTCGACGAGCTCGGCAGGCCGGAACCAGAGGGCGATCTCGGCCGCCGCCGTCTCCGGACCGTCGGAGGCATGGACGAGGTTCTGGCCGGTCTCGATGGCGAGGTCGCCACGGATCGAGCCCGGCGCCGCCTCCGAGGGCCGCGTCGCCCCGACCATGGTCCGGACGAGCCCGATGGCGCCCGGCCCCTCGAGGACGGCGGCGACGAGGGGACCCGAGGTGATGAAGTCGACGAGACCGCGAAAGAACGGCTTCTCGCGGTGGACGGCGTAGTGCGCCTCGGCGAGCTCGCGGGAGACGCGGACGAGCTTGAGGCCGACGAGCTTGAGGCCACGCTCCTCGAAGCGGGCGATGATCCGGCCGACGAGAAGCCGTTGGACGCCGTCGGGCTTGATGAGGACGAGGGTGCGTTCGGTCACGGTACCTTCCAGGTGCTGGCAGCCGGAGGGCCGGCTCGGAGGGCTGGGTCGGGCGGGCGCGCGGGGGGCACGGCGGCTCGGCCGCGACGCGCCGAGGATCGGAGTCTACGGCCCGCCGTAGCTCGGAGTCTAGCGCCGGCGCCGGCGCGGATGCGGCCGATGTCTCGCCCGGTATCGGAATTGTTCGTTTACTCCCCGTGGGAGTAGCCAATCAGGGCGCCTGCGGTCTGCCAAGGTCGTAGCCGCATCCGCGAGCACGGCCGGCGGCCGTCACCCCAGCCCGAATGATCGAAATACTCTCCTAGCGCGTATCTAAGAAGAAGGTTCTGATATCTCACTACCGCCACGAGTAAACGATAAGGAACCGCCGATCGGCGCCCGGGCCCACCAGCGACGGCGCCGTTCGACAACCCGACCCGGCAGCCAAAGGCGCGGACCCGCGGGCTCGAGTGGCCCCGACGTGGCCTCAGGCCCGAAGCGAGCGATGGAGCCGCGCCTCGGCCGCCCGATAGGCGAGCTCCGCCTCGTCCTCTCGGCCGAGGAGCCGGAGGGCATCGCCCCGGAGCAGCTCGACGCGGGGCCCCTCGAGCCGAGCCAGAGCCGCCAGGATCGCCGCCGCGTCGGCCGGGCGTCGGCGGAGGGCGACGCCAAGGGCGTCGAGGGCGTCGTCGAGTCGCCCGTCGACGACGGCGGCCTCGGCGAGGGCGAGCCAGTCCGCCGGCGCGGCAAGGTCGGCCGAGGGCGAGGCTGGTCCGGCGATGCCATCGGTGGCCCGCGAGGCACCGACCGAACCCGCGTCGGGCGCTCCCGCCGCCGATGCCGGCTGCCCCGCCGCGCCCCTGCCGGTGGGCGGCGTCGGCACTCCGTCCCAGATGGGGCTCATCGGCAGCCCGGCGAAGACCGCCGCCAGAAGGTCCCGAGCAGCGGGGCCGGCGGTCCGGACGGCTGCCTCGACGGCGGCCGTGGCGGCTGCCTCGCCTTCGGCCAACCGCTGCTCGGCAAAGCGGGCCTCGGCCGCCACGACGAGGGCGACGAGGGCATCTCCGCCACCTCCCAGGTGGGCCTCGGCGGCAACCGCCGCCCCGACCAGGTCCCCCGTCCGCCAACGGGCCTCGGCCAGGTCGGCGAGCCCGTCGAGGTCGAGGAGGCCGCGCCCCGCCGCCGCCTCGAGCTCGGCCCTGGCCAGGGCGACGAGGCCGCCCCGCAGGTGGAGCCGGGCCAGACGGAGGTCGACGGCGCGCCCGGTCGTCACGGCAGCCGGAGCAGCCGATCGAGGTCCCGGCCGTGGCCCGGCGGGGCGACGACGGCGAGGCGGAGGGCGTCGTCGCGGAAGAGCTGCCTCGCCACCCGGCCGACGTCGTCGGCCGAGACCGTCTCGATGGCGGCGAGGGCCTCGTCGATGCTCAGCACCCGTTCGTGGAGCGCCTCCTGGACCCCGAGCCACGAGGCGACGCTCCGGGTGTCGTCCATCCGCAGCTCGAGCCCGCCGCCCAGGTAGCGCTTCGCCTTCTCGAGCTCGGCCGGCGGAACCGGCTCGTCGCGCAGGCGGCCGAGCTCGGCGAGGATGGCGGTCAGGGCCGGCTCGAGGGCCTCCGGATCGACCCCGGCCGAGATCTCGATGGCCCCCGCGTCGGCCAGGTCGACGACCCCCGAGCCGATGTCGTAGGCGAGGGCCTGCTCCTCGCGGACCCGGAGGAAGAGACGACTGCTCATCCCGTCGCCGAGGATCGTGTTGAGGACGAGCAGGACCCAGCTATCGGGGTGGTCGCGCCGCAGGGCGGGGACCCCGACGACGAGCTGGGCCTGGGTCGTGTCGCGCTCGGCGAGCAGGTAGGGCGGGCCGGCCGGCAGGCCCGGGGCAGGCGCGGGGGGCGGGAGGCGACCGTCCCCGGTCCCGAAGGCGGCCGCGGCGAGCTCCACGGCGATGGCGTGGTCGATGTCGCCGGCGACGCTGACGACGACGTTGCCCGGCCGATAGGCCCGCGCCCAGAAGCTCCGGATCGTCGGGCTCGGTAGCTCGCGGACCGCCATCTCGTCGCCACAGATCTCCCGCCCGAGCGGCCCGTCGCCGAAGAGGGCGCGGGCGAAGAGGATGTGGGCGTGCTCCACCGGATCGTCGAGGTAGGAGCGGATCTCCTCGACGATGACCGTCCGCTCCCGCTCGATCTCGGCCGGATCGAGGGTCGGCCGGACGACGAGCTCACCGAGGACCTCGAATCCCCGACCGGCCTCGGACCGGGGGACGCGGACCCAGTAGACGGTCGTTTCGCGATCGGTGGCGGCGTTGAACGAGCCGCCGACCCCCTCGATGGTCTCGGCGATGGCCCGCGCGTCCCGGTAGCTGGCCGTGCCCTTGAAGGCGATGTGCTCGAGGAAGTGGGCGACGCCGATCTCGTCGGGCGCCTCGTGCCGGGCCCCGGCGAGGACGTGGGCGGCGATGGCCACCGAGCGGGTGCCGGGCAGGCGGGCGCTGATGACGCGGGGCCCACCGGGAAGACTCGTCCGTTCGTACATCGCCCCGATGGTAGCCGACAGCGCCGCGCCGCCCGCCCGGCCCGCCGCAACGGGCTCGCCGGGGAAGCCGCGTGATGGCGTCCGCGCGCGAGCCCGGGGTGGCCCGGGCGGTCGTCCGCCCCGTCGAGCGTCCCTGCCCTAGGAGCCTGTGTCGGTAATGCCAGCCGACGGCCCTCCCGGCATGCGAGAATCGCCCATGCGCCAGAAGACGTTCCGGCCGTACGACCAGGACAGCCTCTTGTTGATGCCGCCCA
>Ga0272446_1003447_pt1 | contig 19896 bp, 14 predicted proteins | sample YNPCB0061_FD_194587 | JGI IMG/M metagenome (GOLD analysis project Ga0272446, IMG submission 194587) | Hot spring microbial mat communities from Yellowstone National Park, WY, United States - YNP-CB-006-1 | ecosystem: Environmental > Aquatic > Thermal springs > Hot (42-90C) > Sediment | place...
CATCGCGTCGATTTACGCCCCGAGCGGCAACACCTCTTCACGTTCCGGGTCGAACGAGATACGTCGCTTTTCCAGGTAGCTCTGATTGGCCAGCAGCACCGCCTGGCAGGAGCGGTGCCCGATATAAGCGTCGGCGTTGGGCAGTTTGCGGGTGCGGCAGCAGTCCAGGAAATTCCGCACGTGGTCGTCGGTAATGTCGCCCGGAAACCGCTGAACAACGGGCTCGGCGTCTTTCTCTCCGGTGTGGAACTCGTACCGGTTCCGGTTGATGAACAATTTCCCCTGGTCGCCCAGGAACTCGATGCCGTACTCGCCGGGGTTGCGCACGGCCAGGGATTCAAAGTGCACGTCGAAGCCGCGGTATTCCCACAGCGCGCTGATCGAGTCCGGTGCCGTCCGGCCGTCATGAAAATCGTAGTACACTCCGCCCGATGCCACGGCCGAGATGGGCCCGTCCTGGCCCAGGAACATGTGGACCACGTCGATCCAGTGGGCTCCAAAATCGGTCAGCTTGCCGCCGCCGAAATCCAGAAAGGCACGGAAGTTGAGGTACTGGGCGGGATTCCAGTCGCGATACTTGACCGGCCCGAGAAAGCGCACCCAGTCGAGGTTCGAGGGCTTTTCCGCCGGCTCGGCAGGCAGCCGGCGTGGCGGGCCCCCATTCCAGAAGCAGCGCACGTGGGTGACCTTGCCGATCATGCCGGAAGTAACGAACCGCTCGCGCGCCTCCAGATACACCGGACCGGAGCGTTGTTGCATGCCCACCTGGCAAATCCGGTTGTTCACGCGCGCCGCGCGGACCACCTCGGGACCCTCCTCGCGCAAGCGCATCAGCGGCTTTTCCACGTAAACGTCCTTGCCGGCGTTCATCGCATCGATGGCCGTCCGGGTATGCCAGTGATCGGGTGTGCCGATGAGCACGGCGTCGATCTCTTTCACCTCCAGCAGCTTGCGATGGTCGTAGAACGGCTGGGCCCCCGCCGCCTTGGTAAGCGCTTCGTCGATTCGCTTGCCGTATACGTCGCAAATGGCGCGCACGTCCACCTGCCCGGTCAACTGGAAACGGGACATCACGAACTGCCCGCGTCCTCCGGCTCCGATCAGCCCGAGCTGGACACGGTCGTTCGCACCCAGGATGCGCGAATACAATAGCGCCGGCAGCGCGGCGGCTTGGATTCCTTCACGGCGTGTGATCACGGCGGTCAGTCCTTGGTCGAATCGCGATTATACTACTCAAGTGAATGCCTAAAGTCACGTTTCTGCCCGCCAACGTCACGGTGGAATTCACGCCCGGCGCGCTTCCCTACAGTCATCACGGGAATCCGGGTTCGATTCTGGACGTGGCCCTCCATTTTGGCATCGAGCTCGAGCACGCCTGCGGGGGCAACTGCGCCTGCACAACCTGTCACGTTATCGTGCGGCAGGGCGAAGGCAACCTTTCGCCCATTGAAGAGGACGAAGAGGACCGGCTGGACATGGCCGCCGGTCTGACGCTGCATTCGCGCCTGGGGTGTCAGGCCGTGGTGCGGGGCGATGTGGTGGTGGAAATCCCCGCCTGGAACCGGAACTACGCAGGCGAGAGCGGGCGAATGCTGCTGAGAACAGATCAATGAGAAAAGCACTGGCCATTTCGCTTTTGTTCGCATCCGCGGCCTTCGGGCAGTCTTTTGCCGGGTCGGCCGCGCTGGATGCCGAGATCGAAGCTGCCATCCGCGAAGACAGCATCCCCGGGGCGGTGCTGTTGATCGGCCATAAGGGACAAGTGATTCACCGCAAGGCGTATGGGAACCGCGCGCAGATTCCGCAGCCCGAACCCATGACGGTGGACACCATCTTCGACTGCGCCTCGCTCACCAAGGTGGTGGCCACCACCTCGGCCTTGATGAAGCTGTTTGAAGAAGGGAAATTCCGTCTGAACGATCCCCTCACCGATTATCTGCCCGCTTTCCAGGGCGGCAAGAGCCCGATCACGATCCGCAATCTGCTCACCCACTTTTCCGGCTTGCGGCCCGATCTGGACCTGGAACCGGCCTGGAGCGGATACGAAACCGGCGTCAAGCTGGCGTTCGCCGAGAAGTCCACGGCTCCTCCGGGCGCGCGCTTCGTTTACAGCGACATCAACTTCATCCTGCTCGGCGAACTGGTGCGCAAGCTGAGCGGTGAAATGTTGAACGTCTACGCGCAGCATGCGGTGTTCGAGCCGCTGGGGATGAAAGACACCATGTTTCTTCCGCCGGCCTCGCTGCGTCCCCGCATCGCTCCTACCGAAAGCGTGCCGAAGGGAGCGCCGCCCCTGCGCGGTGTGGTGCATGACGAGACCACCCGTTACATGGGCGGTGTTGCGGGCCACGCGGGTTTGTTTTCCACGGCGGACGATCTTGCCAGGTTCTGCGAGATGGTGCTCGGCCGCGGCGAAAGCCATGGCGTGCGGGTCTTCAGCCCGCTCACGATTGAAAAGTTCACCACTCCGCAGACGCCGCCCGACCAGGGGATTCTGCGCGGGCTGGGCTGGGATATCGATTCGCCTTACGCCGGCAACCGGGGCGAGTTGTTCCCCCTCGGCTCGTTTGGACACACCGGTTTCACGGGCACATCCATCTGGATTGACCCTTCCACCCGGACTTACGTCATCCTGCTCACCAACAGCGTGCATCCGTTTCGCCGGCCCGCCATTACCGGATTGCGCGGGCGCGTAGCCACCATCACGGCCGCGGCGCTGGGCATCGACCTTCCCGGCGCGATTCTCACCGGATACAATGAGACCCTCGGCGGGCCGGGCCTCCGCCGCGTCACCCTGCGCAACGGCAAGGTGCTGACCGGACTGGACGTGCTCGCGAAACAGAACTTTGCGCCGTTACGCGGCAAGCGTGTCGGATTGATCACCAATCACACCGGCGTGGACGCCGATGGAAGACGTAATGTCGACGTAATGCGCGCCTCAGGCGTTCAGGTCACCGCCCTGTTCTCGCCCGAACACGGATTCCTGGGCGCCGAAGACCGCGAGAATCTCACCGATACTCGCGACCCGGCCACCGGCATCCGGGTGTGGAGCCTCTACGGAAAGACCACCCGGCCCACCGCCGCCATGCTCAGCAACCTGGATGCGCTGGTTTTCGACATTCAGGACATTGGCGCGCGCTTTTACACCTACACCACCACGATGGCCTATGCGCTCGAAGAAGCGGCGAAACGGCGCATTCCGTTCTATGTGCTGGACCGGCCGAATCCCATCACCGGCGTGCATGTGGAGGGACCCCTGCTGGACGCGAATCTGAAATCCTTCATCGGTTATTTTCCCGGCCTGCCGCTTCGCCACGGGATGACCATGGGTGAACTGGCACGCCTGTTCAACACGGAGAACCGGCTGGGCGCAGACCTTCACGTCATCGAGATGCAAGGCTGGCAGCGCGGCGACTGGTTCGATTCCACGGGCCTGGAATGGATCAACCCGTCTCCGAACATGCGCAGTCTTACCGCCGCGCTGCTATATCCCGGTATCGCCATGCTGGAGGGTTCGAAGAATTACTCGGTGGGGCGGGGCACTGACACGCCGTTCGAGATCATCGGCGCGGATTTCATTCGGGGTCGCGAGCTGGCTGCCTATCTGAACGAGCGCCGGGTTCCCGGCGTGCGGTTTTACGCGGCGCGCTTCCAGCCCGCGTCGTCGAACTTTGCGGGCAAGACCATCGAAGGCGTGCGCATGGTGGTGATCAACCGCGAGGTGGTGGATTCATCTCACCTGGGGCTGGAGGTGGCCGCGGCGCTCCAGCACCTCTATCCGGGCAGAATCGATTTCGGCGTGAACCGCCGCCTGATCGGCAGCGAGGCCGTGATCGCCGCCCTTCAAGCCGGGACCGACCCCTGGCAGATTGCTACGGAGATCGGGGACAGTGTCAGCGAGTTCGTGAAGCTCCGAGCCAAGTACCTGATTTACCGGTGAGCGCCGCCTGAGATCGGCTGCGCGCCGGCTTTGTCATAATGAGAAGCTCACCAAGGACATGAAACGCATTCTCGCCATTCACGCCCATCCCGACGACGTCGAGATTCTCGCCGGCGGCACGCTGGCCCTGCTGGCCCGCGCCGGGCACTCGATCACCATCGTGACCATGACCCCGGGGGACTGCGGCACGGCGGAATACAGCGCCGAGGAGATCGCAGCCATCCGCCGGCAGGAGGCGGCCGCGTCGGCGGCGCGCATCGGCGCCGCGTATCGCTGCGCCGAATTTCGCGACCTGGCGGTCTTCAACGATGACGCCTCGCGCCGCCGGGTCACCGAGTTGCTCCGCTCAGTCCGCCCGGAGATCGTGATCACGGCCTCGCCGGTGGACTACATGTGCGACCACGAAGCCGCCAGCCAGCTCGTCCGGGATGCCTGTTTCGGCGCTCCCGCGAAGAACTATGCCACGGGCGCCGCCGAACCGCTCGCGGCCATCCCGCACCTGTACTTCATGAACCCGGTGGGCGGACGCGACCGCGACGGCCGTCCCGTCCTGGCGGATTTCTATGTGAACGTCGCCTCCACTTTCGCCGAGAAAAGGAATATGCTGGCCGAACACAAGAGCCAGCGCAACTGGTTGCTCAAGCACCATGGCATGGACGACTACCTGGGCACCATGGAGGCATGGACCCGGGAAGCCGGCGCGCTGGCCGGCTTCGAACTGGCCGAAGGATTCCGGCGCTACAAAGGCCACGCCTACCCGCAGACGCCCGCGCTCGAAGCGTTGCTGGAGCCGTATCTCGGCCGGCCTACCGCAGCTCTTCCATAATCTCGTCCAGGGCCTCTTTGGGCGGCCGGACGCGCGCTTCCGGCAGCGTCGCCAGCGGCTCCTCCACCATGCCCAGCATGTCGAACAAGGTGGGCTTCTCCAGGGCCACATACAGGATCCCGGTGAGCAGTTCGTGACGGAGCCCGGCCTCGTGCAATGCGGTAATCGCCCCGTGCTGGTCGGTCGGATCGTAATCGCGGCCCAGCTTGCGCAAGCGGATGCGCGAGCCGTCGTGCATCGCCACCTCGTGAACCGAGCCCTCATCGATCTCCACGGAGATGTCCTGGAACGAGGGGATGAAATCCACCTCGTGCAACGGCTCGTCGTGCTCCTTGACGAAGCTGTAGCTCTTGGTGGATCCCTCATGATCGTTGAAGGTGACGCAGGGGGAGATCACGTCGATCACGGCCAGGCCGCGATGCGCAATGGCCGCCTTCAAAATGGCCGAGAGCTGCTTTTTGTCCCCGGAGAAAGACCGGGCCACGAAGGTCGCGCCCCACCGCAAGGCCAGCGCGCAGCAGTCAAACGGCGGCAGATCGTTCACCACGCCGGTTTTCAGCTTCGAGCCCACGTCGGCCGTGGCCGAAAACTGGCCCTTGGTGAGGCCGTACACGCCGTTGTCTTCGATGATGTAGATGAACGGCAAGTTGCGGCGCAGCAGGTGCATGAACTGCCCCAAGCCGATGGAGGCGGTGTCGCCGTCGCCGCTCACGCCGATGCCCACAATATGCCGGTTCGCCAGCAGCGCTCCGGTCGCCACCGAAGGCATGCGCCCGTGCACGCCGTTAAAGCCGTGGGCCTGTCCCAGGAAGTAGGCCGGGGACTTGGAGGAGCATCCAATGCCGGAGAACTTCGAGACTCTCCAGGGCTCGACGCCCATTTCGAAGAAGGCTTCGATGATGCGTTCGGAGATGGCGTTGTGACCGCACCCGGCGCAGAGCGTCGTTTTGCCGCCCTTATAGGGCAGAATGTCCAGTCCGATGCGGTTCACTTTCTTCGGGGGCAGGGTGGCTGTCGGGGTGCTCATAATCCCTCCTGGCGGACAATCTCGTCGGTGATGGTGCGCGCGTCAATCGGCAGTCCGCCGTAATACCGCACACTGCGCAGCTTGGCGATCTCCTCGGCCGGAAACTCCAGGCGCATCAAGGCCAGCGTCTGGGCGTCGCGGTTCTGGTCGATGACGTACACGCGGTCGTGCCGCTGGATGAAGGTGTTTACCTCGCTGCTGAACGGGTAGGCCTTCAGTCGCAGGTAACTGGTGTGGATGTTGTATTCGGCGCGCAACTGGTCGCGGCTTTCCTCGGTGGCGTAGCGCGAGGAGCCCAGGCAAATCACGCCCACTTCGGCGCCATCCCGGTAATCGACCACGGGCGCCGGCACGCGTGCGCGCAGGCTTTCAAACTTGTGCGCCAGGCGATCCATGTTGTTCATGTAGTCGTCCTCGCGCTCGGTGTACCCGGCCTTCTCGTTGTGACCGCTGCCGCGAGTGAAGTACGCGGCCGCCGGATGGTTCGTGCAGGGCAGGGTGCGGTAGCCCACGCCGTCTCCGTCCACGTCCTTGTACCGGGCGAAGCCGCCGAGCCTGGCCAGGTCTTCCGCGGTGAGCACTTTCCCGCGCCGGATCGGCTCCGCGGGATACGGAAATGGATCGGACATCCAGTTGTTCATGCCCAGATCGAGGTCGGTCATCAGGAACACCGGAGTCTGGAAGAACTCGGCCAGATCGAAAGCCTGGATTGCCATCGTGAAGCACTCCTGCATCGACGAAGGGAACAGCATGGGGTGCCTGGTATCGCCGTGCGAGAGGACGGCGGTGCTGAGCAGATCGCCCTGCATGGTGCGGGTCGGCAGTCCGGTGGACGGACCAACCCGCTGCACGTTGACGATGACGCCGGGCAGCTCGGCGTAATAGCCCAGTCCCGAGAACTCCGCCATCAGCGAGATGCCGGGCCCGGAGGTGGCGGTCATCGAGCGCGCGCCGGCCCAGCCGGCGCCGAGCACCATGCCGATCGAAGCCAGTTCGTCTTCGGCTTGCACCACCGCGAAGGTGGTCCTGCCGGTCTCCTTATCGGTGCGATACCGCTTCAGGTAGCTGGTGAGCGCCTCGATCAGCGACGAAGACGGTGTGATCGGATACCACGCCACGACGGTGACCCCGGCGAAGAGACATCCCAGCGCCGTGGCGGCGTTCCCGTCGATGATGATCTTTCCCGCCGTCGCATTCATGCGCTCCACCCAGTACGGGTCGCTCTTTGTGAGGTGCTGCGCCGCGTAGTCGTAGCCGGCCTGCGCCGCGCCCCAGTTCAGCTCCGCGGCTTTCGCCTTGCGCGCCCCGAACTGTTTCAGCAGCGCCTTGCGAATCTCCGGCATCTCGATACCCAGCAGATAGGCAACGATGCCGTCGTAGATCATGTTGCGCACCAGTTTGCGGAGGCGCGCCTCGGGGCAAACCGGGGCCACGAGCTTGTCAAAAGGAACCGGGTAGAAGTGCAGGTCCGAGCGCAGGGCGTTCAGTTTGAGCGGCTCGTCGTAGACCACGGCGGCGCCGCTTTCGAGCTGCATCACGTCTTCGCGGGCCGTTTCCGGATTCATCGCCACCAGGAAGTCGATCTCCTTCTTGCGGCCGATATAACCGTCTTTGCTGGCCCGGATGGTAAACCAGGTCGGCAGTCCCGCGATGTTGGAAGGAAACATGTTCTTCCCTGACACCGGGATGCCCATCTGGAAAATGGCGCGCATCAAGACGGTATTCGCGGTCTGGCTCCCAGACCCATTCACCGTCGCGACTTGGATGCTGAAATCGTTGACGACTCTCCGCCCCGTTTCCGCACCGGATTCGGTGGGAGAGACCTCCACTGTTGGCATGTTAAGGGATCCCTCTGAATTGGATGATGGCTTTCACTGCCCAGACTTTCATTATAAACAGGATGACCGCGGCGGAGCATTTGCCTGCCTGCTAGTGTCGCCCGGCCTCTCGCTGAGCCCTTCGGCGCGCACGGTGGCCGGAATAGCACTGGTCACGCAGGAGAGCTCCGCGGATTGAACCCGGGCAAAAGCGAACCGGCGGCAAACAGAACCCAGCGGCTTGGCGAGCTTGGCGCCGGCGGGCGCCTGAGGTTGGATTCAGAAACGGAATCGGAGACTGACGTAGGCGTTGCGGCCCGGCTCCGGATAGCCGTCTACCAGGAAGAAATTGCGGTCCAGCAAATTGCCGGCGCCCGCCTGTAGGTTCCACCTCCGGCCCAGTTGGATGTTTGTCCCGAGGCCCAGCAGTGTATAGGGGCCGGAGCGCCCGAAAAGGCCGGCGTCGTTCTGATAGAACCGGCTGGATTCGTAAAGCAGATCGGCGAGCAGGCTCACGCCCGGAAGCAGTTGCCAGGTGGCCGCCGAATAGACCTTGTGCCGCGGGGTTCCCACCAGCAGAATGGCTGGGACCGTCAGGTTCTTGCGGCTCAGGTACGTGTAGTTTGCCGTCCAAAGCAGGCTCCGGGTCAGATTGCTCCGCAGGCCGAATTCGCCGCCCAGATGGCGGGCCTCGCCGAGATTCCGGAGCTGGTAAATGTTCGGCTGGACGAAAAAGCGCTCGGTGCTGTTTGAGATCTGGTTCAGGAACAGCGCCGCCTCGACCAGTGTCGCGCGCCCCAATAAGTGCGAGTAGCCTGCCTCCCAGTTGTTCGCCCGCTCCTCGCGCAGGCCGGGATTCGGGATTGCCTGTCCCAGCCGGTAAGAGTAGCGGTCCTTGATCGTCGGCAGGCGGGTCTTTCGCGCAAACGTGAACCGCAGCCGGCTTGCGCTGGTGAGGGCGTGGAAAATGCCTGCCTGAGCGTTGAACGCCCAGAGGTCATTGCGAGGGAACGGCAGCACCCGGCCCTGCTGGAAGTCCTCAGCGTTCCGCACCCGGATGCTGTCTCCGCTCAGGCCAGCCACCGCGGAGGTCCGCTCGCCAATCTGGATGGTGTCCTCGATGCCAGCCGATAACGATTGATCCCGGAAACTTCGCAGGGGCTCCCCGAGATTCCCCTCGCGGTGGGTGTCGTCCTTATAGAAAAAAGACGCTTTGAGGGTGTGGCGCCCGAGCTTCCGGCTGCCCGCTTCCAGAATCGCGCCCTGGGTGTCATCGTCGTATGGACTGGTGAACGAGGACGGCTTGGTCTGACTCACATATCGCGCGTCGTCGAAGGCCTTCAGGAGGTTGTTGAATTTGTCGTAGAACAGCCGCGCGCGCAGGTAGTTGCCCGTTCCGATTCCCTTGTTGGCGATGAAATAGAAGCTCTCTTTGTCCCACTGCGGCCACTGCCAGAATCGCGGCCGGACCAAGGGGTCGCTTCCCGCGTAGGGCGGATTGCCCTTCTCGCCCTGCTGGTTGGCGTAAGTGAAAGTGTATTGGTCGGACTCGTTGGGCGTCCAGGCGGCCCGGATACGCGTCTTGTAGTCCGTTTGGTAGGCGTTGACCCGGTTGCCGTCCGGCTGAAGCGGGACCGGACGGAACTTGCCCGAAACAGGGAAGCTGTCGCTCGACAGCCAGGAGAATCCACCCTGAACCCAGAGCCGCTTCCACCGCGAGCCGGCGTTGGCGAAGCTGTGAATCTGGCCGCCCGAGGCGTATCCGCCGCCAAGATCGAACTGAAGCGGCCGCACCGGCGCTTTGGAAATCAGGTTGATGGCGCCGCCAATCGCGTTTGGGCCGTACAGCGGTGAGGTAAATCCCTTGGCGATCTGGACCTCGCTAATGTCGTCGGTGAGGAAACGATCCAGGTCGACATAGCCGTCGTAAGGCACATACACAGGAATGCCATCGACGTACAGCGGAACCTGGCGGACGTCGAAGCCCCGCACGAAAATCCCCCGCTCGTTGCGGGAACCGATGCGCTGCATGTGCAAACCGGGGGCCAGATTGAGCGCCTCTGGAAGCACCCGGACATTCCGCTCCCGGTAGAGCGATTCATCCAGGGAACTCGCTGCGACCGTCTGGACAGGCTCGCCGGTGACGCTGACTTCAATCCGTCCCAGGTCAAAGGCGCTTCCCGGTCTCCGCCGCTCCTGCTCCTCCAGCCGCGCCCGAAACGCGGCGATGTACGCGAGAAGGTCTTGCCGGCTGGCCCGTTCCGGAGGGGCCTGCATGCCAGCGTGGCGCTGCCGTTCCAGGAGTTGCGCGTACACGGCCCGCAGCTCCGCCGCAGTCTCCGCAACCTCCGGCCCGGCCCCGGCGGCGCCGTTGTGGAGACGCGACGCCATGGACTGGAGCGCGGTCAAGGCTTCGATCACCGGATCGCTCTGTTGCGGTGCGGCCGGACCGCACCAGGCCACGAAGAGGATGAAGAGGAACCGCCCCCGCCGGATCATGGAGTCTCTCAAAAAAAACAAATGCCTTGTAAACATAACATAGCGTCCTACTAGAATGGCAGTCTGGTCTGTTTATGTGGAATCCGTCAATCGCGAAACATTTCCGGCATCTGACATGGGTTGCGGCGAGCGCAATCCTCGCCGTCCAGTCACCGTCCGCCCCGGCGGGCAAGTTCTATATCGTAGGCATGGGCACCGCATCGGATCTGATTACCGTCCGGGCGCAGAAGGTCATCGCCCGGGCGGATATCCTGATGGCCGAAGAAGGCAATGTCCGAACGATGTGGGCCGGCCTGGCGCGGGGCAAGGAAGTCTGGGAGTGGCCCCACAACCTCAGGCAGTTTTATGGCGTCGATCCGAAAACGCTCAAAGATCCGGCCCAGCGGGCCCAGGCAGAGCGCCTCGACCGGACCCGCCGCCAGTTGGTTGGCAAAATCAGGTCCGCCGTCGAGGCAGGCAAGGTGGTGGCCAGCCTCCAGAGCGGCGATCCCATGATGTACGGGATGACGCTCTTCCTGGAGATGCTGCCGCGCAGCGTACCCAGCGAAGTGGTGCCCGGCATCGGCGCCCTCCAGGCGGCCAGTGCGGCCCTGAAGATGAGCCCTCCCTATGGCTATGACACCAATGCCGTGATTCTGACGATGAGCGACTGGCCGGGCCGCGTGGACACCAACGAGAAGCTGATGGCCGCCGGAAGCACCATGGTCTTCTACACCATGAACCTGGATTATCCGCTGGTCTTCGCGCAACTGAAGCGTCACTACCCCGGCGATACGCCGGTGGCCGTGGTGTCGGATGCGGGTGACCGGGACCGGCAGAAGGTTGTCCGCAGCACCGTCTCACGGTTTCTGGAGGAGGTGGATTACCGGAAGCTGCCTCCCAACCGGCACATCCTGTTCGTGGGCAAGTTTCTGAAGGTGGGACAGGTACGCAAGGACTTCACGCCGCGCGTCACGGATCCGGAACCCCTGAAATGACGGTTGCTCCTAGCGCGCCAGAATCCCGGCCAGTTTCAGCAGGCGGGAGTCCAGGGGTTTCTTCTTCGCCACCACCTCGGCCAGCGGCGTGGTGATGATTCCGCCTCCGGAGACTCCGACCAGGATGCCGTGCTCGCCGCGTGCCAGCCGTTCGGTGGCCGCGGCGCCGAGGCGCGTGGCGAGGAGGCGGTCGGCAAAGGTCGGCGCACCCCCGCGCTGCACATGCCCGAGAATGGTCGCGCGTATGGCAAAGCCGCACTCTTCGTGATGGTCGCGGAAGTAGGCGGACAAGCCCGCGGCGTTGTAGCGCGCTCCTTCGGCGACAACCACGATGGCGTGCGGCTTGCCCCGCTCGTAAGCGTTGCGGACCTCGGCCACGATCGCCTCGGGGTCGGCCTCGACCTCCGGGACGACAATGGCTTCGGCGCCCCCGGCGAGGCCGGTCATCAGGGCCAGGTAACCGCAGTCCCGGCCCATCACCTCCACCACGAACGCGCGGTGGTGAGAGGAGGCGGTGACCTTCAGGCGGTCAATCGCTTCGAGAGCAATGTTCAGCGCCGTATCCACGCCGATGGTGATTTCCGAACCGTACAGGTCGTTGTCGATTGTCGAGGCCACGCCGACCACCGGAAAGCCCAGTGAAGAAAGCGCGTGCGAGCCGGTCTGCGACCCGTTTCCGCCGATGACCACGAGGGCTTCGATGCCGGCATTTGCCAGCGCGCCGAGAGCCTTGGCGCGGCCTTCGGGAGTCTTGAATTCGGGGCAGCGGGCACTGCCCAGGACGGTGCCCCCGTGCTGCATGATGCCGCCCACGTCGCGGGCGCCCAGGGGCTGAAAATCCCCGGCCACCAGGCCGGCGTAGCCGTGGCGGACGCCGTACACCTCCCAGCCGGCTTCCAGGGCCGTGCGGGTTACCGCCCGAATGGCCGCATTCATTCCGGGAGCGTCCCCGCCGCTCGTCAATACGCCAATGCGTTGCATAACCCACTTATCATATAACTGAAGATTCGATGATTCCGACGTTGCTCGTGCTTGTCCAGGAGCGGTCGCGACTGGAATCGATACTGGGCGCCGCGGCGCGCGCGCCTCTGGACCCCGCCATTCTGGGGACCGCTCTGGCGGCCGCGTTCCTGCTTGGCGCGGCCCATGCCCTGACCCCCGGTCACGGCAAAGCCATTGTCGCCGCGTACCTGGCGGGCAGCCGCGGGCGGGTCGCCGATGCCGTCTGCCTGGGAGGCATCGTCACGGCCACCCATACGGCCTCGGTATTCGCGCTGGGCCTGACCACCCTGTACGCCTCGCAGCACGTCTCGCTCGATCGCGTCTTCCCCTGGCTCTCGGTGCTGAGCGGAGTGCTGGTGGCGGGCATCGGCGCCTGGCTGCTGTGGAAGCGCACCCGGCCGGCCGCGGCGGGCAGCCACGCCCATCCTCATCATCACGAACAGGATCACAGCCACCCGCATAGCCACGAGCCTGAATCCATCTCACGCGGCGGATTGTTCTCGCTGGGCATTTCGGGCGGCATCGTCCCTTGCCCCGAGGCCCTGGTGGTCCTAATGATCTCCATTTCCCTGCGCAAGATCGGTCTTGGGCTGGCGGTTCTGGTGGCTTTCAGCCTCGGGCTGGCCGCGGTGTTGATCGCCATCGGGATTGCCATGGTAATGGCGGGGCCGGTGATGGCCCGTTTCACGGGCCGGCGCGGCTGGTCGCGCGCGCTGCCCGTGGCCAGCGCCGCCGTCGTGACCCTGCTCGGCCTGGTTCTGGTCTGGCAGTCCTGGGCGCGGCTCTAATTGGCGGGCTTGGGCAGCGGCGTGGTGTCGCCTTCCACCATTCCCATGGCCCACTTGATCCCTTCCAGCCACAGCTTTTGCATGTCGGGCCGGTCCCAGGCTTCGTTGTCGTGCCCCAGAGCGTTGATGAACACGCGGCCCTTGCCGTACTGCTTCACCCATACCAGGGCGAAGTCCTTGTCGGTGCGCTTGACGCCCTTGGCATTCAGGTCCACCGAGGTGGTATCCACGGTCAGCAGCACCCGGCACTTGTCGCGAGACCAGTTCCGGAACTGGTAGATCTCATCCATGATTTCGAATTTCGCGGGCAGGTGCCGGGTGGCCGGGAAGGTGCGGTCCTCGACGTTGACGCGGATGCGCTGGTGCCAGGGGTGGCCATCGAAGTAGGCGCCGACCAGGTCGCCGTACTCCGGCCACTTGTAAAACGTATCGGCGGAGCTGTGGCCGCCGATGAAGCCCTTGCCGTCGTCCTTGACGAAGGAAATCAGAGCCGCTTTCTGCTCGTCGTCCATCTTCAGCTCACCCGTGGTATAGAAGAATACGGCATCGAAATAATCCAGGTTCTTGGCATTGGCGCCGAGTTTCTTCTTGGTGATGAGCTGGGTGTCGGTACGAATGAACGTGTCCCACAGCCCGGAGTCCTGGCCGAGCTTCCAGAGCGTGGCCATCCCGTGTGAGATCGAATCGTGCTGAAAGCCTTCGCTCGCGCCGATGCAAAGAAGGCGCTTCTTCTTGGGTTGCGCCTGCGCAGTGAGGGCCAGCGCCAGCCCCAGGAAGACAATTCCGGTTGAACGAGTCAATTTCATGCTGGTAAACCTCGAACAGATGATGATCTCACCGGGCCGCGCGCGCTGCAACTTATCTACGGTTTCACGATGCGTCGCAGCGTGAAAGCCTCCGGATTCATGTTGGAATGCTCGAGCCGTTTCCAGTCGTCGTTGACGTGGATGAGCTTGCCGCTGATATGGTTCGCGCGCTCGGAGGCCAGGAACAGGGCCAGTTGGATCTGTTTTTCCGGGGTCACGCCGCCGGTGCGCCGGATCTCTTCGGCATCCTCCAGCGCCTTCTGCCCGGCCCGGTCTCCGGCTTGAAGGATTTCATCGATCATGTGGGTGTAGGTGCCGCCGGGCGCCATGCAGTTGATCTGAACGTTGCAGTGCCGGACCTCGTCGGCAACGCTTTCCACCAGCCGGACGACGGCTGCTTTGGAGGCCGCATAAGCGGCGAAATTCGGCCGGGAATACGCGGCTCCGCCACCCCCGATCACGATGATCTTGCCCGAACGGCGCTCCATCATCTGGGGCAGCACGGCGCGCATGGCGTGCATGACCCCCAGCAGGTTCACCTCGATGGTTTCGGCCCAGAGTTTGAGGTCGGTTCCTGCCAGGGGGCCGATCGGTCCCTGCACCGCCGCGGCGGCAATCAGAACATGGATGCCGCCAAAGGTGACCGTCACGCGCTGAACGGCGGCGTCGACCTGTTCGTAGTCGCGGACATCGGCCCGGATGCGCAAAGCGGCGCCTCCGCCGTGTTCGATTTCGAGTTTGGCCAGATCGAGTTCGGCTTTGCTGCGGGCCAGCAGGCCCACCCGCGCCCCGGCCTGCGCGAATCCCAGAGCGAGCCGCTTGCCGATGCCGCGGCCCGCCCCGGTAATGAAGACGGTCTTATCGGTGAAGCTGTCCAAACTCACCATGCTAGCATGAGGCTTCGCTCGAACCGGCCGCCGGTTCCCGGTTAGAGCTCACGGGCGGCCCCGTGAAGCCTCGCCCGCCAGCGGGCCTTGCCGTATTCTCCCAAGTCCGCATCGCCCGCCATGGTTTCCCCGGACACCGTCCCCGTGAAGGTGTAGAACAGACGGGTTCCGCCCGCCGCAAGAGCGCTGCGCAGCCGCACCCGGTCGCCGTCGATCTGGCCCGTCAGATCGCCTTGAAACGCCCAGCCCTGGTGTGCTCCGCTGACCTGGTTCCCGCCTGCGTTCAGGAAAAGCCGGTGATGCGAGGAGCCGACCTCATACTCGATCTCGACGTCCCACACTCCGGAAATATCCCGCACTGGAGGAGCGGGGGGTTGTGGCGCCGGCGCTTTCGCTGAGCCGAGAACTTCGGCCAGACGCTCCGCCACAATCTTGTAGTCGCCGGGCTTCATGGCCACCGGCCGGATGGGGAAAGAGTGGCCTTCCCCTTCGGCGTGGGTCATGATGCGCGGCTCGCCCTCGAGAAGCAGCCGGCCGACTTCGCCCGCGGTGATGGGGACCTTGGCGGGGTCCCACGAGACGTGCAGGGTCGGGAAGGGCCCCCCACGCACCGGCCCGCGCACCTCCGCCTTCACTCCCGGCACGCGGGTGATGCGCTCCGCCATCCCGGCGTACCAGGATTCCCAGAGTTTGAAATCTTCCTTGAGGTCGCGTTCGGTGCGCCACACCTCCACCGCCCGCAGCATCCCCATGATCTGTTCCTTGCCGACCTTGGCGGTGCGGCCGAAGGCGTGATGCGGCGCGCTGTTGGCCCAGGCGGCCCGGACGAGATCCCGCCGCCCGATCAGCAGCCCTGCGTTCTGCGGGCCGCGAATGATCTTCCCGCCGCTGTACGCTACCATGTCCGCTCCCTGGGCAAGGTAAGGATTCGGGACAATCAGGTAATCCGCCGCCGCGTCGACCAGGATCGGGACGCCCGCCTGGCGCGCGATGGGCGCCACCTCCTTCAGGCCGAGCCGGGCGCCGCCGAAATGCTCGCCCAGAATATCGATCATGGCGGTGTGCGGGCTGATCGCGCGGCGGACCTCCTCCGGCGTGTCCACCTCGATGATCTTCACGCCCAGGGTCCGCACGGCATGGTCGTACACCACCCGCGATTCGCGCGGCATGATGACTTCGTCTTTGAGCCCTCTCAGGTCCGGCAGACGCTGCATTTTTTCCGGGTCCGTGCCGGCAATGCAGCCCGCCGTCGCGTGCATCAGCGCCGCCGCAGCGCCGTCGGTGACGATGCCCCACTCCACCTCGAGCAACTCTGCCAGGCGGGCGCCCACCTTCTCCATCAGTTCGTCCAGGTTCACGTGATAGTGGGAGGCCTGCTCGACCGTGGAGATGACTTCCGGCAGCGTCAGTGAGCCGCCGTTGATGGTGTAGGTCGCGGTGCAGTTGATGAACGGCCGGACTCCGATCCGCGTGTAGACCTCCGGCCCACCGCCCGCAACTGCGGCGGATTCGGCGGGTGTGGCGCCGGCGATGCTCGCGGCCATCATCCCGCCCCTTCGAAACACGTCACGGCGGCTCCAGCCCCCGCGAGCCTTTCCGGATCGGACGCCCATATTCCCTCCTAGCAAAGTATAGTGCCAATCGCGGGCCAATCATCCTGGTGTACCTTTGAGATATGCTGCATCTCGGCCGTCAGGGAGAATCGCGGATCTTTCCCGCTCGCGGGGACTAAGATGGGGCGAATTCGTGTTCTTTCCGACCAGGTGGCCAACAAGATCGCGGCCGGCGAAGTGGTGGAGCGTCCCGCATCAGTGGTCAAGGAACTGCTGGAGAACTCGCTGGATGCCGGCGCCACGCGCTTCCGCGTCGAAATCGAAAACGGCGGGCGGCGCTTGATCCGCGTTGCGGACGACGGCTGCGGCATGCTGCGCGACGACGCCCTGCTGGCCTTCGAGCGCCACGCCACCAGCAAACTGCGGGACGTAAAGGACCTGCTCTCGATTTCGACGCTCGGTTTTCGCGGCGAGGCGCTGCCCTCGATCGCCGCCGTCTCGCGCCTGCTGCTGGAAACCCGCTCGGCCGAGGAAACCACCGGCATGCGGGTCGAGATCGCGGGCGGGAAAATGCTCCGCGCCGACGAGACCGCGCTTGCGCCCGGCACTACGGTCACGGTTCGCGACCTGTTTTTCAACGTGCCGGCCCGCAAGAAATTCCTGCGCACGGAACAGACCGAGCTGGCGCACGTGGCATCGCTGGTGACCCACTACAGCCTGGCCCATCCCGGCAAGACGTTCAGCCTCTGGAACGGCCCCACGGAACTGCTGAACGTGACCCCGGTGGACACGCTCCGCGAGCGGGTGTACCAGGTATTCGGCAGCCAGATCCTGGCCGAACTGGTGGAACTCACCGGTCTGGAACGGCGTCTGACCTTGCCGCCTGCGGCTCCGGCGCCTTCCGAGGCGATGGCTGAATACCGGCGCGAGGCCGCCGCCACGCCCTCGGCCGGAGAGGAGGAGCCCCGGTTTCCTTTGCCGGAGCCCGCCGAGAAGCTCTTTCGTTTGCGCGGCTTTGTCTCGCGTCCCCAGGTGCAGAAGGGCAATCGCAACTCCATCTTCATCTTCGTGAACGGGCGGCTGATCCGCGACCGGCTGCTGCTGCACGCTCTCTCGTCGGCCTACCACAACCTGATGCCCGCCGGGGCGTTCCCCTTCGCGCTGCTGTTCTTGGAGTGCGACAGCGAGGAGGTCGACGTGAACGTGCACCCCTCGAAGACCGAAGTGCGTTTCCGGCACTCGCCGTTCGTGCACGATTTTGTTCGCGACGCCATCCGGGAAAGCCTGATTGAATCCCGCCCGGCGCCGGTGTTCCGCATGAGCACGCCGGCCCAGCCGGCCGCACGCCTCCCCTACTCCGAGTTTTCACAAACCCTGGAGAATGAGCCGGGGGCCGCGCCCCTGTCCGAAGGCCTGACCCCTCCGATCGAGGCCCCGGTGGCCTCCCGGGCCCCCTTCGAGCGGGAAGGCGACCTGCCCAGCTTCGCACTGCGCCCCGCTGCCGGACCGGCGCCCCGGCTGGATTTTGGCGGCGAGCCCATCGCCCTGGATCGCGAGCCGGCGGCTCCGGCGCGCCTCCGCGTTCCGGATACTCATGGCGCATTCCCCGAGGGCTCGCTCCCTCCGCCGGAGAGTTCGCTCAGCGCCCTGGCCAGCCTCCGTCCGCTCGGCCAGATCCATGACAGCTTTATCGTTGCGGCCGGCAAAGATGGACTCTGGATCGTCGATCAGCACGTGGCGCACGAACGTATTCTGTTTGAGAAGGTGCTTCAGCAGCGGGCTGCGGGACGCGTCGAGGTCCAGCAGTTGCTCATGCCCGTGGTGGTGGAACTGACTCCGGGTCAGCAGATCGAGTATGCCCGCATCGCCGACGAACTGCACGCCTGCGGGTTTGACACCGAGCCCTTTGGAAAACGCACTCTTGCCATCAAGGCGGCTCCGGCTGCGGTCGGCGGAGGGGAGCTGGAAAGAGTGCTGTTTGAGATCCTGGAAATCAGCGAGGCCGAGCTGCGGGGACGGTCGTTGGACGATGTGCGCCGTGCCGTGGCCGCATCCATCGCCTGCCACGCAGCCATCAAGGTGAATACCCGCCTGGACCAGGCCAGGATGGAGTGGCTGCTGGGCGCGCTGGCGCGCACCGAGTGCCCCATGAGTTGCCCCCACGGCCGTCCCATCGCCCTCCACTATTCCACCCGGGAGATCCTGAAGGCATTCCACCGCATCTAGGGGGGTAGCACCAACGTACTGGGCGGTAACCTTACCACCGATGGGGTTTGCGGCCCCCCACCGGAAATGCTATTTTCAGGGAGGCGTTTTCCGCGTGCGCCCGCCTGGAATCCCATGAGAATAAGCCACCTGTTTGCTTGCAGTTTGCTGGTAATCGCAGCGTCCCCGATGGACGCCCAAGTCACCGTGAACACGCTGCCCAGCCGCGTCTTCGGGCATCTGCAACTCGACCCGCCGACCGGCGCGCCCAACCTGGTGGTGGGCCGCGAATTCACCACACCCCAGGGTATCGCCATCGATACCGCCGCCACACCTCCGACGCTCTATGTGAGCGACACGGCGAACAACCGGATCCTGGTATGGAGAAACGCCGCCAGTTTCGCGAATGGAGCCCGCGCCGATCTGGTCATCGGACAGCAGGACTTCGTCTACACCGGCTGCGGCGGACCCACTCTGAGCCCGGGCTGCAAAGGGCCCAAGAGCACGGTTTCGGCCGGCCTGTATCAGCCCATGGGGCTGGCTGTGGATGGGCAACACAATCTGTACGTGGTGGATTCCCACAATAACCGGATCCTCCGGTTTCCGCAGCCGCTTGCCCAGACGGGCGAACAGACGGCCGACCTCATCATCGGGCAGACTCGCCGAGATACCGGGCAGGCCAACGGCGGCACGGGAAGGCCCTCGGCATCCACCGTCTGGCTGTGCTGCGATAGCAATGGCAACGGCCTGCGTTCGACGCTGGCCTTCGATAACCAGGGCAACCTGTACTTTGCGGACACGGGAAACAACCGGGTCTTGCGCTATCCGGCCTCAGCCCTGGGCGCCGGCGCTCCCAACGGGCCGGCTGCGGACCTGGTGCTCGGCCAGCAGGATTTTACCAGCAACACGGCGCCCGCTCAGAACGCCACGAACCGTGCCAGCAAGGACGTTCTGTTGAGGCCCTCGGGTATCGCCTTCGATCAGGCCAGCGGCCGGTTATACGTGGCCGACGACCTGAGGCGGGTGGTCGTCTACGGTCCGGGTTTGCCGCCGGTGGGGGGCAAGGCGGTCCGGATCATGGGCATCTCACCTCCGCAGGGGCAGCAGCTAGCGCCGGATACGTATCTGTTCGGACCCGCCGGGGTGGTGATGATCGGCAATAAGCCTGCCGTATTGGATGCCGCCGCTCACCGCATCATGATCTTTCCTCCCTTCGAACAATGGGATCCGGAAACGGAATCTCAGCCTTCCCCCCGGGCTTTGGGGGTAGGCGGATTGATCGGCCAGGCCTCCTACCAGCTCGACAACAAGTCCAACCGCAACCAGCCGGAACCGTCGGCGAACACACTGTCTTTCCCTCTGGCTGCCACCTTTTTCAACGACGAACTGTTTGTCGCCGACAGCGGCAACAACCGCGTGCTGGTGTTCCCGCAACAGTCCGGTATCTTCAACGCCGCGTCCCGGGTTCTCGGACAGGACGGTTTTGAGTTGAACAGCATCAACCTGGCGGAGGGCCGCGAGCTGTGGCTCGGCACGCGAGGCGGCATTGTCGTGGACCAGAACTCTTCG
>Ga0272446_1003448_pt1 | contig 19893 bp, 19 predicted proteins | sample YNPCB0061_FD_194587 | JGI IMG/M metagenome (GOLD analysis project Ga0272446, IMG submission 194587) | Hot spring microbial mat communities from Yellowstone National Park, WY, United States - YNP-CB-006-1 | ecosystem: Environmental > Aquatic > Thermal springs > Hot (42-90C) > Sediment | place...
AGCGCGGCGAGGGTTGCGTCCAGGCTGTCTGGGACCGTGCCCAGGTCGAGGAGCTCGCAGCCCAAGGCCTGGACCAGGGTGCCCAGGGTATAGCGATTCGAATTGTAGATCTGGCCAGGCCCGAGGGGCTGGCCAGGGTCGACGAGCTCGTCCCCGCTGGAGAACACGGCCACCCGCAGGCGGCGCAAGACATCGAGCTTCGCGATGCCGATGGAGGCTGCGAGCCCCAGGTGCTGCGGCTCCAGGCGGGTGCCGGCGGGAATGACCTCGGCATCCGGGGCCAAGTCCTCGCCCGCGGCACGGATGTTGGCGCCTGGCACGATAGCCCCCGGCACCCTGACCCAGACACCGCTGGCATCAAGGGTGCAGAGCTCCTGGATGACCACTGCATCCGCCCCCGGCGGGATCGGCGCTCCTGTGAAGATACGCGCCGCGGTGCCCGGTTCGAGTGGCATCCCGGGGTGACCGGCGGCGATACGCTGACTGATTCTGAGCCGCCCACCGTCAGGAGCGAGGTCGGCGCAGCGCACGGCATACCCGTCCATGGCGCTGTTGTCCCACGGGGGCACGGCGATGGGACTGTGCAAGGGCGCGGCCAAGATGCGCCCCAGCCCGGCGAGGAGCGGGACCCGCTCGGTCTCGGTGACCGGCCTGACGCTGGAGAGCAGGATGTCGAGCGCCTCCTCCATGCTCGCCAGCGGGCGAAGGGATGGGCAGCAAGCCGCGCTTTCGGTCATGGCGGCGTCCCCTCAGCGCTCCATGAGCCTGGGCACGAGCTGGGCAAAGTTGCAGGGCCTGGTGCGGTGGTCAAGCTGTGGTTGCAGGATCTTGTCCCAGGCCGTGCGGCAGGCCCCGCTGGAGCCGGGCAGGCAAAAGATGAAGGTCCCGTTGGCCAGCCCCGCCAGTGCCCGCGACTGGACGGTGGAGGTGCCGATCTCCTCGAAAGACAGGCTGCGGAAGAGCTCGCCGAAGCCCTCGAGCCGCTTGTCGAGGAGGGGCGCGACCGCCTCCGGGGTGCTGTCGCGGCCTGTGACCCCGGTTCCGCCGGTGGAGAGGACCACTTGGACCTCGGTGTCGGCGATCCAGCGCGAGATCACGGCACGCATTTGATAGATGTCGTCGCGCACCATCTCCCGTGCCACGACCCGATGGCCGGCACCCTCGGCGCGTCGCTGGAGGGTGTCGCCCGAGGTGTCGTCCGCGAGGGTGCGGGTATCCGAGACCGTCAGCACGGCGATGTTGAGGGGGATGAACCCGGTGTCTTTGAAGTGCTCGCTCATCGCAATCTCCTCGATCGGGTTTGCAGGTCGCCGGGATCGCCTCACAGCCATTTGGGGATCAGCACAATACCCCAGATCACCACCGTATAGCCGATGCTCGAGAGCACTGCCGCCGAGGCGATGTCCTTGGCCCTGGCCGACAGCTCGTGACGCTCATAGCCGACACGATCCACATTGGCCTCGATGGCGGAGTTGAGCAGCTCGACGATGGGCACCAGGAGCAGGCTGCCGACCAGCAGGGCCCGTTCCACCGGGGTGCCCCCCAGCCACAGGCCCAGGGGGACGAGACCGGTCAGCAGGAAGACCTCCTGCCGGAAGGCCTCCTCCAGTCGGAAGCAGGCCCGGAACCCGGACATGGAAAACCGGAAGGCATTGACCAGCCGCCGCCAGCCTTGGGCATTGTGGTTAGCCATCGGTCAGCGCCCGATGCGATCCAGGATCCGCGCCGAAATGCGAGTCGGCGTCGGAGCCTGGTCGCCAGGCCAGGTCCAGGTTGCGGGCGGCGCGCACATCGTCCAGGCGCCGCACGGGGAGGGTGTGCGGGGCGGTCTTGAGCCGCTCCGGGGTCTCCTCGGCCTCCGCGCAGATGGCGGTCAGGGCGGCGACGAAGGCGTCCAGATCCTCCTTGGCCTCGGTCTCCGTAGGCTCGATCAGCAGGCACTCCGCCACCAGCAGCGGGAAATAGGTGGTCGGGGCGTGAAAGCCAAAGTCCAGCAGGCGCTTGGCGAAGTCCATCGCGTTCACGCCCAGGGTCTTGGCCTCGCGCCTGAGGGTAATGATGAACTCGTGGCTGGCGCGACGCTGCGGGTAGGCGGCCTCGAAGCCTGCCGCGGTCAGGCGCGCGAGCAGGTAATTCGCGTTCAGGGTGGCGTATTCGGCCACGCGGCGCATGCCCTCGGCGCCCAGCATGCGTGCATAGACGTAGGCCCTTAGCAGGATACCCATGTTGCCGCCAAAGGCCGTGAGCCGCCCAATGCTATGCGGGCGCTCGCGCTCGGCCAGCCAGGCGTAGTCGTGACCGTCGAACGCCACCAGGGGCACCGGCAGGTAGGGCTCCAGGCGCGGCGAGACCCCCACCGGACCCGCCCCAGGACCGCCGCCGCCGTGGGGGGTGGAGAAGGTCTTGTGCAGGTTCATGTGGATGACGTCGAAGCCCATATCCCCCGGGCGCACCTTGCCAAGGATGGCGTTGAGGTTGGCCCCATCGTAGTAGAGCAGGCCGCCGGCAGCATGGACCAGGTCCGCGATCTCACCGATGCCGCGGTCGAAGACCCCAACCGTGCTCGGGTTGGTGAGCATGATCCCGGCGGTCTGAGGCCCAAGCACCCGGCGCAGCGACTCGATGTCCACGTCACCGTCGGGCCCAGTTGGGATCTCCCGCACGGTGAAGCCACACATGGCCGCCGAGGCCGGGTTGGTGCCGTGGGCGGCGTCTGGCACCAGGATTTCGGTACGCGCTCGGTCCCCCCGTGCCCGGTGGTAGGCGCCGATCATGGCGACGCCGGCCAGCTCGCCCTGGGCCCCGGCGGACGGCGCCAGGGACACCGCGTGCATCCCGGTGACCTCCTTGAGGATCTCCTGCAGCTCGTAAAGACAGGCCAGGATCCCCTGGCTGTGGCTTGGGGGTGCCAGGGGATGGCGTTCCAGGAAGCCGGGGAGTGTGGCCAGGGCGTGGCAGGCCCTGGGGTTGTACTTCATGGTGCACGAGCCGAGCGGATAGAAGTGGGTGTCGATCGAGAAGTTTTTCTGCGACAACCGGGTGTAGTGGCGCACCACTTGCAGCTCCGAGACCTCCGGCAGCGCCGGGGGGGCGGTACGGCGCAGGTGCGCCGGGAGATCCGAGACGTCGGCCCCGCTCAGGGGGGCCTGGGCGGTGGCGCGGCGGCCCGGTCTGCTGTGGTCGTGGATCAACATGGTTAGCGCTTGGGATGGGGTTGATAGGGGGAGGGGCGGGGGTGCGGCGCATCGGGGCCGGGCGGGAAAGTCCTCGGCCCCCTTCGCTCAGCCGAGGGCGGCGAGGGCCGCGTCGTAATTGGGCTCCTGGCCAATCTCCGGGACCAGCTCCGTGTAGAGGACCTGGTCGTTGGCGTCGAGCACAACCACGGCGCGGGCCGTGATCCCGGCCAGCGGGCCGTCGGTGATCAGGACCCCGTAGTCCTTGCCGAAGTTGCGCGAGCGCATCATCGACAGGTTGATGACGTTGGTGATGCCCTCGGCCGAGCAGAATCGGCTGGAGGCAAAGGGCAGGTCGGCGGAGATGACCAGGGCGACGGCGTCGGTCTTGCCCGCCATCGCCTCGTTGAACTTCTTGGTCGAGGTGGCGCAAACGCCAGTGTCCAGGCTGGGCACGATGCTGAGCAGCTTCTTCTTCCCGGCATAGGTGGCCAGACTGACGTCGCTTAGATCGCCCGCCACGAGCTTAAAGTCGGGTGCGGTCGAGCCGACGGCCGGCAGCTCGCCGGCCAGGTTGACGGGGGTACCTTTGAGGGCGGTTTGGGCCATTGCAGTCTCCAGTGGTCGGTGGATGGATGGGGTTGGGGCAGATCGCGCCTCGCCCGGCGGACCCTGCTTGCGGCATTCCCGTCAGCGCCTCGCCCCGGCTGGCGGGTCCCCCTGGTGGACCCTCAGGAGAACTTCGGCTCCACGGGGCAGCGTGCCTGAGTGCGGGTGGCGATGACCCGCGTGAGCTTGGCCGCGTAGGCCTGAAGGTCACCCTCCGTGCGGGTCTCGGTGGCACACACCAGCAGTGCCGGGTCCAGCTCCGGGTACTCCAGCCCAAGGTCGTAACCGCCCAGGATGTTGTGGGCGGCCAGCGAGCGCAGCAGGTCTGCCGTGGGCGCGGGCAGGCGCAGGGCCTGCTCGTGAAACATGGGGCCTTGAAACAGGGGCTCAACGCCCGGGATCTCGCACAGCAGGCCCGCCAGGCGGCGGGTGTTGGCATGGCAGGCGGCCGCGACCCGTGCCAGGCCCTCGGCCCCAAGCAACGCCAGGTGAATCGTCGCAGCGGTGACCAGCAGCCCTTGATTGGTGCAGATGTTGGAGGTCGCCTTGGAGCGGCGGATGTGCTGCTCCCTGGCCTGCAGGGTCAGGGTGAAGCCGGGCTTGCCGTCCAGGTCTAGGGTCCGCCCCACGATGCGCCCGGGAAGCTGACGGACCAGCGCCTGTTTGCAGCACAGGATGCCCAGATAGGGACCGCCGGAGGAGAGCGGAATGCCTAGGGGTTGGCCTTCACCGCAGACGATGTCTGCCCCCTTGGCACCCCATTGCCCGGGCGGCTTGAGCAGGGCCAGGGCGACGGGGTTGACCACCCCGATGACCAGTGCCCCGCGACCTTGCGCCCAATCGGTCAGGGCATCGACCTCCTCGATGATGCCGAAAATATTAGGCTGGGCGATCACCAGGGCCGCGAAGTCCCCGTCGTCCACGGCCGCCTGCGCCTGCTCCACCGGCGTCTGGCCCAGGTCGCGATCGAAAGGGACCTCCACCAGCTCGATGCCCTGGTTGTGCACGATGCTGTGCACCGTGCGCCGGTAGTTGGGGTGCAGGGCGCGCGGTACCAGCACCCGCCGGGACTTGGCCTTGGAGTTGGCGCGCACCGCCATCAGCACCGCCTCGGCCAACGCCGAGGCCCCGTCGTACAGGGATGCGTTGGAGACGTCCATGCCGGTCAGGGCCGTCATCATGGACTGGAATTCATACAGAAGCTGCAGGGTCCCCTGGCTGGCCTCGGCCTGGTAGGGTGTGTAGGCGCTGTAGAACTCGCCGCGGGTGGCGAGCTGCCAGACCACCGCGGGGACGTGATGATCGTAGGCGCCGGCACCGATGAAGCACAGGGCACCGCCGTCCAACTGCGCCCTGGTCTGCATGAGCCGGCCGATCTCCATCTCGCTCAGGGTTGGGGCCATGCCCGAGATGGGACCGGCGCGCAGGGCGGTTGGGATCTCATCGAACAGCTCCTCGATGGAGCCGGCGCCGATGGCCGCGAGCATGGCGGCCACGTCGTCCTCGGTGTGGGGTATGAAGGGCATGGCCGGCTCGTTCACTCGCTGCGTCGGTTGGCTGTGCGCGGCCCGCGTTGGCGGGCCCGTTGTCCTAGGGAAGCGCTGATTGATTGCGCTTCCCGTGCGGGCCAGGGATGGCCCGCCCGTTTCGAGGGCCTCAAGCCCTTGAAACGGAAGCGTCCCGCGACTCGCGCGTCGCGGGACGCGAGCGGATCAAATGCCGGGACGGCATTTGATCAGCATCTCCCTAGGGAAGCGCTGATGTATTGCGCTTCCCGTGCGGGCCAGGGATGGCCCGCCCGTTTCGAGGGCCTCAAGCCCTTGAAACGGAAGCGTCCCGCGACTCGCGCGTCGCGGGACGCGAGCTGATCAAATGCCGGGAGGGCATTTGATCAGCATCTCCCTAGTGCTCTTCGGCGACTTCGGTATAGCCGGCTGCGTCAAGTAGAGCCTGTAACTCGCCGGGATCGGCCAGGCGCAGCTTGAAGATCCATCCTGCGCCGTAGGGGTCCTCGTTGATGGTCTCCGGGGCGTCCACCAGCTCAGCGTTGACCTGGGTCACCTCGCCGCTCAGGGGGCTGTAGATGTCTGAGGCCGCCTTCACGGACTCCACCACCGCGCAGGCCTCCTCCACCGCTACGCGCCGCCCCACCTCCGGCAACTCCACGAAGACCAGGTCTCCCAGCGCCTCCTGGGCGTGGTCCGTGATGCCCACGGTGGCGGTCCCGTCGCCGTGGACCTGCACCCACTCATGGCTCTTGCTGTACTTGAGCTCTGCTGGGATTGTACTCATGGCTCGCTCCCGATTGGCTGGCGGTTCGCTGGGTTGAGGCTTTGGTGACGGCATGGGTCGATTCGGCCTACCGGCGGGCGGCATTCTCGCACCCCGAGGGTCTGTTGTGCAGGGGCGGCGGGGCAGGGGCGGGGTCAGTCCACTGGTCTGCCGTGGCGCACGAAGGTGGTTGGGCCCACGCGCACGGGCTCAAGGCGGCCGCGGATCTCCACTGCACAGTCCTGTCCGGCATCGGGGGAGATGCGGGCAAAGGCGATGGAGACACCCAGGGTGGGGGCAAAGCCGCCTGAGGTGACCTCGCCGACTTCCCGTCCGCCACAGAAGAGCTTCTGATGGGCGCGCAGCACGCCGCGTCCCTCGAGGCGCAGGCCGACGAAGCGGCGCAGGCCGGAATCGGCGCGCCGTGCCTCCAGAGCCTGGCGGCCGATGAAGGCCCGCCCCTGCGGCTCGAAGGCGACCGTCCAGGCAAGACCGCTTTCCAGGGGGCTCACGCCCTCGTCCATGTCCTGGCCATAGAGATTCATGCCCGCCTCCAGGCGCAGGGTGTCGCGGGCACCCAGGCCGCACGGGCGCACCCCGGCGTCGAGCAGCCCGCGCCAGACCTGCGGTGCCAGGGCGGCGGGCAGCATTAGCTCAAAACCGTCCTCTCCCGTGTAGCCAGTTCGCCCGACCAGCCAGTCCCCGGCCTCGGCGGCAAAGAAAGGACCCAGCGCGAGCGCGGGCGCATGCAGACCGGACGGCAGAACCGAGGCCGCCTTGGTCCTCGCCTGGGGGCCCTGGACCGCGAGCATGGCAAGGTCGGTGCGCGGCCGGATGGCGACATCCTCGGCCTGCACCTGCGCCTGCATCCAGGCAAGGTCCTTCTCTGCCGTGCCGGCGTTCACCACCAGCCGATAATGCTCGGCGGTCTCGGGCTCGTCGCGCAGATAGACGATCAGGTCGTCGATGACGCCGGCCTGTGGGTTGAGCATACAACTGTAAAGGGCCTTACCCCGGGCCTTGAGACGGGCGACGTCGTTGGCCAGGAGGCGGCGCAGGTAGCTCCGGGCAGAGGGGCCTTCGACGTCGATCACGCGCATGTGGCTGACGTCGAAGACGCCGGCATCGCGACGCACGGCGTGGTGCTCCTCGATCTGTGAGCCATAGTGCAGCGGCATGTCCCAACCGCCGAAGGGAACGATGCGGGCCTTCAGGCGCTCATGCTCGGCGAAAAGGGGCGTCTTCAGTCCCATCCGGGGCTCCAAAATGAGTCGCTGCGTGCGGCCGACGAGGCGAGGGGCTTGGCCCCTAAGACCGGACCCCGGCGCTTGATGCCCAGTGTTTGGGGGAGTGCCGGTGCGTTGTGGCCACGCCGTCTGCTCCATGCCCCTGGGGCACAGGCTGCGAGGGGAAACCTCGACCCAGGGGCTACATGCTGGTCCTGCGGCAACGCCTTTGGGTGATGACCGGCGTGCGCCTCGCAGGATCGTGAGCGGCGACTATACCCACCGGCAGGGGGCTTGCCAACCGCGGCCTCTACCTCAGCCTTGGGGGGCCTCGCGCCGGAAGCCCGTTCCGCCGCACTTGGGGCAGGGCGGGATGCGGCCCGGCTTGCGGAAGCTCAAGCCTTCGCCGCAGGCCTCACACACCAGGGTGCCAGGCCCGGTGATCTCCCCGGTGCGGTAAGCCGGCGCCTGGCGGGCCTGCTCGGCCCATTCGCGCAGCTGCAGGCTCGTCTGGTCCGCGACGCTGGCAAACATCTCGAGCATGCGGTCCTCCATGAGCTTGAGGTCGAAGTGCCACCACTGCCGTAGCCCCTCTCCGGTCTCGGCGATATGGGCGGACGCGTCCTTGAGGTCGCGCTCCAGATACCCAGCAACCTTTGCCGCCTCCTCGCGGGTCAGCTCGCCGAGTTCCACCATGTGATCGCGCGCCTTCTCGAGCAGCTCGCGCACCCGCGGGACCCTCTCCTTCTGGGCCTCGGCGATGGCGTCGTGGGTGTGCCTGAGCATGCGGTCATAGGCCGTGACCATTCGCTCGACCGCGTCGTTCTTAGGGTTCTCTGGCATCTCGGCCTCCTGGTCATTTGCCGGCAGGGCCTGTCCGGCCAAAACTCGGGCGCTCACCCCAAAGTGTGCTCCATGGCGGACAAATGGCAACCCGCCGGACCTAACCACCTGCCGTGGGCGTGGCCTCCTCTCGCGCCACCACATAGCGCACGAGCTGCCAGCGGTGCAGGGGACGCGGGCAGGGGGGTGTCTCCTCCTGGGCCGAGCCGCCGGTAACCTCCACCAGAGGGGCGCCCTTGCAGTCGATCAGGACCCGCGGGGCCTGGGCAATGAAGCCGGGGATGTGCGGTGGGCTCGAACGGCGACCCACCAGCCAGAAGCCCCCAGCGCGCCGGACATCCTCCAGCGAGACGGGCGGCGCAATGACGCCGCGCAGGTATTCCGACGGCCGGGTGACACCCGGCCATTGGGTGAGGGCCAGGCCGGGCTGGTAGAAGCGCAGCATGGCGGTGGTCTGGTAGCCGTCGGCAAAGACCAGGCCGTCGAGGGCCCGCACCCGCTGGGCAAGCTCCGGGTAGCCATGGGTCTCGCGCAGGATGCGCTCCGCCGCATCCCCCAAGGGTAGGGCGGCGGTCGCCGCGTGCCAGGCATAGAGGCTGATCAGGAGGACGTTGCCCGCCGCGGCAAGCCAGACCCACCGGGCCAGGGGCGCCAAGGCCAGGGCGGCCAGGGGGGCGGCGCTCAGGAGGTACATGGCGGGCCAGTTCGGCTCCGGCGATCCCAGGCTGGCGATCCAGGCAAAAAACCCAAGTGGGACCAGCACCCCGGCCCAGAGGAGGGGCAGGGCCGCCCGGTCAAGCCCAGAGGTGTCCAGTCCGGCCCGCCCGAGCCCTGAGGTGCCGAGCCCTGAGGTGTCGTGCCTGGCGGACGCGGCCGCCCCCCGGCCGTCCAGCCTGCGCTGCAGCCACTGGACGATCGTGGCCAGGGCCGGGACCAACAACAGCCCCCAGAGCGCGACCTGAGTGCCGAGATAGGCGAGCACGCTGGCCGCCCGCTCGCCTGGGGTCCGGGTCGCCTTATCCTTGGCCGGTGGCTTGGCGGGCACCGCGCTCGGCAAGGCGTCCGTCCGGTCATTGTCCGGCAGCAGCGCGATCTCGCTCGCAAAGCCATGACCGAGCTGGAAGCGCATCGTGACCCAGTCGTGCTGGGCGTTCCAGATCAGGTGTGGGCTAAAGACCAGAAGGGCGACCAGTGCCCCGGCATAGGGCCAGGGGGTCCGCAGGGCCCTGGGATCGGTGCGCAGCAGGGCCCACAGCAGAACGGGGCCGATGAGGACCATGGTGTACTTTGCGAGCAGGCCGAGCCCGACGGCCAGTCCAGCGCTCAGCCAGCGCCGGCGCTCGCCCTGAAGCGCTGGGAGTGACTCGTGCAGGGCCAGTGCCCAGCAGAATGCGAGGCCTGTATCAGGGGTGGCGATGACCGCACCGCCGATACCTGGAACCGTGGCGACGGCCAGGACCAGGGCCAGAACCGCGCCGGCGCCGGATAGCCCGCAGCGGCCGTAAAAGGAGGCCAGCACCAGGAGGCTGAGCGTGGCGGCGAGCAGGGTCCCGATCCGTCCCGCCAGGGCGGACCCCGGCGCCAGCCAGGTCCCCAGGCCGAGCACGGCAACCCCCGGGGGGTGGTCGAAATAACCCCAGGCGAGGCTGCGCGCCCAGTCGAAGTAATAGGCCTCGTCTTGGGTCACCGGCAGCACCCAGGCGAGCGCCAGGCGCCACAGCGTCATCACCAGCAGCAGGGCAAGCAACGGTCGGGCGGGCAGGTCGGCCCAGGGGCGAACGCTCATCGTCAAGGGCTCTCTTCGCCTTCGCGGATACGCGGCCTGATGGACAAGCCGTCGGCGCCGGCGGCCTTGCGGCGCGGGCGGTGTAGAATGCGTGCGCCCTGCGACGGGGGGCGCACGGCATTCTATCCGAAGCTGGCTAACCGAAGGGGCACGCCCAGTCCCGCAAGCCCAGTCCCCCAAACCCAGTCCCCGCGCAAGACACTATCATGCACGAGTCCAGACCCCTAGCCTGCCGCGCCCCGGAGCTTGCGGTGGTCGTACCCACCTACAACGAGGCCGACAATGTCGCGGAGATCGTGCGGCGCGTCGGGGAGGCCCTGGCGGGGATCGACTGGGAGCTGATCTTCGTCGACGATGATTCGCCGGATCAGACCTGGCGCCTCGCCCGGGCGTTCGCCCGGGGCGATGGACGGGTGCGGGTGCTGCAGCGGGTGGGACGGCGCGGCCTGGCCTCGGCCTGCATCGAGGGCATGCTGGCCACCGCCGCGCCTTTCATTGCGGTGATCGACGGGGACCTCCAGCACGACGAGACCCTATTGCCGCGGATGCTCGCGGCCCTCAAGGACGAGGACCTCGACATCGTGGTCGGCAGCCGGTACACCGCCGGCGGCGGGGTGGGGGACTGGGACTCCCGGCGGCAGTCGATGAGTCGGCTGGCCGGCGCGATCGGACGCCGTCTGATCAAGGCAGACCTCAAGGATCCGATGAGCGGTTTCTTCATGCTGAGGGCCGAGTTGCTTCAGCAGTGTGTGCGGGGCCTCAGTGGCGTCGGCTACAAGATCCTGCTGGACATCTTCGCCTCCTGTCCTAAGGTGCCGCGCTTCAAAGAGCTTCCATACGAATTTCGGCTGCGTACCGCAGGGGCCAGCAAGCTCGACAAGGCGGTACTTTGGGAGTACCTGCTCATGGTGCTGCAGAAGCTCCTGGGCCCCCTGATCCCGATCCGCTTCATCGCCTTCTCCCTCATCGGAGGTGTGGGTGTGCTGGTCCACCTGGCCGTGCTCTGGCTCCTCTACCGGCAGGCCGGGGCCGACTTCATGACGGGTCAGTCCGTAGCGGCCCTCGTGGCCATGACCAGCAACTTCTTCCTAAACAATCTGCTGACCTACCGGGACATGCGCCTGCGCGGACGCCAACTGCTGTGGGGCTGGGTCAGCTTTGTGTTGGCGTGCAGCGTGGGGGCCCTGGCCAACGTCGGCATCGCAACCTACCTGTTCCAGGCGGACACCTCTTGGGTCCTCTCCGCGGTAGCGGGGATTTTGGTTGGGGCGGTCTGGAACTACGCGGTCACCGCCGTCTACACCTGGCGTAAGCCAAAGCCGGGCTAGGCTGGGAGACGAGCGGTGCACCTGCGGGCGCGCTGGCCGTCCGCATCCCCGGTCCCCCCCTGGACCCCTCTTGAAATGCGCCCCAGGCGGGCCGACCTAGGGCAAGCGCTGGCCTCCCTGTCCCAAAAAGGCGATTCCTGGGGTGTTGAAACCTTCGCCGGTAGGCCGCAACTTAATTCTTGACTGAAACACTGCGAAATCACGCAGCCAATCTGGAGCCACACCATGAGTGCAGCCACAGAGGTCGAGGACCTGGTCCGCTCGGAGTACGAGCACGGGTTCGTCACCGCGATCGAGTCCGACACCCTGCCCCCCGGCCTGGACGAGGGTGTTGTCCAGGCCATCTCCCAGCGCAAGGGCGAGCCGCAGTTCATGCTCGAGGCCCGTCTCAAGGCCTACCGGCACTGGCTGACCATGACCGAGCCGCAGTGGGCCTCGGTGGAGCATCCGCCCATCGACTACCAGAGGATCTCCTATTTTTCAGCGCCGAAAAAGAAGGCCCTGCAAAGCCTGGACGAGGTCGACCCCGCCCTGCTGGAAACCTACGAGAAGCTCGGCATCCCCATCGAGGAGCAGAAGGCGCTGGCTGGGGTCGCAGTAGACGCCGTCTTTGACAGTGTGTCCGTGGCGACCACCTTCCGCGAGAAGCTGGCCGAGGCAGGGGTCATCTTCTGCTCGATCTCCGAGGCGCTGCATGCCCATCCCGACCTGGTCAAACAGTACCTCGGGAGCGTAGTCCCCCACACCGACAACTTCTTTGCCGCCCTTAACGCGGCGGTGTTCAGCGACGGGACCTTCGTCTATGTCCCCCCGGGGGTGCGCTGCCCCATGGAGCTCAGCACTTACTTCCGCATCAATGCTGCCAACACGGGGCAGTTCGAGCGCACCCTGATCATCGCGGACGCCGGGAGCTACGTGAGCTACCTGGAGGGGTGCACCGCGCCCATGCGCGACGAGAACCAACTCCATGCAGCCGTGGTGGAGCTGATCGCACTGGAAGACGCCCAGATCAAGTACTCCACCGTGCAGAACTGGTATCCGGGCGATGAGCAGGGGCGCGGCGGGATCTACAACTTCGTCACCAAGCGTGGGGATTGCCGCGGCGCCCGCTCCAAGATCTCCTGGACTCAGGTCGAGACCGGCTCTGCCATCACCTGGAAATACCCAAGCTGCATCCTGCGCGGCGACGACTCGGTGGGCGAGTTCTATTCGGTTGCTGTGACCAAAGGGATGCAGCAGGCCGATACCGGTACCAAGATGATCCACCTGGGCCGCAACACCAGCTCGACCATCGTCTCCAAGGGGATCTCGGCGGGGAAAGGCCGCCAAACCTATCGCGGCCTGGTCCGTATCGCCCAGCGGGCAGAGAACGCCCGCAACCACACCCAGTGCGACAGCCTGTTGATCGGCGACCGCTGTGCGGCCCACACCTTCCCGTACATCGAGGTCAAGAATCCAACGGCCCAGATGGAGCACGAGGCGACCACCTCGAAGATCAGCGAGGATCAGCTCTTCTACTGCCGCTCGCGCGGGCTGACGGAGGAGGATGCGGTGTCCATGATCGTCAACGGCTTCTGCAAGGATGTCTTCCGCCAGCTCCCCATGGAGTTCGCGGTGGAGGCGCAAAAACTCCTCAGCATCAGCCTGGAAGGCGCGGTGGGATAAGGCATTCTCTCGATTGATATGGGTCCGCACGGTGCCGTCGGGCCTTTGTTGGAGGCATTGAACAATGTTGTCAGTTAAGGGGTTGCGTGCGGAAGTTGGGGGAAAGGAGATCCTCAAGGGCCTAGACATCGAGGTCAGGGCGGGGGAGGTCCATGCCATCATGGGGCCGAACGGCTCCGGCAAGAGCACCTTTGCCCACGTCCTGTCCGGCCGTGAGGGCTATGCGGTGACGGGGGGCAGCGTGCGCTTCGAGGGCGAGGACCTGCTCGCCCTGGCGCCGGAGGAGCGCGCCCACCGCGGGCTCTTCCTCGCCTTCCAGTACCCGGTGGAGCTCCCCGGGGTGAACAACACCTATTTCCTCAAGGCGGCCCTGAATGCCATCCGGACGGCGCGCGGCGAGCCGGAGCTGGATGCCGTCGCCTTCATGCGCCTCATGAAAGAGAGGCTCAAGGTACTTCACCTGGATGACTCCCTGCTCAAACGGCCGGTCAACTTCGGCTTCTCGGGCGGAGAGAAGAAGCGCAACGAGATCTTCCAGATGGCCTTGCTGGAGCCCAAGCTCGCCATCCTGGACGAGACCGACTCGGGTCTCGACATCGACGCGCTGCGCATCGTGGCCGACGGGGTCAATGCCCTGCGCAGCCCCGAGCGATCCATGATCGTGGTGACGCACTACCAGCGGCTGCTCGACTACATCCAGCCCGACTATGTCCATGTGCTGGCTAAGGGCCGGATCATCCGTTCTGGTGGCAAGGACTTGGCGCTGGAGCTTGAGGAGAAGGGGTATGGCTGGATCTGCGAGGAGGAAGCGGCATGAGCGCTGTGGCCGGCAACACCGCCGCGGACACCCCATTCGCGACCTGGCTTACGGGTATCGGCGATGCCCCGCCGGGTCAGGGGCTCGACTGGCTTGACGCCCAGCGCACTTCGGCGCTGGCCCAGGTGCGGGCCAAGGGGCTGCCGACCTCGAAACAGGAGGGCTGGCGCTACACGGCGATCAAACCCCTGCTGGATCAGGCCTTCGTCCAGGCGAGGGAGCCCGTTACGGCATTGGACCCGGACGACCTGGAGGACCTCCTGGTTCCTGGGCTCGATGCCCATCGGGTGGTGCTGGTCAACGGTCGCCTGGTCTCCTCCCTGTCGTGGAGCGATGGCCTGCCGGCAGGGGTCCGCGCGCAAAGCCTGCGCAGCCTGCTAGAGACCGATCCCGACCACCTGCGCGGGCGGCTGGGACGGGTTGCGGGGGAGGGTGCACACGTCTTTGCCGCACTGAACACGGCGGGCATGGACGACGGGTTCGTCCTCCTAGTGGACGCCGGATGCCGGCTGCAGCGGCCGATCGAGGTCATCCACCTGTCGCTTGGCATGGACGAGCCGCGCCTCGCTCAGCCGCGCCACCTAGTCGATATCGCGGAAGGCGCAAGCGCAACCCTGATCGAGCGCTACCTGAGCTTCGGCAAGCCCCTGTATTGCACCAACTCGGTCATGGAGCTGTCCCTGGCGACGGGGGCCGAGCTCGATCACTACCGGATTCAGCAGGAGAGCCCAAAGGCCTTCCACCTCGCGGGCGTCTATCTGAGCCAGGGTGCGGGAAGCCGCTACCACGGCGTGAGCCTAGGCCTGGGTGCCGCCTGGTCCCGCACCGACCTGGTTGCGGGCTTCACCGGCCAAGGCGCCGAGTGCACCCTGGAGGGGCTGTACCTGGCCGGGGACGGCCAAGTGATGGACTTCCATCTGGACGTTCGCCACGAGGTCCCCGGCTGTATCAGCCGAGAGGGCTTCAAGGGCATCCTCTTTGGCAAGGCCCGGGCCGTGTTCGACGGCCGGGTGCTGGTCGCGCGCGATGCGCAGAAGACCGATGCGCAGCTCAGCAACCGCAACCTGCTCCTGTCACGCAGTGCCGAGGTCGACACCAAGCCCCAGCTCGAGATCCTCGCAGACGACGTCAAGTGTAGCCACGGCACCACCGTCGGGCAGCTGGACCCGCTCTCGCTCTTCTACCTGCGCTCGCGCGGCATCCCGCCCGCCCAGGCGCGGCGGATGCTCTGCGAGGGATTTGCTGGCGAGGTGCTCGACGGTCTAGGTCCCGTGCCGTTGCGCGAGCATGTGGCCGCCCTGGTCGGGCAACGCCTGGAGCAGGCCTCGCTGGACTGAGACGCCGTGGCCAGATGCACATCCGTACCCCAGAACCCAGTACCGAGGTCTCCGCATGAACAGACTGGCGCGTTTCGCCGGGTTCGGCCGGCATCGTGAAGACGACTCGCACGACCCCGCCCGAGGCACCCCTGCGTTGGGCGCCGAGGTCGAGGTGGAGCGCATGGACCCAGGGGAGCTGCGCGAGCCCATCATCGAGGCCCTGCGCAAAGTGTATGACCCGGAGATTCCGGTCAACATTTACGATCTGGGCCTGGTCTACGGGATCGAGATTGCCAGCAACGGGGATTGCCACATCGACATGACCTTGACCGCCCCGGCCTGCCCGGTCGCGGGGATGATGCCCGCGATGGTCAAGGATGCCGTGGCACAGGTCGAGGGCATCGGCGAGGTCCAGGTCGACCTGGTTTGGGACCCGCCCTGGACCCAGGACAGGATGTCCGAGGAAGCCATGCTGCAGCTTGGCATGCTGTGATCGAGCGGCCCAGGCGCCCAACGCACGACATCCAGAGCACGCACATGCCGACCCCTTTCCAGACATTGGACCAGGCCATTGAGGCCCTTGCGGACCCCACAGACCCCAACTGGGGGGCCGCCTTCGGGCTGCTCGCCGACCACCCGGGCACGGCCCAGTTCATGCTGGAAACCTTCGCCGAAACCCTGGCCGAGATGGGGATCATGCCCAGCGGGGTGGATCCGGCGACCGGTGAGCCGGCCTACAGCCTGGATGACGTCGCTCGGGCCTTGGGCGTTCCCGGTTCGGAGTTGGGTTCAGAATTGGGTTGCGGCGGCTAGTCCGTGCCACCGCTGGCTGCCCGCACCCTGGCCTTGCAGGCCTGCTGGCGTTGAAGTTTGAGGCGAGATGGAGAAGCATACCGGCGCAGCAGCCTCCTGACCCCTGGCCTTGGATGTTCCCCTCTCCACGCGACTTGAGTTTCACCCCCGACTGCCGCCTATGTCCCCGGCTCGTGGGCTTCCTGGCCGAGGTGCGCGCCGACTTCCCTGGTTATCACTGTGCCCCGGTCCCGGCCTTCGGCGATCCCGATGCCCGGCTGCTGGTGGTCGGACTCGCGCCTGGCAAGCACGGGGCGAACGCGAGCGGCCGACCCTTCACCGGGGATTACGCTGGGCTCCTGCTCTATGCCACGCTGCATCGGTTCGGGTTTGCCAGCCGGGCCGAGTCGCGCAGCGCGGACGACGGCCTGGTGCTGCACGACTGCCGCATCACCAATGCGGTCAAGTGCCTGCCCCCGGGCAACAAGCCGAGCCGGGATGAGGTCCGTACCTGCAATCCCTATCTCGCCGCCGAGTTGGCCGCACTGCCATCTGCGGCGGTCGTGCTGGCCCTCGGGTCCGTGGCCCACGGCGCCGTGCTTCGCGCCCTTGGCCTGAAAGGCTCAGCGTTGCCCTTCGCGCATGGGGCCGAGCATCCGCTGCCCGACGAGCGGCGCCTACTCGATTCCTACCACTGCAGCCGCTACAACACCCAGACCCGGCGCCTGACCGAGGCCATGTTCCAGGCGATCGTCGCCCGGGCCAGAGCGCTGCTCGCCTAGGGCCGGGCGATGGTGGACACGAACCTGCGCGAGCAGGTGCGGCGCATCCCCAGCCGTCCCGGCGTCTACCGCATGCAGGATGCCGAGGGCAAGGTCCTGTACGTCGGCAAGGCCAAGGACCTGCGGCGGCGGGTAACGAGCTATTTCTCCCGGGCGCTGAATGTGCGCCTGCAGGCCATGGTCGCCCAGGTTCACCAGGTCGAGGTGACGGTCACCCAGACCGAGGGCGAGGCCCTGCTGCTGGAGAGCAACCTCATCAAGACCTTGCGGCCGCGCTACAACGTGCTGCTGCGCGATGACAAGAGCTACCCGTACATCTACCTCTCGATCCAGGACGCCTTCCCGCGGCTTGCCTTCTACCGGGGCGCGCGCAAGGGCCCAGGGCGGTTCTTCGGGCCTTATCCCAGCGCCTGGTCAGTGCGCGAGACCCTACAGCTCCTGCAGAAGCTGTTCCCGGTGCGCCAGTGTGAGGACAGCTTCTTCCGCAACCGATCGCGTCCCTGCCTGCAGTACCAGATCAAGCGCTGCAGCGGCCCTTGTGTGAATCTGGTGAGCCCCGAGACCTATGCCGCTGACGTGGACCACACCATCAAGTTCCTGGACGGGCGGGCGGCAGAGGTCATTGACGATCTGGCCGCCGCGATGGAGGCGGCCGCCACGGGTTTGGAGTTCGAGCGAGCAGCCGCGCTGCGCGACCAGATCTCTACCCTGCGCCGCGTCCAGGAGCGCCAATACGTGAGCGGCGACGGCGGCGACCTGGATATCGTCGCCGCGGCCCAGGAGGGCGGGCAAAGCTGCGTGCAGGTCTTCTTCGTGCGCAACGGGCGTAATTTGGGCAACAAGGCCTTCTTTCCCCTGGCCCCGGAAGGTACAGACATGCCAGCCCTGCTTGCGGCCTTCCTCGCGCAGTTCTATGTGGACCAGCCGGTCCCGACGGAGATCCTGCTCGGGAGCGAGGTGGAGGATCGGACCTTGTTGGAGGACGCCCTGAGCGAGCGTGCGGGACGGCGGGTCAGCCTCAAGCCCCGGGTGCGCGGCGAGAGGGCCCGCTGGCTGGAGATGGCCCGCGGCAATGCCGTGCTGGCCTTGCGTGCACGGCTCGGCAGCCAGGCCGGCTATGCCGCGCGGCTGGATGCCCTGCGCGAGGCACTGCACCTGGATGAGCCCCCGCAGCGCATGGAGTGTTTCGACATCAGCCACACGGGTGGCGAGCGCACCGTGGCCTCCTGCGTGGTCTTCGATGCGGAGGGGCCGCGCAAGTCCGACTACCGGCGCTTCAACATCGAGGGAATCACGCCCGGCGACGATTACGCCGCCCTCCACCAGGCCCTGACCCGCCGTTACACGCGCGTCAAGCAGGGCGAGATCCCTTTCCCAGATCTGCTCTTCATCGACGGCGGGCGCGGTCAGGTCGCCGCCGTGGCCGAGGCCTTGCAGGAGCTGGGCATCCTGGGCGGCGTCACCCTCGTGGGTGTTTCGAAGGGGCCAGATAGACGTCCTGGCGACGAGCAGCTCTGGTTGTTGGGCCGGGCGACGGCGATTATACTCGGCGGCCATTCTCCGGCGCTGCACCTCATCCAACAGATCCGCGACGAGGCCCACCGCTTCGCCATCACCGGACACCGGCAGCGCCGGGCCAAGGCGCGCACCACCTCGGTCCTTGAGGGGATTGCCGGGATCGGTCCCAAGCGCCGCCAGACGCTGTTGCGTCAGTTTGGCGGCATCCAGGGGCTGGCACGCGCGGGGATAGAGGATATCGCCCAAGTGGACGGTATCAGCCGCCAGCTGGCGGGCCAGATCTATGCGGCCTTTCACCAAGGCGGGGTAGGGGACTGACGGATGTGGACCACGCCAAACCTACTGACCCTCCTGCGCATCGGCCTGATCCCCGTCTTCGTGGTGGCCTTCTACCTGAGCACGCCCTGGGCCAGGCCCGTGGCCGCGCTGATCTTCACCCTGGCAGCCGTCACCGACTGGCTCGACGGCCACCTGGCTCGTCGCTGGGAGCAGACCTCGCCCTTGGGAACCTTCCTCGACCCGGTCGCCGACAAGCTGATGGTGGCCGTCGCCTTGGTTTTTCTGGTGCAGGTCGATCCGCGACCGTTCTTGGCCCTGGCTGCCGCCGTCATCATCGGGCGTGAGATCACCGTCTCGGCCCTGCGGGAGTGGATGGCCGAGATCGGGGCTCGCTCCCACGTGGCCGTATCCTGGACGGGCAAGGTCAAGACGGCGGCGCAGATGGTCGCCATCATCCTCCTCATCCTGCGCGGCCCCCTCTTTGGCCTGCCCATCTATGATCTCGGCCTCGCCCTGTTGTATGTGGCCGCGGTGCTAACCCTCTGGTCCATGGTCGTGTATCTGCGGGCAGCCTGGCCCAGCCTGGCGGGGCTGCGCGATCCTCGGCACGGCAATCGCTGACCAAACTGCGGCTTGACAGCCCACCGGCCCTCCGTAAAATGGCGGTCTTCCAGCGGGAATAGCTCAGTTGGTAGAGCACAACCTTGCCAAGGTTGGGGTCGCGAGTTCGAGTCTCGTTTCCCGCTCCAGATTGTTGATTTAACGGCATACAGAACCCCGTCATGCGCGGGGTTCTGTCGTTGCCGTGCGGCCCTCCCCCCTCGCCGTGCGGTCAGCATCTCAGGATCTGCCGATCCGTTTCCTCACTTGGCTCGTCACCGTCGCACCAGCGCACGCGAGAGGGCCTCGACCCAGAAGACCCGACTAGACCCCTGGAGCACAGGGGTGCTCGGTGGGAATAAAGGTCCGCGCGCGCGTGTTCAGACTGGTAGTTGCTGTTAGCGGAGCACTGCCAGTGTCCGAAATTCCTGGCCCGACCATCCCTGTCCTGACCCTGGAGGGCAAATCGCGGCGCAGTGGGCAGCCGCGGGGGCCCTCGGTTCCATTGGGCAGGAGCGCGCCGTCTCAACGGGTCATCTGGGGCATCGAGCGCCCTGAGGGCCGTACCTGTTGTTGCGGTATGCAGGCCCTTTTTCCCTGCGCGGCGGGCGTTTATCCGTACCGGGATCGTCGCGGATCGCTTACATGCGTACATGCGGGCCACTGCGCGGTCGCTGTCAAGCGTCCCAGCCGAACGTGCGGATTCAGACTCGCTTGGTGCCCAGGGCAACCCGACCCCAGGACACCTCGCATCTGCGTCTTGCCCTTGGCGGGTCTGACCGCGCCTTCGCATCTCGATTGACCGGGGTGCCGCGGGCGGCTTTATCCCAGATTGTCCATTAGCCATTTTTCGTGAATTTGGTGCAAGCTAAGCGCTGTCGTGCC
>Ga0272446_1003449_pt1 | contig 19881 bp, 14 predicted proteins | sample YNPCB0061_FD_194587 | JGI IMG/M metagenome (GOLD analysis project Ga0272446, IMG submission 194587) | Hot spring microbial mat communities from Yellowstone National Park, WY, United States - YNP-CB-006-1 | ecosystem: Environmental > Aquatic > Thermal springs > Hot (42-90C) > Sediment | place...
AGGAGCCCTGCGATTCGTTTATTCGATCTTGGGTCACCCCCTTCGAGCGGGGGGGTGCGGGGCGGTGCCACGAGGCCAGGAACCGCCCCGGTCGAGTTTATTCGGTTTCCACCCCCTTCAGAGCGGGCGGTGAGGCGCTGCGTTGGGCGGCGAATACCTGGATGTGAGTGGTGCAGCGTTTCAAACCCCTTCAGAGCGGGCGGTGAGGCGCTGACCCATTACGTGGTGGGACGCGGTCGACGCTATCGGCGAGTTTCAAACCCCTTCAGAGCGGGCGGTGAGGCGCTGCGGCGGCGCCGACTTCCTGGTGACCGATCCGACGAGTTTCAAACCCCTTCAGAGCGGGCGGTGAGGCGCTGGCGGCGCTGACGCCGTTTCTGAACGACCTCCGCGGCAGTTTCAAACCCCTTCAGAGCGGGCGGTGAGGCGCTGGCCCCCCCAGCTCCTACCCATGGAGCAGGCTCTTCGGTTTCAAACCCCTTCAGAGCGGGCGGTGAGGCGCTGATGGAGGCCCTATGTTCTCGCTCATCCTGACCGTCGTGTTTCAAACCCCTTCAGAGCGGGCGGTGAGGCGCTGTCGCTGTCTATCAGGATGGTCAGAACAACAATATGTGTTTCAAACCCCTTCAGAGCGGGCGGTGAGGCGCTGAGAGCGAAGATGTGGTTGAGGTCGATCTGACCGGCAAGTTTCAAACCCCTTCAGAGCGGGCGGTGAGGCGCTGGGCCAGCTTCCTGATCCCCCTCGGCATCTTCTTTGTTTCAAACCCCTTCAGAGCGGGCGGTGAGGCGCTGCTTCAAGAAGCGCCGCACCGCCGGCAACCGCATGAAGGTTTCAAACCCCTTCAGAGCGGGCGGTGAGGCGCTGGGTGAACGGCAACGGGGACATCATCCCCTTCCGCAGCGTTTCAAACCCCTTCAGAGCGGGCGGTGAGGCGCTGGCGTCCGCGTTCTGCTCACGTCGGCCTTCTACGCGATGCGTTTCAAACCCCTTCAGAGCGGGCGGTGAGGCGCTGTGCCCTTCAACGACTTCTATGTCGGCCTGGCGTTCTTGTTTCAAACCCCTTCAGAGCGGGCGGTGAGGCGCTGCCAACCGCTTCGGAAGGAGCACACCATGGGTCTTCTCGTTTCAAACCCCTTCAGAGCGGGCGGTGAGGCGCTGAGTCCGCTGCCGACGCGATGGCCGCCGAGGTCGCCCGTGTTTCAAACCCCTTCAGAGCGGGCGGTGAGGCGCTGTCGGGGTCGGTGGCTCGAAGAAGTTAAGGTTTCTAGTTTCAAACCCCTTCAGAGCGGGCGGTGAGGCGCTGGAAAACACTACCGCTCCCTCTGGCGGTCGCGGTTCGTCGTTTCAAACCCCTTCAGAGCGGGCGGTGAGGCGCTGGGGACCGGTAAGACATTGATCGCGGTCGTGACCCCCGACGTTTCAAACCCCTTCAGAGCGGGCGGTGAGGCGCTGTGGCGCAGGCCACAGGTTTCAGTGACCAGCAGGTTTATCCGTTTCAAACCCCTTCAGAGCGGGCGGTGAGGCGCTGGGATACGTCCAGCCTGCAGATCAGAAGTGCACTTTGCGTTTCAAACCCCTTCAGAGCGGGCGGTGAGGCGCTGTGGGACTTCACGTTTCACTCCTTGCCCCTGGCTGTCACGTTTCAAACCCCTTCAGAGCGGGCGGTGAGGCGCTGCAGCCGTGCTGCCAACAGCAACACCGCCGCCGCTGCCGTTTCAAACCCCTTCAGAGCGGGCGGTGAGGCGCTGGCCTATTATGCGCAAGCTGCGCACCCTCGCCGCGATCGGTTTCAAACCCCTTCAGAGCGGGCGGTGAGGCGCTGGGACCACATCGGCAACCCCGTCCTGTTCGCGCTCATGGTTTCAAACCCCTTCAGAGCGGGCGGTGAGGCGCTGTCCGCTGTTTGCAAAGGTGCATATGTCCCACGTTGGGGTTTCAAACCCCTTCAGAGCGGGCGGTGAGGCGCTGCAGCCAACCAACACGCCGAACCCGACCGAGCCACCGGCGTTTCAAACCCCTTCAGAGCGGGCGGTGAGGCGCTGGCGACCGCTACGGCCACCAACACACCGCCACCCGCGACCGTTTCAAACCCCTTCAGAGCGGGCGGTGAGGCGCTGAACACACCGCCGCCCGCGACCGCTACGGCCACCAACACCGTTTCAAACCCCTTCAGAGCGGGCGGTGAGGCGCTGTTCTGCGGAAAACGCACTCGACGTGCTGAGCTCACTGTTTCAAACCCCTTCAGAGCGGGCGGTGAGGCGCTGCCGCGCAATGCGGGTACGCAGTGAAGTTGTCCTTTTCGTTTCAAACCCCTTCAGAGCGGGCGGTGAGGCGCTGGCTCTTCCCCAGTACATCGGTGCGCTGGCCAACCTTCGTTTCAAACCCCTTCAGAGCGGGCGGTGAGGCGCTGGATGATGGCCAATGCCCGGGGAGACGGTACGCTGAACGTTTCAAACCCCTTCAGAGCGGGCGGTGAGGCGCTGTGGAAGGCCACCTACATGGAGACCTTCCCCTGGTTCCGTTTCAAACCCCTTCAGAGCGGGCGGTGAGGCGCTGCTGCTCCAGCTGAACATGTTCAGCCTGATCGGCGCCTCCGTTTCAAACCCCTTCAGAGCGGGCGGTGAGGCGCTGACGGCAAGCCCGTGTGGCTGGCCGAGGTTGGTCTGGTGTTTCAAACCCCTTCAGAGCGGGCGGTGAGGCGCTGGACGCCGACCAGCACGCCGAACGCCGAGTGCGCCGAGGGTTTCAAACCCCTTCAGAGCGGGCGGTGAGGCGCTGGGCCGATGTCGTAGGTGAGATCGACCTGACGATGGGGGGTTTCAAACCCCTTCAGAGCGGGCGGTGAGGCGCTGCACGTCGTACAGCGGTCCACCCGCACCCGCTCGTCGGTTTCAAACCCCTTCAGAGCGGGCGGTGAGGCGCTGACCGCAAGGTTGAGATAGTTGACTGGTCGCGCACCCGAGTTTCAAACCCCTTCAGAGCGGGCGGTGAGGCGCTGTGGAGTGCCAACTGCAGTGGTGCAGCTGGTAGTGTTGGGTTTCAAACCCCTTCAGAGCGGGCGGTGAGGCGCTGGCAACGCCCGAGGTTCCGACCGCAACGCCCGAGGTTCCGGTTTCAAACCCCTTCAGAGCGGGCGGTGAGGCGCTGACAGTGTCCGACGGCACCTGAACTACGCCGTCATGAGGTTTCAAACCCCTTCAGAGCGGGCGGTGAGGCGCTGGCAGAGACGTTCTGGCAGATGGCTCAGGCCATCTACGGGTTTCAAACCCCTTCAGAGCGGGCGGTGAGGCGCTGGCGATCTGTTGTTCAATCGATATCCGCGGATTAGTTTGGTTTCAAACCCCTTCAGAGCGGGCGGTGAGGCGCTGTCGCGGTGTGTCCCTGCTGATTTGTGTTGGCATCCTCGGTTTCAAACCCCTTCAGAGCGGGCGGTGAGGCGCTGGCCCGACAGTTAATCAGACCGGCACGATGATGGTTCCCGGTTTCAAACCCCTTCAGAGCGGGCGGTGAGGCGCTGTTCCTATGAAAAAGGAGAAACCCATGAATCCATTCACGTTTCAAACCCCTTCAGAGCGGGCGGTGAGGCGCTGGCAAAAGTCCAACGACATAAGCATGGAGGTCGTTGGCGTTTCAAACCCCTTCAGAGCGGGCGGTGAGGCGCTGAACTGGCCCCTGCTCATCAGCTCGATCATCGGGTTCATGTTTCAAACCCCTTCAGAGCGGGCGGTGAGGCGCTGCGACATGACCATCACGATGGAGGGCCGCCCGGCCCACGTTTCAAACCCCTTCAGAGCGGGCGGTGAGGCGCTGACGACTATCAGCCGTAACGCATAGATAGGCAGCTCAGCGTTTCAAACCCCTTCAGAGCGGGCGGTGAGGCGCTGGTCCACCATGTGGGAGCCGTACAACGACATGGTCAAGTTTCAAACCCCTTCAGAGCGGGCGGTGAGGCGCTGTCTCAAGATCCTCATCCAGAGGTGCGAGATTCCGCAGTTTCAAACCCCTTCAGAGCGGGCGGTGAGGCGCTGGCTGATCATCTGACATCGTGTCAGTTGACGGCTCGTCGTTTCAAACCCCTTCAGAGCGGGCGGTGAGGCGCTGCGACCGAGACGCCGGTCAAGCCGACCGAGACGCCGGTCCGTTTCAAACCCCTTCAGAGCGGGCGGTGAGGCGCTGGCTGGAAGTGCGGTTGGAGCCCAAAGGGGCGCTAGCTGTGTTTCAAACCCCTTCAGAGCGGGCGGTGAGGCGCTGAGATATCCGCCCGCGGCGCCGTGCGTTGCGAAGGTTTGTTTCAAACCCCTTCAGAGCGGGCGGTGAGGCGCTGCCACCTCCATGGCTAGCGGTCGCCGGCCTTCCGACATGTTTCAAACCCCTTCAGAGCGGGCGGTGAGGCGCTGCCCCTCGCGCCCGAGCCAGGACCCGGCGCCGCGTGCCAATGCCCTCTATCCCGTCGGCCAGCGCCCATCTTCGCTGGTGCGATTTGCGTTCCTGTCCCCCAGCGCCTATCATGGTTCCAGTAGCCACAGTATAGCAGGTCATCCGCCGGAGGACAAGCATGAATCGCTGGGCCGCCGCGCTCGCGCAGTCGCCGCCGACCCTGCTCCGCCTCATCGCCGCTACCCATCGCGTCGCGCTGCCCCGCCGCTGTTCGCCCGCGGAGCGCCTCGCGCGCCTTCGCGCCGCCCTTTGCCGCCCCGCCGCCCTTCGCGCCCTCTACTGGGCCCTCGAGCCCGACGCCCAGGCCGCGTTGCAGGCCCTCCGCGCCTGCCCCGGCGGCCTGCGCCCCGATGCCCTGACCGCCCGCTTCGGCCCCATCCGCCCCCTTCACCAGGTGCGCGCCGACCCCAGGCCCCGCTCGCTTAGCGAGCGCCTGCTGCTGCTCGGCCTGCTCCTGCCCCGCCCCGCCGCGCCTTTCCATCCCCCCCGCTTCCTCGTGCCCCCCGAGGTGCGCGCCTGGTTGCCTGCCCCCCTGCCCCTCGCGCCCCCGCCCCCCGACCCCGCCGCGAGCGAGCCGCCGGTCCTGGCCGCCACGACGGCCCTGCTCCTGGCGGCCGCCGAAGGGCCCCTGCCCGCGCGCCAGGACGGGCGCCTGACCGCCGCCGCCCGCCGCGCCCTGGTCCCGCGCCTGGCGCCCCTGCCCCCCGAGGCCGCCGCGGCCCTCTTGACGTGGACCGTGCCGCTGCTGCTGGCTCTGGGGGCCCTGGCCCGCGATGGGGCCGCTCTGGCCCCCGGCCCCGCCGCGCCGCGTCTGCTGGCTCTGCCCCCCGCCGGGCGCCTGGCGCGGCTGCGGACCGCCTGGGAGATGGACCGCCGCCCGGAGGCCTGGCTGGTCGCCCTGCGGGTGCGCCTGCGCGGGCTGGACGCCCCGGCCCTGCGGCGGCGGTTGCTGGTCTGGGCCGCGCATCTGCCCCCCGAGGCCGCCGCGCAGCCGGAGCGGGCCTATGCGCGCCTGGCGGCGGCCCTGGGACCCCTGGCCGATGGCACGACCCATAGCTTGAGCGGCCCTTCCCGCCGCGGGCCCTGGACGGCGCGCCGGGCGGCGACGGTGTGGGCGGCGGCCTGCGTCGGGCCGTTGCGCTGGCTGGGCGCGCTGCCCGCGGGGCCGCAGCTAGAGGCACGGGACGGGGCGGGCGACGGGGGCGTGTCGCCCCGTCAGGAGTATGGTGACCCGGAGGAGCGCGGGGGGGGGCGCCTGGAGGGGCCGGCAACGCTGGCGCGCCACGCGCCCGCGGGCGGGCACGGGCGGAACGGGGCGGCCCCGGTCGCTGTCCCCGGTGATCCGCAACCTGGAGACGCGCCCGCGGGCGGGCACGGGCGGAACGGGGTCGCTCCCGCCCCTCGCGCCCCCGCCCCCCCACCTCCACACCTCCACACCTCCACATCTCCTCACCTCCCCACCCACCCCGCCCCCTGGACCTGGAGCGCCGACGGGCGGCTGCATCTGCCACGCCGGGCGGACCTGCCGGAGGCGCTGGCGGTGGCGGCCTTCGGGCGCTGGGAGGCCAGCACGCCCACCACGCTGGTCTACCGGCTGGGGCCGGCGGAGGTGGCGGCGGCGATCGCCCGCGGCCACGACCCGGCGCGGCTGGCGACGCCGCTGGCGCTGCGCGGCGGGGTGCCGGCGGCTCTCGCCGGGACGCTCCGGGCGGTGGAGGGGCTGCGGCTGGTGCGGCGGACGGTGCTGCTCAGCGCGGACCCGGAGGACCTGGCGCGGGCCGTGCGCCGGAGCCGGGCGGCGCGGCGGGCGCTCGAGGCGCAGGTGGCCCCGGGGGTGGCGCTGGTGGCCCCGGGGCGCGAGCGGGCGCTGGCGCGGGCGCTGGCGCGCGCCGGGCGGGGCGTGCCCGCGCCGCCGGAGGAGCGGGCGGCGCGCGCGGGGGCGCCGGTGGCGTTGACTCCGGCAGAACGGGCCGGGTTGCTGGCGGCGGCGGCGTTCTACGCCGCCCACGCGCCCCCCGGCGCGCCGCCGCCCCCGCCGGCTGCGGCGCTGGCGAAGCTGCGGGCCGGGTTGCCCCCGGCGCTGGCGGCGGCGGGTGATAGGGCGGAGGCGGGCGGTGACGGGGTGACGCTGGCGGGGGATGGTGGTGATGCGGGAGCGCCGGCCACGGCTGGTATGCCACCGCCCCGGCCTGCGGCCCTCGGCGCGCTGCGAGAGACGCTGCGCCGGGCGGTGCGGCGGCGGGAAGCGGTGCGGCTTTGGTACCAGGGGGCGCGTGACGCGGCGCCGCGGGAGCGGGTGGTGCGCCCGCTGCGGCTGGAGGAGCACGGGCCGGTGAGCTACCTGCACGCCTACTGCCTGGCGGCGCGCGCCGAGCGCTGCTTCCGGCTGGACCGGGTGACGGGCATGGCGGGCGCCGCGCTGCGCGGCGCGCCGGGGGACGACGCCGGGGCCGCGGCCGCCGCGCCGGGGCGCGCGGACGATGTGGCGGCGCCGGGCGCGCGGCCACGACGCCCCGCGGCGGCCGGACGAGCGGCGGCGGGGCGCCTGGCGCTCGGAGCGCCCCCGGTGGGAGGGGTGCGGGTGTGGTTGGAGTGAGGACGGGCGGTCTGACCGGCGCCCGCCCTCGCCGCACCGCGCCCGGCGAGGGCGGGGTCGCAGCGCGCCCCTTTCCGCCCACCGGGTGAGGGGATAGGGAAACCTGGTTTCCCCATTTCCCTGGCCGAGGGCCTATGTTCACGTGAGACCAGGTTCGTAGGAGTTTCACCGTTCGCGGCGTTCCGCCCCCCTTCCAGCCTCCCCCCGCTGGGGGGCGGAGCCGGGTTGCCTCCTCCAGCAGGGTATGGGAAAACCCGGTTGCCCCATTGAATGCGGAACATGCGGAAGGTCGCCTCACCGGCGCTGTCGGGGGGCGGGCCGGCGTAGGGGCGGGGTCACCCCGCCCCTACGCCATTTCGGGAGGACGCAGCCCTATAGGCGCGGACGTACCAGGCGCGGGCTTCCTGAAGCGGCAACATCCTATGCGAATGGGCGTTCCCGGGATCATCCCCGAAAGCTCGCCGCGGGCTGCTACCAAAGCGTCATCGAGACGCTGCAGGCTCGTGAGCTGGAGCGCTTCCTGTTGCGTGGAGCGGCAATCTACCATCCGCAATCTAAAATGGTAGAAGGCTGGATTGTCACGTGAGTTTGAACCCCTATGCCCTACACCCAGTAGTGCCCCGGCTCCGTCGTGACCTGGCCGATGCCATAGATGGCGATCCGCCGGACGGCCTCCTGATCCAGGCGGTAGCAGCGCACACTGTCTACATTCTGGTCAATCAGGTCGCGCAGTTCCCGCCCCAGGCGGGCGAACTCGCCCGGGTTCAGGTCGCACTCGAAGACGCTGTACTGCACCCGCAGGCCGTAGCCTTTGAGAAGTTTCATCACCTTCACGCGGCGTTTATCATCTACGATGTCGTAGCTGATGATGGTGAACATCCGGCAATCCTCCACAATCCGCCATCTACTATGGCATCACGTACCCTGCATACCCGGCCTGTTCGCCACGCACGACGCGCGCCAGCGCCTGAGCCTGGAGCAGGATGACCCGCCGCAGGGGCGTTTGCTCGCCGCCGGGGAGCCGCGCGGGCGCCTGCAAGGCGGCTTCGTAGCGCGCGACCAGCAGCGCCCGCCCGGTCGCGTTGAGGTAGACCGCGTCGGGCCGCTGGGCCGGGCGCTCGAACTGGTCGCGCGCCAGCGCGCCGGTCTGAATCAGTTCGAGCGCCATGCGGTCCACGGCCAGGGGGCGAAATTCCTCCATCAGGTCGAGGGCCAGCGAAGGTCGCCCCGCCTCGATGACGTGGAACACGCCCAGATACGGGTCCAGCCCGGTGAACTGCACGGCGGTGAGGGCGTCGTGCAGCAGCAGGGTGTAGCCGAAGGAGAGGATGGCGTTGATCGGGTCGGGTGGAGGGTAAAACTGGCGTCCCTGGAAGCCCCAGCTTTGCTGGAATCTTACCCGCCAGGCGCCGAAGTAAGCCGCCGCGCCGGCGCCCTCGTGGCCGCGCACGGCGTCAATGTCCGCCGCGGAGTCTACGGCGGCAAGTGCGGCGTCAATCTGCCCCAGGGCCGAGGCGGCGGCGGGCCAGGCGGCGCGGGCCAGCACGGCGCGCTGGTTGCTCAGTTTGGCCCGCACCACGGCGCGGGCCAGGTCGAGGTTCCAGGCCGGTTCGTTCACCCGCTGCATCTGGGCCAGGCGCAGTGCCCCGAAGCGCGACGGCCCGGCCGTCAGCGTGGCATAGTGGCGGCTGCCGCGCTGGTTGGTCAGCATCACCGGAATGCCCCGGCCGATCAACTCCACCAGCAGCGCGGTGGACATCTGCACGCCCCGGCCCATCAACACGACCTGATCGATCTTGTTCAGCGGGATCTCCTGGAGGGTCTTGCCCTCGCGGGTGATCAGCACCTGCTCGTCCCGTTTGCGCACGGTCACCCCTTGTTCCTGAACGTAGAGCGTTGCCATGAGATTGGCTCCTTGTTGATCCGCTCTAGCACTATGATCGCGTTGCGGAGCTGTGGAGCTGTGGAGCCAGAGAGCAATCTGATCGCACCTCCACACCTCCACACCTCCACACCTCCACACCTCCACACCTCCACGCCTCCCCCTCACTCCCGCCCCTGGCGCCGCATCCGCCCGGCGCCGCGGCGGATGCGCTCGCCAGCCCGTTGTGAGATCTCGCGCAGGGCGCGTTCGGCCTCCTCGAAGCTGGTCAGCCCTTCGCCAGCACGCGGGCCGCGGCGGCGCGGGGCCAGGCTCTGGCCGAGGAACTCCAGCCCATCGGCGTAGGCGGCGATGCGGGTTTTGTCGCCATTGAGGGTCAGGCGCAGGGTTGCCAGTTGCCGGCGGGTCAACTCCAGGGCGCGCTCGGCCTCGTCGCGCGAGGCGCACATAATCACCACATCGTCCATAAAGCGCACCAGGCGCATCCCATGGCTGGTCATGGCCAGGTCGAAGGGATGCAGATAGATGTTGGCCAGCAGTGGCGAGAGCGCCCCGCCCTGCGGCGCGCCGCGAGCGCTGGAGGCAGCATGCAGCCGCAGGGCCACTTCGCTGGCGGCCACGGCGCTCACTGTCAGCGCGCCGCCGATCAGCAGGCGCTGCCGGCCAATGCGCTGGAGATGCGGGGCCAGCCGGCGCGCCCCTTCGAGCGCCGGCTGCACCAGGCTCGCCGCGGCGACGAGGCCGCGCAGATCCAGGCCCGCGCGCTGTCCCGCTCCATCGGGCCGTTCCCACGCCGCCGCGGCATAGGCGTCGTCCTCAGCCGGGGCCGGCGGCACGACCGGGGCTGCCGTCACCGCTTCGCGGATCAACGCCCCGCCCCGGCGCACCAGGCCCCCCAGTCCGCCGGGTTCGGGAACCAGCGGCGCGTCTTCGGCGCCGCGCAGCGCTCCGGCCTGGAGCCACTGGCTGATCAGCCGCAGCACCGCCGGCTCCTCAATCCGCTGGCGCACCAGCCCCAGGAGGATGCGGTGGTCAATCGTATCGAAGTAACTGGCGATATCGGCATCCACCGCCCAGCCCAGACCCTGGTCGGCGTAGCGCGCGACGCGGGCCACGGCCTCGGGCACGCCGACGTACAGACGGCAGCCGTAGGAACAGTCGAGAAACAGCGGCTCGAAGAGTGGCTGCAACACCTGCTGCACCGCCCGCTGGGCGACGCGGTCGCGGATGGCGAGGATGGCGATGGCCCGCTCCCCGCCGCTGGCCTTGGGAATGGTCACCTGGCGGGCCGGCAGCGGGCGATAGACCCCGCCGCGCAGCTCTTCGGCCAGCGCGCGCATCTGCGCCGCCCAGTCGGCCTCAAAATCGCGCAGGGTCACCGCGTCCACCCCGGCGCTCCGTCCGCGCCGGGCCACCTGGATGTTGCTGCGGACCCGCCGCCACGCCAGGGTCAGGTTCTCGACGCTCACCGCCTGCTCGAGCAGGGCCGGGCCGGTGTATCGGGGAAAGATTGGCATGGGAGAACTCCTTTCCTCCACCCCCCAGGGCGCGCTCACTCCGCAACTTCCAGGCCCAGAACCCCTACCACGCGACCACCAATCTGCGCCTGCTGGGCGCGCCAGGCTTCCAGCTTCTGCATCTGCTCGGCCATGAGGGCCTCGTGGCGCAGGTGCAGTTCGAGCAGGGCCTGATCGTGCTGGGCGCGGCGCTCGGCGGCAAGCTCGGCCTGGCGAGCGCGCTGCTCGGCGATCTGTTGCTGGATGGCGGCCAGGGCCAGGGCATGCTCGTTCTGGCGCGCCTGGGCCGCGAGGGCCACGTCGCCTTCGACGCGGGCGATGCCTTGCTGCGCCTCCAGCACCCGCACGTGCTGATCGGTCTGATGGGCCTCGAGGAGCTGGCGCTGCGCCTGTTCCCACTCGCCCTGGAGCCGGGCCTGTTCGGCCTGCCAGAGCTGCTCCTCGCGGGCGATCTCGACGGTCTGGGCGCGGATCTGGGCCAGGACGATCTCCAGCCGCGCGGCCAGGGCCGCCTGCTGCACCTCGGACTGCTGGGCCAGCAGGCGCTCGCGGGCCACGGCGGCAGTGGCCGCCAGCCGCAGGCTATGCTCGCGCTCCTCGACCACCGAGCGCGCCTCCAGCCGCTGCAGCGTGGCGCGATGCTCGGCCGCTTCCACCCGCAGAGCCTCGTCAATCCGCGCCGCGGCGACAGTGGCCGCCGTGGCGGCTTCGATCTGCCGTTCGTCGCCCTGACGTTCAACCACGCGCACGCTGATGATCTCCAGACCTGCCAGGGCCGGGTCGGCGCGCAGCCGTTCGAGGATCGCCAGGGCCGGCCCGTCCATGCCGCCCCGGTCATCCTCGTGGCCGGTAAGCGCCGCATGGCTGTGGCGCTCGATGTAGGCCAGGGCCGCCGCGCGCGCCGCCGTCGCCAGGGTATCGAGGGGCTGGCGATGGGCGGCGATCAGCCGCGGGTCGCTCACCGCCACGTCCACCGCCAGCCACAGACGCACGCGCCACTTGTCGGCGCTAAAGCCCTCGACCGGCCCCACCGGCACCTGCCGGCGCCGCGCGTCCACCCACTGCGCCAGCGCCAGGCCGGGCTGGCCCCACAGCCAGTAGCTGCCCGGCCCATACACCGCCGGCTCCCCGCCAGGCAGATGGACCACGGCTGAGGCCCCCGGCGGCACCACGAGCTGGGTGGTCAGCCCGAACATCTGCCGCGGGAGCGCCTGCGGCAACGTCGCCAGGCCGGTCACAAAACGGGGCAACGGCAGATCGCGCCCCATCCCCTCGGCGCTCACCTCGCCCCGGGCAACCGCCAGCCCTTCAACAATCGCCTCTTCCACCACGGCGCAGGTCTCGCTGACAATCTGGCTACTCATAGCAATCCTCCCTGGCTAAGGCATAGTCCAGAAGCGGCCATGCCAGTTTGACCGTTGCTCCACCCGGCGCGATCCTCTGGTCGCCCCGCTCCCGCGCGCGGGCGCGGGGCCAGGGGTGAGGGCCTCCCGCCGCGCGCGGCGCGCGCCGGATACCGTTCACCGCTTCTCGTAACACCTCCCCACTACTACACCTGCTGGCGGCGAAAGCCCACGATCGCCTGGCGACCACCGAGGGCCTCCCAGGCCAGGGCGTCGGCGACGCGGTTCAACTCGCGGGGAATGGCGATCAGTTCCAGCGCGCTCAGGCGCTCGCACAGCGCCCGGGCCTGCTCGAACAACCGGTGCATCCCCTCCGCGCGCACCGCGGCGCGCCCGCAGAGCTGGTCAATGACCACCTGACTATCACTCATGCAGCGCACGGCCACCCCCGGATAGTGGGTCAGCATCAACTGAAGACCGGCAATCACCGCCTGGTACTCAGCCTCGTGGTTCGTGACAGCCGGCGCCCGCAGGCAGCGCGTGCAGATCAGATTGCCGCGGGGACCGCGCACGACCACGCCGATGCCCGCGACGCCCCGCGGCGGAGAGCCAGGCGTGCCATCCACCTGCACCAGAAGCAATGCGTGGTTCATCGCAGCACCCAGGCCAGGCTCCCCAGGAGCGCGGCGATCAGCAGCAGCAGCGCGGCGAAACAGCCCCGCAGCAGCCGCAGCGGCGAAAGACGCGACAGGCGAACACGGCGCGGGTCGAGCGTCAGCGCGCTCACCCCGAGCAGCGCCAGGACGATCGCTCCGCTCCAGAAACACCAGGCCATGGTTCCCCTCCTTCCCGTTGCTTGCCTTGTCGCAAGCATACATGTACAGGTACAGGAGGATACGGAGCTATAGGCGCTGGCTAAGGAAAGACGTTGCGTTTGCTCATTCGAGGCGCCGCGCGTGTCACGGGGTGTGGGAGGGCTGCGCCCTTCCAGGAAAACCTTCTTTCATCCCACTAACGTGAAAATGGGGGAACCAGGTTCCCCCATACCCCCGCCCGCGGGAGGGTTTGGGGCGCAGCCCTCCCAGGAAGGATTTTCATCCCGTCGGTGTGCGGCGGAGCCGCGAGGGGTGTGGGGAAACCGGGTTTCCCCACGCCCCGCCCGTAGGGGGTTGGGAGGCGCAGCCCTCGAGCAGGGGGATGGGGAAACCAGGTTTCCCCATCCCCTCACCCAGGGGGAGGGGATGGGAGGGCTTTGCCCTCCCAGGAACAACCTATGTTCATCCTGTTCGTGTGCGGCGCAGCCGCATGGACGGCTGGCGTGCGGCGTAACCGCCCGGGGCCTCCGGACCCTCGCGACGGGCAGGGCCATGGTGAATGTGTATGAATATTTTTCCTCTGGCATAACTGCGTTTTGCATGCTATGCTTGAAGCGCGTTTATCTGGTCTATGGCCCGGTCAGCAACAGGTGCAGCATGCGTAACGCCATGCCCGGCGCCAGCCTCCTGGCGCTTGATCCTGAGATTGTGGCCACACGCAGCTATCCATTGGCGGGGGACGCCTGCTCACTGGGACGGGCGCCCGGCTGCGATCTGGTCATAAACCACCCTCTGGTCTCACGCCTGCATGCCCGGGTCGAGCGCAATGGGATGCACTTTCTGCTGGTCGATGCGGGTAGCGTCAATGGCACGTTCATCAACGGGCGGCGCCTGAGCGCCCCGCACCTGCTGCGCCACGACGATGAGATCGGCCTGGGCAGCGCCCGGCCCGTCCTGCGCTTCGATGATCCCGAAGCTACCGAAGTCGCCGCGAATCACCTGCGCTACGATGATCGCCAGATGCGCTTCCTGCTTGGCGATCGCGTGGTCGATCTCACCCCGATGCAAGTGCGCTTGCTGCGCTTCCTCTACGAGCACGCCGGGGAGGTGTGCTCGCGGGAAAGTTGCGCCCGCGCCATCTGGGGCTCCGACTATCGCCCTGGCGATGAGGCCGCGCCGCTGGATCAACAGCTTGCCGAGGTGCGCCGGCGCCTGCGCGCCGCCGATCCCCAGGCCACCGGGGAGTTGATCGTGAACCGCCGGGGCCTGGGCTATGTGCTCAATCTTGAGCGGTGAGACATGGTTCATCTCTACGGCGCTGCTGGCGGGGCGTGGGGAAGCCTCGCCTCCCCCCATTCCCCGCGCCGCCCCCGGCGGCGGACCTCCGCGGTCCGGGCCAGGGCGCGCCCCCGCCGCGGGCGAAACGACAGGAGCGCAGCGGGCCTGGCCCTCCGCGCCCCTCACCCGAACGCTCATGCAAAGGGCCGCATGCAAGCGGCGAAGGACCTGTCAGCCGTCCATGCGGCTCCGCCGCACACCGACGGGATGAACATACTTCTTGGGAGGGCTGTGCCCTCCCAAACCCTCCCACCGGGTGGGGGGGATGGGGAAAGCCGGTTTCCCCACGCCCCTCGCTGAGGGCGTATGTTCACGTTAGGCATGAACTTCCGGGTCCGCATAATGCCGAACTCCCGTACGACGCATGACCATTTAGCCAGGCGTAACGCTTAACCAACGCTACACCATTCGCCGCACGATCAGCGAACAAGGCGGCTTCGGCGCCACCTATCTGGCCACTGACAGCGTCGAGCGACGCGAGGTGGTGATCAAGGTCAGCAAAACGGCGGGCGATACTGAGCAGAACGCGCTGCTGCGAGAACTTCAGTTGCTCAAAAGCCTGGAGCACCCCCGCCTGCCCAGAGTGTACGACGGGTTCTTCCATCAGGGCCAGCTCTGCGTCGCCTTGCAGTACATCCCTGGCCGCGATGTGGCGAGCTATGTGGCGCCCCGCGGCCCCGATCGGCGCGCCGACCCTCCCGATCGGCCCACTGCCCTGCGCTGGATCAGCCAGACCCTCGAGGCCCTCGCCTACCTCCACGAGCGCGGGATCGTTCACCGCGACGTCAAGCCCTCGAACCTGCGCGTACATATGGAGACGGGCGAGATCTTTCTGCTTGATTTCGGCCTGTCCCAGCCTGTGGCGCAGACGTCCATCCGCGCCCATTCGCCGCGCTTCTCCCCTCCCGAACAGTACGACCCCGACGCCGGCCCCACCCCGGCCAGCGACGTCTACTCCGTCGGCGCCACCCTCTACCTGCTCCTGACCGGGTATGAACCGCCGTTTCGCGACGACCGCAACGATCGCACCGTGCGGCTTCCCAGCGACGAGAGCCAATCCATCCCCATCGAACTCGAACAGGTGGTGCTGAAGGCGATGAGCTACGATCCCGCCGACCGGTACCCCGACGCGCAGGCCATGCTCGCGGAGTTGCGGCGCCTCGGCTACGCCTGGCCCGCCGCCACCCGGCCCGTCAGCGCCCCGACGCCGCCGCTGCCATCAGCAACCCTGCCGGCCGCGGACGCCCCGGACGCGGGTGACCCGCTGCCCCGCGGCGGTGCGGCCACCTTGCCCATCGGCCATACCATCAAGGAACGCTATCAGATTCGCGAGTTGCTCAGCGCCCAGGGGGGCTTTGGCACCACCTACCGCGCCTTCGATGTCGAACGCGGCCAGGAGGTGGTCATCAAGGCCAGCAAGACCGCCGACGATAGCAAGCAGGACGCCCTGCTCGAAGAACGCGAGTTGTTGCGCCAGCTCAGCCACGAACGTCTCCCCAGGGTCTACGATGCTTTCTTCTTCGATGGGCAACTCTGCATTTCGATGGAGTACATTCGCGGGCGCGATGTGGCAAGCTACCTCCGCCAGGGCCCCCCGGATCTGCCCACGGCCCTCCGCTGGACGCGCCAGATCCTCGAGGCCCTGACCTACCTCCACGCCCGCGAGATCGTCCACTGCGACGTGAAGCCCGAGAATCTGCGCGTCCATCACCTCAGCGGCGACCTCTACCTGCTCGACTTTGGCATCTCCCAACGCCACAACCGCATGGTCGTGCGCGGCTACACGCGCCACTTCTCCGCGCCCGAGCAGCGCCGGCCCGGCGCGCCCGTCACCGCGGCCGCCGATGTGTACGCCGCCGGCGCGGTGCTCTACAACCTGCTGGTTGGCGCGCCCCCGCCCGATCGCGGCCCCGATGAGAGCAAGCCCATTCTGTTGCCCGCGGACCCGACCACACCGGTCCCGCCCGACCTGGAGCGCATCGTGCTCAAGGCGCTGATGCCCAACCCGGCCGATCGCTACCCGAACGCCCGGGCCATGCTCGAGGACCTGCGGCGCGTGCGCCTGCCCACCCGCTCCTTCACCCCGGCGCGTCTGGTCTGGGCCGGGCTGACGGTGCTGCTGGCCATCGGCCTGGGCCTGGCCATCGTGGGGCTGACACGCCCCCCCGCCGGACCGTCCGCACCAACGGCGGGCGCCGCCGCGCCGGCCATCGCCGCCACCCCGCCCGCAGCGGTCATCGCTGAGCCGGTGGTCACCGCCAACCCGACCGCTGAACCAGCGGTCTCCGCCCCCGTTCCCGCCTCCATCCCCGGCGCGGCCACACGCGCCGGCAACGCTTCCACCACGACGCCCCCTGAGCCTGCCGAAACGCCGACCCCGACCCCGCCGCCCTTCGTGGTGCAGCGCTTCGAAGCGCCGGTTCAAGGCGACCGCGATTTCGTCTTCGTGGGCCAGTTGCCGCTGCAATTCACCCTGATCGGCGACCGGTTGACCGGCATCCGCACCGTCACCCTGCAACCCGCGCCGGCCAGGGACAACCGCCCCGCCATCGGGCTGATCATCCAGCGCGCCGAACCGGGCCGCCTCGACCTGCGCCTCAACCGGCTGCCCAACGGCTTCCGCAGCGGCCAGTACAACCTGCTGCTCAACGGTCTGCCCGTTGACGTGACCCTGCGGCTCCAGGATTACCTGCGCGAGAGCCGCATCCTCGGCATTAAGCAGGAGTACCGTCATCTGGCCGCCATCCGGCCGCTGCCCAGCTACCGCTTCCAGGGGCAGGATATCCCCGGCCCGTTCGGACTGCTCTACCTGCGGCCCGACGAGTCGTCACGCGGCGGCTACCTGCGCAACGGCGACCTGCTCGAGGTCCTCGACACCACCAGCCAGCCCGGTTGGTACCGGGTCCGGGTAAAGCAGAACTTCGACCCCAATCTGGTGGGCTACGAAGGCTGGGTGCTGGCCTGGGTGGTGGAGGACACGCCCCCCGCGCCGCCGGCGCCGGGGGCCATCCAGGTCTCGTGGAACATTCGGGGCGAGAAGGTCGAGAACGTGATCGAGGATCTGGTGCGCCGCGGCATCCCCCGCGAGAACATCATTGTGGACCTCCAGGACCGCGAGCGCATCCCCGAGGTCTTCGACCGCTTCAGAGCCAACCAGGTGGTCAGTTCCGAACCGCCGGAGGGCGGCTGGGTGCTGCCCGACGCGCGGGTAGTGCTCGGCGTGCGGGCGCCCTGAGCCACGGCAGGCGGGCAGGTTTCAGACATGGGCAGCGCCGCCCGCGGGCCGCGCCGGCTGGCGGTGCGTGCCAGCCATCCGCGCAAAGTTGTTCCTGGCAGGGCCGCGCCCGCTCAAATCGTCCCGCGGGCGGGGGCCCGGTTGTGCGGAGCCGCGCTCTCCCAAACCCTCGCGGAGGCGGGGGTGTGGGGAAACCGGGTTTCCCCACTTCAACCTGGTGTAACCTGCGGCGCCTGCCCGCTCTGGAGCGGGCCTCGCCAGATGGCACACCATGGCCCCCGGGCTAGCGCCGCCTGCGCGCCGCGTCGCGCAGGGCCTGCAAGTTCACCACCTCGGCCACCTCGTAGCGCGTCGGCACGCTCCCCTCCACCGGCCGAATATGCAGCATGGCGGGAAAATGGCCCACCCGCCCGTGGATCTCGGCGATCAGCGCCAGCGCCACGGGGGCCAGCGCCGGCGGGTTCAGTACCAGCGGCGTGGTCTGCCATTCCTGGGGGGTGAGACCGGCGGCGTCGGCCAGATCGCGCGCAACCTCGGCCAGGGGACGAGCGCGGTCGACCTGCGAAGCCAGATCACGCACCTCCGGCGTCTCGCCAACGATCCCGGCAACGGTCGCGATCTGCGCCTCGGTGAGCGGATGCGAGTAATTCAGCACGAGTACCGGCATACCTGTCAAGCTCCTCATCACAGAGTTCGCACCACAACCTGCATCGCGCAACTGTCTGGCGATGAAAACGGATCGCCCCGCCGATCCCGGGGCGCAACCCAGTACTGCACGGGCACGCCCGCATCGAGGCAGGCCAGCAGCATACCCGCGGTCATCACTTTGGTGCCGCCGGTGATGTCGGCGATCAGCGGCCAGGCATCGCGCACCGGCGCGGCCTCGTTGATCGCTTCGCGCACCTTGAGGTAGACCTGGTCGGCACGGAGCACATCGTCGAGCAACACCACATGGGGGTTCACGTTTCGCTCTAACAGCGCCTGTTTCAGGTCACGAAACCGCTCGCTGCTGGCAACCGAAGGCGACGCCAGCAGCCAGCAATGGCGCAGGGTCGCGCCTTGCTGGTGCCAGGCGAGAATCTCGGCGTCGGCTGCCTGAGGGTTCGCGCTTATCGGCAGAATCAGGCCAGCATGCGGCGGGGCCTGCCGATCCGGGTCAACCTTCGTCGCGCTCTGACGCCGCAGCGCCCTCAGCGCGCGCTGGAACCCGACCACCACAAAGGCAAAGATCAGCGTCGCACCGGCGATCAGGGCGATGAGAAACTGCGGCGTGGCCCCGAATACCCCGGTCAACAATTCATAGACGGCATTGCCGAGAATCGCCAGCGCCAGCGAGCCGATCAGAAAGAGCGCCGGCACGCGGGTTTCCAGAAACAGCCGCAACAGATCGTTGAGGGAGAGCCGGTTCATTGCATTTCCTAACGTGAACATAGGCCCTCGGAGAGGAGTGTGGGGAAACCGGGTTTCCCCACGCCCCCGCCCGCGGGAGGGCCTGGGAGGGCGTAGCCCTCAAGCAGGGGTATGGGGAAACCAGGTTTCCCCCATACCCCTGCCTGATGGGCGCCCGGCTACAGATCACATCTAAACCTCAAACCCCAATGCTTGCAACGCCGGGCGAAGCCTGCTGCATACAGCACGCACCCGCTTCTCGACCTGCTCGGCCGCCTCTGGGCTCCGGCGCATCCCGGCATGGGCCAGATCATTGCGCAGGGCGCGACAATCCTTCCACAGGCTGCGGATGGCAGGCTGGTTCGCGATCTCCAGGATACGCGTCGGCACCGGGCGCGGCGGACTTTCTGAGGTTTGATCATAGCCATTAATCGCCGTCTCGGCCAGTTTCCGGTCGCTTTCACTGTAAAGGTCATAGGCGCCGTCGCTGTCGGCTGCAGCCAGCACCACCGAGATAAGCCACTCGCGGGTAAGGGTAAACGCCTGCACGTACAGCCCCTTTGCTACGTACCACTCGATCATCTCGAGTTGCTTGCCGATCACCTCACGGGCCAATCGGCGCTCATACGGCTGCGCAAGGGCCATCGGCCCATATTCCTGTTCAATCGCGCCGAGCAGCAACCCCAGGGGGCGAGTGGACCCATCCGTGGCGTTGGGCTCGCTAAAGGCGGCGAGGGCCTCAGGAAGTGTCGCAGCAGTCCGCATCACTTCCGCCGGGCGCGACGCCTGGAGCGCCGCGGTCAGTTGGTGGAGCTGTTGAGCCAGTTGGTTCGAGCTGGAACGCGCATGCGCCAGTTGTTGAACCAGATCACGAAGCGCGTCGGCGCGCCCGTATTTGAGCAAGGCATCGGTCGCGGTGGTCCATTCGAGCAACGCCGCCAGCGGGGTGAGGTCGAATACGGGTGTCTCGTTATCCGGGTTGCGCGCGTCGAAGGCGCCGTAGATCAAATGGCGCACCGTGGCCCGGCGCGCCACGCGCACATAGGCGGCAATCAGCAATGCCAGCACGGGAATGGAGCGAAAGCCGTTGGTAATGTCAAAAATCAGTTCCTCATTCGGCCTGATCTGCGCGGCGATCCGCTCAAAGATCGTCCATTGTTCGGCCTCCGACTGACCAGATGGGATCATGACGGGCTCAGGTTCAATCACGCCGCTCAGGTTCCGGGTCAATGCTTCCAGGTGTTTCGTTCGGGCCTCCTCGGTCACCACGACGAGCAAGCGTTGCGGCGCAGGTTCAAACAGAGCCATTGCCGCATCGGCCATGTAGC
>Ga0272446_1003450_pt1 | contig 19881 bp, 26 predicted proteins | sample YNPCB0061_FD_194587 | JGI IMG/M metagenome (GOLD analysis project Ga0272446, IMG submission 194587) | Hot spring microbial mat communities from Yellowstone National Park, WY, United States - YNP-CB-006-1 | ecosystem: Environmental > Aquatic > Thermal springs > Hot (42-90C) > Sediment | place...
CCTGGAAGGCCCTGGCAGAAGCAGGTCACTGGGACGAACTGGTGGCGGACCTGCTGGTGCGCCATTACGATCCCGCTTACACCCGTTCCCTGGGACGCAATTACGTGCAGGCCCTCCAAAGTCCCACCCACACCCTCCGTGACCACCGCCCGGAAGCATTCCTCGAACTGGCCCGGACGGTGTTGGCCTCGCTCCCTTGATCTCCCCGGCTAGCCTGCTAGCTTGAAATCGTCACCCTCTGGTGACAATCCAATCGCTCTCAGGACCTACCTCGGAAAGGGGGATTGTTATGTCTGTTACCTGGATCATGGTCGCCAACGCCAGTCAAGCCAAGCTCTTCGCCAATCACGGCCCGAAGAAGGGGTTGCAACTCATCAAGGAGCTGATGCACCCGGAAAGCCGTGAGAAGACATCGAACCTGGTCAGTGACCGTTCCGGGGCCAATTCGGGGCCGGGTCATGGCGCCTTCATTCAGGCCACCGACCCCAAACACCACGAGGCGGAACGCTTCGCCCAGGAAGTTGCCCGGGAACTGGACGACGGTCGGGTCAGAAACGCTTATGACCGGCTCATCCTCGTGGCCTCCGCCCCGTTCATGGGGCTGGTAAATGGGTGTCTGCCCGGACAGGTAAGGAGCAAGGTATCGGAAAGCATCGACAAGGATTACACCCGTCTGCCCATGAAGGAATTGACGGGCCATTTGGAACAGGTGGTGTTTCTATAGGAGGGGCCAGCGGCCCAACTCCTCGTAACGCGCTCCATCAGGGCGCAGGTTGGATTTGACCAGCACGAAGTCCCGCGCCGGCCAGCGAATGGGCCCCGGCGCGGGATTTTCCTTTTCACCCTTCCCCGAATCGGTCAACGTGTGACAGTCCGCCTTGCGCAACAGGGTGATATGGGGCTTGTAGGGACGTTGGTCGAAGGGAAAGCCCAGGGCCTTCAGGCCGGCTTCCAGCGCCCTCACCAGTTCCAACAGGTGATCTGGAATCCGGCCAGTCCGCAGACAACCGATGCGGTTATGGCGCCAGCATTCCGCCACATCGAAGTCCGTATCGAAGGCTGGCACGCGAATGGCCGCCGCCATGGCCAGCAGTTCCGGGATGCGCCGGGCCTCCACTTGCCCCACGAAAACCAGGGTGAGATGGATGCTGTCCGGACGGGTACGCCGCCCGCCGTGGCGGGCATGCATTTCAGCGGAAGCCTTCGTCAAGGCGCCACGCAGAGCCTCGTCCGGCCACAGGGCGAAGAACACCCGGGCCATTTCCGGTGCAGTTTCCGGCGCGGTTTCCGCTTTGGCCTTGGCCTCGCGCTTGAGCGAGTCCTGCATGTTCTCATGACCCCTTCATGGCCGGAGGATGAGGCACACCGCTTCGGCGGCGATTCCCTCCTCCCGGCCGGTGAACCCGAGACGTTCGGTGGTGGTCGCCTTCACGTTCACCGCGTCCTCGGCCACGCCCAAATCCGCGGCGATATGAGCGCGCATGGCGGGGATGTGGGGCGCCATCTTGGGGGCTTGGGCGATGAGGGTGGCGTCCACGTTGCCTGTCCGCCAGCCCAGTTCACCCAGCAAGCTCGCCACGTGACGCAACAACTTCCGGCTGTCGATACCCTTGTAGCGGGGATCGGAATCGGGAAAGTGGCGGCCGATGTCCCCCAACCCCGCCGCCCCCAACAAGGCATCACAGATGGCGTGGAGCAGCACATCCGCGTCGGAATGGCCCAACAGCCCCCGCTCATGGGGTATGTCCACCCCGCCGATGATCAGCCGGCGCCCTTCGGCGAAAGCGTGGACGTCGAAACCGTGTCCCACACGGATATTCATGGCAACTCCTTGAAAACCAGTCTCATGGTGCGATGGGGAATCCCCGCATCTGTAAATTCATCCCCTTCCGCGCGAAACCCCAGCCGGGCATAAAACCCCAGGGCGTGGACCTGGGCGGAGAGCATGACCTCGTGCATGCCGGCATCTCTTGCCGATGCCAGTACCGCCTCCAGCAGGGCCCGACCCACGCCTTTGCCCCGGAAAGGCCGCCGCACCGCCATGCGGCCTATGCGGCCTTCAGCGGTGAGACGGGCGATGCCGATCACCCCCAGGCGGGTTTCGGCCAGGAACCAGCGATGGTTCGCGTCCTCCACTTCCCACTCCAGGTGTTCCGGCACACATTGCTCGACGATGAACACCTCCCGGCGCACGGCGGCGATGGCCGGCTGATCCCGGGCCCAATCGGCCGGGCGGACGTGGTATTGAAACTGGCTGGGCATGGCGAGGCGGGTAGAATGAGGTGGTTTTTCCAACCGACTATGCCATGAAAGTCTACGGAATCCCCAACTGCAACACCGTCAAGAAGGCCCGGGCCTGGCTGGAGGAGCACGGCCTGGCTTATGAATTCCACGACTACAAGAAGCAGGGCGTGCCTGAGGCCACCCTCAAAGCGGCCATGCAGCAGTTGGGCTGGGAGGCCCTGGTCAACCGGGCCGGCCCTACCTGGCGCAAGCTGCCAGAGGAGGTGAAATCCTCCGTCACCGATGCCGCCGCGGCCCTGGCGGTCATGAAAGCACACGCCAGCGTCATCAAGCGCCCCCTGCTGGAACGGGATGGCCATTTCGAGGCCGGTTTTTCGGAAGCCCGCTACGCCGGGTTGTTCAAGCAATAAGACGCGCCATGAATAACACCCTGGATTACGCCCGTGAACTGATTTCACGCCGCTCTCTCACGCCGGATGACGCCGGTTGCCAGCACTGGCTCTCGGAAAAGCTGGCCTCCCTGGGGTTCATCATCGAGCCCATGAACAGCGGCCAGGTCACCAACCTGTGGGCCCGGCGCGGCCAGAAGCCCCCCCTCGTCTGCTTTGCCGGCCACACCGACGTGGTACCCACCGGCCCCCAGGAGCAGTGGTCGTCCGACCCCTTCACGCCCAATGTGCGGGACGGTGTGCTCTATGGCCGCGGCGCGGCGGACATGAAAGGGTCCATCGCCGCCTTCTTGTCCGCCGTGGAAAGTTTCCTCGCCGCCCATCCGGACCACCCGGGCTCCATCGCCTGGCTCATCACCTCCGACGAGGAAGGGCCCGCCGTGGACGGCACGGTGAAGGTGGTGGAACGGCTGGCGGCCCGGGGCGAGACCATCGACGCCTGCATCGTCGGCGAGCCCACCTGCGTGGAGCGCCTGGGAGACATGATGAAGAACGGCCGCCGGGGCTCCCTCCATGGCCGGCTAAGGGTGAAGGGCATCCAGGCCCACATCGCCTACCCCCACCTGGGCAAGAACCCCATCCATCTGGCCGCCCCCGCCATCGCCGAACTGGCCGCCACGGTGTGGGACCAGGGCAACGAGTACTTCCCGCCCACCACCTGGCAGATCTCCAACATGCACGCCGGCACCGGCGCCATGAACGTGATCCCGGGCCATGCCGATATCGCCTTCAACTTCCGCTTTGGCACCGCCAGCACGACGGAAAGTCTGAAGGAGCGGGTCCACGCCATCCTGGACAAGCACGGTCTGGACTATGAACTGGCCTGGGAATTGGGCGCCAAGCCTTTTCTCACACCCCGGGGCCCCCTGGTGGATGCCCTGTCCGCCGCCATTCAGGACGTGACCGGCGTGGAGGCTGAACTGTCCACCACCGGTGGCACCTCCGACGGCCGATTCATCGCCGACATCGCCCGGGAAGTGGTGGAATTCGGGCCGGTGAACGCGTCGATCCATAAAATCGACGAGCATGTGGGGGTGACGGAACTGGATGACCTAGCCCGCATCTACCGGGGTGTGCTCGAAAGGCTGTTCCATGTTTGACAAGGCCGTGCAGGAACTGCACACCGTGCGGGATTGGCTGCGCTATGCCGTCAGTCGCTTCAATCACGCCGGCCTCTTCTTCGGCCACGGCAGTACCGAGGCCTATGACGAGGCCGTCTACCTCATCCTGCATACCCTGCACCTGCCCATCGATCGTCTGGAGCCCTTCCTGGACGCACGCCTCATGCCTTACGAGCGGGACCGTGTGGCCCAGATCCTGGAAAAGCGGGTCAGGGACCGCATCCCCGCCGCCTACCTGACCCACGAGGCCTGGCTCCAGGGCTATCGCTTCTATGTGGACGAGCGGGTCATCGTGCCCCGCTCCTTCCTGGCCCCCCTGATCCTGGAACAGTTCCAGCCCTGGCTGGAGCGGCCCGTGTCGAGCGCCCTGGACCTGTGCACCGGCTCGGGCTGCCTGGCCATCCTGCTGGCCGAGGCCTTCCCCGAAGCCCAGGTGGACGCGGTGGACCTGTCCGCCGATGCCCTCCAGGTGGCCTCCCGCAATGTGGCGGACTACGGCCTGGAAGAGCGGGTCCATCTGTTGGAGGGGGACCTGTTCGCGCCCCTGGGTGAAAAGACCTACGATCTCATCATCTCCAACCCGCCCTATGTGGATGCCTCTGCCTTGGCTGCCCTGCCGCCGGAGTACCTGCACGAACCCAAGCTGGCCCTGGGTTCCGGCCAGGATGGGCTGGATGCCACCCGGACCATTCTGGCCAAGGCCGCCAGGTACCTGAACCCCGGGGGCCTGCTGGCGGTGGAAATCGGCCACAATCGCCATGCTCTGGAGGCCGCCTTTCCGGAAACGGAATTCACCTGGCCCGACATCGAGGGCGGCGAAGGTATGGTCTTCCTGCTCAGCAGCGAACAGTTGAAACGCTGACGCATACAATTCGATCACCTTATTTTTCAAGCAAGGACACGCACATGGAGAACGTCATGGACCAGGTGGACATCTTCGTCACCTCCCTCACCACCTTCTGGACCCAGCTTGCCAGCTTCGTACCCCAGCTCATCGCCGCCCTGCTGCTGCTGTTCATCGGCTGGATCCTGGCCAAGCTGGCACGCAGCGGCGTGCGGCGCCTGCTCACCGCCCTGAAGTTCGACAAGATCACGGAGAAATCCGGCCTGGAAGCTTTCATGCAGCATGCCGAGCTGGAACTGTCCCTGGCGGGCGTCATCGGCAACCTGGTGTACTGGCTCATCATCCTGGTGATGATCGTCACCGTGGCCAACTCCCTGGGCCTGCAGATGGTGGCGGACCTGTTCAACAAGGTGGTGTTCTACATCCCCAACGTCATCGTCGCCATTCTGGTGCTGGTGTTCGGCACCATCCTGGCCCGCTTCATCAACCGGCTGGTGTTCGCCTGGCTGAACAATATGGAGTTCGACGGAGCCCTCACGGTGTCCACCTTCTCGGAGTACGCCATGATGGTGTTCGTGTTCTTCATTGCCATGGAACAGCTCCAGATCGCCAACGAGCTGCTCACCGCCGCCTTCATCATCGCTTTCGGTGCAGTGGGCCTGGCCTTCGCCATCGCCTTCGGCATGGGGGCCAAGGATTGGGCCGCCCGGGTCATCGAGAAGATCACCGAGCACAAGAAATAAGCCCAGATCGTCCATTAGGACGCGCGAAGATGGCGTGGCGATTTTCGAGTGGATTCGCGCACTGGGGAGGAGCCAATAGCCGAGTCTATTGGCGACGAGCACGGGCGCGAAGACGCCGCAAAGCGGCCGCCAGGGCGCGCGTAGGCCCACAGGGCCGCCTAATGGACAATCTGGGATAAGCCCATGGGCCAGACCGGGCGTGTTTTCCTGCACGCCGGCATCTGGCTGGCCCTGGGCCTGCTGATTTACGTCTTCTTTCTGCGCCAGGAAGCCCCGTCGCCCCGGGTGCTGGGGCCAGGCAGCGTGGAGTTGCAGCGCACCCGGGACGGCCACTTCTACATCGACGGCCAGATCCAGGCCCAGCCCATCCGTTTTCTCATCGACACCGGGGCCAGCACGGTCTCCGTCTCCGAGGAACTGGCCCGCCGCGCCGGCCTGGACTGTGTTCAGCAGGCTACCTTCAGCACCGCCAACGGCCACGTCCAGGGCTGCACGAGCCGGGCGGAGCACCTGCGGTTCGGGCCTTTCGAGATGCGGGACGTGGGGGTAGTGATCCTGCCCCGCCTGGGGGCCGACGCCTTGCTGGGCATGAATGCGTTGCGGCGGGTGCGGCTGGAACAGGTCGGCGACCGGCTGCGACTCTCGGCGCAGTAGATCAGCCTCAAGTCCGACAGGCTCCCAGGACTCAGGTGCTGCCCTGAATCACGCCACCCCCCAGGCAATATCCCCCCTCGTACATCACCACCGACTGGCCGGGCGTCACCGCCCACTGGTCTTCGTCGAAGCGCAGCACCAGGCGGTTGTCTTCGATGATCTCCACCGTGCAGGCCGCGTCCTGCTGGCGGTAGCGGGTCTTGGCGGTGTAGCGGCCGCCAGCCTTGGGCCGCTCCGCCACCCAGCTCAGGTCCGCCGCCTCCAGGGTGGCTGACAGCAGCAGGGGGTGCTGGTGGCCCTGCACCACGATGAGCTGATTCTTCTCCAGGTCCTTGCCCGCCACGAACCAGGGCACGCCTTCCTCCGCCCCCTTCACCCCGCCTATCCCCAAGCCCTGGCGCTGGCCCAGGGTGTAGTACATGAGGCCCTGGTGGCGACCCACTACCCGGCCTTCAGGGGTGAGCATGTCGCCGGGCTGGATGGGCATGTAGCGTTGCAGGAACTCCCGGAAGGGCCGCTCGCCGATGAAGCAGATGCCGGTGCTGTCCTTCTTCTCCGCCACGGGCAGGCCCGCCTCTCGGGCCAGCTCCCGCACCCTGGGCTTGGGCAGGTGGCCGATGGGAAACAGGGCGTGTTCGATCTGTCGCTGGTTGAGGCGATAGAGGAAGTAGCTCTGGTCCTTGTTGGGGTCCAGGCCCTTGAGCAGGCGGCGATTGGGATATTCCCCCTGCAGTCGGGCGTAGTGGCCCGTGGCGATGTGGTCCGCCCCCAGGTTGAGGGCATGGTCCAGAAAGGCTTTGAACTTGATCTCGGCGTTGCAGAGCACGTCCGGGTTGGGCGTGCGACCGGCCTGGTATTCCTGCAAAAAGTAGGCGAACACCCGGTCCTGGTATTCCTTGCTGAAGTTGACCAGTTGCACCTGGATGCCCAGCACCTGGGCGATGGCCTGCACGTCCCTGTAGTCTTGGGCGATGGGGCAGTCTTCCTCCAGGTCGTCCGCCTCCCAGTTCTTCATGAACACCCCCACCACCTCATGGCCCTGCTGCTTCAGCAGATAAGCGGTGACGGCGGAATCCACGCCGCCGGACAGACCGACAACGATGCGGCTCATGCCAGGTCCGGAAACTCGGTGATCAGGTCCAGAGGATAGGATTGTCCCGCCTGAAAATCCGCCAGACAGCGGGCGACGATGGGACTGCGGTGGCGGGCGGTCTGGGCGGCGATCTCCTCCGGGGTCATCCACACCGCCCGCAGGATGCCCTCATCCAGCCGGGCGGTGGGGTCAAACCCAGTCACCACGCCGGTAAAGGCGAAACGCATGTAGGTGTGGCCCTTGGGGTGGCGCCAGCGATACACCCCCAGCAGGGCCTGGGGCTCGAAGTGGTGGGCGGTTTCCTCGAATACCTCTCGGCGCACGGCATCCAGAAGAGATTCGCCGTCCTCCAGGTGGCCGGCCGGCTGGTTGAAGCGCAGGCCTTCGTTGGTTTCCTCTTCCACCAGCAGGAACCTGCCGTCCTGTTCGATGATGGCTGCCACCACCACGTGGGGTTTCCAGACGGTCTCGGACATGGCGTGCAATAGATAGGGTTGGAACGAAAATCGGGACTGCCGGGATTATACGCCCGCCCCCAGGGGGCCTCCGGCCCGGCTGCAGGCCGCTCCAGCCCCGGACCCGGGTGCGACAAAATGCCGCACCCGGGTCCGAAACCCTGAGTATTAGCATGGACTGATGAATACCCGAGCCAAGAACACATGCCAAGGTAAAGCCATGAGGCCCGGCCTGCGCGGCTCCACCCTGGCCAGCGGTGCTCTGGGGCTGTTGTCCGCGGTTTTGGTGGTCCTGTTGTTCTTTTCCCATGTCCCGCCCCACCTGGCGGAAGCCCTGCGGGCCAACGGCCGGGCCCAGGCGGCCGCGGCGGGGCTCACGGACCCGGCCCTGTTCAACGAAGCCCGTTACGCACGCAACGGCGCCCTGGCCGACCCCCACGCCCCGTTCCAGGACCACCCCATGGCCCTGGAGCACTTTCCCGCCGGCAGCCTGATGCCGCCCCCCGTCCGTGCGCGCCTGGATTGAACGCCAGCGGGGCCTGATGGACTACGCCGTGGCCAGTCTGCGTCGGCGGCGGGGCCGCAACCTGGGTCTTTTCCTTGCCTACACCCTGCTGGTTTTCCTGCTGGCCTCGGTGGTGCTCTACGGCGATGCCCTGCGCCGGGAGGCCCGGGCCCTGCTGGCCGACGCGCCGGAACTGGTGGTGCAGCGCCTCAACGCCGGGCGCCAGGACCTGGTGCCGGTGGCCTGGCTGGACACGCTCCGGGGCATGCGCGGCGTGCGCGGCCTGGAGGGCCGGCTGTGGGGTTATTACTACGACCCGTCCATCGGGGCGAACCTGACCTTCCAGGTGCCCCTGGAAGCCCCCCCTCCGCCGGGCCAGGTAGCCATAGGCGCCGCCCTGGCCCGGGCCCGGGGGCTGGAGCCGGGCGACGTGTTCTCCCTGCGCACCTACGCCGGCCAGCCCTACGTCTTCACCGTGGAGCGCATCCTATCCCCGGCCTCCGAACTGGCCAGCGCCGATCTCCTGCTGCTGAATGCCGCCGACTACCGGGCATTTTTCGGCCTGCCCGCCGCGGTGTACACCGACCTGGCGCTGCGGGTGGGCAATGAACGGGAAGTGCGCAAAGTGGCGGAAAAGGTGCTGGAACGCCTGCCCGGGGCCCGGGTCATCACCCGGGACGAGATGCGCCGCACCTACGAAGCGGCCTTCAACTGGCGCCAGGGCTTGTTGCTCACATTGCTTTCCACCGTCCTGGTGGCCTTCGCCCTGCTGGCCTGGGACAAGGCATCGGGCCTGTCCGCCGAGGAACGCCGGGAAATCGGCATCCTCAAGGCCCTGGGCTGGGATACCGGCGACGTGCTGCGCATGAAACTCTGGGAAGGCGCCCTGGTGTCCCTGGGGGCGTTTCTGGCGGGCTACATCCTGGCCTGGCTGCACGTATTCCATGCCGATGCCCCCCTGTTCACGGCGGTGCTCAAGGGCTGGTCGGTGCTCTACCCGAGCTTCGTCCTCCAGCCCCAGGTGGATCTGGCCCAACTGGCGGCCCTGGCTTTCCTGAGCGTGCTGCCCTACGTGGCCGCCACCCTGATACCGGTGTGGCGGGCCGCCACCCTGGACCCGGACGAGGTGATGCGCGCATGATCCTAAAAACCTCAGTTGACCGCTGGGTGGCCATTGAGAAGGCGCATGGATTGTGACGTTTGTGGCTGTGTTCACGCTCACCCGGAAGGTGAGCCCGCTACGCGCCCGCTTTGTGGTCCTGCGGCCCATCCCTCGCTGCGCTCGGGACCAGCACTGCGTGCTGTCCTGCGCCCTGCGGGCTGGTCGCTCCTCCTTGCAGGGAACGACCCTGCGGCGTCGTCGCTTCGCGCCAGACACCCGCCTGGTCCGGCCTTCGGACGCGTTCAACTGAGGTTTTTAGGTTCAAGGGGGTGGGTTAGCGTCTGCCACCGCCTGCGGGGGAGGCGCTAACATCGCGGCCCATGCGTGCGCTTAAACTGATTCCCCACCCCGAAACCCCACAACCCCACGTAACCGGCATCGAGGTGACCGCCACCCTCACGACCACCGGCGCCCTCGCCCTCGCCTATACCCTGAGCGCCGACCCACGCCAGATCCGCATCCCAGACGCCACAGCCCCCTCCCGCGCCAATGACCTCTGGCGTCATACCTGCTTCGAGGCCTTCATTCAGGACGACGACGCCCCCGCCTACCGGGAATTCAACTTCTCCCCCTCCGGCCAGTGGCAGGCCTATGCGTTCACCGACTACCGCCAGGGCGGCCTGCTGGAGCCGGTTCCCGCTCCCATCCTGGAACGCAAAGCGTCCGCCAACCCATTCACGCTAACCTGCCTCCTCCCTGCCGAGGCCTTGCCCAAGGGCAGGCGACTCCGCCTGGGCCTCACCGCCGTCATCGAAGCCGCCGACGGCGCCCTGTCCTACTGGTCCCTCCGCCACCCGCCGGGAAAGCCCGATTTCCACCATACTCACACCTTTGCCCTGACATTCCAACGTCCATGAAATTCGGCCTCGACCGCCTGCTGCAGGAACCGGACCTGCGTGCGCCCCTGAGGGGCAGGCGCGTGGCCCTGCTGGCCCATCCCGCTTCTGTCACGGCAGACCTGATCCATGCCCTGGATGCCCTGGCCGAGCTGCCGGACATCAAGCTGACGGCGGCCTTCGGCCCCCAGCACGGCCTGCGGGGGGACAAGCAGGACAACATGATGGAGTCGCCGGATTTCCTGGACCCCGTGCACGGCATTCCGGTGTTCAGCCTGTATGGCGAGGTGCGGCGGCCCACGGCCGCCATGCTGGATACGTTCGATGTGCTGCTGGTGGACCTCCAGGATTTGGGCTGCCGCATCTACACCTTCATCACCACCCTGCGCTACGTGCTGGAAGCCGCCGCCCAGCATGGCAAATCCGTGTGGGTCCTGGACCGGCCCAACCCCGCCGGCCGGCCCGTGGAGGGACTGATCCTGCGATCGGGCTGGGAAAGCTTCGTGGGCGCGGGCCCCCTGCCCATGCGCCACGGCCTCACCCTGGGGGAACTGGGCCACTGGTTCATCCGCCATTTCCACCTGAACGTGGAATACCGGGTCATTGGCATGCAGGGCTGGCAGCCGGAGGTGGCACCGGGTTACGGCTGGCCCCTGGGGCAGCGGGAATGGATCAACCCCAGCCCCAATGCGCCGAACCTGTCCATGGCCCGCTGCTACGCGGGCACGGTGATGCTGGAGGGCACGACCCTGTCGGAAGGCCGGGGCACCACCCGTCCCCTGGAGGTGTTCGGCGCGCCGGACATGGATGCCCGGGCCGTCATCGCCAGGATGTACGACCTTGCACCCCACTGGCTGCAAGGCTGCCGCCTGCGGGCATGCTGGTTCGAGCCCACCTTCCACAAGCACGCGGGCAAGCTCTGTTCCGGCGTGCAGATCCATGTGGAGGCGGGGCATTACGACCATGCCGCCTTCCGCCCCTGGCGCCTTCAGGCCCTGGCCTTCAAGGCCATCCGCCAGCTGTACCCGGATACCCCCCTGTGGCGGGACTTCCCCTACGAGTACGAGCACGACCGTCTGGCCATCGATCTCATCAACGGCAGCGAACTGCTGCGGCTGTGGGTGGATGATCCAGCGGCGCAACCGGGCGATCTGGATGCCCTGGCGGTTGCGGATGAAGCCGCGTGGCTGGCGGCCAGGGAGGGTGTTCTGCTGTACCGCTAACCGCGCAGACCTTCCCTCACCGTGGGGTATTTCAGCCGGAACCCCAGTTCCTCCTTGATGCGCCGGTTGGACAGGCGCCGGGATTCGGTGAGGAAGGTGCGCATGGCCGGGGTGACGGCGGCGATGACCTCCGCCCGGGAGCGCCGGGGGGGGCGGGACAGGCCCAGGTGGTCGGCCACCACGTCGAACCAGTCCCCCATCTTCAGGCCGCTGTCGTCCACGGCGTTGTAGAGCCGGTTGGGCCGGCCCCGGAACAGGGCGGCGATGGCCAGGCGGGCCAGGTCTTCGGCGTGGATGTGGTTGGTATACACGTCGTCTTGCTGGACGATGGCGGGCAAGGACTTCCTCACACGTTCCGCCGGCATGCGGTCCTGGGCGTAGATGCCGGGCGCCCGCAGGATGCTGATCCTGCGCCCCCCCCGGCCGAAGCGGCGCAGTCGAGCCTCGGCATCGGCCCGGCGCCTGGCGCGGGTGTTGTTGGGGCGTGCGGGCCATGTCTCTGGCACCACCGCGCCGCCGCAGTCGCCATAGACGCCGCTGGTGCTGATGTAGACCAACGACACTGATAAACTGGCGCGCCCCAGGGCCGCCAACAGCCGTTTGGTCCGCGGGTCGGTTTCACCCTCGGTGGGCGGGGGCGCGAAGTGCAGGACGTGGTCTGCCAGGGCGGCGATGCGGGCCAGGCTCTTGCGGTCATCCAGGTCGCCCCCAATTGGAATGACGCCCGCGGCACGCAGTGAGTCATGGCGTTCCGTGGTGCGGGTGAGTGCATAGAGGCGGGCGCGGCCCTGCAGAAGCTTGGCGGCCCGCAGACCCACGTCGCCACAGCCGACGATGAGAATACGCATAGATCGATCATTCGAGAGGATTGTTTGATGTCTTACCAGGTCACGATTCAGCCCAGCGGCCATCAGTTTACCGTCAACGCGGGCGAGACCCTGCTGGGCGCGGCCCTGAATGCCGGCTTCGCCCTGCCCTACGGTTGCCGCAATGGCGCCTGCGGGGCCTGCAAGGGCAAGGTACTGTCCGGGGCGGTGGACTACGGGGTGCACCAGGAAGGGGCCCTGACCGCCGAGGACAAGGCCAAGGGCCTGGCCCTGTTCTGCTGCGCCACGGCCCTATCGGACCTGACCATCGAGGTGAAGGAAGTGGGGGCGGTGAAGGACCTCCCCGTCAAGACCCTGCCCTGTCGCGTGGAGCGCATGGAGAAGCTGGCACCGGACGTGATGGCAATATGGCTCAAGCTGCCCTCCAACGAACGCCTCCAGTTCCTGCCTGGCCAGTACATCGACTTCCTGCTGAAGGACGGCACGCGGCGCAGCTTTTCCCTGGCCAACACGCCGGAGGAGGATGCCCTGCTGGAACTCCACATCCGCCATGTGCCCGGCGGCAAGTTCACGGACCATGTGTTCAACACCATGAAGGTGAAGGACATCATGCGTATCCACGGCCCCCATGGCAGCTTCTTCCTCCGGGAGTCGGACAAACCCGCCATCTTCGTGGCCGGCGGCACGGGCTTCGCGCCCATCAAGAGCATGCTGGCACATGCCTTCCACCATGCCGTGGACCGGGAGTTCGTGCTGTATTGGGGCGCCCGCACCTTGGCGGACCTGTACCAGGCCCAAACGCCATCCGCGTGGCAGCAGACCCATGGGAACTTCCGCTTCATACCCGTGCTCTCCGCCCCCGCCAGCAGCGACAACTGGTCGGGTCGGACAGGGTACGTGCATGAAGCGGTGCTGGCGGATTTCGTGGACCTGTCGGGGCATGAGGCCTATGTCTGCGGCGCGCCCGCCATGGTGGATGCCGCCCGCAAGGCTTTCACCGCCAGAGGTCTGCCCGAGGACGCCTTCTTCTCGGATGCGTTCGACTTTCAGCCCCCGGCCTGAGGGGGGGTATCCGCCGGTTTCGGGCTGGGCGCCGCCTGCCCGGGGGAGGAAAGCCGGGCCAGCAGGTCCTGGGCCTGACAGTCCCGGGCCTTGATCAACTGCCTGCGCAAGCGGCCCTCGTCGCCGTCGAAATAGGCGCGCAGGGCCTCCATAAGGGCCTGGTCGGCGTCTGCCTGGTGCCGCCGCCGGCGCCAGGCCCGCAGGTCTTCCGGCAGGCGCAGGGCGGTGCGGGCCAGATGCAGCAGCAGACTCACCAGCACGAAGCCCCCCGCCAGCAAGGTCACGGTCAATATGAAGGACATCTCCATGCGCCAGGGGGGAAAGACCACGATGACATAGCCCTGATCCAGCCGGGCCAGGAGGGCGAAGGCCACGGCCAGGGCGAACAGGGCCAGCAGCCAGAGGGCCGCCCTCATTCCTTGCCTCCGCGTGCCATGCGCACGGCCTTCAGGCTGGCCTGGATCTGGGCGTCATGCAGGGCCAGCGGGGCTTTGAGCAGGTTGGCCAGGCTGGCGAGGAAGGCCTGGGTGGCGGGATCGTGGCGATTGAAATAGCGATCCACCCATCCCCGGGCAGCCCCCAGGTCGGCGCGGAAGGCGGCCTCGTCCCGTTGCAGCAAGGCCAGGCGCGCGGAAAGCAGACGCAGCTTCAGATTCTGGTGCAGGAAATAGCTTTGCGCCGGGGTCAGCAGAGGCAGCTCGGGATGGTCCAGGCGGCGGATGCGCAGCAGGCTCTTGACCTCGTTCCAGGCATCCCGGCCGAAGGCCTCTAGGGTGCCCAGGGCGCCGCCACGGGCGGGCGTGGCCGGCGCAGGGGCGGGCTCGCTGTCGGCCTCGGTCTTGAGCCCATCCACGCCTTGCATGAGGGCCTCCAAGCGGGCGCTGATGCCGTCGATGTCCGCCGCAGGCAGCAGCTTGAGGCGTTCCATGTCCTGCACGATGGCCTTGCGCAGACCCGCGAACTGGGGCTTGCCCAATCGGGCCAGGCGGGCGTCCGCCGCCTCCAGGCCGATGAGGGCGGCCCTGACGTTGCCGGCCATCTGCAGTTGCTGCTGGGCCAGCAGCAGGGTCTGTTCGATGTCCGCCACCACCCGCTCGTCGGCGCTGTCGGCCAGTTCCTGGTACATGGCGTTGAGGGCCAGCTGCTGGTTCTGGGTTTCCTGGGCGCGGGTCTCCAAGGCCATGAGGCGGTTCTGCAGGTCGGCCAGGGCATCGTTTGCCGCCTTGGCGGCGGCCCGGGCTTCCCGGCTGGCGGCGTCGAACTCGCCGATGCGCCGGGCCAGTTGCACCTCCAGGGACTTCATCTGGGTGTAGCCCTGCAAGCCCAATGCCACGGTGCCCGCCAGGGCCACCAGCGCCACGGCCAGGGCCGTGGGGGCCAGCCAGCCAAGTGTGCGCGATGGGGAGGGCGGAGGGGGCGCCGGGGTGGAGTTCACTGCTTCAGTCATGGGCGAAGTATTTCACAAGGCTGGGGATCAGTTGGCCTGGTTCGGCATGGTCGACGACGATGGTATGTATGCCCAGCTGGCGGGCCCGTTCGGCGATGCGCGGATGGGGAACGAACAGTGGGGTTTCGCGCAGAAAGCCCTGCCCCGCCGGGCCAAGCAGATGGAAGAGGTTGTCCAGGGTTTCGGCGCTATAGGCGGTGACGGCCTGGATGTCGCCAGCCTTGAACAGGGCCAGGATGGGGGCGGGATCGGCCCGGTCCGGCAGGCCGCGCCGATAGCATTCGGCATAGGTGACCTGGGCGCCACGGGCCCGCAAGGTGTCGGCCAGCACCTCCCGGCCGCCTTCACCGCGAAAGATGACCACCTGCTTGCCGGCCATCTGCTGTAGTTGGGGCAGGGCCAGCAGGTGTTCGCTGTCGGCGCCGCCATCCGGCTCCAGCACGGAGGCCACACCCAGTGCCCGCAACGCCCTGGCGGTGCCTTTGCCTACGGCGGCCACGGCCAGCCCCGGGGGCCAGGAGCCCCGGACATCGACGCTGGACAGCCCCCATTGCGCAGCGGTGGGGCTGATGAAGATGGCCAGGTGAAAATCGGCCAGGCGGGCCAGGGTATCCGCCAAGCGGGCCGTGTCGCGGCCTGGCTGGATAGCCAGGGCGGGGAACGGGATGGGCCGGGCACCCAGGCCTTGTAAGTCGCGCATCAGTCCTTCGGCCTGTTCCCGGGGACGGGTCACCAGGATGCCGATGCCTTGCAAAGGGGAGGCGGCATGCCCGCCCATTTCTCCACCCTCTGTCCCGTCTGCCGGGGAGGGCTCCGGGCGAGGGGTCATGGGTTGCGGTGGATGATTTCCGCCAACAGGGTGTCCGCACCCTGGCGGATCAGGTCCCGGGCCGCGGCCTGGCCCACCGCCTCCGGGTCGTCCATGCCGCCCGTGGTTTCGGTACGGTAGAAACGGATGCCTTCCAGGTCGGCCACGAAGGCACGCAGGTGGATTCTTCCATCACGGATCTGCGCGAAGCCGCCGATGGGGGCCTGGCAGCCGCCCTGAAGCTGGCGGCTCATGGCCCGCTCGGCCCGCACGCAGGCGGCGGTCTCGGGGTGGTTGAGGGGCGCCAGCAGGGCGGCGATGTCCGGCCGGCCGCCACGGATCTCGATGCCCAGGGCGCCCTGGCCCACGGCGGGCAGGCTTTCCTCGGGCGGGATCTCGGCGCGGATGCGGTCCTGGAAACCCAGACGCTTCAAACCGGCGGCGGCCAGGATGATGGCGTCGTACTGGCCTTCGTCCAGCTTGCGCAGGCGGGTGTTCACGTTGCCCCGCAGGGTGTCGATCACCAGGTGGGGAAAGTGGGCGCGCAGCTGGGCCTGGCGGCGCAGGCTGGAGGTGCCCACCCTGGCACCGTCGGGCAGGTCCGCCAGGCGGGCATAGGTGTTGGAGACGAAGGCGTCCCGGGGGTCTTCCCGCTGGGAGATGGCGGTGAGTTCGAAGCCTTCCGGCAGGTCCATGGGCACGTCCTTGATGGAGTGCACGGCCAGGTCCGCCCGGCCCTCCGCCATGGCCACTTCCAGCTCTTTCACGAACAGCCCCTTGCCGCCGATGCGGGACAGGGGAGAGTCCAGGATCTGGTCGCCCTGAGTGGTCATGCCCAGCAGTTCCACCTCCAAGCCGGGATGCAGCGCCATGAGGCGTGCCTTGACGTGTTCCGCCTGCCAGAGGGCGAGCTGGCTTTCCCGGGTGGCGATGACGATCTTCTTGTGCATATGATGACCTAGGGCAGACGAACTATTTGGAATGGTCGATGGCCTGACTAGAATTCTGGCAAATCAAGGAAAACAGCGATGAAACAAAGACTTGTCTGGCTGTGGGCGATTGTAGCATGGGCCTTGAGCGCGCCCTTCCTTCCCGCTTGGGCAGAAGAGGGCGTGCCCTATGCGCGCGACCTGCAGCGGGATGCTGAATTGGCCCGGAAGAAGAACGGCGTGGTGCTGGTGATGTTTTCCGGCGAGTACTGCGGCTATTGCGAGCGGGTGCTGAAAGAATTCCTGATCCCCATGAGCCGCAATCCGGAATATCAGAAGAAGCTGGTGATGCGCCGGGTGGACAACACGGGGCTGACGACCGTGAAAGATTTCGATGGAAACGTGGAAGACCACCGCCAGTTCACCGCTGAGCAGGGCGTGGGCATGGTGCCCACGGTGATGCTGTTCGACAGGAATGGCAAGCCCCTGGGCAAACCCCTGGTGGGGCTCACCACGGTGGATTACTACGGCTATTACCTGGACCAGGCCATCGACGCGGCCCTGGCCAAGGTGCGCGGGGGCGCCGCGGCATCGCACTAGCGCGGTTCGAAGGACTTCACCACGTGGGCCTGGCGTCGGGAGACCGGAAGCTGTTCCGGCCAGTCCCGAAGCAAGGCGACCCAATGTCCCCCTTCGGCATCCTGGATGCGCTTGAACCCGTGCACATGACGGCGTGCCACCAGACAGTTGCGGTGGATGCGTACAAAGGTCTGGGAAAGTTCTTCTTCCAGTTTGATCAGGGATTCATCCAGCAGGTATTCCCGCTCCCGGGTGCGGGCCGTGACATAGCGCTGTTCGGCCCGCAGATAGAGCACGTCCGCCACGGGGATCTGCCAGACACGGCCCCGCTCCTGGGCGGTGAGATGGGTGCGCTGGGGCACGGGCTCCCGCCGCGGCACCCGGGACAGGGCCTCTTTCAGACGATGCAGGCGCACGGGCTTCAGCAGATAGTCCACCGCGCGCAGGTCGAAGGCGCGCAGGGCATGCTCATCATGGGCGGTGACGAAGATGACGACGGGTGCCGCGGGCAGGGCAGCGATGTGTTGGGCGGTTTCCAAGCCGGAGATGCCGGGCATCTGGATGTCCAACAGCACGACGTCGGCAGGCACGGTGGCAGCTTTGGCGAGAGCCGCCTCGCCGGTGGACGCCTCCGCCACCACGCTGACGGGTAGTGATTCGTTGAGATCCTGCAACTGGGCCTTCAGACGTTCCCGGGCCAGGGGCTCGTCATCCGCCAGGATCACGCGCAACGGCGCCGTCATCGCAGCAGGACCTTAAGGCCAGGTACCGGAATACAGGCTGAAGTCGTCATAATCCGCCCCTGTGATGATTTTTCCGGCGAACGCTACCACCCTATGAGCCAAAACGAAACGCATCCCAGCGCCAAGACCTGGTCCGGCCGTTTTACCGAGCCGGTGTCGGAACGGGTCAAGCGCTACACGGCCTCCATCCCTTTCGACTGGCGCCTGGCCCCTTTCGATATCCAGGGGTCCCTGGCCCACGCGACCATGCTGCACAAGGCAGGCGTGCTGTCGGAACAGGATCTGGCGGACATTCGCCGTGGCCTGGGGGAGATCCTCTCGGCCTTCGAGGCAGGTGACTTCCCCTGGACCCTGGACGACGAGGATGTGCATTTCACCATCGAGCGGGCCCTGACCCGCAAGGTGGGGGATGCGGGCAAGCGGCTGCATACCGGCCGTTCCCGCAACGACCAGGTGGCCACGGACATCCGCCTGTGGCTGCGGGATGCCATCGACCGCATCCTGGCCTTGCTGGGAGAGGCGCGTGTGGCCCTGCTGGACCAGGCGGAACGGCACGCGGATACGGTCATGCCCGGCTTCACCCATCTCCAGGCCGCCCAGCCGGTGACCTTCGGGCATCACCTCATGGCCTGGCACGAGATGCTGGCGCGGGACAGCGAACGCCTGGCGGATTGCCGTCGCCGGGTGAACCGGCTGCCCTTGGGGGCGGCCGCCCTGGCCGGCACCAGTTTCCCCATCGACCGGGAATTCGTCATGAGGGAACTGGGCTTCGAGGCGGTGTGCGAGAACTCCCTGGACGCGGTGTCGGACCGGGACTTCGCCATCGAATTCCTGGCCGCCGGCGCCCTGGTGATGACCCACCTGTCCCGCATGTCGGAAGAACTGGTGTTGTGGATGACGCCCCGCTTCGGCTTCATCGATCTGCCGGACCGCTTCTGCACCGGGTCAAGCATCATGCCCCAGAAGAAGAACCCGGACGTGCCCGAGCTCATGCGCGGCAAGACCGGCCGGATGAACGGCCATCTGATGGCCCTGCTGACCCTGATGAAGGGCCAGCCCCTGGCCTACAACAAGGACAACCAGGAGGACAAGGAACCCCTGTTCGACGCCGTGGACACCCTGGTGGATTCCCTGGCCATCTTCGCCGAGATGGTGCCAGGCATCCGCGTCAAGGCGGAGGCCATGCGCCGCGCCGCCATCGAGGGTTTCGCCACCGCCACCGACCTGGCGGACTATCTGGTGAAGAAGGGCTTGCCCTTCCGCGAGGCCCACGAGGTCGTGGCCCGGGCCGTGCGGGCGGCGGAGGAACGGGGTTGCGATCTGGCGGATCTGCCTCTGTCGGATTTGCAGGCCTTCTCCGCCCTGGTGGGGGAGGATGTGTACGGCGTGTTGACCCTGGAAGGCTCCCTGGCGGCCCGGAACCACATCGGCGGCACAGCCCCCAGCCAGGTCAGGGCCGCCGTGGCCAGGGCCCGGTCACGCTTGTAATCGGATGTCGCTGCCCGCCTGCTCGGAGGCGAAGCGGGACAGGGCGGCGAACAGCTCCTCGCCGCTGCGGGTGTCGCGCCAGGCCGCGCCGTCCCAGCGATAGTGGTGGCCGCCGCGCTTGGCGGCCACCCAGATCTCCTGGGCGGCGGACTGCTTGTTGATGATGATCTTGCTGCCGTTTTCGAACTCCACTTCCAGGATGCCGCCGGGGGCCAGTTCGAAATCCAGGTCGTCGTCCACCGCTTCCAGGGCGTGTTCGATCCTGCCCAGGGTCTCGTCGGCAAGGCGGGTGTATTCACTCTCGGTCATCAGGGACTCCCAGGAAATGCGCCGGTCCGCCCCAACTTTCTTGTTCCCCGTGGGGGCGGAGCCTGGAGCGTTGGCAACATGCTAGACTCGGACCCGGATTTTAACGGGCCCATCATGCGTTTTTCGAGCCAACTTTTTGTCCTCCTCTGCGTCCTCTTCGCCCTCTCTGCCTGTGGCAAGAAAGGGAATTTGTATCTGCCCGACGCGCCTGCCCAACCTCAGCAAACGCAAGCCAAGAAATGAACCTAAAAACCTCAGTTGAACGCGTCCGAAGGCCGGACCAGGCAGGTGTCTGGCGCGAAGCGACGACGCCGCAGGGTCGTTCCCTGCAAGGAGGAGCGACAAAGCCAGGCGCCTGCC
>Ga0272446_1003451_pt1 | contig 19878 bp, 8 predicted proteins | sample YNPCB0061_FD_194587 | JGI IMG/M metagenome (GOLD analysis project Ga0272446, IMG submission 194587) | Hot spring microbial mat communities from Yellowstone National Park, WY, United States - YNP-CB-006-1 | ecosystem: Environmental > Aquatic > Thermal springs > Hot (42-90C) > Sediment | place...
ACGCCGACGGCACGACCCACAGTCACCCCCACGCCGCGGACGATGGCCACGCGCATGAGCACGCCGCGGGCGAAAGCGCGCGGGTGACCCTGGACCTTCACCAGCCCATCCTCGCCCGCAACGACCGGTTGGCGGAGCGCAACCGCGGTTACCTCCGGGCCAAGGGTGTGTTCGCCGTCAACGTGCTGTCCTCGCCGGGCGCGGGCAAAACCACCCTGCTCGAAAAAACCCTCGCCGCCCTCGCCGCCGAACTGCCCGCCGCCGTCATCGTGGGCGACCTGGCCACCGCGCGCGATGCCGAACGCCTCCGCGCCGCGGGCGCCCCCGTGGTCCAAATCACCACCGGCACGGTCTGCCACCTGGACGCCGAAATGGTCGCCCGCGCTCTCGAACAACTCGACCTGGACGGCCGCCCGCTGTTGTTCCTCGAAAACGTGGGCAATCTCGTCTGCCCGGCGGACTTCGATCTGGGCGAAAACGCGCGCGTCGTGCTGCTCTCGGTCACTGAAGGCGAGGACAAACCGCTGAAGTACCCGCCCGTCTTTCGCTCCGCTCACGTGGTGGTGGTGTCCAAGACCGACCTGGCCGAAGCAGCGGGCTGCGATCTGGAGGCGTTGCGCCGCAACCTCCGCGCTGTGGCGCCCCAGGCGCGCGTCTTTGAGCTCTCCGCCCGCACCGGGCAAGGTCTGGCCGCCTGGCTGGATTGGCTTCGCGGCCTGGCGCGGCATTGACTCCCTTGACTCCCCAGCCGTGGCGCCGGCTTCTGGCGGTGCAGCCTTGAGCCGCAAGGACGGGCCGCGTCCGCTGAATTCACTGACCCCCACGGGCGCGTGCCGCCCTTGCCCACTGAGAAAAACGGGTTAACCGGAATGCGGCGGAGGGCGTCTTGTGGTTGGTTCGCGGCCATGACTTCGGCAGCAACAACGGCAGGGTCTGAAAACCTCAGGGGCCTACGGCGGGTGACTTTTTTCCGGCGGGGCGCGGCCGTGCTGGCAACCGCGTTGGCTTGGTGTCTGGTTGCCGGGGAGCCCTTCTGCGACACGCAGCGGCTCGCGCCCCGCACGGAAATTGACCGCCGCGTGCTGGCGGACCTCGAACGGGAAGGCCTGACGCCCGCGCCGCTGTGCTCGGACGCGGTGTTTGTGCGCCGCGCCTTCCTCGATGTCCTCGGCACCCTGCCCACCGCCGGCGAGGCGCGGGAGTTCTTGGAAGACCGCGCGCCCGACAAGCGCGCCCGGTTGATCGAGCGGCTCCTGGTGCGGCCGGAGTTTGCGGACTACTGGGCCATGCTGTGGGGCGACCGGCTGCGCCTGAAGGCCGAATTTCCCATCAACCTCTGGCCCAACGCCGCCCAGGCCTACCATCGCTGGCTGCACGCGAGCCTGCGCACCAACAAGCCCCTGGACCAGTTCGCGCGCGAACTGCTCACCGCCAGCGGCAGCAACTTCCGCGACGGCCCGGTCAACTTCTTCCGCGCCGTCCAGGACCGCAGCCCCGAAGGCCTGGCGCACGCCGTGGCCCTCACTTTCCTGGGCGCGCGCCTCGAGCACTGGCCGCCCGAACGCCGCGCCGGGTTGGCCGCCTTTTTCTCGCAGGTCGGCTACAAGCCCACCACCGAGTGGAAGGAAGAAATCGTCTTTCACGACCCGACCCGCGCCACCAACGACCTCTGGCGCGCCGCGGTCTTCCCCGACGGCACGCCGGCACGGCTCGAGCCCGGAGCGGACCCGCGCCAGGTCTTTGCCAACTGGCTGACCCGCACCAACCCCACCGGGTTCGCGCGTGCCCTGGCCAACCAGACCTGGGCCTGGCTGTTGGGCCGGGGCATCGTGCACGAGCCGGACGACCTGCGGCCCGACAACCCGCCGAGCAACCCCGAGCTGCTGGACTACCTGGCCGTGGAACTGGTCCGCTCCGGCTACGACTTCCGGCACCTGCTCCGGCTTATTCTCAACTCGCAGACCTGGCAGCTCGCCTGCGTGCCGGCGAGCAACGACCCGCGCGCGGCCGCCCACTTCGCCCATTACCCGCTGCGCCGGCTCGAAGCGGAGGTGTTGATTGACGCGCTGAACCAGATCACCGGCACCTCCGAGAAATACACCAGCCTCATCCCCGAGCCGTTCACCGTGCTGCCGGATCATCAGCGCGCCATCGCCCTGCCCGATGGCAGCCTCACCAGCCCGTTTCTGGAGCTGTTCGGGCGGCCGCCGCGGGACACCGGCCTGTTCGCCGAGCGCAACCGGCAACCCTCCGCCGCCCAACGGTTGCACCTGCTCAACTCCAGTCACGTTCAGCGCAAGCTCGAACAGGGCCCAACGTTGCGCGCGCTCGCCTCACGCCGCCGCCCCGCCGCGGAAACCCTCGACGAACTTTACCTGACCATCCTCTCGCGCCGGCCCACGCCGGAAGAGCGGGAGAGCGTGGCGGCCCATTTGCGCCGCTATCCCCCCCGCGAGGCGTGGCTGGACGTGGCCTGGGCCTTGATCAACAGCCCCGAGTTCTTGTATCGCCACTGAGTCGCTGACGCTCCACCTCACCGCCATGAACCTGCCGCCCGATCCGGTCGAAAAAACGCTCGCCCGCGACGCCCGCCGCGTGCTGGCCCAACTGGGCCTGCCCGGGCTGAGTCGGCGCGAGGCCCTGCGCCGGTGCCTGTACGGCGCCGCCGGCCTGTTCCTGGCCAACGGCTGGGGCCTCCAAACCCGCCCCGCCACCCGCCCGGCCCGGGCCAAATCCGTCATCCAAATCTGGATGTGGGGCGGGCCCTGCCACATTGACACCTTCGACCCCAAGCCCGACGCGGGCTACGACTACTGCGGTCCGCTGGCGCGCGCCCTGCCCACCAACGTGGACGGCATCCAGGTGGGCGAACTGTTGCCCGAACTGGCCCGGGTGGCGGACAAGTACGCCATCCTGCGGGGCATGACGCACGGCCACAACGGCCACGAAACCGCCTCCTACATCGTGCAAACCGGCCACCCGCCCGGCGAGCGCGAGGTCTATCCCGCCGCCGGGGCCGTCACCGCGTTCTTCAAGGGCTACGGCGCCGGTTACTCCGGCCTGATCCCGCCCTACATCGTGCTCACCGAACCGCAGGGCCGTTTCTCCGAAGCGGGTTTTCTGGGCACGCGCTACAAGCCGTTCGCCACCGGCGGCGACCCCGCGCGCACGCCCTTCCAGGTCGAGGGCATCGTGGCCCCCGGCATCCGCGACGAACGCCAGCGCCACCGCCGCGAGTTGCTCACGCGCCTCAACACCCTGGGCCGCGCCCTGCCGGGCGAGGCGACGCTCCAGACGCATTACGCCTGCGAGGAACAGGCCTACGAGCTGATCCTGGGTGAGGCCGGCAAGGTCTTCGATCTGTCCCGCGAGCCGGACGCGCTGCGCGATCGCTATGGCCGCAACACCTTTGGCCAGTCCTGTCTGCTGGCCCGCCGGCTCGTCGAGCAGGGCGTCCCCTACATCACCATCAACTACAAGGGTTGGGACACCCACAAACAGCACTTCCAAACCATGCGCCGCAAGCTGCCCGAGCTGGACAAGGGCTTCGCCACGCTGCTCCGCGACCTGGACGACCGTGGCCTGCTGGAGACCACCATCGTGTGGTGGAGCGGCGAGTTCGGCCGCACCCCGCGCGTGCAATGGGAGGCGCCCTGGAACGGCGGGCGCAACCACTTCAGCCGCGTCTTCTCCGCCGTTGTGGCCGGCGGCGGCTTCAAAGGCGGCCAGGTCGTGGGCGCGTCGGACAAGACCGGCGAAGAACTCCGCGAGCGCCCCATCTGGCCGGCGGACCTGCTGGCGAGCATTTACGAACTGCTGGGCATTGACCCGGCCGCGCCCCTGCCCCACCCGCAAGGACTGCCGGTCACGGTGCTGCCCGCGACGGACCCGGCGCCCGCCGGCAAAACCGGCGGCCTGCTGCGCGAAATCATGTGAGCCTCCCATGCGCCCGGTCCCTCCCTCCACACGCGCGGTCCGGCGCTTCGGCTGGCGCGGGGCGCTGACGGCCCTGCTGCTGGCCGTCGCCGGCCCGAGCCTGCCCACGCTGCGCGCCCAGGCTCCGCGCGAGCCGCGCCTGGCCTACGTGTTCCCCGCCGGGGGCCAAACCGGCACCACGTTCGTCGTGCGGTTGGGCGGCCAGTTTCTCGAAGGCGCCACCAACCTCCGGGTCAGCGGCGGCGGCGTGGAAGTCACGATCCTCGATTACCACCGGCCGTTGACGCCCCGCGAGTTCAACCAGCTCCGCACCGAGCTCGAAAAACTCACCGAAAAACGCCGCGCTGCTTTCAACCCCGCCGCGGCCGCCACCAATGCCGCCTCAACCAACCTCCCGTCCGCTCGCTGGACTCCCGAAGACGCCCGCCGCCTGGCCGAACTGCGCCGCCAATTGACCAACGCCCCCAACCGTCAGGCCAATCCCGCCCTCGCCGAAACCGTGTTCGCCCGGGTCACCCTCGCCCCGGATGCCGCCCCCGGCCCGCGCGAGCTGCGCCTCCTCACCGCCGCCGGCCTGACCGCTCCCCTGCCCTTCCACGTCGGCACCCTGCCCGAGCACCTCGAAGCCGCGCCGCGCCCGGACGCCGCCGCGGACCCGTCGCCGCTCGAATTGCCCGCCGTGGTCAACGGGCGAATCCTGCCCGGTGAAACGGACCGCTACCGGTTCACCGTCCGGCGGGGCCAGCGTCTGGTGCTCGCCGCGCAGGCCCGCGCGCTGATCCCGTTTTTGGCCGACGCCGTGCCGGGTTGGTTCCAAGCCGTGCTGACGCTGCGCGACGCCACCGGCGCCGAGGTGGCCTATTGCGATGACTACCGCCTCCAGCCGGACCCGGTGATCTTTTTCGAGGCGCCGGCCGACGGCGAGTACACGGTGGAAATCCGCGACGCGCTTTTCCGGGGCCGCGAGGACTTCGTCTATCGCCTTGCGCTGGGGGAACTGCCCTTTGTGACCGGCGTCTGGCCGCCGGGCGGCCCCGTGGACCAACCGTGCACCATCCGCCTGAGCGGCTGGAATCTCGACGCCACCAACCTGACCGTGCAGTTTTCCCGGCCCGGCATGCACCGCCTGGAACCGCCCGGCGGAACCCGCTGGCTCAACGAGGTCCGGTTCGCCGCCGATACTCTGCCTGAAACCGCCGACGCCGAACCCAACAACACTCCCGCCACCGCGCAGTCCCTCGCCAGACCGGTCATCGTCAACGGCCGGGTGGACCGCCCGGGAGACGTGGATTTCTTCGCGCTGATGGGCCGGGCGGGCGAAGTCCTCGTGGCCGAAGTGCGCGCCCGCCGCCTGGGTTCGCCCCTGGACGCGCGCCTCACGTTGAGCGACCCGGACGGGTGCGTACTGGCCGCCAACGACGACCACGCCGACCCCGGCGCCGGCCTGGACACACACCACGCCGACCCCTACCTGCGGGTCACGCTCCCGGCCACGGGCCGTTACCTGCTGCGACTCGAGGACACCCAGGGCAAGGGCGGCGGTGAATTGACTTACCGGCTGCGGGTTGGACCGCCCCGGCCGGACTTCGAGCTGCGCGTGGCACCGTCCACCGTCAACGCCCGCGCCGGCGCCACCGTGCCGCTCACCGTGTGGGCCCTGCGCCAGGATGGCTACGACGGGGACATCCACCTCGAACTGGTTGAGCCGCCCCCGGGCTTTCGCCTCAGCGGCGGCTGGGTGCCGGCCGGGCAGGAAAAAGTGCGGGTCACCTTGACCGTGCCGCCGGAGGCTTCGCCCGAGCCGGTGGCTTTGCGGCTGGAAGGCCGCGCCCGGTTGGCCGGGCGGGACGTGGTCCGGCCGGTCGTACCGGCGGATGAACGCACCCAGGCTTTCTTCTACCAACACTGGGTGCCCGCGCTGGAACTGTGCGTCACGGTGCTGGACCAGGGACGTCCCGCGCCGCGGCTCCGGCTGTTGAGCGAAGTGCCGATCCGCATCCCGGCTGGCGGCTCAGCCAAGGTCACTTTGGGGGCGCCTTTTCCGCGCTGGGCGGCGCAATTCCGACTCGCCCTGGAAGACCCGCCCGCGGGCCTGGAATTGGTCGGCACCCGGCCCGGACGCAGCGGGATGGAGGTCGAATTCCGCGCCGATGCCGAGCGGCTCAAGCCCGGCCTCAAGGGCAACCTGCTGCTCACCGCCCAAGCCGTCCGCACGCAAGGGACCACCAATCGCCCGGCCGCCGCCCCCGCGCGCCGCGCGCCGGGCATGGTCCTGCCCGCCATCCCGTTCGAGGTGGTACCGGCCGTACCGGCTCGCGCTGGCGCCGAAACCCCGCCCGGCAACCGTTGAGCCCGCCGACGCAACGGCTCAAGTCCCGCGTGCAGCCGCGTTCGCGCGTCGGCGCACTTGTTGCCACGCGAGCCCGCCCAACCCCAGCCACAGGAGCAATCCGCGGTCGGGCTCGGGGATGAAGGTCACTTCCATGCCCCAAGCGTCCAGCCGGAATTCGCCGCCGCCGCTGACGTCGGCCACGAAAAGCGTCCACAACCCCTCGAGGTCCGAGCCGGAGAAGCTCGCCAGCATCGCGGTGCGGGGATGCGTGCCCAGCACCAGGAGCGGGTCCACGGCCCGGCCGTCCGGTTGCCAGAGGCCGGTGAGGGGCGAGGTCAGCGGCGCCGTCTCGTCGCCTAGGAGCGTGAGCCGGTAGTGGTGAATGTCTGCCGGCGCGGCGTCACTGAGCGTGATCTGCACGGGCACGCCGTCGCTGTAACCGAAGGGCCGCTCGGTGTCCCGACCGCTCCGGTTCAACAGCACGACGTAGCCGTCCGCGAGGCGCGTCAACGTGGCGTAGAGGTCGCCCAAAAAACCGCCCTCGCCCAGGGGCGACAGTTGCAGCGTCACCGCGATAGATTGAATGGGCGCCGGACCGGCGGGCAGGGTCTGCGTGTCCGCCAGGCCGGACACATCCCCATCGGGCACGGCGCGGTTGACAGTGAAGGTGAAGCTTTGCGGGGGCGGCGCCTCCGCCGTCAGGGACACCCCGGCCGCCGACACGAGCACCAGCCCCGCCGCAAACACCCGGACCGCATTGCTGGGCGAACGTTTCACGGGGCAACGGCGCGATAAAACCGCGTGGCAGGCGGCGGGTCAGTGGCGTCCACCCATTCGAGCAACCCGCGGTCATCGGCAGGAAGGACCGCCAAGCGCTCCCAGCGCGCGGCCGGCAGGGTGTCGCTCCACTCGATGGCGTACGAGCGTCCAGCGATGCCGGCAAAAGTCAGCCGCCGCTGGCCGCCCGGTAGCAAGGTCACCGCGATGAGGTTCTGGGACGGTTCCAAGCCTGGCTTCGCCTCGAGCACGAAGACCGTGGTGCTGGCTACGTTGCCCGCCAAATCCTCGACGGTGTACTCGAAGGAGTCCACCGCTGCTCCGCCGGCCGGCGGCTCGTAGAGCAGCCAGCCGTTGTCGTAAGTGACGCGACCGCCCTGCTGGCTGAGCGCAGTGAAACGCCGGAGCCGGAGCGGCTCCAGTTCCGGGTCGGCGTCGTTGGCCAGGAACCGGGTAACATGGATTTTGGGCGGCAGGCCGGGCACGAACGAGAGCGTGTCGGCCTGCGGGCGCGGCGGGTCGTTGAGCGCAGCCACAAAGCCCCGGCGGTCGCGCACCAAACCGCCAGCGGCTTCACCTTGTGTGCCGCTATGCATTCCGACCGAGGCTACCAAATGATAATTGGCCGAAGTCGCTCTCGTGACCACCGCCGCGGCTGCGCTGTGATGCAGGGTGTAGCTCTCCGAAGCTGAAAGCGGGGCGCTGGACAGTTTGGCGACGGCTGCGTTTAGGCAGACAAAAACCCCGCACCATCTCGAGCCGGCGCGGTACAGACGTCGGATTCGCCAACGCGCAAGATATGTGGGGCAGCGGCGCATGGCTCAACGCGGGACAGGCGCGGCGGGCGGAGCGGCGGTCGCGGCGACGTGCACCGGCAGGTCCTCCGCTCGTTGCGCGCCTTCCGGCCAGAACTGTTGCTCGACCACCCGGCCCTGCTCCAGGCGCACCTGCGACTTGAGGTGGCCGCTGGGGTAAAACGCCCGCGCCAAGCCGTCCGGTTGGCCGTGGTTCATGGTCAGTTCCTCGGCCATCACCCCGTTTTCATACCAGCGGCGGAACGGGCCGTGCAGTTGGCCTTCAACGATGACCGCCTCGGACTGCTTGGCGCCGTTGGCGTGCCACTTGACCCTCTCGCCGTGCGAGACACCGCGTACGAAGTGCTCGCGGACCTGCAGTTGGCCGTCCGGGTACCACCCTTCGGAAAGTCCGTGCAGGCGGCCGTCCACGACCTCCGAACGCGAAAGGCGCGCGCCGTCGGGGTAGAACTCGACCATGACACCGGTGAACGGCGTGGTGTCGCCGTGGCGGAAAATCCGCCCATCGCGCACTTCGAGCTTGGCGCGCGGGACCTCGACCAGGCCTGCCGCCGGGGTGGTGCGCGGGGCCCGGAACCAGATCGCCAGCGCCGCCAGCACCAGCGCCAGTAAAAACGCCACGCTCCACGGCCGGACGAGTTGCCGGGTCGGTTTCAAGGACGTGACGGCTTCGGGCATAGCGGTTATTGGACGCGGAGTTTGAAGAAGCGTTGGCTGACGGCGGGTTCGTTTTCGGGCACCGCAACCTCGACGCGAAGCAGGCGCACATCTTGGGCGCGGTATTCGAGAACTGGGCCATCGGGCGCGCCGGGGACTTGGAAGGGCACGGGCGACCACTCAGTGACATCGCTTCCGGCCAGTACGGTGTAAGTGCGCCCGCGCACGACGGTAAACTCCAGCGTGACGCGACCGGGTTGGACCCGGACCAGATCGAGCAGGATACCGTTGGCGGGGTCGTAGGCGTAAGTGCCGGCGAGGTATTCCTGGAGATTGGTCAGGCCGTCACCGTCCAGGTCGTCTTCGGGCCGGATGTCGGCCAGGGTGAGCCGGCCGCCCAATTGCTGGATGAGGGCCAGCTCCCAAGCGTCGGGCAGGCCGTCGCCGTCGCTGTCTTCGCCCAGCGTGAGGTCCAAGCGGGTGCGTTGGGCGGGCTGGCCGAGCGTGGCGTAGTTGGCGGTCATTTCGATGGGGAGGTAGGTCGTGTTGCCGATTTGGACCTTGAGGCGGAAGGGCACCAGCGGTTGCAAGGCCGTGGGGCGGTACTCCTCGGCCGTGACGCCCGCATCCATCGGAATGGTCAGGGCGTAGTTCAACCCGCGGCCCATCTCCGGAGTGACCCGGCCGGTGATTGTTTTGCCGGAGACGGTCTCGAGGAGGATGCGGGCCGAGGGGAGGTTCAACGGCTGCCCGTAGGCATCGCGGACCACGCCTTCAATGATGTGATGCGGCGCCGGCGGGTAGGCACAGAGTCGCGGCTCGGTCGGGCCGAGCAGCGCGAGCAGCGCCAAACCGGTGGCGAAGGTAGCGGAGGACTTTTTCATGGTTTCATGGCACGGGTTGACATACAGGTTCAGTTGCCAGCATAGGAGTAGGTGACGAAGCGCAATTTTACATCGCGCACGGTTTGGATGAAGCGGTCCAGGCCCTCGTTGGGGTCGTGCAACAGGGTCCGGCCAGGGATGACCAGCTTCCAGCGGCTGTTCCACACCGAGCGGCCGACGAGGCGGCGGTTGGTGAACTGGGAGGGCTGGAGCTGGCCATTGACACCGTAGATGTCCGGCGGGAAAAGGTTCGCCGCGGCCACCGGCCGGAAGGCCTGGTGTTTGCGCACGGCAAACAGCGGCTCGGACAGCGAATCGGCGGATTGCCAGAACGGGAAGGTGGAGAAGTCGGACGCGCCGATGTTGAACGGCATCGGAATGGCCACGTCGTCCACGGACCAGGTCCGCACCACGCTCTGATCGCCCAAGGGCGGGCTGCGCATCGAGTCCACGCCCACCGGGATGAGGTACACGTACGGCGTAGCGGCCAAGGCGAGCGGGTCCAGGAACGGCACCGACGGGTCCGCGGGCGAAACACCGCCGCCAAAGCCCACCGCGCCCTGGTTGACGCCGGGGTTGTCCATGCCGCGATAGCCCTCGAGGGCCACACCCACGGCATGAATCTTCGTGGCAAAGGCGCTCGGGCTGAAGGTGTGGTCGCCGCCGGCCAGCGGGCGACCAAAGAGGTTCAAGCCGTCGGCGATGGTGGTGCTGAATTCGAGCACCAGCCCGGGCGCGGTCTGGCCGTTGCCCGGGTCAATTTGCAGGCAATACCGGCGCACATCCGGGTCGTCGAGCACGTGGGCCATGCGGCGGGCGGACAGGTAATCCTTCCACTGCTGGTCGCCCTCGGCGCCGGGCAGCAGGCGCAAGAACTCCTGCCGCAGCGAGACAGTGGTGCCGTAGGCGTCAGGATTGTTGAAGCCCAGCCGGCCTTTGAGCACCTGCCAGTCTGCCTGCATCTCCGCCAGCACGCTGGAGAGTCCGGGGTCGCCGGTGTCGCTGCCGGCGAACTGCGGTTCGCCATTGCGCAAAACGCCCAGCGCGCGCGACTGAACGGCGCGGGCGAGGAACCGACGGCCCTGATCGGTGTGCAGCAGGCCGGTCTCGTAGTCGAAGGCCTGCGCCGCCATGAAGGTGTACCGCGCGGCCAGGTCGTAGAGGGCTTTGTAGCGTTCGAGTTTTTCGTTGCGGAAGATGCGGAAGGCCGCGTCGCGGGTGCGGTAGCCCTGGATGACCGCTGCCGCGCGTTGGCGGAAGACGCGGCGTTCCTCTTGGATGCGGTCGCCTTCGGCCAGCAGGGCCCGGTACTTGCGCTGGGCGTCGTCCAGTTCTTGGAGGCGGGCGTTGAGAGTCGGCAGGAGTTTTTGCACGCCAACGACCTTGTCGCGCAGTTCAGTAGTGGCGTCCCGCAAGGTCTGATCCCATTCCTCTTCTTCGATCTGGTCGAATTCGATCCAGCGCCTTATGGCTTCGTTTTCGGTCTCGAACACCTTGATTCCGGCGAAGATGCCAACCTTCTGCCACTCGGTGACTGTCTTGAACGTGACTCCTGCGTCCTCGATCGCAGACCTAGCTGGGGCGGTGAGGTCACCCCCTGCAGCCAGCCCGGCAATGAAAACCGTGGGGAGCGACTTGGCGGCAGTCTTGGAGAATTCGCTGATTCGGTCGGAAGTTTCATCAAGGAATTTTTCCACGATCTCGGCGGCGGCCTTGGCAGCTTCGAGAGCTTGTTCGGCCGCGAGTATTCCATGCTTCCAGCCACGGACTTTCTCGTGGGAATCCTTTTTGCGCTCGAAGGCCTTGAGTGCCCAGTCCAAGTCAGACTTGGCGCCATCAATGTTGTAAAGCGCCTGGTAGGCGGCGTTGCGGGCCTTGATGATGTCGGAGATGGCCTGCTGGATGCGGCCAGGCGAGGCGCGGCGGCTTTTCCAAGTGGCGGGCTTGCCGAAGAAGCCGTGGGCAGGCAGCACGAAGGAGACGTAGTGGTTAGTGTTGTAGTCCGGTGCCCAAGGGTTCGGGTCCAGGCCCAGGTCAATCCCATCCACACGGGCCTTGGTGATGAAGTTGAAGTCGGAAATACCGCTTTTGGCGTCCACCCAGTTGGCCACGAAGGTCTGGGTGTCAATGCGCCACTCCGAGTCGGAGGTGGGGTCCAGCAGGGGGGTGGTCAACTCGGCCAGGTCCACGTACATGTAATGCACCAAGTCCGGTCCGGTGTAACCAGTGCGATAGGTCTTGCCCGGGCCGATGTCATCCGGGTAGGGCGTGCCATACAGCTCGATGAGCTGGTTGGTGTAGGCCAGCTCCTGCCGGTTGACCGTGCCGCTGAAGTCGGCCAGGGAATCCTGCTCCGAGCGCATGAGGCGGGTGACGTCTTTGGCGTCGTCGAAGGCTGCCAGAGCGTTTTGCAGGGCCGTGCGGGCGCGCTCTAAGACCTGCTCGAAGTGTGTCTGTGGCGTGCCGCCCACGACCAGGTTGGGGTTGATGTCGAAGGGCACGGCGGTATCGGGCAGGCCCAGCGGGTTGAGGCCCGCCTCGGCGTTGTCGAGCGTGGTTTGCAGGCTGCCGGCCAGGGCGGGCAATTCGAGCAGTTCGACCACCGTGGTGCGGTCCACCTGCTGGATGCCACCTTCGTGGGAAGGGTCGGGGTCGCGGTCGGGCAGGATGGCGTTGCCGACCACCCAGTTGAGGTAAGCGCCCTGGCCGGTGCGGGTGGCCCAGTGGTCCACGCCCCATTGCCGGGTGGTGGGCACGGTACGCCGGGAGTTGACCCGCTCCTCGGCCAGATGCTTCCAACCAATGCCCTGGCCTGAGCGGTAATCGCGCCGCCAAGTGAGGTCGGTGATTTGTTGTCCGGCCCGGGCCAGTGCGGCGGCGGCGGCGGCGAACTTGCGTTCGTCCTGGTAATCCACCGAGACGGGCTGCCCGAGCACTACGACCGCCTCGATGCGCGGCACCCAGTCGAAGTCGGAGTTCATGAGGAGGCTGTAGTAGCCCTTGAGCGCGGTGAGGTAATGGCCGTAGGCGTCGCCGTGGCCCTGGGGGTAAAGCCGCCGGGCGTCGTCGGCGTCCACCCGGCCGTTTCCGTCCATGTCGAGGATGTCGTAGTTGAGGGCGTAGATGACCTCGCCGGCGTCAATGCCGCGGGTGTAGTTCCAGTAAAGCCGGTTGTACACGGGCCGGATTTCCACGCCGGGCATCAGGAAATCGTCGCGCCCGCGCAAGAGCGCCAGTTCTTCTTCGAGCAGGTTGGGCAGTTGGCCGCGGAAGGCGAAGAGGGCCGTGGCGATCTCGCCGTAGGTGCGGTCCTTGGTGCCGATGCCGATGGTGGGGTTGGCGGCGTCGGCCCAAGCCTCGTTGCCGAGCATCATGTAGAGGTCGTTGAGATAACCGGCGGCCAGTAACAAGGCGTCATTGGCCGGGCCGTAGTTAATGCCCGCGTCAATGCTGAGCATCCGGCCGCGGCGCAGGACGGTCTCGTAGATTTCGATCAGCCCGAACTGGTTGAGCGAATCGAGATTCAGCGCTACGTCGCCCTCCCAGCGCGGGCCGGCCTGTTGAATGATGCTGACGTCGGTGTTGACCTGGTTGGCGAAGAGGTCGTTGACGCGCTGGTTGAACGGGTTGATCCCGGCCAGTACACGCTTGATCCAACCCTCCGCCAGTTGCGGGCGGGTCCAAGCGGACCAGGCGACATTCGAGGAAGGATTGCCCGGGGCGGCTTTGAAAGACGCGTGGTCCGGATTCTTCGCCTGGTACCGCATGATGAGGTAGTTGTCGCTCAGGGCGCGCACGTCTGCTTGGCCGCCGAGCAGCGCCCGCACGCCGTCGGGGAACCGGCGGGCGTCCAGCGGCACCCAGCCGACGTCGGTCACATCCACCGTTTCGCTCGCTTCCAAGCGCAGGTTAAAGGCCAGCCGCTGGTCGGGCACGGAGGGGGCGAACAACTCGACGGCCACGAGGTGTTGCACGAGCCCTCCGGCCACGGGGGTTCCTCCGGCCAAAGCCGCGCCATCCAGCCGCCAAGCGCGGGGCAGCGGGTTGAAAATGCCCGGCGGCGAGGAAGCTGGCGTGTCGCCGTCGCCGAGGTTGGCCTGCACGAGGAACTGGCCGTCAATATAGACCTTCGCGCCGAGCGCCGGGTCCAGGTTCAGACTCAACCACAGTTCGTTGTAGGCCGCGTCGGCGGGCACGGTGAAGGTGCGGAAGACGATGCTCTGAGGTTGACCTTCCACTGTTTGCTCATAGACCTCGATCGGCGTGAAGGGGTCGGGCAACGCGGGCTGCCCCGCCTCGAGGTCCAGGACAAGCAGCGCCGCCGTGCTCGAACTGTTCACGCTGGCGCGCACCTCGCGGCCCTCGGCATCGCGCAGGACCAACCGCGTGCCCGTCAACAGGCGCGGCCCGGGGGCGAGATCGAGCCGGAACTGGTTGCCGTCCCGCGAGACACCGGTGAAGGGCACGCGCTGGCGCGGCGCCACGCTGGTCAACACGTCCGCCACCAGCCGCCCGGCATCGGCGCCGGCCACGCTGGCGGCGCGGTCGGTGGCCAGCGGGAAGGGCAGATGCTGCCAGACGCCGTCAATGAGCAGTTCCACGGCAGTGGTGTGGTACACGTCGGGGGGCAGACCGTCCACGGGCGCGGCGATTTTCCACTCGAAGTTGTAGTCTTCGCTGCGACCGGCCAGGTCCACGACCTGTTGGAGGGTGAGCGTTTCGCTGAGCGGATTCGAGGAAGCCACGATCTTGAGTTCGCCGCGATAGAGCGTGTCCACCACGCGGATGATGTACACGCTGACCGGGTCGGCGGGCGGGGTAAAGGCCAGGCCGTTGCCCGCGATGAGCGTCACATACCCTGTGCCGGGGCCGACGGCGGTCAGAGCGTAGGAGTCCACGGCCTGGTCTTCGTCGTTCACCCGTATGAGATCGGCGGGGCCGTACTGAGCGCGGTCGCGCGGGTAGTAAGTGCCGGGACGGGCTGGATTCTCGACGTACAACCATAGGTCAGCGGTCAGACCGTCAATGGCGGCGTCCCAGTCGCCGCGGGCGGGATCGTCGGGCAGGCACAAGCTTTTGAGGTAGGCCCGGTCGCCGGCACCCAGAACATTCAGGAGCAAGAAGTCGTCGCCGGTGGGTTCGTCCCGGAATTCCCCCTTAAAGACCAGCGCGCCGTGCTCGCCGCGGTTTGGATCGAGGAAAAACCGTTCGCTCAGGTGCGGCGGCAGGTTCGGGAAGAACGTCATGCCCCGGTAGCTCTGAGTGCGCACCGAGTCGGGAATCCTGCCCAGACGACCCGACCGGTCCGGTGGTCCCAACTCGAACACCTTCTCCGCGGTGGGATCGTAAAGGACCACGGACTCACGAGCATCGGTCCGGGTCACTTGGGACTGCTGGTAAATAACCTGCAGGCTGGTCTGGCCGCGCACAGCGGGCAGGCCGCGTTTGGGCAATGTCAGTGTCTCAGCCATTTGGAGCACCGGCGCGTTGGACGGCCAGACCGGCGAGTAATGGATGACTAACGCGTTGCCGTCGCCGGCCTGCGGATTGAGCCGATTGCCGTACACCGGATCGCCGGCATAGGTGCCGTCCTCGTTCTTCGGGCGGAGATACGGGGTGATGGTGCCCACCGGCGGCTGGGCGTTCAACGGCAGCGTGGGGAAGAAAAAGCCCGGCAGCGTTTTGTAGTAAAACTGCATGGCCAACGTGGGCCGGTCGTTCGTATCGTGCGGGCCACGATAGACCCAGAGGTTGCCCTTGCGGTCCTGGAGGGTGAAAGTGGCGTACTGCTCGCGCAGCGTGGGGTCGGGCACATTAACCGGCACCGGCTCGTAGCCCACGCGCCAGCCATCATAGCGAACGTCCAAGGCCACCTCGGAAGGCACGACCAATATATTGGCCGCCGCGGCGGCCCAGTAGGTCTCAGAATCCGAAAACTGGAGATCCACATAGCTCTTGCTACCAAGGGTGCCGGAGCCAAAGACTTCCGCCCTCCAGCTCTGGCGCGTGAGTGTGTCCGCCACGACGACTGCCCGACCATTGGTCAGACCGTTCGTCGAGGATACTATATATAGGTGCCGGAGGGTTATAGTCGGAAGCGCGTCCGGCAAAGCCGACAGCGTCATAACGTTCCGATCAAAGATCACGCCGGTAAGGGTTTTGGCGGTGTAATCCACGCCGGTTACAAAGAAGCGATCGATCCTGGTAGGGTCGTTGGTTCGTTGCAGATACAAGATGCGGGTCTTGCCGACGCCGTGCGGTTGTTCAGTGGTCAGAGTCACCCAGGTCACGCCCTCCGGGATTGCGACCGCGGTGTTGGCCACCTTCCAGCCGCGCACCTCGCGATTGAGGCTGACCGGAGGCGTGCCGATGATCTTGGGTGCCAGCGGCAGCTCGAGGAGCGGCAGCGGCATGGGCGGTTGGAGAATGGTGCCCGCTTGGACGGTGTAATCGAACGTGTCTCCGGTCTCGGGCCGCTCGCGCCGCACCTTGAAGACGGTCATGGCCGGGCGGCCATCGGCCGCCGTGTAATCCAGCAGCACGTAGGGCTCGGAGGTGTAGTTCGTCCCGGAAGTGATGTTCAGGTCGTCGCGCAGGGCGTAGGCTTGTCCGCCCTGCATCAAGGCGTGTTCTTCATTGGGGTTGAAGCCTGGCAACGTCCGGTCGTTCTGGTAGTAAATCCGCCCCTTGGCCTCCAAGCTCATCAGCGGCCCGCTGCCGTCGTTGCTGGCCAGGACAATTTCGCGCGGGTTCGGAGGCCAAGCCAAGGTGTAGCGGCTCATCACCGCGGGCCAGTAAATCGGCTTGAACCCTTGGGCCAGCCGGAAGGGGGGCAGGTCGTTGCCACGGAACCACCATACTTCGAGCCGGTCGTTGCCCGGGATTACGTTCACCGGGATGATGGCTCCGCGGTTGGCCGTTTCGAAGCCCGCCACAAACGGGTCGCGGTACGCCTCGGGGTGAAAGGCGTTGCCCTCGCTCTGGCGGATGTAGCCCGCCCAGTAATCGCCGCCGCCGGCACCCAGTTCGCCCGCCGGCGCCTCGAGGCGCTCGCCCACGTAAGCCACACGCGCTTCCACCCGCGGGTGGCCTGTCTGGCCGGGCCAGCGGAAGGTGCGGCCCAGCACCCAGGAATTGAGCTGTTTAACGGGGTCGCTCGCGGCAAGCGACGGAACGCCGGCGTCCGAGTCCTCATTCACCACGATTACCAGGTCATCCACCCAGTGCGTGGTAAATGAGCCGCCGGTTCGGGCGCCCAGCCCAAATCGTCCCGTACGCGGCGTGTAGCCCGTGGCCACGCCGGCGAGCACGCGGACGCCCTTGTACCAGACATCCAGCTTGCCGTCGTTGCTCAGCGAGATTTCCACCGGCACAAACTCCGGCCCGGTGGTAATAGTCATGGGCCGCCCGGTGTTGGGGTCGGTCGGCGGCGGGAGCGTGCCGGGCGGTTCCGGATATGGGTTACGGGGTTCAGCCGTCGCCACCGTGGCGAGCGGCGTGCCGTTGTACTTGACCGTGATGCCGGGTGCCAGGTCACCCGGACCATTGTCCCAGGTGTCGAAACTGATCACCAGTCCGTTGGTGATACCTTCTTCGTCGAAGGACATCTCCGGGATGGTGCCGAAGTTGAAGCTGAACCCGTCGGCCGGGTCCGGCGTGCCATCCCGCAAGCTGACTCGGAAGGAGGCGCGGAAACTACGGACCGGCTCGCCTCCGGCAAAGTCCTGAATCACCAAGCTGCCCACCTGACCGGCAGCCGCGTCGGTAAGGTGCAAGAAGCCGCCGCTGATCCGGGCGTCGCCGTAGGTCGTGATGCCGGCCGGCAGCGTCGAGAAGAAATCGGCAACAAAAACCGGCAATGCCAGGTTCGGATGCCGCAGGGCTTTATCCAGCCACGAGAACACGCGCTCGAAGCGGATTTCGTCGCCGGAGCGGAACCGCAGCAGGGTTCGGTGGGCCGGGAATTGCTCGGTCAGGAAGGTGTAAAAAGTGAAGGTCTCGGTGATCTTGGCGCGGGGCTGGTCCAGTGGGTCTTGGTAGTCAATGACCGGCGCGTTCTCGGCCGGCAATTGCACAGCCGTGGCCTTGGCCTCGTCTTCAGTGGCCACCAGCGGCCGCAGATAATGGCTGTACCGGGCCACGTCAGCAGGCCAGACCTGGCGATAACGTACAAACCGGAAAGGCCAGCGCAGGCCCTCGAGGCCGGTCTCCAGCCAGTGCACCTGCACGTCGTTGCGGTTCTGCGTTTCATGCGTGGCATAGATGACCGGGCGCGGTGCACCGGAAATGAAATGTTGGAAGATGAAGTTCTCGCTGCCTTGAACCGGCTCCGGATACAACCCCGAGTCGTCCGTGTTCTCTTCGGGCGCGTAGGCGGTGAGGGGCTCGCCCAGTTCGATGGTTACGTCCGCCGGGTTGGGCTCGCGCACCACGTCCACGATTTCGAAGCCCAGCGGCCGTCGGGTGCGCCCGCCCGGCTCGGCCTCGCCCAACAGCTCTACAAACACGCGGCCCTCGACGTTGTAGGCCAGGATTTCACGCCGCTCATTATCATACCAAAGCGTGCGTTTCTCCTCGAGTTGGGCGTTGGGGTTCTCGATCATCGGCGTCTGGCCCAACGCCCGGTAGGCGGTCTCGACACGGCGGGGGAAGTTGTTGTTGAAAATCACGTTGACGACCGCCACGCGCCCGGCCGGTACCGCCACCGGCTTGCCCGTGGAGCGGAACACGCCCTCGGTCCAGTAGATTTTGCGCGGCGTCTTCACCGGACTGCCCGAGACAAAGTAACGGGCGCGATAGAGGGTGTAGTAGTTGCCCCCCTCAACCCAGTAGCCGCCGGGATTGGTGGCGTAATCCGCCGGCGGCGTGGTCACGGGCGTTGCCTTGCGCCAGACTACGTCCACCGGCCCCGGCTGGATGGCGTAGGCCGTACGTGCGTGCGGGCTCCAGTAGAAGTTGACTGCCGTGCGCGCCAACAGGCCTGGAAAGGCGTCTTCGAGCAGGAGCCGATTCAACCGCGCCGGCCGGGTATCAGAGGTACCGGCCGGGTCCAGAATCTGGGTCTCCAGCGAGAGCAGCACATTGGTGAAGCGCTCGAGGGTGTAGATCGAGGGACCAGCGATCAGGTTGTTGAGATCCTTGAGCAATTTTTCGCGCAAGTCGGGATGTCCCGGCGTGGGCAACAGGTTGCGCGTTTCATCAGAAAGCTGTGCCTTGACGAACGCCGCCACGGGGTCCGCGGCGGCGTTGAGGCGGGCGGCCAAGCCGCTCAGGCTCAAAATCTCATGCGCGGCGAACCGGGCCGGGCGGTGCGGTTCGGACACCCAGTAATCCTGCGGCAGAGTCCCGGGGGGCAGCGGGTTGTCGTCCACATCCACTAACGGCGGCGGGATAGGCGAACCGAACAGAAAGTTGACGCCGCGGCTGAGCCAGGGCGCACCCACCAGGACGCGGGGCATGACCAGCGTGACATGTCCACCGACCTCACCGCGGGGCAGATCGAGGTTGGCCGCGGCGGCGTTGGCGGCATAGCTCAAGCTTGGGTTGAGGTTGTGGTTGCGCGGCGCGGCCAGTGCGCCAAAGACAATTTGCCCCTGGAACTGCCGCGGCGTGGCGGGCAGCTCGGTTAACCCGTCGGCGCGTTGCTGCTCCGGCGTGGGGGCGCGGCCGTTCGAGCCGGGCGGGTTGCCCGGCGTGCTCGACAGCGGCATGCCGCCGGGGGACTGGAGGTTGTAGGCGGTCTGGTCCTGGCGCAGCTCGAAGGGTGGCGGGGGCACCGGATTGCGCACCTGGGCCAACAGGGAGCCGCTGCTCCCCAGGCACGCCAGACCCAGGACCGCGAGCGGAAAAAGCCGGGAAAGCGGTTTCATGGGATCGCGGGTTTTGCCATCAAAGTTACCAAGACCTCCCATGCCTCACGGGCACGGGACGAACGGTTAGCGCGCCGCCTCGCCAGACAGCGGAGCAGCGGCGGCGGCCACCGCGGCCCCGGACGGCAAGCCCCCCGCAGCAGCCGCGACCTGTCGCAACAACTGCTCCAGTGAACGGAGTCGGTTCTTGAGTTCGTCCAGCTCGCGCTGCTGGGCGCTGACCACTTCTGCCTGGGCCTGGTAACGCGCCTTGAGCTCGGCCAGTTCACGCGCCTGCTGCTTGGCGTTTTCATTCAGGTAGAGGCAGATTTTTTCGTAGTTAATCCCGTCGGGGCGCCCTTCCCGGTCGTAGTCCACCAGCCGGGTCAGGCCCAAGTCGTGGAAATCCTCGGCGATGTAACCGATCTCCCAGCGGTCAGGATTACCGGGCCGGGTGTAGGTCATGGCCTGGGCCTTCAGCAGCAGGGCGAAGTCGTCTTTTAGCGGAGTGATGTTCTCCTTGTACCGCCGCGAGGAGGTCGTCGTAAAGCTATTCGCTTTTACATTACCCGCAGAATCAATCGTGACCCGTGGCGTCCACGTGCCGGTTTGGTTGAAATTTGCCCCGG
>Ga0272446_1003452_pt1 | contig 19860 bp, 20 predicted proteins | sample YNPCB0061_FD_194587 | JGI IMG/M metagenome (GOLD analysis project Ga0272446, IMG submission 194587) | Hot spring microbial mat communities from Yellowstone National Park, WY, United States - YNP-CB-006-1 | ecosystem: Environmental > Aquatic > Thermal springs > Hot (42-90C) > Sediment | place...
AAAACTTTATCTTTTTCCAAAAAACTAGAAAATCATATCGGGGCTATTTGGCTTTTTATCCATCACTACAACGATGAAATTCAATCTAGGCTCTCTTTGTCCGTATCCTGACATCTTTAGGACTACCCTTTCGCCGAGTACTGCTGGATTCGATCGTGGAGATAAGTTCAAATTCTATCGCCGCATCCCTACCCTAGAAGAATATGTGTTGATTGATTCTGAGAAAGTGGGCATAGACTGTTATCGCAAGAGTAGTGGTGGCAAATGGGAATTGACCGACTACCCAGAGGATGGAGGGGATATTTTAGAATTGGTGAGCTTGAATTTTCAGTGTCCTTTGGCGTTGGTCTATGAAGAGGTAGAATTTCCAGAGTCGTCTTCACAAATGATTGAAGGTTAATCAATGAATCCCCCAAATACATCTACTGCACCAGTACTCGATCGAGTCATCCAGATTTTACGGACACTTAAACCTTATCTGTATGAACGATGGGGAGTGATAGCATTAGCAGTGTTTGGCTCAGTGGCAAGGGGGTAATCGGAAATGGTAGTAATGTGAATACTTTATTTGATTGCGATCGCCCTATTATTTTTAGACGAATTATAGTATGCTTAGTCTATTAAACAGGAAATGCTGAATAGCTTCCATGAATGATGCCAAAATTATAGAATCTTTCCTAAATCGTCGCCTTACTATCTTAGTTGGCGACATTACCAGACAACGAGTGGATGCGATCGTCAATGCTGCTAATTCTTCCTTACTGGGCGGTGGCGGGGTAGATGGAGCAATTCATTCTGCTGGTGGTTCGCAAATTTTAGCAGAATGCGAAGAAATACGCCGCACTCAATATCCTGAAGGATTACCTACTGGAAAAGCTGTCATAACTACTGGCGGCAACCTGCCAGCGGCATATGTAATTCACACTGTCGGTCCCGTCAAAGGAAGGAATAGTAATCGGGACAGAGAACTATTGGCGGCGTGCTATCGGAATTCCTTAGCCTTGGCAGTTAAGTATCGCCTCAGCAGTATCGCCTTTCCAGCCATTTCCACAGGAGCTTATGGCTATCCTCGGGAAGAAGCCGCTGTAGTAGCTTCAGAGACAATTAGAGACTTTTTGATGACCGATACTTCTTTGAAAGAAGTACGGCTAGTGTTCTACAAGCTTGATGCTGCGGCAGTATTTCTAAAGAATCAGAGGTTTAGTGCACCAGACTAAAGTGGACTTATTGTATTAGGGAGCGTCAACTAGGCTAGGCTCTAGGTAAAAATTTACCCCTATATAAACTAAACTATGTTGTACTATCTTTTGGCACTGCCCCTCTTTGCCCCTCTCATAGCTCAGAATGTCAAGCCCCTGCCCGCTCTGCTCCAAAAAACATGGCGTATGGAGCTATCAGGGCAAACTCAGATAATTAAACTGACTGGTACTGAGATTGAGATGAAAGTTACTGGTGCAAGACTTCCTCCCCAAGACTATACAGAAAAATTACTCATCGCAAGTTATAAAGTATAGAGCAAATAGCGAAGGAAGGAGTGATAGTTCTGAGACCCAATCCCAATCTTATGCAACCTTACACTACTATTTTCTATTACGATTTGTCGTTGCAGTCTGTGAGTTTATTGCGGGACGGCAAGCATTACAGTTACACAGCTAAGCCTTTGCAGGCAGGGGGCACCAGGGAATATGCCCGCCGTTTTTCGGCTGTACTATAAATGACGATGCCCAAGCAGATTGTCATTAAAATTGGTACATCCAGCCTGACTAAGCCTGAGACGGGCGACCTGCAATTAGCAGCGATCGCTAAGCTAGTGGAGACCATTGTCCAACTTCAGCGGCTAGGACAGCGGGTAATTTTGGTCTCTTCTGGGGCGGTGGGGGTGGGTTGCACCCGTTTGGGGATGGTGAGTCGACCGCAGAATCTCGCCCTGAAGCAGGCGGTGGCGGCGGTGGGGCAAAGTCGTTTGATGCGTATATACGATGATTTTTTTGCGGTGTTTAATCAGCCAGTCGCTCAAGTGTTGCTGACACGGCAAAATTTTATCCAAAGACAGCAGTACAACAATATCAGAGCTACTTTTGCTGAACTGCTGAACTTGGGCATTGTGGCAATCGTCAATGAAAACGATACAGTGTCTGTGGAGGAGTTAAAATTTGGCGACAATGACACCCTCTCAGCCCTAGTGGCTAGCTTAATTGAAGCGGATTATCTCTTTTTGCTCACAGATGTAGATTATCTGTATTCCGATGACCCGAGACACAATCCCTCAGCCCAACCCATTTTCTCCCTCAACTTCAGTGAACTGCAAGCATTAGAAGCCCGCCTCAGCCAGCAGAAGCTGGAACCAAAGGGGGGCAGTCAGTGGGGTACAGGGGGCATGCTCACCAAGATTACCGCAGGGAAGATTGCCGCTGTGGCGGGGGTAGAAACAGTGATTTTGCGGGGCAGTGAGCCAGAGAAGGTGCTAGAGGTACTGCTAGGCAAAAAGCATGGTACGCATTTTCTGCCTGCCCCAGAGACGGTGCGGGCACGCAAACGCTGGATCGCCTATGCCATGATGCCCTTGGGTAAACTGTATCTGGATCAGGGGGCAGTCCAAGCGATCGCCACTAGGGGCAAATCCTTACTGCCAGCGGGTATTACCAAAGTGGAAGGCAAGTTTGAGGCAGGGGATGCCATTAGCTTGGTGGATAGCTCAGGGTTGGAAGTGGCAAGAGGCATCAGTAACTATCACTACAGCGAAATCCAAAAAATTCTCGGCTGTCAAACAGAAGATATTCCCCAGCGTTTGGGTTATGCAGGGACAGAAACTGTGGTGCATCGGGACGATCTAGTGCTGTTGCTGGGTAGTGAATAGCCTAGCGGCAGACGAATTCTTGACCATCGGGCATGATAGCACCGCAGAAATTGGCATTGGTGGTGATGGCTGAAGTGAGGTTTGCGCCTCGCAAGTTGGCACGATTTAGCACCGCCCCCCGTAAATTTGCCCCCTCAAGGTTAGCGCCGCTCAAGTCCGCCTCGATGAGCCGTGTCCCTACTAAATCTGCCCCTGCCAAGTTTGCCCCACTGAGGTTTGCCCTAGCAAGATTGGCAGAACGCAGTCGCCCCAAACGCAAATGGGCAAAGGAGAGTTCCGCTCCAGTTAAGTTTTTATTTTCTGCCCCTTGATTGACGATTTGCCAGACCATGCGCCACTTGCGATCCAAAATAGTCTCATCATTGATCTCGCTTTCACGCAGGTTAGCGAGACGCAGATCGGCATCTTTGAGGTTGGCATTGAGCAGTTTTGCCCCTTCTAGGTCAGCCCCAAACAGGTTGGCACTTTGCAAGTCGGCATAGCGCAGGTTGGCTCTGACAAAGGTGGCTTGCTTGAGATTGGCGCGCCGCAGGTTGGTGATAAATAAAAATCCCTGATTGAAGTTGGATTGTGCCATATTCAATCCTTCGAGGTTCACCTTCTCAAAGTTGGCACCACTAAAATCGACTTTTACTAAACTTTGTCCTGCGGTTCTTTGGTTAGCGACTCGCCACACCAATAGCCATTTCGGATCGAGGTTGGTATCGCTGTCGATCTTGCTACTGCGCAGGTCGGTGTGAAACAGGTTAGCCCCTTGCAAGTTTGCGCCAGACAAATTGGCACGAAACAGGGTAGCTCCCGACAGATTGGCGTTTTCTAAGGTGGCGCGGGTGAGGTCTGCTCCCTTAAAGCGGGCGGATACAAGGCTCGTTTGTTGCAAATTAGCCAGCAGGAGATTTGCTCCATCAAAGTTGGCTTCGTTGAGGAGCGATCGCCCCAAGTTGGTCTCTTGCAGATTGGCATCACGAAAAATTGCGCGTTCAGAGGTGGTGCGCTCGAGGTTGACAAAACGCAAATTTGCCCGAAAAAAGTTGGCATCTGCCAGTTTCGCTTCCAGCAGATTAGCCGAGAGCAGGTTAGCTCCTGACAGTTTGGCATCGCTCAAGTCCGCCTTGATCAAACGAATCCCCATCATTCTTGCCCCTTCTAGCCGTGCCCCTGCCATTTTCGCTTCCTCGAGGCGAGTTCTCTGCAGGTTTGCCCGCCGCAGATCGGCACCCTGTACATTTGCGCCATTTAAGTCCGCTTCAGCAAGGCTGGCTTCCAACAAATCACACTCTGGACATTGGCGGGTGCGCAGTAACTTCTCCATGTGTTCCGCACTTGCCGCCCACAGACTAGCGGGAAGCGCCATGCCAACTATGAGCCATTTCAGCCAACTTTGGAGAATTTGGTTCATGGTCGCCTGCCAGTATTTGGGCGAAAGGGGAACGCCCCCAAGGTTTCTGGCTGTATCTTCCAGCCCTGTCCTTGCAGTTGGTATTCCGCTAGTTTCTTCTGCTGGCTATTGAGCAGTAGCACGCCATAGCCGCTTCTTTGTGCCTCCTGTCCTAGGCGACGCAAAAAACTAAATCTTTCCAAATAGTCGGCAGGATTCCAGCGATCGCTAGAGACAATCACATTCACTCTCTGCTGGGGTGCATCTATACTAAAACTTTCTACCCAGCCTACGGGCGATCGCTCTACAATCCACCACATACTAGGCTCTACGGGTTGCAGGGGGATGGGCAGGGGCAGACCAAACAGGGGAAGCATCAGGGGGCAGGATTGGGATAGCGCTGATGAATTTTATCAATCTCTTGTAGAATTTCGCTAGATAGCTCCACCGCCAAACTATCTAGGTTTTCCTTGAGTTGTGCCATTGTTGTTGCGCCGATAATGGTGCTAGTAGTGAACCAACGACTGCGGACAAAGGCAAGGGCGAGATGGCTCGGTTTGATGCCGTAGCGCTGAGCGAGCTGAACATACTCTTGGGTTGCCTCTTTCACATTCACCTTGTGATAGCGTTGCCCAAAAGCACTGTAGAGATTTAAGCGCCCGATGCCGTCCCCTAAATACTTGCCTGTCAATACGCCAAAACCAAGGGGGCTATAGGCGAGTAAGCCAATCTGTTGATGATAGCAAGCCTCCGCTAAGCCATTCTCAAATAGCCGATTGATCAGGTTGTAAGCATTCTGAATTGAGATTATCTGTGGCAGGTTCAACTCTTTTGCCAAACGGCTGAATTCACAGATACCCCAAGGTGTTTCATTGCTCACCCCCAGATAGCGGATTTTGCCTGCTTGCATTAAGTCCCTGAAAGTTTCTAGCTGTTCTTGGATGGGAACTGCATTGCGATTGAGTTGGGGATCAAAGGAAGTCTGACCAAACATCGGCACATAGCGATCGGGCCAATGAATCTGATACAGATCAATATAATCGGTTTGCAGGCGCGTCAAGCTCTGATCCACTGCTTCTAAGATATTAGTCCGAGTCAGGGCGGGGTGGCTCCCACCCCTAATCCACGGGAAATTGCGTCCTGCACCAATGATCTTAGTTGCCAAAATAATTTGATCCCGCTGTTTGGTTTTTAGCCACTCGCCAATGTAGCTTTCTGTATAGCCCTGGGTGCTGGCTTTGGGTGGCACAGGGTACATTTCCGCTGTGTCAATGAAGTTAATGCCCACCGATACAGCATAGTCCAGCTGCTGGCAGGCATCGGCAAGGGAGTTTTGCTCGCCATAAGTCATCGTGCCAAGGCAAATTTCTGACACTTGCAGATCGCTTTGTCCTAATTGATGATACCGCACTGCTGAATTCGTTCCTTACCCGATAACTATGGTAGTACCTTGTGTTGGTTTTTAGGCACTGACCTCACCTATGCTAGATTAAAGTCCCGACAAATATTTAGCCACAGTTCTAATAATGGCTGGCTCTGCTGACGATAAAACTGAGCTACTAACTCTTGGGAGATGGAATCATTAGCAAGAAAAGTTTTGATTGACTGTTGATTTTGCATAGCTTGGGCGATCGCCTCAATCCAGAATACAGCTGACTCTCCTACCATAGTGGCAGAGAGGATTTGTCCGCTGGGGGTAGCGATCAGTTTGGCAAAATGTCCAGCGTTAGCAGAACGCAGTACCAGCTTTGTCCCTCGTATATCTTTGCTACTGACTACCTGCGCGATCGCAGGTTGGGTGTAGCAATAAGTAATTGTTTGCTTGGTTGCTTGGCTATTTGCGGTACGCCCAAACCAGTTACTGAATATCACTTTTTGCAGAATACAGTCAATATCGGTGCTATGAGTTAAATAGTGAAGCCTTTTGTGGGATACCAGGTCTAAGTTTAACTGCGGCACTACAGAGATAAAGTGGGGCAATAGCAAATGCTTTACTGCAAAGCGGCGATCGCCCGCCCACACCACTACCGACTGTCCATCATCAGCTAGCTGAGTAGCGGTTACCCGATGCCCTGTCAATATCTTGATCCCCTGACTTTCAAGCTGTGCCTGCCAAAATCTGGCGGCTTCCCGATCTATCTGGGGGAAAATTGTGGCGGTTGGCACTAACAGGCTGACGGGAACGCCTTGCTTGTTCAACCACTGGGCGATCGCTAGACACAGAGCATCACCACCCGCTATGGTCAGTTCCGTAAGGTTATGGCGCAGTTCATAAAAATCCTGCCAAGTCCAGCCCCCGCTTACCTGCCGCCAGCTAGGCTGTATGGGATGGCAAACGACAAAGTGTCTCGCCGAAAGCTGGCGTTCACCCGCCTGCACCACATTGGGAGCGATAAATTGTGCCGATTCCGTTAATACATCAATTCCGCTAACAGCTAACCGCCACTGCCAATCTGGATTGGGGCTTAATAATTGCTGAATCTGCCAGTCGCTAATAATTTGCGGAAAAGTGATCCATGCGATCCTAGCACTGCGGGACTTAGCCTCTAGTGCCAGCAGTTCAGCGATCGCACTACTGCCCAAAATTACTAAGTCATAATCAACCGCCATATCTTGAGTAGTGTAATCTGGTTTACGGTGTGATGCAAAAAACAGCAATGAAATTATTTGGCACGGATGGCATTCGGGGACAGGCGCAAGACTTTTTGGCAGATAGCCTCGCCCTGCGTGTTGGTCATGCTCTGGGGCAACTGTGGCGGGGGGGAACGATCTTGCTGGGTCAAGATAGTCGCAATTCCAGTCCAGCGATCGCTGAGCAACTCACCGCAGGTCTCCAAGCGCAGGGTTGCACGGTGTGGCATTTGGGATTGTGCCCCACCCCCGCCGTTCCCTACCTCACTCATCACCATGCCGAGATCAGAGGGGGGGTGATGATCTCCGCCAGCCACAACCCACCCCAAGACAACGGCATCAAATTTTTTGACCATGACGGCAGTAAAATTTCTGAAGCACTGCAAGGGCAAATTGAGCATCTAGTAAACTCCCTAGACATTGCCCCCAACCACACCCCTGTCCTCAATGCCAATATTGATCAGCAATCCGCTTTACTAGCAGACTACAAAAGGGCATTGCAAGCCTCAGTAAACAGCGACCTCAGCGGTTTGCACATTGCTCTCGATTTGGCATGGGGATCGGCAGTGCGCCTCTCGGCTGAGGTATTTCGCCACCTATCAGCCAAGGTTACTTGTTTGCACGATCAACCTGATGGCGATCGCATCAATGTAGATTGCGGCTCTACCCACCTAGACAAGCTGAGGCAGTTTGTACCAGAGATCGGAGCAGACATTGGTTTTGCCTTTGATGGCGATGCAGATCGGGTGCTGGCTGTGGATGGGCAGGGCAGAGTTATCGATGGCGATCGCATTTTATTTTTGTGGGGCAAAGATTTACTGCAACAAGATCGCCTACCGCACAATTTGATCGTCACTACGGTGATGGCAAACTTAGGTTTTGAGCGGGCATGGCAAAAATTGGGGGGAAAGTTGATCCGCACTCCCGTTGGCGATCAGCATGTCCACAGCGCCATGCTGGCTGAGGGAGCAATGCTAGGGGGCGAGCAGTCGGGGCACATTTTGTGTCGGCATTACGGTATCAGTGGCGATGGTCTGCTCACCGCCATTCATTTCGCTAAATTGCTCAAAAAACACACCCTCCCAGCTCTGCTGGCAGATAGTTTTGCCACCTATCCCCAGATTTTGCGCAATGTCAAAGTGCCAGATAAACAAAAACGCCTGCACTGGCAAGACTGCCAGCCCCTATTAACCACTATCAAAAATGCGGAAACCAGTCTGGGTGATCGCGGCAGGGTATTGGTCAGAGCCTCAGGCACTGAACCTGTGATCAGGGTGATGGTAGAAGCGGAAACCCACGACCTTGCTCACCACTGGTCAGACTGCCTCACCGCCGCCGTGCAAGAGCACCTGTAGCAGTACACAGTCTCGAAAACTAAAATTTGCTCAAGTCTCAACTCAGTAAGGATACTCCTTTCCCACTCTAAAATTAGTAGTTTTTCCCTCTCCCTTTGGGCGAGGGGAGTAGTAAGTTTTAGGAAAAGCTAGAAATCATTGCCCGTCAGGAGTTTTGCCAAATTGGCACTTAGGGCATCAAAAGTGAAACCCGCAAAACAGAAACCAACAAAAAAATCAGCAACAGTTATAGAATTTAGTTGATTTCTCCCGATCGCCCCTTAACCAAGTCATCAGGAGTAATATCCGCCAAAAATTCCCGAAAAGCACGCCGTTCTGCTTCATCAGCTTCCCGATCTACAGGGATTGAGGCTTCCAAAACCACTTCTTCCATCACCCAGATAGGACATCTGGCGCTCAGGGCAAGGGCGATGGCATCGCTGGGACGGGCATCAATTTCCCGCTTGGTTTCCTCCTCTTGCAAAATCAATACGGAATAGAAAGTGCCATTTTTCAGGGAGTGGATTACTACTTTTTCTAGGGTAATGCCGCAGGCATCTAGGGTATTTAGCAGTAAATCATGGGTCATAGGGCGGGGAGTGGGTCTGGGATCAAGGGCACGGATGATGGCATGGGCTTCGGCATCCCCAATCCAGATGGGCAAGTTGCGCCGCTCTGCCGTATCCCGCAGAATGACGATGGGGTTGCGACTGCCTGCATCGATAGCAATACCTACCACTTTCATTTCAATCATTTTGCTTAACCTCCCTGCGCCAGGCTAGTGACATTTGAGTATATAGCATCTGCATAAGGCATTGCCAGTATTGACTTGAGCCTCATAATCAATAGTAGTATGGCACTGCACAGATTAACAGCACGGGGCAATAATTTGCAGATGCCAGCACAACAAGTTACAGTTCTGGGGGCGGGGGCATGGGGCACAGCCCTTGCTAAACTAGCCATGCTGGGTGGACATCAGGTTAAACTCTGGTCTCGCAGTCACAACTTAGCTGAGGCGATCGCCGATTGCGATCTGCTAGTCTCAGCAATTCCCATGAGAGGCATCACCCAGTTAGTCGAGCAAATAACAGCCATTGGACTGCAACCACAGCAAATTATCCTCAGCACCAGCAAAGGATTAGCGCTCGAGTCGGGCTTGACAGCACGGCAGATTTGGCAAAAGCATTTTCCCCATCAGGCGATCGCCGTAATGTCGGGACCCAACCTCTCCCCCGAAATTATGGCAGGTTTGCCCTGTGCCACAGTGGTTGCCAGCGACCAGCCAGCAATTGCCCAAAGGATTCAAGGGGTATTTGCCAGCCCTTGCTTTCGGGTCTATACCAACAGCGATCCCATCGGCGTAGAGTTGGGTGGCACGCTCAAAAATGTCATTGCCATCGCCGTAGGAGCCTGCGACGGCTTGCAGTTGGGAGCCAATGCCAAAGCGGCACTGATTACTAGGTCTCTAGCGGAAATTATTCGCATTGCCAGACGCTGGGGGGCAAAGGATGAAACTTTTTGGGGTCTGTCGGGGTTGGGGGACTTGCTTGCCACTTGCAATAGTTCTCTGAGCCGTAATTACCGCCTAGGCTATGCCTTGGCGCAAGGGAAAACTTTAACCGAGGCGATCGCCAGCATAGCGGGAACCATCGAAGGCATCAATACCGCTCGCGCCTTAATCAAAATCGCCGATCAGGAAAACATCTACCTGCCCGTGTGCCGCTATGTCTATCAGCTAATTGAGGGGGAAATCACTCCCCAACAGGCGCTAGCGGGACTAATGGCACGGGACTTAAAAGCGGAAACTTAGCCCACCGCAACAGCGGCTTTGCGTACTGCGCGAAACATCCCAAAGCGGCACAGCCCCACCCCAAACGCCAAGCGCATCAATAGAAAAGTGGGCACTTCGCGCAGGGATTTGATTAAGCCCACAATGCCATACTGCATCCAGCCCCAAGGGCGCACCACCCCCTGCCAGATGGAATCCAGCCACGCTGGCAGAGTTTCCACTGTCCAGTCCCCCGTGATCACATCCTGCGCCAAGCCAGTCTGCTCCAACAATTCCGCAAAACCTTCAATGCTGGCAAAAGCAGGGTGGGACCACTGGTCGAGTAACTGGCGCATCACGATCCGTTCCCACCAGTTCAGCGGCTTTTGGCGATCGTCCCGCTGATTCCAATCGGCAACCAGCAAAATACCATTGGGCTTAAGCACCCGCATCAACTCCTTGGCAAATTGCGCCTTGTCTGGCATGTGGGGCCCCGCCTCAATGCACCAGACCACATCAAAAGTGCCATCAGGGAAAGATAAATTCAGCGCATCATCCACTTGAAATTTTGCCGATACACCAGCAGGGGTGAGGTCTTGCGCTCTTTTGATCTGAGCGGGGCTGATGCTAATTCCCAGAGCATCAAAGCCGTAGTCCCGCGCCAAAATTCTGGTACTGCCACCAATGCCACAGCCCACATCCAAAAGCTTGCTTCCTTTGGGCAATTTATCAATGCCGCCCCACTTGACCATCTCATGCACAAAGTCCACCTTTGCCCCGATAAAATCTTTGCGTCGGGGAGGATTGCCGTAGTATCCCAAATGGATGTGCTCGCCCCAGTAATACTCCAAAATGCCATCTTGTGTCCAGTTGTCGTAGGATTGGGCAACACTGGCAGAGGTTTGGTAGGGGCGGGCTGTAAGTACATAGGCGAGAATGCTCCCCGCCAAAACTAAAGAGGCTAATCCCAGAGTGGTGAGCCAGCCTGAGAAAATATCGGACTGCATGGGCTAAATGTTAAGATAAATTACAAAGGCTATTCTAGCGTATCTCGGGGCACATCCCTAAAACCTGATTTTGCTAGATTTTTACTGGATTTGGCAAGCTTAACTACTTAACTTAAGTGCATGGCAAGGCTGACAGAAACGGCAACCAACTATCTACTCTACATCCATGCCTCGCAAAAAGAGCGGGCTAAGGCGATCAATGGCAGAAGGTGGGACCCTGAGCGGGTGTGCTGGACATATCCCAAAACTCCAGCCACTTACCAAGCCATCATTGCGGAATTTGGCGAAGAACTCATAGAAAATACAGCCACTCCCCCTGCTACGCCACCAAATGTTTCAGTCTCTTCTAAGGATTTATACGAAAAGATTAATTCCCTCGAAGATGCCCTGTCTAAAATCTCCTCCGCCACCCAAAGCGATTCTGAGCTAAAACAACTGCTTGCCCAAAAAGAAATGGAAGTGATACAAACTAGGGAAGCATTGGCTGTAGCTAATAAGAGAATACAGGAGTTAGAAGTAGAAAATAGGTATTTACAAACGGAGCGTGGCAGTCAATTAGATGTCCAAGATTTGCTGAAAAAGATGGCTATAGAGGCAACGGGCAGTGATTCCCTGTTTATGCGCACTATTGATCCACTTCCTCTGGATACAACTTTGCCAATTCAACTGTCTATTCAAATAGAGCAAGAACTCAAACGAGTGATGAGAATTAGCGATGAAAATGTCAATTTTGCTGACTTAATCGGTCAAGCTCGAGAGGCGGAAATTGTGGATAAACAGCTCGCCGATTTATGCCATTTGATTCGCAAACAGCGCAATATCCTCGCCCATGAAACTGTCCATCCCAAAACTATCCCTGCTAGAGTAATTCTATGTCTGTTTGCCGCCGCACTGTTGTGGCCCAATTTGCCTGAAGCCTAATGCCTATCATCACCAAGCACAGCGCTCTGAAAATCCGCGCCAATGAGATTCTAATTCGCTTGAAGCGGCTCTATCCCGATGCGGTTTGCTCTCTGAATTATGAAACTCCTGTGCAGTTGCTGGTGGCAGTGATTCTCTCTGCCCAGTGCACCGATGAGCGGGTGAATATGGTTACTCCTGAGTTGTTCCGCCGTTTCCCTACCGCCCATGACTTGGCTAATGCTGACCTTGAGGAACTGATGGAGTTGATCAAATCTACGGGCTTCTATCGCAATAAGGCGAAGCATATTCAGGGGGCGTGTCGCATGATTGCGGAAAAGTTTGGCGGTCAAGTGCCCCAACTGATGGAAGATTTGTTGCAGTTACCGGGGGTGGCGCGCAAAACGGCTAATGTGGTCTTGGCGCACGCTTTTGGCATCAATGCGGGGGTGACGGTGGATACCCATGTGAAACGCCTCTCCCGCCGTTTGGGTTTGACGAAGCACGAAGACCCGTTGAAGATTGAGCGGGATTTGATGAATTTATTGCCCCAACCAGATTGGGAAAATTGGTCGATTCGTTTGATCTATCACGGGCGGGCGGTGTGTACGGCACGGAAGCCGTTGTGTGAGCAGTGCGCCCTTGCCGATCTCTGTCCGAAAATTTTGACACCCACTGTTTCACCTGTGCCATGAGTTGCTCGGCGGTGAGGGTCTGGCGGGGGCAGGTGGGTATGCCGCTGTGCCATAGGGCGGTGGCTGTCCAAGTGTTGCAGTTGAACCACAGGCTGTATTTGGGGACAGCTTCATAGAAGTTGCTGGGGGCAGAATCTCCATATTGCCCTTTCCCGAGCAGTTGCCGTTGGTGGTGCACGAGGTGAAAGGTGTTGGACACATAGGCTTGCAATCGCTGGAAACCGCTGGGGGGGAGATAGATTTTCTGCACTTCCGCACTGAAGAAGCGATCAGGGCTGGTAGGCAGGCTGGCGACATGGATGACGCTCGCCGATGGTACAAATACGATGCGCAGTAGGGAGAGAATGGATTCATCTCCTGCAAAGTAGAACTGGCGATCGCCCCAGCCAAATTCTACAAAGGGGGCATTGCGCCACTGTTCTGCTCCGAGGTTATCAGTTGCGCTATCGCTCTGTGCCCAAGCGATCGCCGTGTGCCACCCGTGGGCGGTCACATAGATGGGGATCGTCCCTTTCTCGGTTATGGGAAATTCTGGAGCGGGGCAATGGCTGAACCAACCCACCGCAGTTAAGACCAGCACTAGCAAAACTACGCCTGCTATCTGCCATGGTTTTTGCCAAAGTTTCTTTTGAGCCATATTCTCAGGAATAACTTTTCCATCTCCACCCAGACAAATACTAAGGTGCTGAAACCAAAGCACACCAAAAGCTCGGTGGGGGTGAGCAGATCGGTTTTGAAGAAATTGCGCAGGGGTTCTACATAGATGAGGAGAATTTGTAACACGGTAGTCAGGCAGATTGCGCCAATTAACCAGACATTGCCTAGGGGGTTTAGTTCAATGGTCAATTTGCATTGAGAGCGCAGGGCGAGGGCGTGTCCCATCTGTGATAAACAGAGGGTGGTGAAGACAATGGTCTGCCAGCGGTTGCGATCGCCATCAGTGGCTAGAGGCACTGCTTGCGTTTCACCGTAAGCCCACCCCATGCAAGCAATGGCAAAAATTGCCAGTATGATCCCCACCCGCACCATGTATAGCCCCAAGCCTCTGGCAAAAATGCTCTCCTTAGGATCAAAGGGGGGCACTTGCATGACATCGGGTTCTGCTGGCTCTAGGGCAAGGGCAAGGGCGGGCAAGCCATCGGTTACGAGGTTCATCCACAAAATTTGCAGGGGGGTGAGGGGCACGACTGCCAAACCCAACAGGGGAGCAGAGGCTACGGTAAGCACTTCGCCGAGGTTACTGCCGAGGATGTATTTGATGAATTTGCGGATGTTGCTATAGACTACTCTGCCCTCTTCGGTGGCGGAGACGATGGTGGCAAAGTTGTCATCGAGTAAGACCATGTCGCTGGCGGACTTGCTGACATCCGTTCCTGTGATCCCCATAGCAATGCCAATGTCCGCTTGTTTGAGGGCGGGGGCATCGTTTACCCCATCCCCTGTCATGGCTACATAGTGTCCTAAGCTCTGTAGGGCTTGGACGATCTGCAATTTGTGGTGGGGGGCAACACGGGCATAGACATTCACCTCTGCCACCCTACGGCATAGTTCGCTGGGGCTGAGTTGATCTAGGTCTTGCCCTGTGAGCACTTGGGCGCTATCCGAGATGATCCCCAGATTTTTGGCGATCGCAGTGGCGGTGAGTTGATGATCCCCAGTAATCATGATTACTCGCATTCCCGCTTGGTGACATTTGGCGATCGCTGATTTGGCTTCGGGACGGGGCGGGTCTTGCAAACCCATCAACCCCAACCACACCAACTGCTCCTCTCTTTCGGGGATGTGGTTACATAGGTCAGATTGGGCAAAGCCCAACACCCGCAGACCTTGCAGAGCAAACTGGTCATTTTTTTGCAAAATCTCTTGCCTGATTGCCTCGGTGAGGGGTGCTATTTGTGGGTGGGTCAAGTAGCGATCGCAAGATTGCAGAACGGACTCAGGGGAACCTTTGCAGTACAACCGATACCCCTGCCCTTGGCGCACCATAACACTCATGCGTTTGCGATCGCTGTCAAAGGGCAATTCAGCCATGCGGGGCAACTGGTTGTGCCATACTGCCTGCTCTAAGCCAAACCGTGCCCCAATGGTCAGCAGTGCGCCCTCGGTGGCATCGCCGATCACCTGCCACTGTCCCTGCTGTTGTTGTAGGTGGGCATCATTGCACAGCAGACCGCACAGCAATAGGTTTCCCAGCAGGCTGTCCTCTGGCTGATCTAGCTGGGGGGTGGGCATTTCCTCAGTAATGGCAATTTCTTGTTCCGCAGTGGCGATCGCCTGTACCTCCATTTTGTTTTGCGTCAATGTGCCTGTTTTATCCGTGCAGATGGTAGTTACCGAGCCGAGGGTTTCCACAGCGGGCAATTTGCGGATTAGGGCTTGACGGCGCACCATGCGCTGGGTTCCCAGCGCCAAAGTAACTGTGATTACCGCAGGCAGTCCTTCGGGAACCACTGCCACCGCCATACTCAAGGACACCTCCAATAACTTGTCCCATTGCTCCCACCCTTGCAGGATCAAGCCCAGAATTACTACCAGCGCCACAAGGCACAGCGCCCCCCAGACCAACACATAGGACAACTGCTCCATGCGCCTTTGCAGTGGGGTGTCTGGCTCTGCAATTTCCGTGATCGCCTCAGCAATTTTGCCCAGCTCTGTTTGCATCCCCACCGCCGTTACAATGGCAATGCCCCTGCCCTGACTGACCGCTGTCCCTTTGTAAACTATATTCAGGCGATCGCCTAAGGGGGTATCTTCAGGGAGCACCACATCCGCTCGTTTGAGCACCGCATGGGACTCCCCTGTCAGTGCCGCCTCCTGCACCTGTAAATTTTCTGCCATCAGCAGTCTGCCATCCGCTGACACCTGATCCCCCGCCGACAGATAGTAGATGTCCCCCACCACGAGGTCACGGCTATCCACCTCTTGCAGTTGCCCTTGACGCAAGACCTTCACCTTACCCACCGCCATTTTTTGCAGTGCCAGCAGGGCGGTCGCCGCCTTAGATTCTTGCAAATAGCCCAAAATGCCATTCAGCAGAACAATGCTAAAAATAGCGATCGCATCCTTGAAAGGCATTTCCCCCGCCTGCGGATTCAGCCAGTCCATCCCCGCCGACAGGACAGCCACCCCCATCAGCATAATCAGCATAATGTTAGAGAACTGATCGCCAAAAATCTGCCATTGGGAGCGCTGAGGTTTGGCAATGATCTCATTTTTACCACCCTGCGCCAGCCTTGCCTGCCATTCTGCCAAGCTCAACCCCTGCTGTGCATTGCTTGCCAACTCGGCAATCACTTGATTACAGTCGCGGGTGTGCGCCAGCATGTATCTGTCTCAAAAATTATGGCAGTGGAGGGAAGGAATTTGCCTATTTTGCCGCTAGGGTATCAGCTAGAATAATAACCTATCTAGCCCAATCGCTCTCACTGACCATGCTACCACTTACCCCCGATGACTACGAGCGCTATTCCCGCCACTTGATCCTGCCCGAAGTGGGCGTGGAGGGGCAACGGCGGCTCAAGTCTGCCAAGGTGTTGTGCGTTGGCACAGGGGGTTTAGGCTCCCCTCTCCTGCTCTATTTGGCGGCGGTGGGCATTGGGCGCATTGGCATAGTGGACTTTGATGTGGTGGATCGCTCCAACCTGCAACGGCAAGTGATCCATGGCACTAGCTGGGTGGGCAAACCCAAAATCCAATCTGCCAAAGAGCGCATCCTTGACATCAATCCTTACTGTCAGGTGGACTTGTACGAAACTCGCCTAGAAGCCAGCAATGCCCTAGACATCTTTGCGCCCTACGACATCGTAGTCGACGGCACAGATAATTTCCCCACCCGCTACTTGGTGAACGATGCCTGCGTTCTGCTGAATAAACCCAATGTCTATGGCTCCATCTTTCGCTTTGAAGGGCAAGCCACTGTCTTCAACTACAAAGGGGGCTGGAAACGATCCGCAGGCTGGGAAAACCTGGACAAACAACAGCAAAAAGCCCTGCGGGAACGGGGTGCAGATTGGGTCTACGACCCTGAGGCGATCGCCCCCAACTATCGTGACCTCTACCCCGAACCACCGCCCCCTGGCATGGTGCCATCCTGCGCCGAAGGAGGAGTGCTGGGCATTCTCCCCGGGGTGATCGGGCTAATTCAAGCCACCGAGACTATCAAAATTATCCTCGGCAAGGGACGCACCCTCAGCGGTCGCCTATTGCTCTACAACGCCTTAGACATGACCTTCAAAGAGCTAAAACTGCGCCCCAACCCCGTGCGCCCCGTAATTGACAAGTTAATCGACTACCAGCAATTCTGCGGCATTCCCCAAGCAAACACTATGACTGAAGCACAAGTTCCCGAAATCACCGTGCAAGAGCTGAAACAAATTATGGATCATCAGCTCGATGATTACTTAATTGTGGATGTGCGCAACCCTACGGAGTGGGAAATTGCCCGCTTGCCCCACACCGTGTTAGTCCCCCTACCTGAAATTGAAAACGGACAGGGGGTGAGCAAAATCCAAGCCATGCTCAATGGTAAGAAACTGGCTGTGCACTGTCGCACTGGGGGCAGGTCAGCAAAGGCGGTAACCATCCTGCAAAAGGCGGGGATCAATGCCGTCAATGTCAAAGGCGGCACCCACGCTTGGAGTGATGCCATAGACCCCACAGTACCCAAGTATTAAGCAGTGGTCAGGCTAGGACATACTCTCAGGTTTTCTGCTCTCTCTGAGGCAGAAGAGGATAGTTCAGAACCATCACTTAAAGTCCCTCTGCTATTGGTGATGCAGAATTGAGGTGGTCTGTAAGCCCCAATTTGACCTATGCAAAATGTGTATCCTCTGGCAGTAAGCCCAGTGGATGCAGGTCATTATCTCGCATCACCCTTGGGAATAGTCGCTGAAGCAAGGGTAATCCTCCTAATTTGCGAGTGGAAAAGGAGTAGTCCCTTGCTAATACTTTATTCAACTCTGTGGCAGGTTATACTCAAGGCATTTGCTGTGCAATGATTGACCCATGGTTACTCGCATTTTTTTGTGTAATGAACGCTCTGAGCCTGATATTCGCACTTTTATTAGTGAGGCGATGGAGGATATTGCTGATGGGGAGCGCTATATCATTACATGGAACTGCGGCAGTGTACAGACGGTTAAGGTGGGCGATCGCGCGTATTTTAAGCGCATTGGCAGTGCAGGGCAGGGATATTTTGCCTGCGGGCAGGTGGTTGCCGCCGATCGCGAATATCAGTTACGACTCAAAGCCAGTCGCTATCGAGAACTCAGCGAAGCCTATGATGTTGATCTCTATGACAACTGCTTTAGGGTGTGGGTGGCGTGGGATAGCTGTGTAGATTTTGATTACCCCTTGCGCTCTGACCAACTCAGGCAGTTACCGCAGTTTCAGGGTATGCCCCTCGAGCCGCAAGCGGAGGCAGGAGTATTTCGCGAGGAGTATGTACGCCTCTTGGATCGGGAATGGGATCGCCATAGCCAGCGTATGGCGAAGGAAGGAAAAGGTATGCGCCTGGTGGATGTCTATTACCGCTGGGCGCGGGAAGATGTGAACGATGGCGCTTGGGAAGAGGCAATTAACTCCTTTACCCAAACTATTCGCTTGCGCCCCAACTTTGTCAAAGCATACATTGGGCGGGGGGATGTCTATTTGGGCTTAAAGCAATATGCTGAGGCGATCGCCGATTTTGGTCAGGCAATTTATCTGCAACCAGACAAGGCAAAGGAGGCGTACTACAAGCGGGGCTTAGCCTATCTCAAGCAAGGACAGAATGAGCAGGCACTGGCGGACTTGCAGGAAGCAATCGCCATTGATCCCCAATACCTTGAGGCATACTTGGCATTAGGCAATAGCTACTTCAAGCTCAAAAGCTATGAACAGGCGATCGCCAACTATTCGCAACTGATTAACCTCGATGCTAGTTTCGGCAATGCTTTGTATCGCCGGGGACGCTGTTATTTTATTCTCAAAGAATTTGCCAATGCCATTAAGGATTTTACCGAGGCGATCGCCCTCAATCCTGAACTTGGCGATGCCTATTACTATCGGGGACTGGCTCAAACTGAACTAAATCAAACCAATAGTGCGATCGCCGATCTACAACAAGCCCTACGCCTCTATCGGGAGCAGGGCAAAACTGACAAATTGGAGCGGGCTAAGCAATTTTTAGAAACCCTTGAGCCGAGTGAACCCATGACTCCCAACCTACCCGCCAAAGAAATTTTACAGATTCCCGAAGCGACCAATAGCCGCATTGAGGAGTCGCCACAGGTAATTACCAAAACGGAAATTCAGATTGTGGAAAAACCAGTAGAAAAAATTGTGGAGAAGTTCATTGAGGTCGAGAAAGAGAAGCTAGTAGTACTCAACATTGGTGAACGCAGTCCTAGCGAAAAAACTGCCCTAGTTGCGGTTACCAGTCATTATTCCCAAGATGGTTGGCAAGTGCGCCCCGTCTCCAAAGCTGACTGCGGCTATGATCTGCACTGCACCAAGGGCGATCGCCAAGAAGAAGTTTTGATCAAGCACATTGACCAGCCCGAACAGCCCTTTAGCATCACCACTTCAGAAGTAGAAGCCATCCGCCACCAGCCCAACTTTGTCCTCTGGGTGGTCAGTGTCAACTCAGATAATGATCATCCTATTTGTCAACGCTGGAGTGGAGCGGAAATTCTCCAGAGATTTGACCTGCAACCAGTGGAATTTGTGGCAAAGATAAAAGCCTTAGAACCTGCTTCCCCTGCCGCAGGAATGCCAGAGGTCAGCGACGCTTAATGTCTTTTGCTATCTTGCGGAAAATATCCATATTCACCGATGATGCTTCAGCGCTAGTGCCGCCAGCGGTCTTTTTCGGCTCAAAGGTCGGCTCAGGAGTAGTATTTTTAGGAGCCACTTCTTCAGTCAATTCTTGCTTATCGATGGAGGAAACTTCCTCAACTACTTCCGCCCCAGTGGGAAAAGTACGGCGCACCTTCTTGCGCTTTCTCATGTATTCCACATCACCAAGCGTTTTGGCAGAGTCGGCATCTAAGTAATAATCACCTACGGGCTTACCTGCATCATCTTTCTTGCCACCAAACAATCCCCTGATGAAACCAGTCATAGTTTTGCCATGCTTTAACTTTATGTATGTTAAGTATAGCAAAGATTTATCTAAATTTCTTAATATAACGCCAGTTCGGGTTAAGCAAAGTTCTGTAAACCGCGCTCTGTATACAAGGAAGGCTTTTTCGGCTGGTGGCAATAGGCAATTAGTCCTGCAATGATATTGACCATGGCATTGACCACACT
>Ga0272446_1003453_pt1 | contig 19855 bp, 20 predicted proteins | sample YNPCB0061_FD_194587 | JGI IMG/M metagenome (GOLD analysis project Ga0272446, IMG submission 194587) | Hot spring microbial mat communities from Yellowstone National Park, WY, United States - YNP-CB-006-1 | ecosystem: Environmental > Aquatic > Thermal springs > Hot (42-90C) > Sediment | place...
CATCGATCAGCCTCGCGCCATACCTCGCAAGCGTGTCCTTGACCCGCGCCCGCATGTGCTGCGGAAAAGACCAGTCACGCTCGCCAAACGTCAGCACCAGCGCCGTCACCTCCCGACGCTCTCCCAGGACCGCCCCGCCCATCAGGCTCGGCGGCCCCACCGAAGACGTCGGCGACCGGTGATCGGCCGGTGGCCCCGGCACCTCCACCGGCGTTCGCTCGGGCTCCGCCGTCCGCGGGCTCACCTCGTCGAGCACGTCGCTCCTGTCCAGCACCCCCACTTCCGTCTCCCGCGACGATCCGATGTACTCCGCCAGATCGTTGGCCGAGTAGCGCGTGCCCGATGAGTACACTCCACGATCCGCGCTTCCCCTGCACCCACGCTTGCCAACTGGCGTTAGCCTGCCATCCGCTCGAATCCCCGGCGAAACGTTCCCCCATCCGCCAGCCGCGCCTCGCACCTTGCCCGCATCGTCAGCCCGGATCAACCCAAACCACAGGCTCGTCGCGCAGCCACGTCCGCTGCCTCCGGGCGAACACCCGCGTCGCCCTCGTGATCGCCCCCACCAGCTCGCTCTCTGCCATCCGCCCTTCGATGAAGTCCAGCACCTGCCGATATCCCACCGACGACATCGGACGCGTGTCGCGCATCCCGCTCGCCACCAGCCCACGAACCTCCTCCACCCACCCGCCGCGAATCCACTGCGCCGCACGAGCCGCGATGCGCTGGTCCAGCACCGCCCCGGACCGTCGTACCCCCACCAGGCGCGCCCGATGGCGGGCAGGACACGCCCGGTGCTCCCGTTGAAGATCCGACAGACGCCGTCCCGTCAACTCGAACACCTCCAACGCCCGCTGCACCCGCACGAAGTCGTTGGGCGACAACCGCGCCGCCGCCTCCGGGTCCACCTGCGCAAGGCGCGCGTGCAGCGCCGAACGTCCGTGCTCCCTCGCTTCCGCTTCAAGCCTGCGCCGCAACTCCGGTGACCCCGCCGGCGCCGCCGCCAACCCGAACACCAGCGCCCGAACCCACAGGTACGTCCCACCGCAGATCACCGGCACCTTGCCCCGACCTCGAACATCCTCGATCACCCGCTCCGCCTCCGCAGCCCACCGCGCCGCATCCCACGGATCCCTCGCGTCCGCCACGTCCACCAGATGATGCCGTGCACGCGCCCGCTCCTGCGCCGTGGGCTTGCCCGTGCCGATGTCGAAACCCCGGTAGATCTGCACGCTGTCCGCGCTGACAATCTCCCCATCCACCTCCTCGCAAATCCGGATCGCAAGCTCCGTCTTGCCCGACGCCGTCGGTCCGACCACGCAAAGGAGCTGATCGCTATCGACCTCGATCGGAACCGACGCGATCCTCACCGTCGACCCACCTGGCGCTCGAGCTCGGCGAATCGAATCTGCATCAAGAGAGGTCGCCCATGGGGACAATGGCCCGCGTGGTCCACGTGGTCGAGCGCATCGAGCAACGCGGCAACCTCGTCGGCCGTCATCGTGTCACCGGCACGCACCGACCCATGGCAAGCCATCGTCGCCAGCACCAGGTCGACCTGACCCGAGAACCCGCGGCCACCCGCGCGCCGCACCTCATCGAGCAGATCCCGCGCAAGCCGATCGGGCGCCGCCCGCGACACGATCTGAGGAACCGCCGTGACCATCGCGGTCGACGGTCCGATCGCGCGAAGCTCCATGCCCAGCGCCGACACATCGTCCTGATGTTCCTCCAAGAACGCGGCTTCGATCGCGTCGATCGAGACCGTGACGGGCAGCAGGAGACGCTGCGACGCGACCGCACGATCGCGATAGCTGGCGCGGAGCTTGGCGAACGTCACGCGCTCGGCTGCGGCGTGCTGGTCGAGGATCACGATGCCATCGGGGCCTTCGCAGATCAGATAGGTGTTGCGTAGCTGCGCGACGAAGCGCAGGGCGGAATACGACAGGTCCGCGGGCTGCGCGCACGTCGCGACCGGGTCGGCGGGGCGCCCCGCGACGGACAGCGGGAGCGCGGGCTGCACGGCAGGTGCCGGCGGCGGCATCGGCGGCGCGAGCCCCCATGGATCGGGATCGCAGGAATCAGGGCGAGACGGCTCGGTCGTGCGGTTCGTGGGGAAAGGACGCAACGGCAGGGCGGCAGGCACGGCAGGCGCGCCTCCGATGATCGACGGCGGCGGAGCAGGGCGCGGCCCGAACGCTCGCGACGGCGGCGCGATTCCAAAGGCGCCTGCAAGCCCCTCGCTCACCACCGCGTACACCGCGTCCTGCACCGCACGGCCGTCGGCGAACCGCACCTCCGCCTTCTGCGGATGCACGTTCACATCCACGAGCTCCGCATCGATGTCGATGTACACGACACCAACCGGATATCGCCCAGACTCCAGAACGCTGCCATAGGCCTGCGCGATGATGCGCGCCAGAATGCGATCGCGCACCACCCGCCCGTTGACGAGCAACGTGAGGCCCACCGCACCCGACCGCGCAAGCTCCGGCGGCCCCAGAAACGCCTCCACCCGCAAGGGCCCACGCTGCGCGGCGATGGGCGCAAGACGATCGTCCGACCGGGCGTCCATCACGCGTCTGGCACGCGACGGCGCACGGAGCCATTGCTTCACGGTGCGTCCGTCGCGCGTGAGCGTGATGGTCAGCTCGTGCGAGGTCAATGCGAGCGCGTCGACCATGCTCGTGATGGCAGCAGATTCGGCGGAGGCTGACTTGAGGAACTTCCGACGGGCAGGCACGTTGTAGAACAGGTCGCGCACCTCCACGATCGTTCCCGGCGCCATGCCGCAAGCAGCCACCTGCAGCGGTCCGCCGCCTTCGCAGATCACCTCCGCGCCTTCGTCGCTCCCGCGCTGGCGGCTCCGGAGCGTCAACCTGCTCACCGATGCAATGCTGGGCAGCGCTTCGCCGCGAAAGCCGAACGTACGAAGCGTCAGCAGATCGTCGAAGCGAGCGATCTTGCTGGTAGCATGACGCTCCAGGGCCAGCCGCAGATCGGTCTCGTCCATGCCGGACCCGTCGTCGGTCACGCGCAGCACACCGATGCCCCCGGCGCCGACGTCGATTTGCACGCGCGTGGCGCCGGCGTCGATGGAGTTCTCGACGAGCTCCTTGACGACGCTGGCAGGCCTTTCGACGACTTCGCCGGCGGCTATCTGGTTGCACAGGTCGGCGGGCAGGCGCTGGATGGTGGCCACGCTAGGAATCCTCTTAGGGCTCGTCGGCGCGATACCATGCGAGCACGCGCGGACGGGTCAGCGCGAAGGCCGTGATGGCGAGCACCGCGAGCTGACCGAACAGCGCCAGGCGGAAGAACCATGCGTACATGGCCGCGACCTGCGCCTCCGGGATCGGCGGCATCGTGGCCGGCGGGTGCTGCGCGCCAGCGTGGATCACCGCGTAGCGCACTGGCGCGGACACCACGTAGTCGACCACGGCGTAGGCGATGTTGGCGCCGATGGCTTGCAACGCGAGGTTGTGCGCGGAGGGGCGCCCCGAGAGCGCACGGGCACAGGCCACGATGAGCAAGCCGGATAGCAGCACGTTGGCCGCGGCCAGCGGGATCATCCTGCTCTGGTGCGCGCTCAGCGCCTCGATGCGCGCCGTCTGCTGCGCCTCCACATGGGCCCGCAGTTCAGGCGATATGTGCGCGTCCAGGTCGAGCGACGGGTGCGTCGTCTGCCGATAGAACTGCAGCGTTTGGCAGCCCCCCATCACCCCGCCCACCCCGAGCATCCACACCACCAGGAGCGCGGGCATCAGGTACGCAGGGCGCCCCGGCCTCGCAGGCTTGTGCGACGCTCGATCGTCAGGCATGGATGACACCGTGCAGCTACTCTGCTTCACCCGGGGGCCGCAGGAAACCCCCAACATCCCATGCGCGTAGTCGTGACGTTGTTTCTGCCTGGAAACGCCGTTCGTCTGGATGGACCGATGCCGCGCCGACGCACCGGGCGCGTTGCCAAGGAGACGAATCGTCGAGGAGTCAGCTAGCGGACGACGTTTCGGGGTACACCGAAACCTGCTTCTTCTTGTTGGTCTTCCACTCGTACTTGACGAGCCCGTCGACCAACGCAAACAGCGTGAAGTCGCGCCCGGTGCCGACATTCTTGCCGGCGTGGATGGTGTTGCCCACCTGGCGCACGATGATGTTGCCCGCGACGACACGCTCGCCGCCGTACACCTTCACGCCGCGCTTCTGGGAATTCGAGTCGCGGCCGTTGCGAGACGAGCCGCCGCCTTTCTTGTGAGCCATGGCTTCCTCCTCACCCCGAAATCGCCGTGATCTTCAGCTCGGTGTAGGGCTGGCGATGACCCTGCTTGCGACGGTAGTTCTTGCGCCGCCTGAACTTGAACACGATGATCTTGTCCGCCCGATCGTGCCGGACGATCTGCGCCTCGACCTTCGCGCCCGCGACGGTCGGCTGACCGATCATGGGCTTGTCGCCTCCCAGCAGGAGAACGTCGTTGAATGTCACGGTCTGCCCTGGATCACCCGCCAGCTTCTCGACGCGCAGGCTCTGACCCTCGGTCACCCGATACTGCTTTCCGCCAGTCTTGATCACCGCGTACATGGACTTCTCACCGAAGGAAATGGGGACCGCGGAGTATAGGGGCCCGCATCCGGATTGCAAGCGCAAATTCTGCAGGACCGATCCCGCGGAATTCGCCTCGACGTGCGCGCGGCCCGGTCAGCACGCCACCGGTTCCGTGGACCCGTTTGGGCGCCCTTCAGCGCATCGGGTCGCGCCGCCCGCGAACAACTCGTAGGATGCTCGCCCCACGCCGATGACACGCACCTCTGCCCGCTGGCTGCAGATCGCCCTGCACGTGGTCCCCGGCAGCGCCGTCGTGCTCGCTGCAGCCCTCGCGCTCGTCACGCGTACCCCCAACCCGGTTGGCGCGCGCCTGTTCGGCGGTCCCCCCGCGAGCGACCACGTCGCCGCCTGGCGTATCGTCGTGCTCGAACGCGATCACGGCCAGTACTCCGCGCTCGCCGGCTTGCGCGTCCGCCTCGATGCCCGAACCGGGGCCGCCCGGACGACCGCCGAAGGCACCACCGACGACGACGGCGCCTGGGAAGCCCGCATCGCCTTGCCCGACGCAAGCGCGCCCGAGGTTGCCGTCGTCGTGACCGCCGAACCCTTCGAGCAACCGCTCGTGGCCGCTACCATCCCGGTTCGACCGCCGGCCTGGCAGAGCTCGTTTCGACGAATCACGCAAGCCACGGCGGGAGAGGCGAAAGGACCGATCAGGGTGTCGGTGACGGCCTCGCGTGGCGCGTTTGCCGCGGGTTTCCCCGAAGACGTGTGCGTGCACCTCGCGAGCGCGGACGCGGCCGAGCCGGTGGCGGCTGCGCGTGTTCGAGTCAGCGGTGAAGGGTTCTCGGCCGATCCCGAAGGGGAGTTGACCGCCAACGCGAACGGTGACGCTTGCTTGCGCGTCGTTCCCACGCATCACCTGCCCGCGATGCAGGTGGTCGCGACGACACCGAACGGCCTGGAAGGAACCTGGGACGGCACGTTGACCGTGACCCCGGGGAGCATGTGGGTCGACCCGTCGGCGATGGCGCGAGGCAAGCTCGTGATCAGGTCTCCGGTGGCGCATCGCGCAGCGTACCTGACGATCTTCAGCGAGATGTCGCGCCTGCTGGCGACGAAGGTCAAGCTCGACAGCGACCGGCACGGCGGCGCGGTGGGTGAGATCGGCATGCCGCCCCTGCCGCCCGGCGACGTGTGGGTGCTTGCCTCGCCCGACCCGCAGGGCCAAGGCATGGAGGGGTACCACGTCGCCTGGCCGGTTCACTCCAGCGGCGTCGGTCTTCACGCGGGATCGATGCCGTCGGCGACGATTCGCACGCCGCTGCTCGCGGACGGCATTCCCGCCGCGGTGGCCGCGGTTCGCGCGGACGAACGAATCGCACGCACGCGAATCCTGGCCCTGCTCGCGGCCGCGGCGCTCGTCGAAGCGGTGCTGCTGTTCATCCGCTCGCGCAACGCGCGCGAAGAGCTCGAGGCGATCCTGTCGTCGCACGCCGACATCGACGAGGCACTGCTGCACACCATCGCGGGAGGCGCGCGGTTCTGGCTGAAGCTCGTGATCGCCGCGGTGCTCATCGCGGCCATGCTCGGTGCCCTCGCGCTGGTCGTGTCGATCCGGCTTTGATCCGCGCTACTGGCACGTGCAGATGTGCTTCGACTCGGTCTTGCTCTCCGGACGCATGCCCTCGCGCTCCGTGACGACGAGCTCGGCTCCGTTGTTCATCTGCTCGCAAGGGTCTTCGCGGTCGGTGGGCAGGGGCGGGATCCACCTGCACGTCGGCAGGTCGGTTTTCCTCGGCGCAGCGCCCTCCGTGGGGTCGGCGCTGGTCTGGGGAGCAGACTGGCTGGTGGATGCCGCGCACGCGACCAGCAAGAGCCCGAGTGGCAGAGCGAGGGTGAGCGTTCGAAACCATTCCATGTCGCGCCTCCTGGCGTGGCGTCCCATCGCTCGCCGCACCACGTTGTCGTGCGACTCGCCGATCGACACCCGTCGCGGGCGTTATCCCCCAGCGCCGTGCCTGATGCAAGCCGGGTCAGGACCGGGTGCATTGGGCCTACCCGGGTTCTGATCCCCTGCCCTTGCCCTTGCCCGAGGTGCCGAGAACTTGGCCTGCCGAAACGACCCATGGCGATGCCCTTCGCTGCGAAGCACAAGGAGGCGCGATCATGAAGCGCCCGAACGGTCCTGGACAAGGCATGGTCGCTGCGGCGGTCGATAGCCCAACAAGCGCAAGGCGCCAGGGCCGCGATGTGCTTGCGGACATCGGGCGGGCGCGCACCGGACGCCGCGGTCGCGACGTCGTCGATGGCTTCACGGCTGGGCCAGGCTAGCAGGCAGCGGCGTGGAGCACCTCCAACGCTTCCGCTCGATGGGAACCCGGGGCAACGAGATGCCTTGCGCCGGGATATTCTCAGGTGGCGCGCCGATCGCGGTCGGCGTATGATGAGGACCTCCTTGTTGTGGAGGTAGCAAGCACGGTCTTCTCTAGCTCGCGCAACGCCGCGCGCCCGACCGGTTCGAGTCGCGGGAAAGGGCGGGCTGCGAAGCAGTTGCGGGCACGGTCTGCCATGAGCCAAGGCCGTGCCGTCAGCGAAACGCTTGAATTCAAGCCGCCAGCGCAATCGCAACGGTGGCGCCCCGCAGCGCCCACTCCCGTCGCCCCTGGAGCTGCGACGTCGCCTCTGGAGCTGCGACGTCGCCCCTGGAGCTGCGACGTCGCCCCTGGAGCTGCGACGTCGCCCCTCGGCTTGCCTTCTTCGACCGTCTCGTCGATCCTTGCCCCATGGCGACGGCAAAGAAGCAATCGACGAGCAGCAAGAAAACCCTGGTGACCGACCTTCAGAAAGCAGCCCAAGAGGGCAAGAAGAAACTCGCGGCTGCGTTGCAGATCATCGGCAAGCTCCGAGGCCAAGGCACCGAGGCTTTCGATGAGCTTTGGGAGCAGGTGCGCGACGTGCTCGAAGCCGAGCCGCCTCTGTGGCGTCACGGCGACTACAAGTCCGAGGCGGACTTCATCCGCCGCGAGCTTCCAGGCGAGACCGCGCGATCGGTGCGTCGCAACATCCTCGTCGCCACCTGCTTCACGCCTAAGGACGAAGCCGACAAGGGGATCAGCTTCCTCGAGGAGCTGGCGCTGTATGCGCAGCAGAGGGCCGGCGCTTCCAAGCCTCCCGCCGCGATCGACATCGACCGCATGTTCGTCGTCATTCCGTCGGGCAAGCAGGGCGTTGTGCGCAAACGGGCGCGGGACGCGACGCTGCAAGAGGTGCGCAAGGCACGCCGCGCGTTGCGCCCCGACGGCGCGACCGACAAGGCTGCGTCCAAGCAGGAGAAGGCGCTGCGAGCGGCCATCGCCAAGGTCAAGGACCTGACATCGGTGACGGTAGCCCTGCGGGGCGGGCAGGTGTCCTTCGGTGGCGTGCCGCTCGACCAGACGGCGCTACGGGCATTCGGCAAAGCGCTCGCGACCGTCAAGCTGTAGCTCGCCCGGCGACAGGAACACGGGGTGTCGCGGGACGGCCACGACAACGTACGGCGACATCGAGTTTCTCGCCCGGCGTGCAACCCCATCGGTATGCTCGCCTGCGGAGCGGCTATCAGCTCACGGTCCATCTCGACCGCGAGCTGTGGGACCCCTTCGGAAGTGAGGAAGCGGTCATTGCGGCCCTGCGAGCGCTCGTGGAAGCCTCCAAACACATCCGCGCAGCCTGAGTGCACGATCGAGCTGCGACGTCGCCCCTGGAGCTGCGACGTCGCCCCTCGGCGGCTGCGATGTGTCGCCAGCTCAGCTATACTCCTGGTCATGGGCGAGCCGGCACGAACCGTCCCGACATTCGATGAGCTCTACGAGCAGATCGAACGGTTGCCCGCGGGCATGACTGGCGAAATTCTCGAGCCGGGCGTCCTGCGTACGATGTCGCGCCCCGGAAGCCTGCATCGGTTCTCGGCGCGGCGAGTGCTGTCGAGCCTCGGCTCCCATGACCTGGCGGAAGGGGGTACCGGCTGGTGGTTCGAAGTCGAGGCCGAGATCCGTTTGTCCTAGGAGCTGTTGGCCGTTGCCGACGTCTCCGGCTGGCGCGTCGAGCGCGTGCCGGAGTTCTCGGACGACAACCCCATTACGGTCGTCCCCGCGTTCTGTTGCGAGATCCTGTCACCCAGCGGCGCGCGAGAAGACTGGCGATTGAAGTTGCCTCTGTATGCACGCTCCGGCGTGCAATGGAGCTGGCTCGTCGATCCGGCCGCGCACCTGGTCGAGATCGACCAGACCATCGGCGAGGTTCCGGCACTCGTCATGACGGCCAAGGATGATGACGTGATCGCGCTGCCGCCCTTCGGAACGGATTTCGATATCGGTCTGTGGTGGCTCGAAAACCTGCCGTCCAGGGGCAAGTCCCGCGGTTGAAGCTGGCGACGTCGTCCCCAAAGCTGCGGGCGTCGCCCTGGCGACCAAGCCGCCGTTCGCCCACGGTCCGGCCGCTCCGAAATTCCGTGTTCGCGTTCCTGTTGCTCGTCGCGCGTTGCTAGTTTTCCGGAAGCCACGGTGCGATGGGGCCTGATGGAGCTCTCGCCGAGCGGGCGATGGGAGGTGGCCGAGCCGGCCCTGACGGCGTTCCTGGCGGTCACCCGCGCCCGGGTGGAGGCGGCGCCGAGGTTGCTGGGCCGAGTCTCGGCGTGGCGTGAGCAGCTTCGGTATCTGCTGACGTGGCTGGTGCCTTCGGCGAGGCTCGACGAGGGGCACCCGGGTCGGGTCTGGGCGGCCGTGCGCCGCATCGCGGCCAGCCCGCTGAGCGGGGCTGGCGCGACGTGGCCTGGGGTGATCGCGATGTTGCGGGGCGAGCTGTCGGCGCGTTTCGTGGACGGGGCGGCGCTCGATCTGCCCGATGCGTGGCTGCACTGGCCGGTCACCGCGTGCGGCCTCGGCCTTCCGCACGCGGCGACCGAGGTGGTGCCGCATCGCCGGGCACGGGAGGTGTTCGAGGCGGCGCCCCGCCCCGCCGCGCCACCGACGGCCTCGACCGAGTCCATCGATCTCGACTGGGGGGGCCTGGTACGCGATGTTGACCGGCCTGCACGCGCCGCTGGTTCCGGAGGACACCGAGGCCAGTCGTGCGCTGATCACCGCGTTCATCGAGCGCGGTCGCCGGGTGCGTGGCGACGAGCGCTCCGATCTCGCGCCGCGATGGCGCTGGATCCTCGCCACGTTCGGCCCGGCCATCGTCGAGCGGTTCGGCCGCTACGCCTTCCTCGACACCGACCTCGTGCCGCTGGACGTCATTCAGTCGGGGCTCGAGGGCGGTTAGGGATAAACGCCGGTGGCGTGGACCGCGATCCGAAGGTCCGGCGGGGTCTTCGTGGGGTCGGCGATGGGGATGGTGATCAGGACGCCCGTGTCGCTGGCCGGATCGTAGTCGCAAAGGCCGGGCCGGAGCTGACCGCCCTCGGCGGTGATCGTGGCCAGGGGGCGAGGGTGGCCCTCCGCGTCGCGGGCGACGGTGGCGGTGACGAGGTCGGTGACCTCGAGCACGACGCGGCCTCATGGGGAGGCGTCATGCTGTAGGCGACGGGGGTGGTGACGAGCACCACACGGCCCGGGGTGCGCGAGTCGGCGAGGGCGGCCTGTTCGAGTGAGCCGCGGCAACCCGATCCTTTCCGAAGGACGAGACGTACGGTTTCACGAGCCAGATGCGTCGCGCTGTTGTGTCGGTGCCGGCGAATATCGTCGAAGGCTCGGTGCGGGATAGCGAGCGCGAGTTCCTGCAGTTCCTGAACATCGCATACGGGTCGCTTGCCGGGGTGGGCTACTACATTCACCTGGCGAAGCGGCTTGGCTACACCACGGAAGACCAGGCAAAGCCTCTGGCTGCGCACCACGACGAGGTCAGCCGGATGCTGAATGGCCTGATGAGGTCCTTCCAGCGCCACGGATCCCCAGCTCAAGACGCAAGACGCAAGACTTCCTCCGCAGCGCGTTGGCGGCCATGCGTCGTCCCGCACACGAGCAGCAGATGCCGCGCCCTTTGCACGAGTGCGCAACGATCATGTCCTTGCCGCAGCGTCTGCACAAAAGCCTCGAAAAGTCTCGTTCGAGGCCCAGATGCCGAACCCCAACCCGGAGGCGGGCCTCGCCGGGGGCCGACCGATCGCGCTGTTCTGGGTCGACCTGTCGCTCGAGGAGGACGCGGGGGTGCGCGCAACGGCGGTCCAATCGTTCTACCTGAACGGGCTGCCCGGCTTCGCGCCGGTGGTCCACCCCGACCACCACGGCCCCCTGGGCGGTGCGCTCCGCACCAACCAATTCATGTTCCAGTTTCCGGCGCAGCTCTGGCAGGCGCGGGAGTACAAGATCGAGCACTGGTGCCCGCCCAGCGGCCTCTACCAGCACTACTGCTCGCTCCGCGTGAAGAACGTCCCGGCGGCCAACCACCCGAACCCGGACTTCTTCTCGGGCGAGAGCACGGATCCGAACGACCCCGCCGCCCGCGCCGACGTACGCGCGGATCACCGTCAGCGCCTCGTCCGTCAGCGCGTAGTGCGTGCGCGGGCTGTTGGTGGCCAAGCCCGGGTCGTCGGGGTTGCGCGCGAGCACGCCACCTTGCACGAGCTGGTGGATGGCTTGACGGCGGATCGTCTCGCGCGTGTTCTCCGCGTACGCCTTGCGGTACTTGTCGCGCGCGAACTGGATCACGTCGTGGGGCGTGAGCCTCGGGGCTCCTGCCTCGGCCCACGGTGTGCGGCGCCCTATGCCGGCGAAGGCCAGCAACGTGTAGGCCGCGTTGTCGTTCTGCTGCTTGGTCGGCATGCCGAGCGCTTTGAGCAGCGCCTTGGCTTCATCCACGCGTACGGAGGACCTCCTCCACGACGTCGTCGGCGTTACGAACGCCGCGCATCTCTGCTGCGACCCGATGAATCACCTCCGCCTCGGGGAGCGGCAAGGATCGCAGCTCGGTCGCGCTCACCTGGGTGTTGCTATGTGCCCTGCGTACCGTCCGTTCACGAGCGCCGCATGCGGCGCTGTTGGACATTGGCCGCCCGGCTTCGCATATCGATCGGCAGCCAGATGTCGTGGCTCGACAAGGGAGCGTTCGTGGTGCGAGCGGTTCCAACGACCTTGCCAATTCCAGGCGCCGGCACAACGACCCCGGCACGTGTCAATGAGCCGCGAGACTCACTCCTGGTTGACCGCACCGCCCGAAGCCGATCGCGTCGCAATCCGAACCCAGCAACGCTTCGTGTGCCGTCGCGCTCCCGTTCTGATCGAGGGCATTGCCTTGCGCCGCCCCGAACTCGTCGTGCGACGCACCCGCTACGTGGGGGTCGTGGTCGACGAGCGCGTGCTGAGCCGCGCGTTTCATCCGAGCCAGGCAATGGGACGCTTGCAGGCCTTCATGATGATGCGAGGGAGCCTCGAGCTCGACGATAGTGCGGTGCTGGGCCCCGGCGACACGGTCGTGCTGCGCCCCGTGCACCAGGCGCTGTTCCGGTTGGACAACGCCGAGTTCGTGGAGATCGAATGGACCAGCGACGAGGAGCTGGCGGCGCCCGTCCGGCTGGCCCACAAGGTGGACCCAAGCGCGCTGTTCGCCTCCTACGATGACCCGGAGCTGCCGCAACGAGCGCTGTTTGCAAGGTCGATCGACGCGTTCCGGCGCGCTGGAGCGCCGCTGGGGGCACATCGTGCGGAGCAGTTGCAAGGCGCGCCCAGCGAACGCGAGCAGCGCATCGCCCAGGCCATCGCGGGCCAACTGGACCTCATTGGAACCACGGCGGACACGCTGGTTCTCGGCGAGCAGGCAGGCGTGTCACCTCGCCAGCTCCAGCGCATCTACGCCAGGCTCTGCTCCACCTACGGCATGAACCTGGCGAGCTGGCGCGATACCCGCAATCGATGGCGGTTGCAGATTGCAGCCGTGCTCCTGAGCCGGACCGACCTCTCCCTGTCCGAAATCGCTGGAGAAACCGGCTACCGCTCGCCCCAGGCGATGGCCCGCGCCTTCCTGCACGCCGGGCTCCCGTCGCCATCCGACGTGCGTCGCCTGCTGCTGCCGGGGTATCCAACCGCTCCCTCGTTGCCGCGCGATCGAAGCTGAGCTTGGCGCCGCCCCGCCGGCCATGACGGATCCATTTCGGACATCGAGGTATCCCCCCCTGGCGACCCGCGTAGCACTGCTCATAAGAATCAACTCAAGCGACGCGCATCGGTCATCGCCAGGAGGACAGCGTCCTTGATCGAGGCGGCTGGGGTCGTCTGCCCCGAGGACCGCCGGTGCGAGGGAATTTGCCATGCGTACTCGTTGGATCATCACAGGGGCAACTTCAGTCCTTTGCTTCGCGATCGGCTGCGGAAGCGCCGATGGAGGTAGTGGCGGCGATGGGGGCGCCGGCGGAACCGGGGGCAGCGCCCAGCAGCCCAACCCTCAGCCCACCCCCATGGGGACGCCCACCGGCGCGGCAGAGACCACGACCATCGGACCCGAGGGCGGGAGCCTGCCGTCCAGCGACGGTCGATTCGAGGTGAGTATTCCCGCAGGCGCCCTCGACGCCGCGACCGAACTGTCCATCACGCCCCTGGAAAATCAAGCCGTCGGCGGGGTCGGTACCGCCTACCGCATCGGCCCCGAGGGCCTCGCGCTCCAAGCCCCCGTGCAGATCGTCTTCCACTACGACGCTCAGGATCTCATGGGTACCGCGGCGTCGACCTTCCACGTCGCATTCCAGGACGAGTCCGGCCTGTGGCGTCGCATGGCCTCACCGGCGGTTGACGAGACCCGGCACACGGTGACCGTCAGCTCGCCGCACTTCAGCGATTGGTCCCTTGTGCCTGGGCTTTCGATTCGTCCACCGTCGGCTACCGTGCAGGTAAGCGGCACGGTCGGTCTCGAGGTCACGCTCTGCGCGGACCAGGCGCCGAACGTGAACGATCCAAATCCGCCCTACGTCTGCGACAGCGATCTGGCGCCGTTGCTCCCGTCCAGCCCGCAGTGGGCCGCCTCGGCCGGCGTCGTCACGGGCAGCGGCTCGTCGGCCACCTATCAGGCGCCGCCGCAAGTCCCTGCGAACAATCCCGTCGCCGTGTCTGCCACAGTGACCTATGGCGCGAGGCAGGAGATTCTCGTGTCCAACATCCTCGTGAAGGACCAGGCGCCCGGCTACACCTTCACCATCTCTCACAAGTCCGGCCCGCCGCAGGAATTCGACGCCACGATCACCGGCAACCTGGAGCTCGAGTCCAAAGACTCCGACGGCACCTACTATACACTATCGGGCAACGTAGTGTTCAGCTCCGACATCGTCACCAGCGTCGTCAGCTGCCAGGCGACAGGCACCCCGGCGGCGGTCAGCTCCAACGGTGCGAGCGTGCTGTTCGTGGCCAACGACGGCACGTACACCTTCAGCTACTCGCTGGGGTACTCCGGGCCGGCCAACTGCTTCGACAGCAGTACGCAGAAGCAGTACACCGTGAGCTCGTTCGACGTGGCATTGAATCTGTTCCCCGGCTGTCCTGGCATGCTGACGCCCTTCCCGATCACCGATCCGGCTCACCTGCAAGGCTCGGCGCAGGACGGCTGCGTCAACTCCCGCGCCACCTGGAGCATCGAGAAGCCATGAACCTCGGTCCGCTGCCGGGCCTGCGGTCACACCTTGGCGGAGTTCAAACGATGAATCGATGGAGAGGACTTTTCATGACTACCCGTATCACAATGCTCGCGGCCGCTTCGTTCTTTCTCGCACTTGCAGCGTGCTCGCCGTCGCCGGATTCGGAGGTTCCGGCCGGCGGCGGAGCGGGGGGGGAGGCAGGGACGGGCGGCAACCAGGCCGGCGCTGGCGGCGGCAACGGCGGTGAAGCCGGCGGACCGGCGGGAACGGGCGGCGGCGCTACGAGCCAGGCCTTGTCCCCTACTACCTTCGTATTCCAGCGCAAGGTGGCCGCCGACCAGGACCACATCGTAGCGATGGACTACGCCACAAGGCAGGAGCGCGTCATCGCCACCCTGGCTCAGCCGAACGCTGCAGGCTGGAACGTCGATGGCATGGCGGTCTCCCCAGATCGCACCCACGTCGTGTTCGCCTCGCTCTACGGCCCGACCCAACAGGACTCCATGACGGGAATGGCCACCAACCGGATCTGGCGTATGAACACCGACGGCAGCGACATGCTGCGTCTTACACCGGTGTTCGCCGGCGGAGAGGCAACGACCCAGATCGACGTGCGCAACCCGTCGTTCTCGCCGGACGGGCAAAGCGTGTACTACGAGTATGGTGAGTACACCGGCTCCTGGTACGTCGCTCCGTGGTGGGTGGCCGCGGACGGCAGCGCGGTTCCGTCGCTGGTTCAGAGTGAGCCGGACTGCACCATCAACTCGAATCCCACCTTCAACCCGGTGACCGGCGATTTGCTGCTAAAACACACGGTTTGCCTCGGAGGGACTCACGGCGGGTACTTCCTCTATCCCAAGGGTGGCGGCGGGCCGGTGCACCTCGTGGACGACCAGGGCATCGACCTTTCGCCCACGCCCCCGGTGTTCAGCGCCGACGGCGGCGGGTTTCTCTTCGTCGCCCGCACGTCCGATCAGATTCAGTCCCTGTACTTGTACGTCTTCGATACCCAGCAGATCGTGACCGTGGTCGCCGGCGCCGCGGGCGTCGACGTCGTCGACGGGGCGCTCTCGAGTGATGTCCAGCATGTCGTGTACTGCGTGAAGCAGGGCGGCACCACGGACTTGTGGATGTTGGACGTGACCGTGGACCCGCCGTCGAATGTGCCCTTGACCAGCGACGGCGCGAGCTGCGATCCGGTCTTCTGAACCCCGGACTCGGCCCGCCGTCAGCTCCAGGCTGGCCGAGCCGGGCACGAGCAGGACGCCCTACGTGCCCGCCTTCTGCCCAGCAGTGACCAGCCCGTAGTGTGCCAACACCCGATCTGCCCTGTCAGACTGCCCGCTCCCGCTTGGGCTCAGCCGACGCCAGCCTTGCGGCGCGCGATCTGCTCGCGCATCTGGCGCGTGAGCTCCTTGAGCTGGTGTCCGCGCATCCGGCGCATGACCTGGTCGCCGCGCCCGGGCTGCTCGTCCACGTTGCGGAAGTCCCACGACTCGGTGAGTGCGCGCTCGGCGTACGGTGGCAGTCCACGTCATCGCCGCCCTGCTAGGGGGCGTCCTCGGTGACGATCACCGGCGTCGCCTCCCACGTTGGGCTGTGCGAGAGGGCGTCGAAGAGCATGCCGGTCGCCTCGTCGTTCAGGGCGCACATGGTAAGGAGCCGGAAGTCATCGGGAAAATACGCGTGCATCGGCGCATGCCGTTGCGGCCTGAGCTGCTCGATGGCGGCGCGACGGTTGTTGACGACGTGACGGGCGAGCCGGTGCGCGATGCCCGATGGCGCCCGGCGGAAGATGATGGCTGGGCCAGCGAGCGCGGGCCGCCGAACCAGTGGGACTGCGTGGACGCGCCTTCGCTGGGCGAGTAGCGGGCACCAGCGCGCCAAGCGACGTGATCCAAGGGACGGCGTTTGGTGGCCATACGTCTGGATCGACGTCGTGACGGCGGACGTGTATCTTCGTGCCCGTGTTGGTTGGTCGAAGACATCGTGTGGATGCGGGCAAATCGCCTGAGCGCCCTGATGTCAACTTGTGACGACGTCGCTTGCGAGGTGCCGAGGCTTGCGCTGCCTGCACGCAGTCGCTGCAAGCCTGCCGTCGGGCACGCCAGCGCCAACAGGGAACCCGTCCCGGACGGCCTTCCAAGGGGCATACGTGACAGACGGAGTGCTCGTGATTCGCCCCGCCGCCCCGGTGACTGTCGGCTTGAACTGGCTTGGCGCGTGTTGCCCTTGCTGATTCACCAAGCCGTGATCACGCTTCGCCTGGGCAAGGAAACGCCAGCTCCCCGGAGCGCGAGCGGAGGAATCATCGCGGGCGTTCTGGACACCGACGAGTACATCGCTGGCGTCAATGCGCATATCGCCGCCTTCTGAGCCGTGTTCTCCGAGGAGTTCCGCAGGGACGTCGTTTGCAGCGGCCCGACGAAGGACTCGGTGCTACAGCAAATCAGGGCAACGTCCGACATCATGAACGACGGCACGCAGGATCCGGACGCCACCTGCGATGGGATTTCGGTCGGACTCGGCTTCGAAGCGGAAGCGGTGCAGCTTGGCCCGGCCGTCGACCGGCAGCCGCCACCCGTCGATCCTTGTGCGAATTGAGCGCCCGCGCGCGCACAAGGCGCTGGTGCATGGACAGATGACGGGTGCTGGTCGCCGACCGATTCCACCGCATCCCGTGGGGACCGAACCAAGCTCGGGCGGAGCGAGGCGTGCATGGCGCCGTGCAGCGGCGCTCCTCCGCACGTGTCGGCCCTCGTCGCTTGACTTGCGTCCATCCATCTTGTCTATTCATGTCCCATGAGAACCATCACGTTGTTTGGCTGCATCGTGTTCCCTTCGTTGCTTCTTCTGTCGTGCGGCACTGGCGGAGGCGCCCAAGCCGTGCGCCCCGAGACTCCCACGGCCGCTGGCGCACTCGGCGAGGGCGGCACTTGTCACAAGGTCGACGCGTACGGCGAACCCCTCATCGTCGATTGGAAACCCGAGCAGCGCGGTGACCTCGAGGTCGCGATGAAAGAGGGCGTGGCGGTGGTCGCTTACTCCTGCGAGGGAATCAAGCTCCTCAAGGATTGCCACATCGATGGGCAGTACGGGTTCATGGGCATGACCCGCCGTGAGCAGGTGGTTCGTCTGAAGAACGCGGACGAGGTGCGCGCCAACCTGCCGTTGAGCGGAGCGAGCCTGGGCGGGGCCGTGCAGCGCGGCTCCACGCTCGACATCGCGATGGTGATGGTCGGCAAGACCCGCACGACCTGGGATCACCCCACGCGCGACGACCTGAAGGGAACGTGCGACGGCGCGACTCACTTCGTCCGTGGCGCCATCGTGGGCGCGTTCGTGATGGACCGCGGCACCGAAGCCAAAGTCCGTGCGGCCGCCGAAATCCTGGGCATGGGAGCAGGCGCAGACTCGTCGAGCGCGGCGCAGTTCCGCAACCAGGACGGAGACCCGTCCGACTGCAAGAACGCGAGCCCGGATTCGGCCAAGGCGCCTGCCCAGTGCGGAGCTCCCATCCGCCTGGTGCTCACGGCCATCGAGGCCGCTCCTGGCGCAGACCGACCGGCGACGGCCGAGGCGCCGGCCGCGGATGCCCCCGCCGTCGCTGCGGTCGACGAGCCTTGTCCCGAGGGGCTCGTGTTCGCAGACGGCAAGTGCACCTCACCCGCGTCGGCTCCCGCATACCAGTGCGCTGCCGGCAAGGCCGAAGAATGCACCGCGCAGTGCGACAAGGGGCATGCAGGAAGCTGTGCGACCCTGGGCGCGATGCTCGCGTCGGGCGACGGCGTGTCGCGGGACGAGGCGAAGGCGGCGCGGGTCTTGAAAAAAGCGTGCGACGGCGGAGAGTCCAAGGGTTGCGTGGGGCTGGGTGTCCTGCTGACCGACGGGCGGGGCGTTGCGGCCAACCCGACCGATGCGGCGCCGCTGTTCGAAAAAGCCTGCCACGATGGCGAGGCGCTGGGCTGCGGACTGCTCGGCAACGCCTATGCGAAGGGCACCGGCGTATCGAAGGACACTGCCAAGGCGCTTGTGTTGTTCCAGCAAGCTTGCGAAGGCGGCCACGCACGAAGCTGCTTCGAGGCCGGCCGTTTGCTGCTCACGGGCGAAGGCGCGACCGCTGATCCACCCAAGGCCGCCGAGCTGCTCAAGCGCGCTTGCGATGGTGGCCAGGGCGATGCGTGCAACGCATTGGGCGAGCTGCACGAGGTCGGAAAACAGGCGCGCAGGGACCCGATCGTCGCGTCGATGATGTATCGCCGTGGCTGCATCATGGCTGCGGGCGACGCTTGCACCAACTTGGGACGGATGCAGTTGGCGGGCGCGCCCGGCGCCGGGGAGTCCGCGCAGGAGGCCCAGCGCTCCTTCGAGCGAGGGTGCATGCTGCGCTCTGAGCTGTCGTGCGCCGTGCTCAAAGGCGTATTCGGCGCGCAGACCGTTTACATCCCGAACGTGATGCGGGCCCAGGAGCTGCGGCGCTCGTGCGATTCGGGCGACGCGCGCGCGTGCGGATTGACCGGCGTGCTCAATCTCGCGCAGGGCATCAAGCCCATGGCCATGAACGACCTGCAGCGCGCATGCACCATGACCGACCAGTTCGCCTGCGCCGTCCAGAAGCGCATCAAGTAAGACCCATCCCCAATCCGAACTCGATTGATCGACGATGGCGCCGCGGTCGTTCTTCTCCGGCGACACCAGCGTCGCGTTCTCCATGGCGGCAGCCGGCTCCACCATCGCCTTTCTGCGCGGCGATGAGTACGCCCCGTACGTCGCCGTCGGCAGCAGACTTGCCGCCACGACGGCAGGCGTGCTTCGCATTTCCGCCAACTCGCCTCGCTCGTACAGTTCGGTTCGGCACTCCGCACGGGCATAGCCTATTCGTGGGGACTGTGGTAGCCGCAATCTGTCGGGCGAGCGTCAGCTTCGCCAGATTGGGCTTGATCTTGTCTCGGAGCATCCTCTCGTCGTGGCGGTGTAGAGGACAGTCCTCGTGCGCTCGGCCAATCACCGTCGTAGCTGCTCCCTCGAACCGAGCCGTACGAGGCTTTGCGACAGTCCGAGCTGCTGCGCATTACCACGCCTAGCCCCACGTACTGCCAGAGCTGCGCGCGCGTCGTAAACCGGTGCGGGCTGAGGATGATGGACATCAGGTACGCCACGCGGATCGGTCCCAGCCGCGGCACTGTGGCAAGCCAGAGCTTCCGCAAGGCGGTCCTAACGCCGTGAGGTAGGGCCATTCCGGCGGGGGCCGTTCCCCAGCTTGGTTTCGCGTCCAAATCTGGCACGCTTGTGTATTGATGACACGTGCCAGATCGGCAACTCTGCTCGCATGTCCGACGCTCTCAGCCGTCTCAAGCAGCATCTGCGGCAGCTTGCTGAGCGCCGCCTCGCTCTGATCCGCTCCCTGCTCGCCACCAGCTCGTTCATCCGCGGCTCGCTCGGCCGGCGCGCTCGGGTGTGCGGTCGCCCCAACTGCCGATGTGCTCAAGGGCACCTGCACGAGTCGGTCTTCCTTTCCGTGGCCGTGGAAGGTCGCACCCGCCAGGTGCATGTGCCGGCCGGCGACCAGGTGCGCGTCGCTCAGGGTGTCGAGCGCTACAGCAGGTGGCGCCAGATGTTGGCGCGGCTCAAGCAGCTCGACGCACAAGAGAAGGAGCTGATCGCGAGCCTGAGCAACGCGCTGCTCGAGCCCTATCCGCCCGACAACCCGATCC
>Ga0272446_1003454_pt1 | contig 19854 bp, 16 predicted proteins | sample YNPCB0061_FD_194587 | JGI IMG/M metagenome (GOLD analysis project Ga0272446, IMG submission 194587) | Hot spring microbial mat communities from Yellowstone National Park, WY, United States - YNP-CB-006-1 | ecosystem: Environmental > Aquatic > Thermal springs > Hot (42-90C) > Sediment | place...
GGCCTATCCGCCGGGCGGCCTGAATAGCATCTTCCAGAACCAAGGTCCCTACCGGTCTTACTTCCGCATCCGCTACGATGCCCCGGGCAGCCCCAAAAACGAGTATCCCCCTTATGTGGCTAGCGGGGCCGACGAAGCCGCCACCCAGGCTTTGGCCGTCACTAGCCGCCTCTGTGAACCGGATACCGCCTTGGGCTTCTCGACCCGGCGCAAACCGGTGCGGGTGCATACCTTGGCCTTTGGTAGCCTCTTCGAGGCGGGCGGCAACACCACCGAGGCCAACAAAGCCCTGTCGCTGCTGCAACAGATGCAGTTCATCGGCGGCGTGCAAGACAACCCTTCCACTCCGCTGGCCAACGAGAAAATTATCGTTGGCTCGGCTAACCAGCGCATCGAACGCATGCGAACCGCCTTTAGCAACATCATGCAAGACGGTCACTCCGTGACGCTGATCGACTGATCCACACGCTTGCGATAACAACGACGGGAGCGGCACCTTCTCCAAGGGCCGTTCCCTTTTCATTTTTCGTCCCTTGTAGCAATGCTCTTGCAAGGGGCTTGAGCGATGCTCTTGAAAAGGAGTTTCAATCGGCTCTCACCTTGACGCCCAGCCGTGACACGATCCTACCCTGGTAGACGTAGCGGCCCGTATCTGTGGTGTAGATCAGCCATTCTCCCTCGGGCACCTCGCCAAGGACTCGGCCTTCGGCATCCACCTTGGCAGAGATGCGTACTCCTTGTTGCGTGGTGTGCAGCAGCAAGGCGGGCCGAGTGTCGGCCGAGACTCCACGCACCACAGGCTGACCGGAGCGCGAAGCGAGGCGATCCAAAGGCACCGCGGTGGGCAGCGGCGTGGGGAGAGTAGACCGGGGGGCTACGGGTTGCGGTTGCGGCCTGACGCCAAAGCCACTCATCGGCGTGGGCGGCGTGGGCGGCGGAACGTTGATCGGCGGATTCACCGGCACGGGTCGTCCCACGTCTACGGGCGGGGGGGCAGCCGGCAAGGTACTCGGCAGTGCGGGCCTTACCGACCCGCAAGCCGGCGGACAAGCCGGCGGACATGCTGCCGGTAGCATCGCCACGGGCACTACGACGCGTGGCGGCGGACAGGGCACGCGGAACACTGCACGGAAAAAGCGGCGAATCGGCCCGACCGGCTCGCAGGGGTCGTAGCACGAGCGAAACCCTACCGTCGTCGGTTTACGATAGCAGGCCAAGTCGCCTTCCACTTCCCCGGCCGAAGCTCTCGCAACCAAACAAAAACTAGCCACCGCGCAAGCCCACAAACAGTCCCTGAGGGGGATCATGGCAAAATCTCCTCACATCGTCGGTCCGGGATTGGCCCCCCGAGCTTCAAGAGCCTTCACTCTCTCCAGCACAGCCGTCGCTCTGTGATGGGGGCACTTTCACGATACGGCCGCTCCCCCTCGCGGTGATAGAGAAAAGACCAAAAATGAGCAAAATCGCCGGCCGGTTGGAGGAGGTGTTTGCGTTAGAAAAAAAAGGGAACCTGGGCAGACTCTGCCAAGGGGAATCGTCTCCTCTACTCTGGCGCAGTTGGAGTTCGGCCAAGCATCCGGTGCAGCCACGCCGCCAGTCGTTCGCCTGGCACAAAAAGCAGATACCAACACAACGTCACTTGTGAAAACCAGCCGATCTCCATGGTCAAAAGAATGCCCAGATGCAGGGCGACACCGGCCAGCAACGTCATCCCGCGTGTCCAGCGGAACAGCACCAGCAGCGGAAAGAAAATCTCAAACAGCAGCGTGCCCCAGGTCAGCAACTTGCAGGCAAACAACGGCACGGGAAATTGGGCAAAAGACCAGCGCGTCAGGGCCACATCGTTGAGTACCCAATACAGCGCGTTACCGTCGAGCCAGTCGCCCCGCGGTCGCCACCACCCCCACTGGGCATCGGGCCGCACATCGGCTAGCTTGGTCAAACCGGTGAATAAATACATAAAGGCGATCTGAATTTGCATCAGCCGCACCGACCACGGCTCGATGTAGCGCGGCCGGGTCCACGGCTGGGGCAACGCCGTACTTTGCCAACGATCACGCAGCCAGGCATCCACCGACCAGGTGGCACCGGCCGGCGAAAGCATCAAATAATACAGTCCCAGGCGAAAGAGCGAATCGCCACCGTTGAGCAGCTCCACCATGCGATTGTTGAAGGTGGCAGCCAGCAGCAGAGCCACCAAAGTCATCAAGCGGGTACGCAAACCAATCAAGACCATTCCCAGACTAAGCAGATAGACACGAAAAAGCAGTTGGATATTTTCGGGCCGCTCGCCCCACTCGCGCCAGGCCTCTGCCCACTTCGCAGGGCACCAATTTTCCAACGCCTGGCGGGTCGGCTTGAAATAACTGCCAAAAATTCGATCCGGCAACCACTCGCCCAAGAGCGGCAAACTCACCGGCCCACGCAACAGACAGATCCGGCCACTGCGGGCCAGCCAGGCATCGCGGGTCGAGCTTGGGATCAAGGGGTCGTCGCCGGTACAGCATAATTGCATGTTCCAGCCTAGCCCGGTGAATTGGGCCAATAAGATGGTAGTGGCCAGGGCGATGCGAAAGGCGGCCAGCGATTCGGCCCGGATCGGCACCGTCCAAAAACGCACCAGCACCCACCAGGGATATAGCAGCCCCGTCATGGCAAGAGTTTTCCTTCGGGACTGAAGGAGAGTAACTCCTCTGACTCGCCAGAGGCGTAGCGGTTGGGCGGCTCAAACGGGCCGGGAAACTCAATGATGCGTTTGAGCAACACCACGCGGACAGGCTCGCGGTCGGTGTCGGCGTAGTTCTTCTTCCAGTGCCGCACCCGCCAGCGGATGTAGGCCTCCCACATCGGCCATTCAGGGTTGGCTGCGCCGCGTGTCGAAGGCAGGTCCATGATCACATCTTCGAGCTTGCGTATCTGCCAACCGCCGATGCGTAAAAAATCGGTCGGATCGGGCGGTTCATTGTCCGAGGGCACCACCACTTGCGAACCATCGGCAAACTCCAGGCGCACGGCCAAGAACGGCGCACGGCGGGCCAGAGGCGGCGTGAACATGACCCAGCGCTGTTCTGTGCCCGTGGTTTGAGCATAGCGATGGGTCAGTTCGTCGAGAAAGCGGTAGGCGGGGCGGAGGTTGTAGCGAGCATCTTCTTGTTCGGGCGTGGGCGGGTCATCTTGCCAGAGTTGCTGCTGCACCAACCACTGCTTGATCGCATCATCCCACAAATCCAGCGGATTGCGAATCAGCAAAAAAAACAAATGCCAAGTCACGATCATCACGATGATCGTGGCCTTGACGCATCGCCCGACACGCTGAAGCAGTTGGCGTGCCACCCAGCCACACTCCCCCCGAGACTGCACTTACCGAAAATGAACTGCTGGGGTTGTATGCCTCAACACGGCACGCGACCAGTCAACCCCCCACATTACGCGGCAGCGGCCGGGCGACTTTGTAGATGGCCAGATAGCCTGGATCGCGCGGTCGCGTCAGCGGCAAGCGTGCGACTTCTTGGCCCTGCTTGGCCAGGGCCTCGGCCGGACCAATCAGATGAAACAAGTGCGGATGCTTGTTGCGTGAATGCTCCAGCACTACATAGGTCACGGGTGGTTCGGAAGCAGGCACCTGCAGATCATTTTCATTTATAAACACTCGGCCAGAGTAAAAATATACGTGAGCATAAGGATCAAACACACGATCGCCCGGCAGGGTGTGGGCCGCTAGCCACTCGCCGGCTTGGCGAAACACCAACCGTTCGGGATGCAGAGGGCGAGTCGTGCGGTAGCCCGCCAGCAGGCCGACCCCTACAAACACCACCAGAAAAACGATCGGCCCGTGACGCAGCCCCCGCACCAAGGCCATCCACCCCACCACCACCCAAAACACCCCCACCAACAGGATCAGCGTCAGGTGCCGATCGCTCAGGTAGCCGTTGGCCTGGGCAACACGATAGGCCAAACCCAGCATGAGTAGCGCCAAGAGCGGATGCAGCGCTAGGGCCGGATCCTCACGCACTCGCCGACGCTGGTACCACAGTCCCAGCAAGGCCAAGGCCCACAGGCCGTGGAAAAAAGTGCGGTCGAAAAGGCTCACCAGGGTAAAGGCGGCCCAACCCCAGCGTTTGGAGGGGTCGTTCCCCTTGCCCCAGTCGATTTCCCAAGCGGCCAGGGGCGTCGGCTGCAGCCGCATGGCTCGCTCCGGGGTGTCGCGTTTCCACTTCTCTGGATCGACAAAGTAGGTGGCCGAGGGCTTGTTGGTCAGCCCGCCAATCGTCACCATGTAGGGCCCGGCTAGCACCAGCAGAGTGAAAACCACAACGGCAGCAGCACGCCACGAGCGTCCATACAGCAAAGCGAGCAAGGCGGTGAGAGCGGCCAGCACCAGCCCCTCGGGCCGGGTCAAGTAGGCCAGGGCAGCCCAGACCCCGCTCAGGGCCAACCATCGCAAACATGCTTGTCCGCTGGCTGCTTGCCGCAGCCCGCGTGTAGCGGCCAGCAGTGTCAGGCTGGCGAAGAGGTAAAACAGCGGCTCGGATAGGCCATCTCCCAGCAATCGCCCCGACGCGGGCAGCAGCTGAAACAGCAGCGCCGCAAAAAAGCCGACCGGCACGCCAAATAGCTCGCGTCCCAGATAAAACATTGTCAGCACCAGCAACACGCTCACCACCCCGTTGACTGCCAAACAGCTACGCTCCATGGCACGCGGCAAGTCTCCGGGCGTCAGCGGCCGAAACCCTTTTGACGCCACCCAGATGGCCAGGGGATAGAGCGGCGGATGGGGTTGGCTGCGGAGCGTTTCGAGCAAAGGGCGATGCTCCAGATGCCAAGCATAACGGATAAAGCCGATGCTATCGCGGGTGGTGACGCTGGTTTGGGCCAGCTGTACCCCACGCAGAGCGAGGGTGATCAGAATCAACAGGCTCAGCAAGACCACTTGCCGCCGCTCCATCCAGGCAAACAAGGACACGGGGGCAGGGCAGGCAACATCCGTCGTCATGAAACCGATCCCTGGTCTAGGTGCAAGAGGACTCTAACGAGCCGAGCTTAGACCTTTCACCTCATGCAAATCAAGCCGAAGCAAAAATTCCTTCCTACAATCTGAACAGGGTGCATCCAATCTTCGTATAGGATTGTGGGCCGTGGGTGCCGGCGATTCTCTGGCCTCGTACAGCGATGAAGACCTGATGCAACGCTTGCGTCAAGGTCAAACCGAAGTGTTTGGTACTCTGGTACGCCGTTACGAACGAGAATTGTATGGCTACCTGCGGCGGTATCTGGGCGACGAGAGTTTGGCGGAGGATGTGTTTCAGAACACCTTTTTGCAGGTGCATCTGAAATGCAAGCAGTACGAAGTGGGTCGGCCGGTGCGGCCCTGGTTGTACACCATCGCCACCCATCAGGCCATCGACGCCCTGCGACGCAATCAACGCCATATGACCCTGCGTCTGGAAGAACCCCATTCGCCGCAAAGCAATGGTGAGACGACCGAACTGTTACATCTGGTCGAATGCCGCATGGACGGACCGCTGGAGACTCTAACGGCGGGGGAACGCCGTGAGCAGATTCGGGCTAGCGTCGAAGCCCTGCCGGAGCTGTTGCGTCAGGTCCTGATCCTGGCGTACTATCAGGGGATGAAGTATCGCGAGATCGCGGAAATTCTGGACATCCCGGTGGGCACCGTGAAATCCCGCTTGCATGCCGCTCTGGCCAAGCTCCAAGAATCCTGGGCCTCTTTGCCCTCGCTTAACCAAGTTCCTTGATGTGCCATGGACGAACTACTGGTTGGCTATCTGCTAGAAACTCTGGAGCCCGAGCAGCGGGAGGAGGTGCAACGTCATCTCGCCCACGAACCCGCTTGGCGACACCGGCTGCGGCAACTGGAGCGTACACTCGCTCCTCTGGGTGAAGACACGCCGCTGGAACCGCCTCCGGGGCTGGCATTGGCCACCTTGGCTTATGTTGCCCAGCACCAATGCCAAGAAGGGCGACCGCGCTTGCCGGTACCGCGTGACAAACCGTGCGTTCGGCCCTCGGGCGGGTGGCGGCGGGTGGATGTGTTGGCGGCGGCCTGTGTGGCGTTGGTGTGTCTGAGCTTGCTGGCCCCGCTGCTGTCGGGGTTGTGGAAAAAGCATGACCGCCTCGCCTGTGCCAACAATCTCCGCAAGTTCTGGCAAGCCCTGAGTACTTATGCCGATTTCCACGATGGCAACTTCCCGCGCGTGGAGGAGAGCGGGCCGTTGGCTTTTGCGGGTGTCTACGTACCGCAACTAGGGCAGTTGGGCCTTTTGCAAGGGGTCAGCGTTTCCTGTCCCGCCCGGGGCGACCAGCCGGCCTCCTCGCTGCGTGTGCGGGATCTCGAACAGCTTTACCACCACGCCCCGCAGCAATACGCTCAGCTGATTCATTCCCTGGGTGGACACTATGCCTATAGCCTCGGTTATGACGATGGCCACGGCTTGCATCAGCTCCGTCAGGATGCCGGCGATGGGGTGCCGATCCTGGCCGACTTTGTCTCGCCGACAACACCTCTGGCCGCGAAAGCGTTCACGAATAGCGACAATCACAACGGCCAGGGGCAAAACATTTTGTACATAGGCGGCTATGTGCGGTGGGCGACCCATCCCCAGGTGGGCATCGCGGGGGACCACATTTATTTAAATCAAAAATCGTTGCGAGAAGCGGGATTGTCTCGAAATGATGCCGTTCTGGCAGCCAGCGAGGTCCCCCCCTACGCACACTAAATGGCTGCCAAGGCACCAACCTCGTTCTTTTGCCTTTGGGCCAAAGGCCATCAAGGCGGTGCTCGGCCCCGGGGCGGAGGGCGATTGCTCAGCGAGTGTCGGCTGCGTTATCTTGTTCCTCGTGTCCTGCCCTGCCTGGGCGTTCCGCCAGCCCTGCTACCATGCACTACCATGCAAGTTCTGCGGTGCATACGGCCACCCTGCGTACCAAACGGGACCGGTGGTCCCGTTGGAATTTCTCTCCCCTCGTGGGACGAATTGCAGTAGGATAAAAAAAGAATCTCTCCTGCCCGTGCTCATGAGATCTTCGGCATGCTCACGTTTTTTCTCTTAGCGATGTCCGCCGCCCCTGTGGAATCACGTGTAGAATCACCGGTCAGTTTTCGCCGCGAAGTGATGGCCGTGCTGTCGCGGGCCGGCTGCAATGCCGGGCCGTGCCACGGCAATCTGAACGGCAAAGGGGGGCTGAAGTTATCGCTGCGTGGCGAATCTCCCGAGACGGACTACCTCACCTTGACGCGCGACATGCTCGGCCGACGACTCGCGCCGCTGCATGCCGGCGAAAGCCTGCTCTTGGCCAAGGCGACGATGCGGCTGCCTCACGAGGGGGGGCAACGTTTTTCGGCCCAGAGTCCCGAGGCCCAGTTGCTAAGGCGGTGGATCGCCCAAGGGGCCAAAGACGACAACCCCCCGTTGCCGGTTCGTTTGACGGTCAGCCCCGCGGAGAAAGTGGTTCCCCACGGCACCGATCGGGTGGCTCTGAAGGTCGTCGCTCATTTCCCCGACGGCAGCCAACGCGAGGTTACCCGCCTGGCTGCCTACGAGCCTTCCAACCTGCGGGTGGTGGTCAACTCTGCTGGCGAAGTGATCCGCCAGCGTGAAGGCGAAGTGGCCATCCTGGTGCGTTACCTCGAATGTCGGGCCACCGTGCGTTTGGCGTTTCTGCCCGAGACGACCGCCTCGGTGCCCGAGCAGCTACCCGCGAATAACCCGATCGATCAGCTCGTCCATGCTCGCCTTAAGGCGCTGCGGCAATTGCCTGCGGAGCTCTGCGATGACTCCACCTTCTTGCGTCGGGCTTACCTGGATGCTTGCGGCATTTTGCCGACAGCCGCGGAAGCTCGCGCCTTTTTGGCCGATCGTCGGCCCGACAAACGCGCGAAGCTGATCGAGACGTTACTGGAGCGGCCGGAGTTTGCGGACTTTTGGGCGTTGAAGTGGTCCGACGTGTTGCGAAACGAGGAGAAGACGCTCGACAGCAAAGGGGTGATGGTTTTTCACACTTGGATTCGTCGGGCCATTATCGACCGCAAACCGCTCAACGAATTTGCCTCTGAGGTACTTGCCGCCCGGGGCAGCAGCTACCAGCATCCGGCCGCCAACTTCTACCGGGCCTTACGCGACCCCTACACCCGAGCCGAGGCGGCCGCTCAGGTCTTTTTGGGCGTGCGTCTGCAGTGTGCCAAATGCCACAACCATCCGTTTGATCGCTGGACGCAAACTGACTACCACCGCTTCGCGGCTCTGTTTGCCCGAGTGCAGTACCGCGTGCTGGAGAACAACCGCCGCGACCGCCTGGATAGTCATGAATTTGTCGGCGAGCAGATCATCTATCAGGATCGCAGCAGCGAGTTGAAGCATCCGGTGAGTGGTCAAACGCTCGTGCCGCGTTTCCTGGGCAGCGAAACGCCGGTCGGACGCGACCGACTCGAAGCCTTGGCGCAGTGGGTGCGTGATCCGGCCAATCCCTTTTTCGCACGGGCCCAGGCTAACCGCATCTGGTATCACCTCATCGGCCGCGGGCTAGTCGATCCGTTGGACGATTTCCGCGAGTCCAACCCAGCTCTGAGCGAGGAGTTGCTCGACTATCTGGCTGAGGAGTTACGCAAGCAGCGCTTTGATTTGCGGCACCTGATAAAACTGATAATGAATTCACGCGTGTATCAGCGTTCCAGTGTCCCGCCGCCGCCACATCCCGAAGAAGACGAAACCGGGCTGGCCGTGGCACGGATTCGGCCGTTGCAGGCAGAGCAACTACTGGACGCCATCACCGCCGTGGTGGGCCGAGGCCCACGCTGGGCCGAACATCCCGCAGGGCTGCGTGCAGGACAACTACCCGGGGCGCTACGAACCCGGCAAGCCAAGCAGAGCGAACGGTTCTTGGCCGTCTTCGGCAAGCCGGCTCGTTCGCTGACGTGTGAGTGTGAAAGGCCCGAGGGATCGACGTTGGCTCAAGCGTTTCAGTTGATCACCGGACCAGTCCTCAGTGCCCTCATCGAAGCCCCGGACAACCGTCTGGGCCAAGCCCTGCAGGCTGGCCAATCCGATGACGATTTACTCGATGAGCTATATCTGCATGCTTTGAGCCGCTATCCTACCCCGATGGAAAAAGCCGCTGCCAAGAAACAAATTCTCCAGCAGGGTCGGCGAGCCGGCCTGGAAGATGTGCTGTGGTGCTTGCTCAATGCTAAGGAATTTCTCCTGCGTCGCTGAGGCATTACGAGAGGAACGGCGATGATGCGTCGCATAGTGCTGGCTTTGCTCCTCGTGGCTGGGTTCGCTGGGGGGAACCCGCTCGGGGCGGAGGACAAACCCGCTGACCCATCCTTAGCCCAGTGGGCCAAGGGGGCCGTCTCCCGGGTAGCCTATGGCATCTACATCAAAGGCAAGAAAGTCGGCTGGGCCATCGAGGAAATCAAACTCGGCGAGCGAGAAGGCAAGCCGGTTTTGCTCAGCAGCAGCGAATCGTTCATGCAAACCCTTTTCGATGGTGAAAAGTCCGTCAAAAAGGAACAGCAAACCCTCGTTTACTCGCTCGAGGGCAAGGGCGAACTCCTGGCCGGCAGCGTCGCCAAAGAGGACGACGGCAAACTGCTCCGCCGCCAGGGCAAACGCACGGCCGAGGGCTTCCTCATCACCACGATCCAGGGGGGCCGCTCCAGTTCACGCACGGTCCCTGTGCCCAAAGACCACCTAGCTAGCCATCGCGCTCTGGAGGAGTGGCTCAACGGTCCACGCAAGGCCGGCGACACCTTTAGCAAGTACACCCTCAATTGGGACGAGACCGACATCGACCAAAAAGAAACCTACACCTACAAAGGCAGCGAAGAGATTACCCTGGCCGGCGTCCAAACCAAACTGCACCGCGTGGAGATTCTTTCCGATGGCGCGGTCATGCCCGCCAAAATCTTCCCCGACACCAAAATCTTCACCGCTGAGGTCGGCGGGCTGCTGGCACTCAAGCTCGAACCGGAAAAGGCTGCCAAAACCCTCGATGACAAACAACTCGTTGATCTTCTCAGCGCTGCCAGCATCGTCTTGGATAAAGACCTGGGTTTTTTTGGTCGGCTGGTCGATTCGCTCAAGCTGGAACTTTCTGAGTTGGGCGACTTCCGCATCCCCGCCTCGCCTCGCCAGATCGTCACGCCCGGCAAGAACGGCACCACCATTGTCGAGATCAAACGCGATTTCAAACGGGAAAAGCCCGAGCCGCTCACGGCGGAACAACGTCGCGAATACCTCGCCGCTACGCCGCGCATCCAAGCGGATGAAAAACTCGTCCAGGACAAAGTCCAGGAGATTCTCGGCGACACCACCGACACCAGCGAGAAAGCCCAAAAATTGGCCCGCTGGGTCTTCAAAACACTGAAAAAATCCTACGCCGACAACGCCGACACCACCTTGGAAATTCTCGACCGCAAGGCCGGCGACTGCACCGAACACAGCCTGCTCTATGTGAGTTTGTGCCGCGCCGCGGGCATCCCCGCTCGGGAAGTCGGCGGATTAGCCTACATACGCGGCAGCAAACCTCTGCTCGGCTGGCATGCGTGGGCCGAAATTCATGATGGCCACCAATGGGTCAGCGTTGATCCGACCTGGGATCAATACCTGGTCGATGGTACACATCTGAAACTTTCGGAAGGCAATCAAGATTCGGCCTGGACCAACATTGCCGGCAAAGTAAAAGTCAAGGTGCTGGATTTCAAACGGCGTGGCAAGTGAGCGAGTGATTTATTTGAGACCGGGACGCGGGGCGATGCCGTCCGGCAAAACCTGGCGTTTCTCGACCCATTCCAACCCCAGCGTGCCGACTCCCACTGTCACTTGCAGCCGGGTTTGTTTCAACAGCACTCGCCCATGCTCTTCCTGCGAGATTTGAAACTCCAGTTGTTCACCCGGGCTAGCCCAATCGCGGATGCTGGCATAATAGCGCGAGGGATTGCCGCGCTTGTTTCGGTCGATACGTGTGCTGAGGATCGGTGCCGTCTGAATGACCCGCGCTTGTTTGTCATTGTAGCCATTGAGCATGCTCAGGCAGCCGACACTGCCCAGCGGAACCGCCACCAGGGCACCGAGCATGAGTGCCAACCAGCGATCATGCGACACCGAGGTGCCACGCAGCAGCCAGGCCGCTACCCACCCCAGCGTCAACCACAACGCCAACGTCAGGCCCCCGGATAGCAGCAACAACGGCATCAGCCGCACCGTCGGCCAGACAAACACACAGGGAAACAAGGCCGCGAATCCCAGCAGCAGCAGCCACAGCAGCACGAGCGCGATCAGTCGGGTATCGATCTGCGAGGCGGTGAACTCGGGATCTTGTGTGGGGATGCCGGCCGCCAGCGTGAACAACTGCTCGGCAGCGCGATCGGTCAGCTGCGGATCGTGTGGGCCGCTGGGATCAAAACCGCTCCAACGCGCCTCGACATGCGAGCCACTCGCCTGAACGACCTGAAACCCCATCGCCCGCAAGGTCTCGATCGCTCGGCGTCGCTGGGGATCGGCCAGTACTTTCTTGGCAAAACCATCCGAGGCACAACGAATGTAGATCGCTTCATCAAACCGTTTATCGCCCGTCTGATATTCCTTGGCCAGGCCGAGGTTCTTGCACAAGGTATCAAACCACGTGGTGCCCGTGAACTGGATCGGCAGCGGCACTCGAGCCGGCACCTTGACACTCAGCACAGGAGGCGAGTTCTTCGCCCGAGGCGAGAGGAATACCTCATAGGCGCGGTTTTCCCACTTGCGCGTTTGTGTTTGATTAATCACATAGCCATTCACCTCACCGCCCCATCCCAGCAGGGTATGGCCCGACCCTTGCTTGCGAACCAACACCAGAGCCATGATGATCAGCAAGGCACTGACTGCCAGAGAGGCGATACCGGCAAAAGTAAACAACGGCTCGCCGCGGGTGGGGCCATCGAACGTCAACACCAGCAAGATGATGCCCACCACGGCCAGCACGATACCGCACACGGCGCACAGGAGGCTCAGGGCGCGAAACATGGCGAATCTCTCCCAGAGGGGCAGGATGACGAACGGTGCCTTGTCGTTGTACGCCTGCAGGGGGGGCTGACTAGAAGCCCCGCGGGCTTATCTTTCGTGGTCGCCGTGCCTACCATCATAAAGGACACAGGAGCGCCAGGCATGCCGATTATTGACGTTCGCCGACTGACGAAAACCTACCGGGTGTATCAAAAGCAACCGGGCCTCTTCGGGGCGATCCAGGGGCTGTTTGCCCGGCAATTCAAGGAAGTGCAGGCCGTCCGCGAGGTCTCCTTTCGCGTCGAACCCGGCGAGATGGTGGCGTTTCTGGGCCCCAACGGTGCGGGCAAGACCACCACCCTCAAGATGCTCTCGGGTCTGATCTACCCCACCTCGGGCACGGCGGTGGTGCTGGGCTTCACGCCCTGGGAGCGGCCCGATGCCTTTCGCCGGCAATTTTCCCTGGTCATGGGCCAGAAAAATCAGCTGTGGTGGGATTTGCCCGCCGCCGATAGTTTCCAGTTGCACCGCGAGGTGTACTCGCTGGAGAAGACCCAGTTTGAGCGCACCCTGGGCGAATTGACCGAGTTGTTCGGCGTGCAGGAACTCACCAAGCAGCCGGTTCGCGAACTCTCGCTGGGCGAACGCATGAAAATGGAACTTATTGCTTCCCTGTTGCATCGGCCGCGCTTACTTTTGCTTGACGAACCGACCATTGGCCTAGATGTCATCGCGCAGGTGGCCATCCAGCGTTGCCTGCGGGAATACAATGCTACACATGGTGTCACGATGCTGCTGACCAGTCATTACATGCGCGATGTCGAGGCGTTGTGCGATCGCGTGCTGGTCATCACCCACGGCAGGCTCGTCCACGATGGGCCGCTCTCGGCCATCATCGAACGCTTCGGCGCACACAAGCTGGTTCGCCTACAATTTGCCGGTGACAGCGTACCGGAGGAATTGTCGGCATTTGGCTCCTACACGGCGACGGGTCCCGTGGCCGAGATGAAAGTCGAACGGCACCAGGTAGCGACGATGCTGGCCAACCTGTTGGAGCGTTTCACGGTGATTGACGTCAGTGTGCAAGACCCGCCGCTCGAACAGGTGATCAGCCGCGTCTTCGAGGCCAACCGCGAGCCGGCCACCGTGGGCTAGAAGTTGCACTGGGCAAGTTCCGCGTGCCGCACGGAGCCACGCCGTCCGCCCCGGTAGGATTCTCTCTCCGCTACCATGGGATTCTCTTCGTGCTGCCTCGTGGTACAAAACGTCTCGAAAAAGGAGAACTGTCATTGTGAGTTCGGCCGTTGCCGCAACATCCCCGAGTTGGCAAGCCCTTCGCAAATATGTCAACATTTGCCGGGCTTCGCTGGTAGAGCGGCTCGCCTATCGCGGCGATTTCCTCCTGGGCACTTTCCTCCGCTTCCTTCCCGTACTGACCACGATTCTGCTGTGGTCGGCCGTTTATGAAGGCAAGCGCGATGGCAAGACGATCGCAGGCTTCACCAAAGAAGAAATGATTTCGTACCTGTTGCTGATCCACATTAGTCGGATGTTCAGCAGCATGCCGGGGCTGGCAAGCGGCATCGCCCGCGACATCCGCGATGGCAGCCTCAAAAAATACCTCGTGCAGCCCCTGGACATGCTCTGTTACCTCCTGGCTTTTCGCATCGCCCACAAGACCGCCTACATCGCCACCTCGGCCTTGCCTTACGCGCTGTTGTTCTTCCTGGCGCGGGAGAACTTCGTCACCTGTGCGGGCTGGGCCATGCTGCCGGTCTACCTGCTGACGCTGATTCTTGGTTTTTTGATCGGCTTTTTCTTCGAGGCCATGATCGGGCTGATGGGGTTTTGGCTGTTAGAGGTCACGTCGGCGATATGGATTTTGACGACGCTGAATTATTTCCTCTCGGGGCAGATGTTTCCGCTCGATCTGCTCGCGCTGGATTACCCAACCATCCACATGATCTTACAGTGGTTGCCTTTCAAGTATGTGGCTTATTTCCCGGCGATGGTGTTTCTGGGCAAGATCAGCGGGCCGGAGCTCGTGCGCGAGTTGCTGCTGGCCACGGCCTGGCTGGGGGTGCTGAGCGTCGGCAGCCGCTGGCTGTACGCGGCGGGACTGCGGCGCTATAGTGCCTACGGAGGCTGAGCGAAGAATGGGGCGTTACCTACGGCTGTTTGTGGCGTTTGCCCGGATCGGCCTGGCGACCGAGATGGCCTTTCGTGTCAATTTTTTGATGAAGATGCTGGTCGAGGTGTTGTGGCTGGGCATCCTGCTGGTCTTTTACGATGTGCTGTTTCGCAACATGGGCGGGGGCAGTGTCGCAGGCTGGGACCGCTGGGCCTATCTGTTTTTTGTCGGTTGTCATTACGCGCTCAGTGGCGTCGTCGAGACATTTTTCCTGGAAAACTGCACCAACCTGGCCGAACTGGTGCGGAGCGGCGAATTAGATCAATACTTGCTCAAGCCGATTGACGAGCAGTTTCTCATCACCACCAAGCAGATCGATTGGTCGACGTTTCCCAATATTTTGCAAGGAATCGGCGTGATGATTGTCTCCTTCGCCATGATGCAGGGAGAAGTTACACTTATTCAGAGCGTTGCGTTTGTTGTGTTGTTTGTCTGTGGCGTAGCGATGGCCTACAGTTTTTTGCTTGTGCTTTGTTCGTGTTCCGTGTGGATGGTTCGTAATCAAAGTCTTGTGGAGATGTGGTGGCTATTTACCACTCTGATGCGTTATCCGCGCGAACTATTCGTGGGCTATTACGTCTCTCCGGTGGGCATGTTTTTCACCTATATCGTGCCGGTGTTGCTCATCGTCAACGTGCCCGCCGCTACGATGGTGCGTGGCCTGGAGCCGGGCTTTGCCACGCTGGCTGTTATCACCGCCGTGGTGTTGTTGGTTTTCAGTCGCTGGGTGTTTCGGTTGGCGTTGCAGAGCTACCGCAGCGCTAGCAGTTGAGACACGCTTCGCGCCGTGCTTAGCGTTCTTTGCTGGCTTTTTCGATGGTGGTCATCGCTTCTTTGGCGGCCGTGGCCACGTCTTCGTCTTTGTCCGCGCTGGCTTTTTTCAACGCCGGCAGAGCCTCCTTGGCCTCGATGCCGCGTTGCGCTAGCAAGCGGGCGGCGGCCACACGCAAGGCCGGTTTGTCTTTCTCCAGCACAGCAAGAACTGCCGGGAGCATCGCCTGAGTGTTGCCGTTGATGCGGCTGAGTACCGCCAGGGCATTGGCCCGCACTTCGTCGTTGCTGTCGCGGAGAGCTTCAGCGAGCGTCGGAATAGCGGCCTTGCCCACATAACTGAGCGCCAAGACACACTCGATGCGGATGTCTTCGTCGTTGCTCTTAAGCGCCTTGGCAAAGGCCGGCAACGCCGCCTCGCCGATCTTTCCCAGAGCAACAGCAGCCGGTGAGCGTAATTCGCGATCGACCAAGGCATCGCCCAGGGCATCGACGGCGGCTTTAGCCTCAGGCCCTATCGCCCCTAACGCCTGGGCGGCGTGCGGACCAACCTCGCGTTGCCGTAACACCGAAACGAGCACCGGCACCGCTTCTTTGGCGTCGGCTCCGAGCCGACCCAGGGCATTGGCCGCCACACAGCGTACATCGTTGTTGGTGTCGTCTCTCACTGCTTCGATGAGTGCTTTGAGGGCTGGTTTGGCCTCGCTACCCAGTTGTTTTAGGGTAAAGGCAGCATACTCCCGGACGCGGGGCAATTTGTCTTTTCGCAAGGCCCGCACGATGGCACTCAGGGCCGGCTTAGCCTCGCTGCCCAGGCCCGCCAACTCGCGGATGGCCTCGAGGCGGATCTCATCCTTTTGCTCGGGATCGAGGCGGCGAATCAGCCGAGCGATCGTTTCCTCATCGACAGGGAAATAGCCCGACGTAGCTAGGGTCGTCAGCAGCAACAGGCCAAGCATGATCGGCTCCTTGTGGGAGAGGGTTAGAAGCACCATAGCTGCGAAAGGGTGGTGGATTCCTCGAGCAACACAGCGTGCCATCCCGCGGCGCGAGCGCCTTCGTAATCATTGACGCGGTCGTCGCCCACCATTAACAACTCCTGCGGGGCATATCCCTCACCTAGAGCGGCGTAAAACTCCGCGGCGGGTTTCCGCCAGCCGACCTGTGAGCTGACCCACACGGCATCGAGCAAATCGCGCAGGTCGGGCAGCGCCTGCACCAAGCCGATCAAGCGGCTGTCAAAATTGGAAGCCAGCCCTAGTTGTAGCCCCTGCCGGGCTAAATGGGCCAACACCTCCAAACTGCCCGGCTCGAGTTGCCAGTGGTGCGGCTGGGCGAAGTGGTCCCACAACTCCGTAAAGCAAGCCTCGGCCTCCTTGGCTTCGGGCAGCACGGCACTCACGATCGCCCGCCAACGCTGCTGTTCGCGTTCTTCATTCGTGCGGTAGCCGTTGGCCGCATCGTAGGCTTCCTGGTCGGCAAAAGCCTGGTGAAAGGCGCGGTGGATCTCCTCCACGGTGCGCGGACAGCCGTACCGCTGTCCGATGCGTTGATAGATCAGGGCGACGGGCGGTTCCGGACGCAGCAGCGTGCCCACGGCATCGAAGTAGACCAGGCGAACCGAGTGTGGCAAAAGTCTCATAAAAGGATTCTAGCGGAACTGTTCGTCAGTGGCGTGAGCTGATAAAAAACCTTCTTCGAGAGTTTCGAGCCTCTGGGGGAGAGAAGGATGAGCAGTGCGACCAAGGGCGAGCAGTTTGCCGGAGTCACCGTGGCGTTAATCACGCCCTTCAAACACGGCGAAGTCGATTACGCTGCCTTGCGTTCTCTTGTCGATTGGCATGTCGAGCAGGGTACCGATTGCTTGGCTCCGTGTGGCACGACCGGCGAATCGCCCACTCTGGACCACGATGAACATGAACGCGTTGTTGCCACCGTCGTCGAACAGGCTCGCGGCCGCATCAAAGTGATGGCCGGCACCGGTTCCAATAGCACGCGCGAGGCGATCCGCCTGACCAAGTTTGCCCAGTCGGCCGGTGCCGATGGCGCGCTGATGGTCGGCCCGTATTACAACAAGCCCAGCCAGGAGGGCTACTACCGCCACTTTGCCGCCGTCGCCGAGGTCTGCGACCTGCCGATTGTTCTGTACAACATTCCTGGACGAACCGGCTCCAACATGTTGCCGGAGACCATCGCCCGCATGGCGGAAATTCCTAACATCGTGGCGATCAAGGAGGCGACCGGCAGCCTAGACCAGGCCTCGCACGTTGCTTCGTTGTGCAACCTGACCCTGCTTTCGGGCGATGACAGCCTGACCTTGCCGCTTCTAAGTATCGGCGGTCGGGGCGTTGTGTCCGTCGTGGGCAACATCGTACCGCGTGACCTCAAAGCCTTGGTCCGCGCCTTCGATGCAGGGAAAACAGCCGAAGCCATCGCCTGGCATAAGAAGCTGTTCCATCTGTCACGCGATCTGTTGAGCGTCTCGACCAACCCCATCCCGCTCAAGGCCGCCATGAAACTGCTCGGTCGCGACACCGGTGAGCTGCGTCTGCCGCTGTGCCCGCTGGATGCGGCCAGCGAAGCCAAGGTGGCTAGCACGCTACGCGCCTACGGCCTGCTGAACTGAGACGGGGCGAACCAGCCTCTGGGCCGATCGTTCATTCTCCTCTGGCCCTCGTTGCCCTGTGCAGGGGCGATGTGGAGGAATTAAGACAAGACGGATCACCACAGGCAAAGAGAGACCGGGACTAGTTTTCGCCCCGGTATCCACGAAAAGGGAAAATGCTACGAGCTACTGAGTGACCCCCGACGGGATTCGAACCCGTAGAACAATCCCAAGGAATTTCCACAAATCCCGCCCTAGGCGGCGCAAAAAGCGGCGCACTGGCCCCCGAAAAGCCAGCTATCGACCCCGCCTTGGCCGCGCTCATCGACGCCTGGCCTACGCTGCCCGAACCGATCCGGGCCGCAATCCGGGTGCTGGTCGCGTCCGCGTGTGCATCGCGAGGATGAAAAGGTACTTCCGAAAGCAAAACAAAAATTGACGCCGCCGGGAACAGTCGCGGTTGTAGACACACTTTCTTTTCCCTGTCCGAACTTCCACGTCGGCGGCGGGCCTGCGGACATGGCAAACCCCACCGTCAACGGGTAAATTGGAGGTGATTGAGCAGCAACTCGCACCGATTGGAAGTGAGCCATGCCAAAAGATAACGGAATCAAGGGCAACGGTGCCAAGCTCGGCTTCGAGGCCGACCTCTGGCGGGCGGCGGATGCGCTGCGCTCCAACATGGACGCCGCCGAGTACAAGCATGTCGTGCTTGGCCTGATCTTCCTGAAGTACATCTCGGATGCTTTCGAGGAGCAGCGTACCAAACTTCAAGCTGAACGGGCACAAGGGGCCGACCCGGAAGACCCCGACGAGTACCGGGCGGTGAACATCTTCTGGGTGCCGCCCGAGGCCCGCTGGTCGAACCTCAAGGCCAACGCCAAGCAACCGACTATCGGCAAGATCGTCGATGACGCCATGCTCGCCATCGAACGCGACAACCCGTCGCTCAAGGGCGTGCTGCCCAAGGACTACGCCCCCCCGCGGCTCGACAAGCAACGGCTTGGCCAGCTCATCGACCTGGTGGGCAACATCGGCCTGGGCGACCGCGAGAACCGCTCCAAGGACATCCTCGGCCGGGTCTACGAGTACTTCCTGTCGCAGTTCGCCAGCGCGGAGGGCAAGAAGGGCGGCCAGTTCTACACGCCCCGCTGCGTCGTTCGGCTGCTGGTCGAGATGCTCGCCCCGTACAAGGGCCGCGTCTACGACCCTTGCTGCGGCTCCGGCGGCATGTTCGTGCAGTCCGAGAAGTTCATCGAGGAGCACGGCGGCAAGATCGGCGACATCAGCGTCTACGGCCAGGAGTCGAACCACACGACCTGGCGGCTGGCCAAGATGAACCTGGCCATTCGCGGCATCGACGGCAACCTCGGCAAGGAGCACGCCGACAGCTTCCACCGCGACCTGCACCCCGACCTCAAGGCCGACTATGTGCTGGCCAACCCGCCGTTCAACGACAGCGACTGGCGCGGCGAATTGCTCAAGGACGACAAGCGCTGGAAGTACGGCACGCCGCCGGCGGGCAACGCCAACTTCGCCTGGGTGCAGCACTTCATCCATCACCTGGCCCCGAACGGGGTGGCCGGCTTCGTGCTGGCCAACGGCAGCATGTCGAGCAACCAGTCCGGCGAAGGCGAAATTCGCAAGGCGATCATCGAGGCCGACCTGGTCGATTGCATGGTCGCCCTGCCGGGTCAGTTGTTCTACTCGACGCAGATTCCCGTCTGCCTCTGGTTCCTGGCCCGCAGCAAGGGCAACGGCCGCTTCCGCAAGCGGCCCGGCGAGACGCTGTTCATCGACGCCCGCAAGCTCGGCACGATGATCGACCGCGTCCACCGCGAACTGACCGATGCCGACATCCGCAAGATTGCCGACACCTACCACGCCTGGCGCGGCGACAAACCGGCTAGCCCCGGACGTAAGTCCGGGGGTTCTTCGGATTACAAAGACATCCCCGGCTTCTGCAAAAGCGCGACGCTGGAGGACATTCGCCACCACGGGCACATCCTGACGCCGGGCCGCTACGTCGGGGCCGCCGAGGTCGAGGACGACGGCGAACCGTTCGAGGAGAAAATGAAGCGGCTGACCGCCGAGTTAAAGAAGCAGCAAGCAGAGGCCGTCCGGCTCGACAAGCTGATCTGGGCCAACCTGGAGGACATCGGCTATGGCGGATGAACGAAACCTGATACCCAGGCCTTCGGCCTGGGCTGACAGAACCGGCCCTTCAGGCTGGAAAGACACGTCGCCGATTTTTGGCCCTCAAAAGGCCGTTCCACCAGCCCAAA
>Ga0272446_1003455_pt1 | contig 19853 bp, 15 predicted proteins | sample YNPCB0061_FD_194587 | JGI IMG/M metagenome (GOLD analysis project Ga0272446, IMG submission 194587) | Hot spring microbial mat communities from Yellowstone National Park, WY, United States - YNP-CB-006-1 | ecosystem: Environmental > Aquatic > Thermal springs > Hot (42-90C) > Sediment | place...
GGCGGTGAGTGAGGCAACATCCCCGGAATCTTTAAGATTCCGGGGATGTTTGCGGGCGGCGCCGGGGCGGGCGGGCCGGCCGGCCTGTGCGCTGCGATTCGTAGATCGCATCCATGAGCTGGCTCTGGATGACGCCGTTCATCACGCTGGTGCGCGGTTCGGCCCGGCCCAGGATGGCGTCGATGAAATTGTGATCGGGCGACGGCGCGCCCATCTCCGGCGTGATGGGCGGGTACTTCACCTTCTGGTCGCCCTTCCAGATGTTGATCCACGACGCCCCCCAGCCGTCGATCTCCACGCGCCCGCCGTCGAAGATGAAGGTCATGAAGCTGCCGCCGCCGGGCGAGTTGCCGCCGATGGTGATGTTGGCCAGCACGCCGTTGACAAAGCGGATCGAACTGATCGAGTTGATGTCCACCGGCGCGCCGTGGTTGTCCACATAGGCGAACACTTCCTCGACATCTGCTTCGACCGACCAGCACAGGCTGTTGAACAGGTGCGCGCCGGAGTCGTAAGCCTGCCCGCCGCCGGAGAGGGCCGGGTCTTGCCGCCACGTGCCGGTGGTTCCGCGCATCCAGTTCTGCGACATGAAGCCGCTGACCAGTTCCAGCCGGCCCAGCGTCTGGTTGCGGATCATCTCGCGCAGGTAAAAGAACTCGGGCGAGCAGGGCGTGTTGTAGCCGATGACGAAAATCTTGCCGCTTTGCTTCACCGCATCGGCCAGCGCATAGGCATGGTCGAGATTGGTGACCATGGGTTTTTCCATGAACACGTGGCAGCCGGCGGCCAGCGCCTGCATGCCTTGCGCGAAGTGCTGCGTGTGCGGCGTGCTGATGAGCACGGCGTCGGGTCTGGCCGAGGCGTACATGTCCGCCGGGTCGGTGAACAGCCCCGGCTGATGCGGCGCGCCGGCCAGATGTCTGGCGGCGAACGCTTGAACCAGACCCTCGGACACGTCGCATAGGCCGACGATGTCCACATCAGGATGGTTCTTCAGCCGTGTTGCGTGCGCGCCCATCATGCCGCCGCATCCGAGAAACGCGATCCTGACTTTTGACTGAGCAGTCTCCATGAATGTGTCTCCTGAAATAGCGTGAAGGAAGGCGCGAGCGAATCGCCTGTCTGCGCGAGCGTAAGCCGTTCAGGCGGCGTAGTTGCCCTCGTTGCGCCACACGTCGAGCATCACCTCATAGCTGCGCAGCGGCATGCCGGTGTAGACGCAGTTGGAGGTGGAGAAGATGTAGCCGCCGCCGGGCATTCCGTCACGCAGCGCGCGCCGCGCGTCGGCGATGATCTCTTCTTCTGTGCCGGTGTCGAGCAGGCCGCAGTTGACGTTGCCGATCAGGCAGACCTGATCGCCGCACAGCCGTTTGACCTCGGCCAGATCGACGCCGGCCTGCGGGTCAATGGAGTGCAACGCGTGCGGGTGTGTCTGGACGAGTTGATCGAGGATGGGCATGATGTTGCCGTCGGTGTGCTTGATAACGTAGAAGCCCATCTCGCGGTAGGCCTGGGTCAGTTTCGCCAGATAGGGGGTGACGAACTCGGCAAACAGGCGCGGCGACAGGAACGGCCCCTGGTTCAGGCAGTAGTCCGAGCACAGCGCAAAGCCATCCAGCCCGCCGTGTCTGGCCATGACCTCGGCCCGGCGCACGGCCTCATCCACCATGCGTTGCGCTTCGGCGTGAAGTTTCTCCGGCTCGTCAGCCATGCGATACGAGAAGTCATACATGGCGTTGCCATCGGGGATCGAGAAAGTGGCGTCGCCGTGGCGCATCAGGAAGTATTTGTCGCCGCTCTTCTCGCGGATTGTATCCACGATGCGCAGGCATTCGTCGAGCGTGGCGGGGTTGTCGTGGATGAAGATGGCGCTGTGCTCGTAGCGTTCGGCGGTCTGAATGTAGATGTTGGCAATGTCTTCTCGATGCAGCCGGCGCTCCTTTTCTTCCATTTGATCCCACTGGCCGTAGTGGCGATGGGATGGGTGCACTTTGCCAAAGGCCTCCATCGTGAGATAGAAGACCAGTTCAAAATGCGGCGCGCGTCCGGCGATGGGTTTGCGTTCGAGGGCGGCGATAAACCGCTGGCGGGGGGTCAGGGTTGTCATCGCAATATCGCTCATGGTGTTGCTTTTGTGTTAATCGCGCTGCGTGACCTGGTCCCAACTGGCGTACACCTGCCGCACGTTTTCGGGTTTGGCGCCGGCGCCGAATTCGCACTGCGCAAAGCAGCCGCCGTTGCGCCACAGATGTTCGTAAACCTGGCGCACGGCGCGGTCGATGTCGTCCGGCGTGCCGTGCGGCAACAGCCATTGCCGGTCGATCTCGCCCCAGAACGTGATCCGGCCGGCGAAGGGTTTCAGGTTCTCCACGCCCATGCAGAACAGCTGCGAGTTGACGGCGTCGATGCCGATCTCCACCAGGTCGGGGTAGATCGCCAGAATGTGGCCGTCGGAATGCATGAACAGCTTCTTGCCGTGGCTGTGGGCGATCTGGGCATAGTCGCGGTACATCGGCTTGAAAATGTCGCGCCACAGATCGGGCTTGATGAGCAATGCGCTCTGCGCGCCCCAGTCATCCATGAAGCGCACGGCGTCCACATCGGTCCGGCACCACAGCGTGAGCAGTTCACAATAGAACTGGTGCATTTCGCGCATGAAGGCGCGCATGGCCGGCGGCGGATCCATCAGGTCCATATACAGGTTGACGGTGCCGCGCAGGAATTGCATTTGTTCGAAGGGGCGCGGGCAGGGGCCGCCGATCATGAACTTGTCCGACGCCGCGCACTCGCGATTGACCGCATCGATGTCGATGGTCAGCCATTCGCGGGGAATGTGAATCTTGCCGGCGTCCTCTTCCCAGTCCTGCACCAGCGGGTCTTTCACCTCGCCGATCACGCCCGGCTGGATGTTGATGAAGCGCGCCCCCCATTCGTCGATGTATTCGCCGGCCACGTATGGATCGCCGACGACTTTGGCGCGCTCGCGCTCGTGACCGCCGGGGCTGGCCAGGTCGGGCGGGAACGTTTCGACGATCTCGCGGAACTCATGTGGATACTGCCAGGTGGCGATCGGCAGCGACCACAGATCGCGCGGCGCGCGCGCTGGATTCTCGAAATTCAAGGTCTGATAGACCAGTTCTCTGGAGGTTGGGGCCATGGGGAGGAAGTGAGTAGTCAGTAGTCAGTCGACAGTAGTCAGGAGTCAGTAGCCAGTCGTCAGTCGTCAGATGGGCTTCGCAGATAATGAGATTCGTCAATCGTCAATCGTCAATCGTCAATCGTCAATCGTCAATCATCAATCGCCAATCGTCAATCACTCAATCGCTCAATCGTCAATTGACAGCGGCGTTGTAGTCGTCCACGATCCGGCCCACCAGCCGGATGCGCTCGATGTCGCCCTGCGAGGACATCTCGTCCGAAATGCCCAGCACCAGTTTGGGCGCGAACAGCCGGATCACTTTTTCCGCGCACCCGGCCAGGTCGTCCTCGGTGAATGTGGCGTCGAAATAGATCGCGGGGATGCCGTCGAGCAAAAAGATGTCGTTGCCGAGCGCCTCTTTCACTTCCTCCAGCGTCACATCGCCCTGGGGCTGGGGGGTGATCGCCTCGATGCCGTCCAGGCTGGAGATGCGCGCGTATTTCAGCAGCGCCTTCGTGTCGCCGTCCCAGTGCGAACAGATCCACTTGCCGGCTGCGTGCAGTCTGGCGCCGCGCTCATGGTAGGCCGGCAACACATACTCCTCGTACAGCCGGGGCGACAGCGTTGCGCAGTGCAGGTTGTCGCCATAGTTGATCAGCATGATTGGCGAAGCGTTGATGACGTCGATCATGCGCAGATGGCACTCGTGCAGCGCGCGGAAGTAATCGTCCACCACCGATCCCCATTCGTAGATCGCCCATACGCCGCGCTCCACGCCCATCGTGTTGATGTAGAGGTCCTGCACATTGACGCGCGGCATGAACATGGTGGGCGCGCCCAGCCGGCCCCACTCGGCCTGCACACGCTCATAGGCCGCCTGATCCCAGCGCCATGCGGTGTGGTCGTAGAGCCAGGTGAACACCCGCATGTCTTCGGGCGTCTCGATCCAGCGTTTGCGGTGAACGCGATACCAGCTATTGGGTGTGATCTCTTCCTGCTCGGTCACGACGCCTTTCGGCGTTTCGATGATGTGCGTGATAAGGTCGCCGCGTTGTTCGTCGCGCCGGGTCACGCCCGGCGGGTCGATGGCGCGGTAGGCGTCGTTGTAGAAATACAGCCGGTTCGAGCAGCCCAGGTCGCGGTAGATGTCCGGCTCGCTCATGCCCTGGTAGCGCGGGGGCAGGGGGGTATGCGTAAAGTAGCGATCGGTGAACCACGCCAGGATGCGCGGCTGCCAGATGATCTTGCCGCCAGCGCGGCCATAGCACACGTCGAGGTGCAAGTCCCACAGATCAAGGTTGCGGTGGTCGGTTGGACGGCTCATCAGCTTTGTTCACGCTACGTCTGGCCCGGCTTGCGCGCGATTGCGGGCCAGACGCGCTTCAAGTGAGGTATAGCCTGAAGTGAGGAATTGCGCAAGCTGTCTGCGCCGGGATGTTATCATCGGCAGGATGGGTTGACATGGCCGATCACAGCTTCGCGCAGTTACAGGCTGAATTGGCGCGCATCGATCTGCTGATCCAGCGCGCAGTTCGCCTTGCGCAGTTGGCCGGCCAATCCCCCGATGACGCCCTGCGCGGTTTATATGTGCCTGATGACAAGGCGGCCGCGCTTGCCGCTCGCCCGCTGGCCACAGGCTGGCAGCATCAGGCTGAGCTGCCGGCTGAAGAGCAGGCCGCTTTCGACGCAGCCATGCAGCAGGCGCGCAAACGCCTGCGCGCCATCGAACAGCAGGCCCGCCGCGCCGGCGTCACCCTGCGCCTCGACGATCTGTGCCGCGTCTTTGACTTGAAGGCTTTCGACCGCGATGCGCTGCTGGTGTGCCTGGCGCCGGCGCTGGATTTGCGCTTCGAGCAACTGTATGGCTATCTGCACGATGATGTCACGCGCAAGCAGGCCAGCCCCAGCCTGATCCTTGATTTGCTATGCCCGCCCGGCCCGCAGCGATTGCGCCGGCTGTCGCACTTTGCCGACGCCGCGCCTCTGGCGCGCAGCCGGCTGATCGAGCGCAGCCCCGATCCACAGGGCGAGCGTCCTCATCTGCTCAATCAGTTGTGGCGACCTGCGCCGATCGTGGTGAGCTGGCTGATCGGCCATTCGCCGGACGCGCTGCCCATCAGCCACGCCGCGCGCTGGGTGATGCCGGGCGAGGAGCACCTTGCCGATGCCTGCGCCTTGCTGCCGGCTCAGACACAGGCCGCGCTGGCCCGCGCTGCGGCTTCTGATGAGGTTCCGCCTCCCGCAGTGGTGATCTGGGGAGATGATGCGCTCACACGCACGGCGGCGGCTTTCTTTCTGGCTCACGAGCTGAAACGACCGTTGCTGCTGGCCAACGCGGCTGCGCTGTCGCCGGAGGACCGTCCGCTGAATGCGCTGGCTGAGTGGCAGCGCGACGCGCGCCTGTTGCAGGCTGTGCTTTGCGTGCAGGGATGGACGGCCTGGGCCGGCGAGACAGACTTGCCGGCCCCGGTTGCCGCGACTATGCTGGCGCATCCTGGCTGGCTGGTGATCGAGGGCAACGCGCGCTGGCCGGCTGATCCGGCTGAAGCGCACGGCGTCCTGCGCCGGCTGATCCGGGTCGCCTGCGGCACGCCCTCCTTTGAACACCGCCGTCAGCTCTGGCAGCATCATCTCAGGCGCGCCGGGGTTCCGCTGGCCGAAGACCTCGATGATGTTGCGCTGGCCGGCGCCTTTGCCATGACAGCCGGTCAGATTCGTGACGCGGTTGCTCTGGCGCGCGATGAAGCGACGCAGCGCGCCGGCGTTGTGGATAACGCCCTGTTGTTTGCCGTCGCCCGCGCGCAGACCAGCCCGGCCCTGGGCAACCTGGCTCGCAAGATCACGCCGCGCTATGCCTGGGATGATCTGGTGCTGCCCGATGATCAGTTGGCGCTGTTGCGAGAGCTGGTGGCGACAGTGCGCAGCCGGCCGCTGGTGCTCGAGGAATGGGGCGTGGGCCGCAAACTGGCCGCCAGCGAGGGCGTGACGGCGCTGTTTGCCGGACCGCCTGGCACCGGCAAAACCATGGCCGCCGAAGTCATCGCCGCTGAGTTGCGCCTGGACCTTTACAAGATCGATCTTTCCACTATCATCAGCAAGTACATCGGCGAAACCGAGAAAAATCTCGAGCGCATCTTCAGCGAGGCCGAGCACAGCAACGCCATCCTGTTCTTTGATGAGGCCGACGCCATCTTCGGCAAACGATCTGAGGTGAAAGACGCCCACGACCGCTACGCCAATATCGAGGTCAGCTATCTGTTGCAGCGGATGGAGGCCTATAACGGCGTGACCATTCTGGCCACCAACCTGCGCGCCAACCTGGATGAAGCTTTCATCCGCCGCTTGCAGTTCGCCGTCGATTTCCCCTTCCCCGACGAAGCCTATCGTCTGCGCATCTGGCAGACGCTGTTCCCGCCGCAGACCCCGCGCGACGGTTCGGTGGATTTTGCGTGGCTGGCCCGGCGGCTGAAACTGGCCGGCGGCAACATCCGCAACATCATCGTCGGCGCGGCCTTTCTGGCTGCGGGCGACGGCGGCAAGGTGAGCATGGCCCATTTGTTGCACAGCGCGCGCCGCGAATTGCAGAAGATGGGCCGGCTGGTGAACGAGAAGGATTTGACCTGGGAGCCGTGAATGCTCAGCATACAAAGGCCTGGGAGGTGGAGCCATGAACAGAACCAATCACACGCCTTCACAACGCGATGCCAAAGTGCGCCGGCAGGCCGGCGCTGCTCCGCGACGGGTAGCGGAACGCCAACCAGTGACGCGCCCGCCCGGTGCAGTCAACCTGTCGGTGGCTTCGCCCGGGGCATTGCGCCTGTTGCAGCGCCGGGCCGGCAATCATCGCGCCAGCCGCTGGATTCAGACAAAGCTGAGCTTGTCGAAGCTGACCGTTGGGCCGGCTGACGACCCCTATGAACGCGAAGCCGAACGCATGGCCGCGCAGGTGGCCGGCGCATCCAGCGCGGCCCCGGCCCCCGATCGCTCATCTCCCCCGCCGGTGCAAACGGCGGCTTCGACAAGCTCAGCTCAACAGCCGGAAGTCGGCCCGCAGGGCGGGGAGGTCAGCGATGAGATCGAACGCGCGCTGGCCGGCAGCAAGGGAGGCGGCGCGCCGCTGCCCGCGCCCATGCGCGCCAGCATGGAGCAGCACTTTGGCGCAGACTTCAGCGGTGTGCGCGTGCACACCGGCCCACAGGCCGGCGCGCTGAACCAGCAACTCGACGCCCTGGCCTTCACCCACGGCGCAGACATTTACATCAGCGCAGGCCAATACAACCCTGCCTCGTCGGATGGGCAACGGCTGCTGGCGCATGAATTGACGCATGTTGTCCAGCAGGGCGCGGCGCGCCCCCTGGCTGCACAGCGCCTGTCGCGCGCCGGCAGGCGCATGCCCGCCGTGCAACGATTCTCCTTCAAGCGCTTGTTTGGCCGGCGACCGAAACTGGTTCACCAGGGCGGACGGAAGATGACGCGGGAAGAAGCCGGCAATGTGCCCAGCGCCAGGGACATCGAAACCCGCTACCAATCGGCGCGCCAGACACAACTGCGGGAAGGGCCGGGGTTCTGGCACGAAGACCCGGCGCAGATGGATCAGGCGCTGCAAGAGCAGCGCGAGCAAATGACCCTCGCCAGTCTGCGAGACGATGACTACCGCGCCGAGGCCGGGCCGGCGCCCTACACCGGGCCGACGCTGCCGGCCAATGTCCCGCTCACCGGCGCTGATTTGAAGGCCGCCCGGCGCATGATCTACGACGCCGCCCTCCAGACGCTGGACAACATCCCTCAGGAGGAAGACCCGGCTCGCGCGCAACGCCTGGCGTCCTTGCGCGAAGCGTTCGTGCGCGAGCGCGTCACCGCTCCCATCCGCGATGAAGAATCGCTGCTGTCCCGGATCGCTGCCGGCGACAAGGAGTCGCTGAAGCAGGTCATCAGCAAAGATCTGCTCGACCAGTTGGCCGTGCGCATCGCCGAAGCCTCCGGCCAGGACCTGCATGTGGTGGAGCAACAGGCGCACGCGGCGCTGGTGCAGATTGTGAACACGAGCGGGCGCTGGGCGCCCTTTGCGAAGCATCTCGATCTGCCCGGCGGCGCGTACACCAGCCAGTTCACGCCGGTCAACCAGGCGTTTGATCCAACCTTCGCCGGCTATGGCACAACCGGCTATGCCAGCATGACCGCGCACCTGCCCGTTTCGGAGCAGGCGCCGCTGGAGCAGCGCACACGGGCTACCAACGCCTGGCACACCCAGTTCCGCAGCGGCGACACAGTCAGCGGCGATATTCTGTTCGAGGCCTTCCGCAGCGGCTCGTTCAGCGAAAAAGGCGTCAAGGATCCGCAACAGCGCGCCCAGCTCGCGCGAGAAAAGGCTTACGATTTGCTGAAGGCGATGGTGGTGCAGTACCTGAAGAGCCGCGAGCCGGACGAGCAACAGGCCATTCTGCAGGGCCAGCGCATGCCGACGATCACCGTCGTGTCCACTGCGCTGTTGACTTCCTTCCTGGGCAAGCTCGATCACAAGCTGCTCCAGGTTCACGCCGATGCGTTTGAGTCGTTCCACGGCCAGGAGACAGAGTTCGACATCATCTTTGGCGGCCAGCCCCAGAGGGTGAGGGTCAGATTCAACATCATCAACTTCAACAAGGCGGTGAACGAATTTCGCTGGTTCGGCGCCAGCCGCTCGTCGCAACAATTGAAGATGAACCGGCAGGCCATCCAGCGCCTGCGCACGTTCAAGGACGAAGGGCTGCGGCTGCTCCAGGAGAAGCTGGAGAGCAACCGGGGCAAACTGGCGGAGTTGGGCGAGGCCGAGGAAGCTGAAGCGCTGCGACGGCAGAACCAGGCGCTGGCTGTGCAGATCGAAAAGGTGAACCAGTTGTGGGCGCGCATCGAGAAGGTCTCGGCGCGCTACTGGCGGCTGTTCTCCGGCAGCGGCTCCTGCTACGAACTGCCCGCGCTGGTGTCCAACCTGGCCTATCAGCTCGGCGCGATGGTGCACTACAACTGCATGAGCGGCAAAGACCGCACCGGCATGGCCGATGTCGAAGCCAAACTGCTGGCCTATCAGATGGATCAGCGGGTGAAGGAGGCGCAGGAGTCGGGCGTGTCGCTCGATCAGGTGGACCTTGTGCCCAAATACAACACGTTCACCGAAGGCGACGCCGAAGCGGCGACCCGGCTGATGTTCGAGAGCGGCAACCTGGACATCCAGCAGATCAACACCGGCGTGGCCGGTTACAAGGTGCGCGGGGCAATGGCCGGCCTTGCTTCGGGCGGCCGGCTGGGCAAGATTTTGTCCACCGAGCGCGGCCAGTCGGCGCTTCGCAAATACGTGGGCGTGGATGAGCAGATTGCGCTCAAGGCCAAGACGTTCACGAAGGCGGTCAACGCGCTCTCGATTTTCACTGGCGCGTAGTCGGCGGCGGGGTATCGGACTCCTCGCAGGAGTCCGACCCCGGATGGGAAGCGGTAAGTGTTGTTGTGGGTTGTGGAAGGAGGCGAGTGTGTGCAGTTCAAAAATGAGACTGTCTGTCCCGCGCGTGGATTGCAGGGCGAAGCCGGCGCAACGCGCCCGGCAAGCGACGCCGGCGGCGAAAGCGCGGGATGCGCGCGCGCAGCGGACAGTGCCTGTCGGCCTGTTGCAGTTGCAGCGCGCCGCCGGCAACCGCGCGGTGAATCGCCTGATTCAGGCTAAGCTCATCGTCGGGCCGGCGGATGATCCCTACGAGCGCGAAGCGGAGCGGGTGGCTGCGCAGTTGGGCGCGTCTGCGTCTGCCGCAGCGGAATTGTCCGAGCAGCGCATTCAGGCGTTGCCGCAGACGGCGGTGGTCGGGCCGGAGGGCGGCGAGGCCGGGGATGAGATCGAACGCCAGTTGGCCGCCGGCAAAGGGGCGGGCGCGCCGCTGCCCGCCGACACGCGCGCCGTGATGGAGAGCCAACTCGGCGCCGATTTCAGCGCAGTGCGCGTGCACACCGGGGCCGACGCTGACCGGCTGAACCGGCAACTTGGCGCGCAGGCGTTCACTTACGGGGCGGATATCTATGTGGGCGAGGGAAGGTACAACCCTCGCTCTACCGAGGGGCAGCGCCTGCTGGCGCACGAACTGACCCACGTGACGCAGCAACAGGCAGCGCCGCGCCTGCGTCGTCTGATGAGCCTCGCCGACTTCAAGAAGCAAACCTCGGGCTTTCTGGGCAGTCGCAGCAAAACCGATTTCACCACGCTCGACCAGTTGCTCGATGACTACGGCAAGTTCGGCTGGGCAGAGACGGATATTCCGAATCGGAATGCCAAACTGGATGCCATCGAGCGCGAGGCGCGCGCCTATGCCGGCAAAAGCCAACAGGGCGTCAACAATCTGATCGCCAGCGTCCAGACCGAGCAAAGTTTCATTCAGCCCCTGGCTGAGGCTATTCCCGACATCAACTCAAAGGCAAACATGAAAACGGCGATCAAGAAACTGTTCCAGTCTCAGGACGCCTATCTGATCGCCCAGCGCGCAGGTCATCCCATCCCAGGCAACGGCCCTGACTTCATGGGCATCTTCAGCAAGGCGCAGCGCGCGCTCAACGATCTGGGCACGCGCGACCAGGTGATGCGTGAACTGATCGCGGACGATCTCAGCCGGGTTGAAAACATCGCCGCCGACACGAACACGCATCCGCTGCTGCGCGACATTCTCAACGAGGTGCTGGCCAACAAGGATCAGATTTACTTTCAGGAGACGCCGGGCATGGCGTCGGGCGCAGTGTTGGCCGGTCAGAAGGAGCGCGACCGTGGCATCACCGAAAAATACCGCCTCGACATGCAGATGGCGCAAGCCGAGGGCAGCCCGGAGCGACTCAGCTCGCTGGTGCATGAGATGACGCACATCGCCGTTCAGGAAACCTTCGGCAACACAGCGATCCACCTCGCTTTCAAGAAAACCGCGGCCGACAACGAAGTCCTCGCCCTCAGCCGCGTGCGCACGGAGCAGTGTCAGGCGTTGAGCCGGCTTCTCGAAGAAACCCGCAAGCAGTGGTCGCCCGGTCAGTACCGTGTGTTGAAGGAAAAGACAGAGTACCCCATCAACGCCAGCGGGAAAAATACGCTCCGCTCCTATGCGGACGCTTTCAAGAAGAAAGGCGAACTGACGCAGACCGAGTATGACAGGATCATAAACCTCGCGGATCAGGGCGCCAACAACACGCTGATCGAGTTCGACACGGTCATCAACCAGATGATGTTCCTCATGACGGCGTGGAATGTGCCGGAGAAGAACAAGTTCTACGCCAAATTGAGGGAGGTCGCCCAGCAGGCTTATGACTGGCGCCACGCCTGATCCGGCTGTGCGCAAATGAAACCGGGCGCGCAAAGGATGAACAAATTATTGCCAAGCGCAGTGCTTTTTCCCGGCCGGCAAGACAAGCGCACATGGAGCGAATCAAAGTTGGCACGCTTGCTGGAATGCTCAAAACCCTCTTGACATGACGTGTCTCCGGTTGCTACAATCCATCATGGCTGCAGGAATCGATCCTCTCTGCGCAGGTGTGTGGTGTGTGTCCGGTAGGGTCGTAGTCGGCATGAGTGTGTGAGTGGGTTGGCGAGAGGAGCATACATGATAGAAGACATCGATGAGGCGCTGCGTCGGCTCCTGACGCAGGAATTGCCGGTTCGCAATGGCGAGATTGACATCGCCTTCGACCAGCCAAAACGCGAGTGGTCTGCCCGTGTCAGTCGCCCCACACTGAATCTCTTCCTGTTCGACATCCGCGAGAACAACAAGTTGCGCCAGCCCACGCCGGCCTTCGACGTGATGCGCAATGAAAACGGCGCCGTGGTGCAGCGCCGCAAGCCGATTCGCCTCGACCTGCATTACATGATCACCGCCTGGGCGGCCGATCCTGAAGACGAACACCGGCTGTTGGGCCGCGCGGTGATGGCATTAGCCCGGCATGGCACGTTGCCTGCCGCCGTGCTGCCCGACGCCCTGCGCGACCAGCCGGCGCCCATCCCCATCATGGTGGCCCAGCCCGACATGCCGGAGAAAACCACCGATCTGTGGAACGCCCTTGACAACGAAGTGCGACCGGCGATCGGCTGCATGCTCACTGTGGCGATGAACCCCTTTGCGCCCATCAGCGCGCCGGCGGTGCGCTCGGCCGAGGTGCGCTTTGGCCAGAGCGCCCGGCCCGCCGACCAGCAGTTGACGGCCCCGGATGGCGAGGGGCGTTTTCTGTGGATCGCCGGCGAGCTGCGCTTGCGCTCCGGCAAGTCGCTCAAAGGCGCTCGCATCCGCCTGATCGACAAGGCGCTCGAAGTGCCGGTGCAGCCCAGCGGTCAGTTTGTCATCGGCCTGCTGCCGCGCGGACGCTACACAGTGGAGATCACAGCGGAGGGCCGCAAGCCGGCGCGTCAAACCCTAACCATTCCATCGGACAGCTACGATCTGCTGATTTGAAACGGTGCTCAGGAGGTGCGGCGAAAGGCAGATAAGGCAACAAGGCATGACATCAAGCTCCGCTTTTTGGACGAACGTGGTCGAATCCGGGTGTCGTGAAGTGAAGTCTTAGGAGGTAAACAAATGCCAGAGTATCTCTCGCCTGGCGTGTACGTGGAAGAAGTCGATCGCGGTCCCAAACCCATTGAGGGCGTGGGGACTGCCATGGCGGTCTTTATCGGTTTCACCGAAAAAGCGCAGGCCGTGGAACGCATCGACGGCGAAACAGTGACGCGCGACCTGTTGAACCGGCCCCAACTGGTCACCAACTGGTCGCAGTTTGTGGACAAGTTCGGAGGGTTCGTCAGCGGGGCCTATTTGCCGCACGCAGTATATGGCTACTTCAGCAACGGCGGCACGCGCTGCTATGTGCTGAGCGTGAAGACGATCCCCAGGGCCCAGGCCGGCCTGCTGAACAGCGAGGGCAAACCCATGTTGATCGCGCAGGCCCGGCAGGCCGGCTTCGAGGGCAGCCGGCTGCGCGTGAAGGTTGAGACTGCCGGCGCTCCCGCAGCCGAGAAAAAAGGCCGGGCCGCCAAAGAGCCGGTGGAGGGCCAGCCGGCCGAAGGCGCCCCCGCATCAACGCCGGCCCCTGATGGCGCCACTCCTTATTTCCACATCACCGTCGAGCGCGAGCGGCGCGGCGGCGGGTGGAAGACCGAAGAAGTCATCCGCAACGCCTCGCTGGTCGAGATGGAGGAAGCCGGCGCAAAGCGCGTGGCGGTGTCCTATGCCAACAACAAGCGCCCGGCCCTGATTGACCTGTTGATCGCCGACCCGGCGGCCCCGCTGGCCAAAGTGTGGCCGCGCGAGCAACAGCAGTCGCTCAGCATCGATATGCGCCAGCTGACCCCTGCCACCAGCGCCGATTTTCAGGGCGACGCCGCCGAGCGCACCGGCATCGAGGCGCTTGAGGCCATCGACGACATCACGATGGTGGTGGTGCCCGATTTGATGACCGCCATGCCCGGCCAGCAGCTCGATCTGGCGATGGTCAAGGCCGTGCAGACGGCCATCATTGCGCACTGCGAGCGGTTGGGCGATCGGGTGGCCATCCTGGATACGCCGCCCGGCCTGAACCCCCAGCAGGTCAAGACGTGGCGCATGGAGACCACCGGCTTCGATTCAAGCTATGCCGCGATGTATTACCCCTGGATCGAAGTGATGGACCCCGTCACCAATCAGCCGATGCACATTCCGCCCTCCGGGCACGTTGCCGGCATCTGGGCGCGCAACGACAACACGCGCGGCGTGCACAAGGCGCCGGCCAACGAGGTGGTGCGCGGCGCAACCGGTCTGGCTTACAACTGCACCAAGGGCGAACAGGATGTGCTGAACCCGAATGGCGTCAACTGCATCCGCGCCTTCCCCGGCATGGGCATCCGTGTGTGGGGCGCGCGCACGCTGTCCAGCAATCCATCGTGGCGATACATCAACGTGCGCCGGCTGTTCAACTTCGTCGAAAAGTCCATCGAGCGCGGCACGCAGTGGGTGGTCTTCGAGCCGAACGAGCCGCAACTGTGGGCCAAAGTGCGGCGTGACGTGGGCGCTTTCCTCAACATGGTCTGGCGCGATGGGGCGCTGTTTGGCCTGACGCCAGCCGAAGCCTTCTACGTCAAGTGCGACGCCGAGTTGAATCCGCCCGAGTCGCGCGACCTGGGCCGGCTGGTGATCGAAATCGGCATGGCGCCCGTCAAGCCGGCTGAGTTTGTCATCTTCCGCATCAGCCAGTGGCAGCCCGGCGCGGAAGCCTAGCTCAACTCAAGCGTTGAAAGTCTGGTCATCCGGCGCCGGCACGGTCGCCCAATGACCGAACAGCAAAACAACCAAATCACACAGTAGGAGATGTAAGAGATGGCAGAGAAAGCAGGACGCTCAACAGACCCGCTTGCGGGATTTCAATTTGCGCTCGATATCGGCGGCAAAATCACCGGCTACTTTTCGGAGTGCAGCGGCATCGGCTCTGAGCACGAAGTGATTGAACACAAAGTGGTGGACAAGAGCGGCCGCGAGCTGGTGCAGAAAATTCCGGGCCGGCTGAAGTGGAACGACGTCACCCTCAAGCGCGGCATCACCGACAGTCTCGACATCTGGGAGTGGCGCGACCTGGTGATCGACGGCAAGATGAAGGAAGCCCGTCAAAACTGCTCGATCATCATGTTCGACCGCAACTACGAGCCGGCGGCCCAGTGGGATTTCGTCAATGCCTGGCCGCTGAAGGTCACCGGGCCGGACTTCAAGGCCGACAGCAACGACTTCGGCATCGAAGAGCTGGTGCTCACCCACGAGGGCATGAAGCGCGTCAAGGTCTAGTTGCCCCTCTCTGGTCCGGCATCTGGCTCTTTAATCTGATTTCTGTGATCTGTGCTCTGTGATCCGCTCATGAGACCACAAACCGAGTTCTCCTTCACCCTGCCGGTTGGCTATGTTGATTCAGACGGCAACGTGCACAAAGAGGGTGTGATGCGCCTGGCAACCGCCATGGATGAAATCGCTCCCTTGCGCGACCTGCGCGTGCGCGCCAATCAAGCCTATCTGGCCATCATCCTCTTGTCGCGCGTCATTGTCCGGCTGGGCAATTTGCCGGCCGTCAGCACCAGCGTGATCGAGAACCTGTATGCCGCTGACCTGGCCTACTTGCAGGCCCTGTATCGCCAGATCAACGAAACCGGCAAGAGCCTGATCAGCCTGACCTGCCCGGAATGCAACGCCCGGTTTGAGGTGGACCTGGCCGAACTGGGGGGAGCTTAGGCTACCCCTCAGATCGCCTGCAGGAGGAGGTAGCCTATCTGGCCTATCACTTCCACTGGCCGCTGGACCAGATTCTGAATCTGGAACATGCCGAGCGGCGGCAGTGGGTGGAACAGGTGGCCAACATCAACCGCAGGCTAAACCGGGCGCAGGAGTGATGAACCGATGCCAGACGCGCGAAACGATCCGCCCGCGCAGGACGCCGCCGGCAGGTCATCCAGCGCGCCTTTGCCCGAGGCGCAGGTGGACCTGGAAGCCCTGGCGCGCTATGTCTATGAGTTGCTCAAACGCGAAGCGCGCATCGAGCGCGAGCGACTGGGCCTGAGGAGGTGAGTAATATGGGCCGAGCCTTTAACGCCCCGCCAACTCAAAGCGAGCTGTTGGAAGCGCGCGAGACTCAGGCGCTCATCGGCAGCGGGCGCAGCGCCGGCCAGGCTTTTCGCTTCTATCTGGAAATCGCCGGCATCTTGTCGGCGGAATTCCTGGAATGCACCGGCCTGACCATGGAGCGCGAGGTTAAGGAGGTGGCCGAGGGTGGCGTCAACGACTTTGTGCACAAGCTGACCGGGCGCACCAAGTGGTCGAACATCACCCTGCGCCGGGGCATCAGCTACTCGCGCGACCTGTGGGACTGGTACTGCGCCGGCCTGTACAGCGGCAAGGTCAAGCGGGTCAATCTGTCCATCATCCTGGGCAACGCCGAGTTGAAAAAGGTCAAGCAGTGGGACGTGTACGACGCCTTTCCGGTGCGCTGGTCGGGCGCTGATCTCAGCACCGACACGCTGCAGGTTGCCATCGAATCGCTGGAGATTGCCCATCACGGCATGTTGCTGAGCAGCGAGGAGGAGAACCCGCTGTAGGCGAGCCGGCCTGTCAGGATCAGATGCGCATGAGCGAGCGACCAGTCTCACCATCATCGCCCCCTGGCCTGCGCCCGGTGACGCGGACGCAGGAGTGGGTCCGGCGCGTGTCGTCTCGCTGGGCGCAGCGGGCGCAGCCCGGCCGCCCGGCTCCGCTGGCCGGCCCACAGATTGGCCGGCTGACGGCGCGTCTGCAACGCCGGGCGACACAACGGCCAACCTGGTTGAGGCGCGCCGGCGCTTTGTCCCCGCGCATGGTGGATGTCTTCGCCGGCGCTCTAGCGCAGCGGTTCACGCCGCCACTGGTGCGCCGCGCAGCCGCTGAGCAGGCTGCGTCATCCTTGCCGCCGATCGACATGCCGCTGGCCGGCGGTGAGCCGATAACTGACGCGCAGCCGGCCCCGGCGGAATTGGCGTCCTGGCCTGTTGCAGAATCGCCGACGCCCCCCGCGCCGACCAGCCTGCCGCCGCTCGGCGCGCGCTGGACGAGACGCGCCGCGCCTGCGGCTCACGCATCCCCGACCCCGGCCCCTCGGCCCGTTGTGGATGCGCCGCGTCTCACGGCCGGGCGCATTCGACGCTACTCGCGGGTGGAGGAGGTGGACCCGCTGGCGCTGGCGGCGCAGAACGAGCGCCGACAAGCGCAACCGTCATCTGCGCCCGCATCCTTGCCGGCCAGCCCAACCGATTCCCCTCACGCCACCGCGAGCCGGCCCGCTGCGGATTCTGCCGTCATTCAACGCAGCTCCCCAACTCCAACTTCACCCGCAACTGCGCCGGCATCCGGGCCAGCCCGCGCACTGCCTCGGTCGGCTGAGCCGTTTGCAGAGGCGCCGCCCGTTGGCCCTCGCGTAGCGGGCGAATCGCCGGCTGCCGGTGTCGAGCAAGGGGGGCTGTCTGTTTTGCAGCGATTGCGCCAGGCGCGCACGGCGCAGTTGCGCCGCCAGGCCGCACAGGCTGCTGCGCCCGTTGAATCCTCTTCCCAGTCGGTCTCGACGCCCGCTCCGGCTGCCGGCCCGGCCTCATCGGTTGAACTGCCACCGCGACCGCTTTCCTCCCCCCCGGCAGTGACACAGGGGACCTCACCGCCAGTGGCGCCGTCACCGGCGACACCCTCGATGCCGTCAACGGTCTCGGCACAGCCATCTGTGCGCCCAACGTTGCGCCGGTCGGTCGAGCCGCCGCAGAGCGGGTTTTCGTCGAACACAGTGTTGCCGGTTGAACAGGAGGCCGGCGACACCCTGCCTGACCAGTCGGTTGCGCCGGCTCAGGCTGCGCCATTGCAAACGACGTCGGCGTCGTCTGTTGCTCAGTCGCAGGTTGTGCCACCATTGCCAGAGGCGGCCGCGCAGGATGCGCCGCCGGCTTCTGTGCAACGCGCAAGCCTGGCTGCAGAGACGCTGCAAACGCAGCCGGTTTCGTCGGCGCCTCGCCTGTCGCTTGAGGACGCGCCATCAGAGGACGGACCTGCCGGCCAGGCCGAGCCGCCGGCGGCGCCGTTGCCGCTGGCCAGGCCGGCTGTCCGGCGCATGATCCAGCGCGCAGCCGATACGACGGAAGAGGAGCCGGTCGGGCCTGCTTCGTTGGCGTCTCCCGCGAGCGCGCCGCAAAGCGCGCCGCAGTATGAGCCAACGGCGCAGGAAGTGGCCGCCGCATTTGCCGAACGGGTGGCTGCGCGGGCTGCGTCGCAGGCGCGGTTGCCGGTGACCGTAAATCCGCAGCGACCTGAAGGTGTTGCACCGGATGTTGTCCGGCGCGTCATGCGCCCCCCATCAGCAGCCCTGTCCGAACTGCCCCCGGCGCAGCGTTGGGGTGAGCGTCCAAGCGAGACGGATCGTCCGGAAGCCCCGGTCCCGCCTGACATGGCCTCGCTGCCGGGCAGGCCATTAGCCGCTGTGCCCGGCGAAGCCGCGCAGAATGCAGCGCCAGAATTGGCGCATCAAGCAATGCAGCAAGCGGCCCGTGACCCGGCGCGCACATCGGGGCTGGTAAGACGGTCTATGCAGACTGCTCCGGCGTTCGAGGGTGTGAAGATGAAAGCGCCGGTTTCTGCGTTGCCGTTGCTCAGACGCCGGCCCTCTTCTGCCGCTGTGCAACGGTCGCCGGCAGTGTTGCCGCAAGCGCGGGTGTTGGGGCCATCAGATGGACAGGAGGGCACAGAGGGTGACGGTGAGGTTGACATGAACGCGGAGCGTGAGCGTGCGCCGACGCACGAGCGCCTGTCGATGTTGCATCGTCAGCCTGTCGCCGCCACATCGCCTGTGACGCCGGCTGCCGGCCCGCAAGCGCCCGCGACGATCTCGCGCAGGCTGGCAGGGACAATGCCGGTGCGGGGCGCAGTCGTTCAGCGCGCATCGTTGCCCGTCGAGCGGCCGGCGTTGCCGCTGGTGAGGCGAACGACAACGCCACGGGTGCAGCGCGCTTTGGAAGATCAGCCTCCGCCGGCGTTGCCTGAGTCGGCGCAGCCCGGGCCGGCCAACCCCCCGGACTTGCAGGCGCTGGCCCGCAAGGTGTATCCGATTCTCAAACGCATGTTGGCCGTGGAGCGCGAGCGTTTGTATGGCGCGTGACCGCGCCGGTATAGAAGTTGGAGGAGTTGATGATGTTGCCCCAGGCGCTTAACTTCAATGTGCAACGAGCAGCCCGCGTTGTAGAAGCCGGCCATGTGCCGGTGAAGGCCATGATCGTCAGTGTCGATCCGCCCTTTCTGACCATTCCCTGCCAGTTCAACCCCAGCGAAATCCGTTTCAGCAAGGGCACGGTCTGGAGCGATGGCAGAAAAGGCGATGATGATGACAATGCGCCGAATCTGGCCAAACGCAACGTGCCGAAGTCGTACTTCAAGCATGGCGAGGCGCCCCGCCTGAGGATGAGCCTGTTCTTCGACACCTCGGAGATGGAGCACATGGATGTGCGTTACTACACCGATCTGCTGGTGGCGTTGACGCTCATCAATCCGGCGACCAAAGTCTCCGGCGAAGAGCGGCCATCGCTGGTCAAGTTCATCTGGGGCATGTTCTCGGCGTCGCTCACCATGTCGTTCACCGGCTACATCCCGTCGGTTGACCTGACGTTCAGCCTGTTTCTGCCGGACGGCACGCCGGTGCGGGCTGAGGCGGAGATCGAGCTGGTGGCGGTGTCGAGCATGTTGCCGTTCCAGAACCCCACATCGCGCTCCGAAGCGCGCCAGATGTGGGTGGTGACCGAGGGGCAAACGCTGGACTGGATTGCCTATCAAACCTACGGCGACCCGGCGCAGTGGCGGCACATTGCTCAGGCCAATGGCCTGCGCGACCCGCGCAACCTGAGGCCGGGACAGGTGCTCAAGCTGACCCCGCTGCCTCCGCCGGGCGGTTGAGGCGGGCGCACCGCGACCCGGCGCAACACAAGGAATCACCCATGGCCTTAGGCTTTGACCGGTTTCACATCACAGTAAACGGCGCGCCGATCACATCGCCGCTGGCGGACGATGTGATTCGCGTGGTGGTGGATACCAATTTGCACATGCCCGGCATGTTCGAGATTCACATTGCCGAAAACTCGGCCCCGTTGGGCATGTACAAGTGGATCGACTCGCCGATGTTTGCGATCGGCGGCAAAGTGAAAATCGCCGCCTCGCCTCAG
>Ga0272446_1003457_pt1 | contig 19840 bp, 16 predicted proteins | sample YNPCB0061_FD_194587 | JGI IMG/M metagenome (GOLD analysis project Ga0272446, IMG submission 194587) | Hot spring microbial mat communities from Yellowstone National Park, WY, United States - YNP-CB-006-1 | ecosystem: Environmental > Aquatic > Thermal springs > Hot (42-90C) > Sediment | place...
CCCCGCGCCCCCCCCCCACCGCAACGCCAACAACATACCCCCCGCTCCCAGGCTGGGAGAGGGGGGGAGGGGGTGAGGGCACGCAGCGCATCAGGACGCCATCCGCCACAAACCCTCCACCTGAGAGGGCGTCTCTACTCCCTGGTGGCCACCACCCAGGCCGCGAAGCGGTCGTCGGCCTCGGCGTGGGCCGGCACACCGTATGCGCCGATCATGGCGATGATCTCGGCGGGCGCGAAGAAGGTGCTGCCCATCAGCGCCAGCCGCTCGGCCAGCGCGACGAGCTTCACCACCCCCAGGCGGATGTCTGGCTCTTCGATTACCAGCCGGCCACCCGGGCGGAGCACACGCAACAATTCGCCGATCGCCGCCTGGGGATGGGCGAAGTGGTGCAGCGCATCGACCACCACAACCCGGTCGAACGCCGCATCGGGGAAGGGCAGGCGCGTGACGTCGCCCGCCAGCGGGTCCAGCCCCTTTGCCCGGGCCTGGCGCAGCATGGGCAGCGAGCGGTCGAGGAGCACCACCTCGCCCGCCAGCGCGCGCAGCTGTGCCGCTACGCGCCCGGTGCCGCCGCCAGCGTCGAGCACCCGGCCCCCGGGCGGGATGTCGAGCAAGCTGCGTAGCCGCGCCGGGTCGGGCGGGCCGATCACCAGGTCGTAGAGCGGGGCAAGCAGGTCGAAGTGGTCGATCATTGGCTACTCGCTTCCCGACCCTGGCCCAGCCGGCCAGCCGACAGACGGAAGAGCAGCGCATCCCAGCTGTTGCCGAGCAGGTTGCCGATCCAGATGATGCGCAGTACGCGCTCGATGGCGCGCGCCTGCTCCGCGCCGTAGATCGCCACCAGCTGGGCCTGCAGCTCTGCCGGGGGATTGCCGCCCGCCTCGGCCCACTGGCGGGCGTAGACCAGCGCCGGGATCTCGCCCGCCGGCGCCAGGCTGGTGACCCCGCCGAGCAACTGCGCCACCTCGTCGGTGCTGAGACCGCTGAGTTGCGCGACCTGGCTGTGGAAGGCGGCACAGTAGCGGCAGCGGTTGACCGCGGTGACCGTCAGCATGAGCCGCTCACGGGTTGCCGCGCGCACCGATCCGCCGCCGCGCAGGGCAAACAACTGGCGCAGATCGGCCAGCAGCTGGGCCAGGCTGCGGTAGTGGCGCTTGCGGAACGTTACGGGACGCGAGCTCGACACCATCAGATACTCCTATCCTCTTCGTACGCGATTCAGCCGTGCAGCGCCGGCAGAAAGACCGTCGGGCTTTCGACCAGCAGCGGGCTCTGGCTCTTGAACGCCTCGGCATAGGCCACGCCGAACAGCCGGCCCAGGTAGGCATCCTCCGCCTCGTAGAGCGTCAGCAGCCGGTCGCCCTCCTCCACCCGGAAGATCGAGCCATACTCGGCGAGCGCCGCGCGCTTGCGCGGGTAGGTTTCGCTCACATCGACGGCAAAGGCGAAATCGCGGCCCCAGGGCGGCTCCATCTTGCAGTGCGGGAAGAACAGCCGCTCGACGTTCCAGGGCTCGCTCGCGGCCAGCGCCTGGCCGCCAGGCACCTGCTCCCAGCGATCCAGCCGCGCGTAGAAGACCGCGGCGCTGATCAGCGCGCCCACGGCGGCGTGATCGGGGTGCACGCACGCATCAGTGGTGCCAAAGACCATCTGCGGCCGGTGGGTGCGGATCAGGCGCGCCACCTGTAAGCGGAGCGCCAGCGTATCGCTGAGCAGCCGATCCTGGCCATCGAGGAAGATTCGCTCGACACCGAGGATGGCCGCGGCACGCCGCGCCTGGGCCACCCGTACCCCCGGCGCAGCGTAATCGCTGGGCTCGCCGTCACACAGGTCCACCAGCAGCACCCGCAACCCCTCCTCAACCAGCTTCGCAATCGTCCCGCCCATCTGTACCTCGGCGTCATCAGGGTGGGCCGAGACCACCAGTACATCGTACGACATCGTTGTCCTCGTCAGCCTGTGTTCAGGGCGCCTGGCAGTTTGATGCGCCGGGCAGGCGCAGCGTAACAACAGTAGTGCGGTATTATAGGGCCATTGCAAGCAACGTGCGACGCGACGGTCGCACCCCATCGGAGGGCCCGCGTGAGCGAGAACTCGAACCCAGCCGGGCCTGCGGCCCAACCCACGCCTCTCTGGCGCGATGCCATCGTGCTGCTGATCGCCGCTATCGCCCTGTTCTTCTTCGGCTGGCTCACCATCACGATGCTGAGCAAAACGACTGAGCAGAGCGAGACGAGCTGGTCGCGCGCGCTCTACCTGTACCGTGGCGTCGAGGCGCTGGCCTTCGCCGCGGCTGGCTTCCTCTTTGGCCGCGAGGTCCAGCGCCGGCGCGCCGACGAGGCTGAGGGACGGGCAACCCACGCCCAGGAGGCGGCCCTGTCGGCGACGGCCCGGGGCGAGGCGCTGGCCGAGGCCATCCGCGCGCTTGAGGCCCCCGTCGCTCCAGCCGGGGGCGCACCCGAGTACGCCGTGCCTGCTGGCGGCCCACCGCCGAGCGCGATCGGTCAGCTGGTGCGGATCGCCGACCGGCTCTTCCCCCAGCGCGAGGGACGCTAGCAAGCGATGATCGAGGACGCCCGGCTGGTTGATGCGGCGCGGCTGCCGCGCTGGCTGGTCGCCCTGGCCGGCTATAGCGCCATTGCGCTGATGCTGCTCGCACCCACGCTGCCGGTGTTCGGCTCGGCTATTCCCGGCGGGCCAGTGGCCGAGGTGGACGGCTGGCAGAATGTCTGGAGCCTGTGGTGGGTCCAGCGCGCCCTTGCCAGTGGCCAGAACCCCTTCGTCACCGATCTGCTCTTCGTGCCGGACGGCGTCAGCCTCTACCTGGAGCCCCTGGGGCTCAGCAATGCCCTGCTGGTCCTCCCGGTCACCACCCTCTGGGGGCCGGTGGCGGCCTACAATGCGGCTATGCTGCTCAGTCTGGCGCTGAGCGGGCTGACCGGCTATGCCCTGGCGCTGCGCGTCTGCAAGACGCCGTGGGCCGCCTTCGTCGCCGGTCTGCTCTTCACCGTCTCGCCCTTTCACCTGACCCGGATCTGGGACGGGCAGCTCGAACTGGCCAGTCTCCACTGGCCCGCCGCCTACGCGCTGTTCCTGCTGCGTGCCGTCGAGGACGGGCGCCGGCGCGACGCCCTCGCCGCCGGCCTGCTCCTGGCCCTCACCGGCCTTGCAAGCTGGTACTACCTGCTGTTCATGGGCCTCTTCAGCCTGGGCTTCGCGCTGCTCTGGGCGATTGGCCGCCCGGCGACACGGCTCGCCCCCGGGCAGGTGTTCGGCCAGACGGCGCTCAGTCTGCTGGTGGGCGGCCTGCTGCTGCTGCCTGTGCTCGCCCCGGCACTCACCCTGGCAATCACTGCGCCCGATGCGGTCTACCAGTTCGCCGACGAAGAGGTGTTGCAACGCTCGGCGAACCTGCTCGATTTCTGGCTGCCGAGCTACCTGCACCCCCTCTGGGGGCCGTGGCTCTTCACGACGGTGCGGCTGGCCTGGCACGACTTCAGTGGCGATTGGAACGTGGCCCTGGGCTATGGTACGCTGGCCCTGGCCGCGCTGGGCGCGCTGCGGAGCCCGCAGGCCGCCTGGCGCTGGCTGGTCCTGGCTGGCGCCGCGCTGCTCCTGGCCCTCGGCCCCCGGCTGCAGGTCGGCCCCTGGCAGAGCGGGTTGCCCCTGCCCTATGCGCTGCTCGATCGGCTGCCGGGCCTCAGTCTGGGCCGACGCCCGGCCCTGTTCACCGCGGTGAGCACGATCGCGCTGGTCCCACCGGTTGCCCTGGGCCTGCGCGCCCTCGGCGCGGCGGCGCAGCGCCGGGGTCGACCCTGGCTCGTCGGGCTGCCCCTGGCGCTGATCGCCTTCGAACTGGCGCTCGGGCCCTGGCCGCGCCTGCCAGCCGATACCCATCCACTCAACCAGCGCCTGGCCGGCGGCAGCGGCGTGGTGTTGGATGTGCCGCCGGCAGCGTACAAGTATGTCGAGCCACAGCGCGCCCAGCTGATCCACGGGCGCCCTATCCCCGGCGGTTACCTGGCGCGCCCGCCCCGCTACCCCTGGCCGCGGGAGGCGCCCGCCGTGCGCCCGCTCTGGCGTATGCGCCCCGAGCCCGCCGACCCCTTCCTGGCCGGCTCCGACGGCCCCCTGGCTGCGCTCAGCTTCTACGGGGTGCACGATGTGGTGGTGCGCTGGGATCAGATCGAGCCCGAGCGGGTGCCCCAGGTCCAGGCGGCCCTGGCCCAGGCGCTGCCGGGGCTGGCCCCGGTCTTCGACGATGGCGCCCGCAGCCACTACCAACTCCCGGTCCTCGACCCGCAGCCGATCGCTGCGCTGAGTGGCGATGGCTGGCAACGCCCTGAGGATGACGGGCAGCAGACGTGGCGCTGGATGGGGCCGGAGGGCACGATCACGCTGATCAACCCCGGCGCACAGTCGCGGCGCTTGAGCCTGACGCTCACCGCCCACAGCTACCGTGAGCCCCGCACGGTCAGCCTCAGCCTCGACGGCGCGCCGGCCGGTCGCTGGCCGGTCGGGCTGGGGCCAACCCGAACCCGCTTCCACTTCTGGCTCCCCCCGGGTGAGCACCGGCTGACCCTGCACGCGCCCGCCGACCCCGAGGCGATCGCCAATAGCTCCCGCCTGCTGAGCATCGCGCTGCGCGAGGCCCGCCTTGAACCGTAAGGTATGCTTCAGACCTGGATCTCCCGGCTTGACCGTTGCGCCACGGCCCCGCATGACTGGTCTGTGGAGGTGTGGAGCTGTGGAGGTGTGGAGCTGTGGAGCTGTGGAGGTGTGGAGGTGTGGAGCTGTGGAGGTGAAGGCCAGATTGTCAAGCGAGTTTGAACCATGCCTGAGGCATATTTCAGAAACGGGTGTTCTAGCTTGACCGTTGCTCCACACCTCCACAGAACCGGTCTGGAGCGCTGGAGCACTGAAGGCTGGATTGGCAGGCAGGTTTGACGTATGCCCAAAACCCGGAGCGGTACCGCTGATGCCGCGGCGCTCACCATCGCCCTGACAACCCTGGCGCTCATCCTGTTCCTGCTCGCCAGCGGTCCACGGGCAGCCCACTACTCGCCCGAGGACCCACCGGCGGCCACCGGGCTCCACGCCCTCGAGCGCGCCGCCGAGGACGGGACGCCCTACCGCTGGACCACTGGCCAGGCACGCTTCACGCTGCCCAACCCGGGCGGGCCACTGCAGCTCGAGCTGCAGCTCGCGGCAGGCGCCAGGCAGGCGGTTACAGCAGAACTGAGCGGCCTCGTCGACGTGCGCCTGAGCCTCGGGCCAGAGCTGCGCCGCTACCTGCTGCTCACGCCCGCGCAGCCCGGTGAGCGGGTCACGCTACTGCTCACTGCGCCCCCCTTCACCCCGGCGGGAGAGACGCGCGAGGTGGGCGTGGTGCTCGGCGACGTGGCGCTGCGGGGTGGGGGCGCGGCGCCGCGCGCCCTCTCCCTGGCGGCCCTGGCCACTGCGGCCGCGCTCTCCCTGGCGGCACGCTCGGCCACGCCGGTGCTGGTCGCCGCACCGATGGCCGTGCTGGCTAGCTGCGCGCTGCTGGGCTGGCAGCTCGCGGGGCGCTGGGCCGCATGGCCCTTCGCGCCGCTCGGCGCGCTCGCCGCGCTCACCGCCCTGGTCGCCGCTGTGGGCTGGCAGCTCTGGCAGGTGGCGCAGCAGCGCAGGCAGACCGCCAGCCCGGCCCCGCGGCCGCTGCCCCCGGCGATCATCGTCGTGGGCCTGGGCCTGTACCTGGCCGCGGCCCTCTGGAACCACCGCAACGTCCACCCCGGTCTGGCCCTCGACCTGGGGATCTACCTGCGCGCCGGGCAGCTGGCGCTGGCCGGGCAGAGCCCGTACGACCCACCTGAGCTGCATGTGATCGGGGTCTCGTTCGTCTATCCGCCGCCCACCGTGCCGCTCTTCGCCGCCCTGGCTGCCAGCGAGCCGCCCCTGGCTTACGGCCTCTGGCTCATCGGCAACCTGGCGCTCTATCTCTTCGCGCTGCTGGCCAGCTACGCCGCGCTCCCCGGCCGCCCGGTCCGTGGCGCGTTGCTGACGCTGATCGTGCTCGGCCTGGGCTTTGCGCCGTTCCTGGAAGCCCTGGCGATCGGCCAGATCAACAGCCTGATGCTGCTCGGCCTGGCGCTCTTCGTGCTCGGCCATAACGATCGCAGACTGGCCTGGGCCGGCGACCTTGGCCTCGCCGCGGTGATCCTGATCAAGCTGACCCCGGCAGCCCTGCTGCTCTGGCCGCTGGCGCGCGGCGACTGGCGACGCCTGGCGCGAGTCGCGGCGGGCATCTTGCTCCTCGCGCTACCGGCGCTCCTCTGCTACGGCATCACACCGTGGCGCGACTTCGCCCGCCTGCTGCCGGCACTGTTTGCAGGCGTGCCGCGCAACCCCTACAACCAGGCCCTGGCCGCGATCCTCACCGGGCTGGCAACACCGGGATCGCCTGCAGAGCAGGCCGCGGCCTGGCTGGGCCGTGTCTTCAGCCTGGGCCTGCTCGCCTCCTGGGCGGCGCTCTGCTGGCGGCGACGGGGCGATCGTGATGGCGCCGCGCTGGCCTTCGGCGTCGCCGCGCTGACCGTCGGCTCCAGCCTGATCTGGTATCACCACCTGATGTTCCTCAGCCTACCCCTGGCCTGGCTGGGCCTCACCGCGCCCCGTGGCTCCCGCCGCCAATTGGCGGCGCTGCTCGCCCTCGGGCTGATCCAGGCCACCCGCCCGATCGAATTTGGCCTGGGCATGCCGCCCTGGCCCGCAGTGGCTGGTTACCTGGTGCTGAGCCTGGCCCTGGGGGTATGGCTGTGGCAGCGGCCCGGCCATACAAGAGAGAGCCAACTTTGAACAGGTTTTGCACATCCATCTGTCACGATGCTGCGTAGAAGAAGGCGAACGGCAACACACCAACCGCCCAGCCCCCTCCGTTCACGGTCGCTGCCCTGTCGGATAGACACGTGATGTCAAGGAGGATCCCCTTGGGTACACGCCTGCTTCGCCATCGAGGCCGCCTGCTCATCCTGGCCTTCCTGGCCCTGCTCACCGCCCTGTCGTTCCTGCCCCCGGCCGCCTATGCCGGCCACGCCACCGACGCACCCGCCCGCCTGCGGGCAGTGCATGCCGTGCCCGACTTCGGCGCTGTTGACATCTATGTGAACGGCGGCAAGGTTCTGAGTGACGTCACCTTTTTCACCGTAAGCCCGTACCTGGAAGTGCCCGCCGGCTACTACAAGGTGCAGGTCATTCCTGCGGGCGAGAACCTCGCGCATCCCAGCCTGTTCGTAATCAACCGGACCTACAAGCTCAAGGCCGGCCGTGATTACACGGTCGTGGCCCGCGGCAGCGTCGCGAGCAAGAACGTCGGCAGCCGGCTGCTCCAGGACGATAATCGCGCGCCAGCGCCTGCCAATGCCCGCGTCCGCGTGGCCCACTTCTCGCCCGATGCCCCCGCCGTCGATATCTTCATCAACGGCGAGCGCGCCATCGAGAGCCTGAGCTTCCGCCGCGTGACGGACTACCTCGAGGTGCCGGCCGGCAGCTACGAGGTTGGCATCGCCCCGGCGGGTGGCGACCCGATCTTCACCACCAGCCTGAGCGTTGAGGCCGGCAAGGTCTACACCGCCTGGGCCAACGGCCTGCTCGGCGGCAGTGGCGCCCAGGCCTTCACCGTCACCCCTTCGGTTGATGCCAGCTTCGATGTGGCGCGCATTCGCGCCGTGCACGCCGTGCCCGCGATCGCCGGCTCGCCGGTGGACGTGTACGTCAATGGCGCAAAGGTGGTGACCTTCGACTTCTTCGACGTGACTGACTACATCCCGGTCTTCGCGGGCGACTACGATGTGCGTGTCGTGCTGGCCGGCGGCGACCCGGCCAGCGAGGCGGTGATCCAGGCCAGCGTCACGGTTGAGGGCGGCAAGGACTACAGCATCATCGCCCGCGGCACCCTGGACGACCTCGGCGCGACCGTGCTCGAGGACGACAACAGCGCGCCGGCCGCCGGCAATGCCCGCGTCCGCGCAGCCCACTTCTCGCCCGACGCCCCCGCCGTCGATATCTTCATCAACGGCGCGCGCACGATCGAGAACCTGAGCTTCACCGAGGCCACCGGCTACCTCGAGGTGCCGGCCGGCAGCTACGAGGTTGGCATCGCCCCGGCGGGTGGCGACCCGATCTTCACCACCAGCCTGAGCGTTGAGGCCGGCAAGGTCTACACCGCCTGGGCCAACGGCCTGCTCGGCGGCAGTGGCGCCCAGGCCTTCACCGTCACCCCCTCAGTGGACGCAACGTTCGAGTAGGCTCCGCGCGACGCGGTGACACCCTACGTCCCGGGAGGCGCTTGCCTCCCGGGACGTAGGGTGTCACCCGGGCTTGTGCAATGTCCCCGGGGCAAGCCCTGAAATACTGCTGGCAAACTCCATTGTTCCCACGCCGGGTGTGCGGGCCGGACGGCCGCACACCCGGGTGCGTCAGCAGTATCGTTCCACGCGCCCTGGGGGTCTATACAGCCCCTACCGACCAAGGACCAGTTCGTCCGCCTGGGCGATCTCGATCGGGATCACCACCGCCTGTGCCCCCGTCGCCTCGTGAGAGCGCGGTACACCGTTATACTCGCTGCACCAGTACTTGCCGTCCACCAGATAGGCATAATAGCAGATACTGCCCGCAGGCACGGTCACAACGGCTTCCCAGTACTGCTCACTGCGTCGCATCGGCGTAGCGGTGGTGCTCCAGTTGTTGAAGTCACCCACGAGATGAATGCTATCCGCCCAGATCTGTGCTGGCAGGCGAAATAGTACGACAACCTGCTGGTTGTCCTGTGGGAGTTGTAGGATCATTCTCGCACCTCCGACTCGGTTATCGTGCCGGTCTGCTATGAGGGTAGCACGTCCAGCCGACCGCGTCACTCCGTACCGGTACGGTACGCGAGCCGCGGTAGCTACCGAATACGAGGCATCGTGATGGGGAAATGTACGTAGTTCTACGGAGACGCGCGCGGGGTGCGGTACGGACCGAGGTAACGCTGAACGAGCCCGAGCTCGAACTCGCCCTGCAGGGTGGTGCGGGCGCCCTCCGCCGTCGCGGCGAGCGCGTGGCCAAGCTGACGGCAGATGGCGTCGGCGAGAAACTGGGGCAATGGCTCCTGGATGCTGCTGACGCGCAGCGCGCCGCGGAAGGTGGCAAGCACCGCGCCGAGGGGTTCGCGGGCGATCAGGGCGGCCGGCAGCTCCAGGCGGTAGGCCGGGCCGGACCCGTCGGGGCGATAGTAGAGCACATAGAGCTGGCCATAGCCCTGCTCGATCGTCGCCCGCCGTTCGCGGAAATCGGCGATCGCCGCATTGCGGTAGCCCGTCAGCAGGTGCGGACGGTCCCTGCGGATGAGGTGCACCGGCAACGAGTACTCCCCCGGGTTGAGCACACTGGTCCAGAGGGTACGGTCGGTCACCGTGCCGCTCAGGTGGGGCGCCAGCTCAAGCACATCGTCGGCGGCCGTGGCCGACTTGGGATGCGCGACCACGCGCCGGCACTCCAGCACCAGGCGCCAGTCCTCGTCCTGGAAGAATCCCTCGATCAAGGGGCGAAACGGATCCCACCAGACGGGCGGCCGGCCCGCGCGATGGTCCTGGGCATAGCGGACCAGCAGCCGGTTAATCTCGAGCAGCAGCGAGTAGAACGAGCCATCGAGCACGAACAGGCCACTGGTGGTGGCGCGGATGCGCCGGGCGAGCAGGCGCAGCTCCAGCACGGAGCGCAGGCCGCCGAGCACACTCTCCAGTTCCTCGACGGGGGGCAGCAGGTGCACCAGGACGTCCTGGTCGGTCAGGGTGGCCTCCTCCACCGCGGCGGCGGCAATCGCCGCGAAGCTAGCCCCGGCTGCTGGCACGGTAGCGTGGGCGCCATCGACCGCGCACAGCCGCCGCGCCGGCCCATCGGGGGCCGGCCTGATCCGTCGGTCGAGGACGGCGCGCAGGCGCTCGCGCTCGCCCTCCAGGCTACGCAGGGTCGCGCGACATGCCTCGGCGCAGGCGCCGATCGCGTCGAGCACCGCCGCGGGCAGTGCTGCCGTCCCGTAGGCGACGTCAGAGCGGCGCATCGCCAGCTCGCGCTGCGTCAGCTCCATGCCGCCCCCATCATGCCGCCCCAAGCTTCTGCTCCAGCTCGCGCATTGCCGCCGTCAGCTGATCCTGGCGGATGGCTGCGGTCATATCGCCGCGGGTGCGCTCGAGCACGGCGCGCAGGGCATCGGTGGTACGCCGCAAGCCCCCGGTGATCGCATCGGGGTAGTCGACCGTCACCAGGGCGCTGTAGACGTCGTCCATCACCTGGAGCAACGCCTCGCCCCGCGCCGTCTCGCCGCGCCGCAGCCCATCGAGGATGGTCCGGCGCAGCTCGCTGGCCGCCTCGGCCAGGCCATTGAGATAGGGGGCAGGATCAACCCCGAGCGCCGTGGCGCTGGGGGCCGCGCGCCCGGCGAGGAAGGCCAGCACCAGGTGGGCCTCGGCATACTCTTTGAGCGCATCCTGGGCATAGCCCGCGAAGCGGATCTCCGGGCTACCAGCCGTGGCGGCCGCGATCTGGGCGACGGTCTCCGCCGCGAGGCCGAGCAGGCGCTCCGCCTCGGCGAACTCACTGCGATGGGCGGCACGAATGCTGTTGGCGCAGAGCCGGATCAGCCCGCGCGAGGCGGCCAGTACCTGCTCCCGGGCGCCGTGACTGGCCTCGATCTGGCCGACGCAGCCGGCTACCAGCTGATCAATGCTCATGTGTGCTCCTGCTGCTCAGTAGCTGGCATTATACACGAGCCTGGCGGCCACGGCCGTCTGGACAGAATCGCAGCCCATCGTGTAGACTTGCGGCGATGGCCGATCAGCACAAGCAACCCACCATCCTGGTCGTTGTCGCCCCTGATGGTATCGCATAGGGCCAGACTGGTATGCATCGCATCCTGATCATCGAAGACGAGCCAGAGATCGCCAACTACCTGCGGCGCGGCCTGGTCCTCGAGGGCTTTCAGGTCACCGTGGCGGCCGATGGCCCCACGGGGCTGGCAGCCGCCCGCGAGACCAGCCACGACCTGGTCATCCTCGACCTGATGCTCCCCGGCATCGATGGGCTTGAGGTGGCCCGGCGCCTGCGCGCCGCCTCCGATATCCCGATCATCATTCTCACCGCCCGTGATGCCGTGGCCGACCGGGTGCGCGGCCTGGAGAACGGCGCCGACGACTACCTGGTCAAGCCCTTCGCCTTCGAGGAACTGCTGGCACGCATCCGTGTGCAGCTGCGCCGCCGCCAGGCCAGCGCCGGTAGCGAGGTGCTCCGCTTCGGCAACCTGGCGCTCGACACCGCGGCCCGCGAGCTGCGGGTCGGCGAGCGCCGGGTGGAGTTGACCGCCAAGGAGTATGACCTGCTCGAGCTCTTCATGCGCCATCCCAACCAGGTTCTCACCCGCGAAGTGATCTACGATCGCGTCTGGGGCTACGACTTTGGTGGCGAAAGCAACATCATCGAGGTCTATGTGCGCTACCTGCGCCAGAAACTCGAAGCCGGCGGCGAACCGCGCGTGATCCACACGGTGCGTGGCGCTGGCTACATCCTCCGCGAAGACTGATCCACGCCGCGCCTGTCTCCCACCTGTAATCTACGCCCCCTGGTCATATGCCTGGCCCGGTGGTATGCTCAGCTTCCCACGGTGCCGGGCTCTGCCACGGCGCGGGCACGGCGTCGCCCAGACCCCAGTCCATCGGCCGGTCCGCACAGGCCAGCGCAACCATACGCCCTGCCCACGTCGGCCAGCGAACCGGCACATATCGCAGCGGGGCCCCCATGCGCCTGCCTGCTCCCGGCCAAGCCAGTCGCCGCCTGCGCCCTCTGCTGGCGCTGCTGGCCATGGCGGTGGCTGCGCTGGCGCTGCTGTTCGTCCCCTGGCTGGCCCTGGGCGCGCTTGCGCTCGCCGCCGGGCTGATCATCTGGGACCAGATCGCGCTGCAGCGCGATCTGCGCAGTCTCGCGGCCGCGATCAGCAGCGACGATGCTGAACACAAGCTCGAAGTCAGCGACGGCCCGTGGGGCGAACTCAGCTACGCGCTCAATCGCCTGCGCCAGCAGCAGCGCGCCGCGAGCCGGCTGCGTGAACTGCTGCCTGAGCTGCCCGCTCGTGCTGCGCTGGTCGAATGGCACCTCCCATCCGAAGGGCTGCCCTGCGATGTTGCCGTGCTGGCCCTGACGACCCCGCCCGGCGGCACGCCGGTGGCCCGCCTGCGGGCCGCCGCTAGCGTCGCCGCAGCCGCGGCCCGCAACTACGACGCCCTGATCAGCCGCAGCGGCGAGCAACTGGTCGTGATCTTCGGCGCAACCGGCCAGCAGAGCCCGATCAGCACCCTGCGCGACGCCCAGCAGGCCGCCCGTGCCATCTATCGCCACTGGAGCGCCAGCCCCGCCAGTAGCCGGCCACGCCTCGCCCTCGCCAGTGGCCAGGCCCACACCGTCATCCTCCCCGGGCTCGGCCTCAGCGTCGTTGGCCAGCCCGTCGACCAGGCCCTCGCCCTCCTCGCCTTTGCTACCGAAACACAGCTGCTCTGCAATGAGGACGCCTACCTCGGCCTGCGGCGCATCGGCCTCGCGCCCGCCCAGGCGCGCGCCCCCGGGGCTGCCCCCGGCGGAGAACGGGCTGGCATGTACGTCGTCCCGCTCTAACGTCTGCCGGCGGTTCATCCCGCCACCCGGATTCGCAACCGCGCTTTAGCGCGTCAGTATGCCGTATTTACCCTCATACCCTTGCGTTTTAATGATGCCCGGCGTATAATGTGAGCGACTGTTCGTGTTTCTCCCAGCCGCGTCTTTGGATCCCGCGCGTTGAGCAAGGACGGCGCATGGAAGAACTGAAGGGGATCACCGAAGGGTCCGACGCGCCATCCTCGCCGGGTCAGGCTGAGAACGGATTGACGACCGAGGCCGAGGAGCGGGCCCTGATGGAGCAATACCTCAGGGACCCGGCGCACGACTATCGAAACCTGAAATATGGCGACACGGTCGATGGTAAGATCATGCGTATCGATCGTGACGAGATTCTGGTCGATATCGGCGCCAAGGCCGAGGGGATCATCCCTGCGCGCGAGATGCAGTCGCTCACCCCGGAAGACCGGGCCGCCCTCCAGGTCGGCGATGTACTGCTGGTCTTCGTGGTCCAGTCCGAAGATAAAGAGGGCCGCGCCATACTCTCGGTCGACAAGGCGCGCCAGGAGCGCAGCTGGCGGGCGCTGCAGGCGGCCTACGAGCGCGGTGAGGTCATCACCGCCCGGGTGGTCAATTATAACAAGGGCGGGCTGCTCGTTAACCTCGATGGTGTGCGCGGCTTTGTCCCCGCCTCACAGGTGTCGGGCATTAGCCGGGGCCCCGACACCCAGAAACAGTCCGATATGGCCAGAATGGTCAATACCGATCTGTCACTGAAAGTGATTGAGATTAACCGGAACCGCAATCGGCTCATCCTCTCCGAGCGCCAGGCGGTCCAGGAGTCGCGCGAGAGCAAGAAGGACGAGTTGCTGGCGAGCCTCCACGAGGGCGATATCCGCACCGGCACCGTCAGCTCGGTGTGCGATTTCGGCGCCTTCGTCGATATTGGTGGCGCTGATGGCCTCGTGCACCTCTCCGAGATCTCCTGGAGCCGGGTGAAACATCCCGGCGAAGTGCTCAAGGTCGGCGATAAGGTACAGGTGTATATTCTGAGCATCGACCACGAGCGTAAGCGGATCGCGCTCTCGATCAAGCGCACCCAGAGCGAACCCTGGACGCGCGCTGGCGAGAAGTATCAGCTTGGGCAGATCGTCGAGGGCACTATTACGCAGCTCGCTTCGTTCGGCGCGTTCGCCCGGATCGAGGATGGCATCGAGGGGCTCATCCACGTCTCCGAGATGGGTGACGACCGGATTCAGCATCCGAAAGAGGTCGTTGCCGAGGGTCAGACCGTGCGGGCACGCATTATCCGCATCGACCCGGCGCGTAAGCGGATGGGGCTGAGCCTCCGCCTCAACCGCGATCTAAGCGAGGCCGCCGAGGCCGAGGAGCCGACCGACGCATGATCCCGATGCGGGCGGCACCGCACCAGTTAGTGGAGAACTTCAATGTCTGACCTCTACAGTAAGTTTACCAAGCGGGCCAAGCAAGTGCTGCAGCTCGCGCATGAAGAGGCGCGCTCGTTCAACCATCCCTACATCGGTACCGAGCATATCCTGCTCGGCCTCATTCGCGAGAGCGAGGGGATCGCGGCGCGCGTCCTCGATGATCTGGGTGTCAAGCTGGCACAGGCGCGCAGCGCCGTCGAGTTCATTGTTGGTATGGGCGAAGGGACACCCACCAACGACCAGGAGCTGACCGCCCGCGCCCAGAAGGTGATCAAGTATGCGATCGAGGAGGCCAGCCGCCTGAACCATCACTACATCGGCACCGAGCACCTGCTGCTCGGCCTGGTGCGCAATGGCGAGGGCGTCGCAACTGGCGTGCTTGATATCATGGGCGTCAGCCTCGAACAGGTGCGCAATCAGGTGATGCGCGTGCTGCGCCACGGCACCGCCGGCACCGCCGAGCAGCGCGGCGCAACCGCCGGCGCCGGTGCCCAGCGCCAGTCCAAGACACCCTACCTCGACGCCCTCGGCACCGATCTGACCGAGATGGCCGAGGCCGGACGCCTCGATCCGATCATCGGTCGCCAGCATGAGATCGAGCGCGTCATTCAGATCCTCTCGCGCCGCACCAAGAACAATCCGGCCCTGATCGGTGAGCCCGGCGTTGGTAAGACGGCGATCGTTGAGGGTCTGGCCCAGCGGATCATTCAGGGCGATGTCCCCGATAGCATCAAGGGTAAGCGCGTCGTCACCCTCGATATGGGCGCGCTTGTTGCCGGCACCAAGTACCGCGGCCAGTTCGAAGAGCGCCTCAAGCGGGTGATCGATGAGATTAAAGAGACCCGCTGCATCCTCTTCATTGATGAGTTCCATACCATCATCGGCGCCGGTGGGGCCGAAGGTACGCTCGATGCCGCCAATATCCTCAAGCCCGCCCTCTCACGCGGCGAATTGCAGACGATCGGCGCGACGACCCTCGATGAGTATCGCAAGTATATCGAACGCGATGCCGCCCTCGAGCGCCGCTTCCAGCCCGTGATGGTCGATGAGCCCACCCTCGAAGATACCGTCCAGATCCTGCGCGGGATCAAGTCCCGCTACGAGGATTTCCACCAGCTCCAGATCAGCGATGAGGCGATCAAGGCGGCCGCAGCCCTCTCTGCGCGCTATGTGCCCGACCGCCAGTTGCCCGATAAGGCGATCGACCTGATCGATGAGGCCGCCAGCCGCGTGCGTATGTATCGCAGCGCGACCCCACCGCAGCTCCGGGATGCGCTCCGGGGCCTTGAAGCGCTGCGCAAGGAGCGCGAGGCCGCCCTCGAAGATAAGCAGTTCGAGCTCGCCAGCGACCTCCGCGAGCGCGAGGAACGGATGCAGGGCCGTATCAGCGCTATCGAGCAGGAGATGGGCGCCGCCGGCGGCGAGGATCGCGTCGCTGAACGGCCCTATGTCACCGAAGAGGATATCGCCGAGGTCGTCGGGATGTGGACGGGCATCCCCGTTACCCGCCTCAAGGGCGATGAGACCCTGCGGCTGATGCAGATGGAAGATTTCCTCCATAACCGCGTGATCGGCCAGCAGGAGGCGATCGTCACCATCTCCAAGGCGGTCCGCCGCGCCCGTGCAGGGCTCAAAGATCCCAAGCGCCCGATCGGCAGCTTTATTTTCCTCGGGCCTACCGGCGTCGGTAAGACCGAACTGGCCAAGACGCTGGCCGAGTTCATGTTCGGCTCCGAGGATAGCCTGATCAAGATCGACATGTCCGAGTTCCAGGAGCGCCATACCACTTCGCGCCTCGTTGGCTCGCCCCCTGGCTATGTCGGCTATGGCGAAGGCGGCCAGCTCACCGATGCCGTGCGCCGCAAACCCTACTGCGTCGTGCTCTTCGATGAGATTGAGAAGGCTCACCCCGATGCCTTCAACCTGCTGCTCCAGGTGCTCGAGGATGGGAACCTCACCGACGGCAAGGGCCGCAAGGTCGACTTCCGCAATACGATCATCATTATGACCTCCAACGTCGGCACTGAGCACATCCGCCGCGCCAGCCGCATCGGCTTCGGTGGCAATGCTGATGAGATCGACCAGACTGATATGCGCCGTAAGGTGGACGATGCGCTCAAGGCGCTGTTCCGCCCCGAGTTCCTGAACCGTATCGATGCAACCATCATCTTCCACCCGCTGACCAACGAGGAGATCCAGCAGATCACCACCCTTATGCTCAAGCGCGTGCAAAAGCAACTCGATGAGCACCAGATGCGCCTCGACGTTCGCCAGGACGCGCTCGATCTGCTGGCTCGCCGTGGCTACGACCCGGCCTTCGGCGCCCGGCCCCTGCGCCGCATCATCACCAACCTGATCGAAGATCCGCTCGCCGAGGGACTGCTCGAAGGCCGCTTCCAGGAGGGCGATACCATCGTCGCCGATACGGAGGACGATAGGCTCCGCCTCCGCTCGCAGCGCGAGCTCGATGGCCAGGTCAACGGCCGCGAGACGCCCCAGGAGCCGGAGGAGAGCGCCGCGCTGGTCGAATAACGTTCGTATGGGGTTTGGCACATCCGTATGGCGTTCTGGGTGCGCGGGCGTCCCGCCCGCGCACCCGCGTTTGTCAACGCAGGCCCCTGGTCTTTCCCCCCCAACCCCCTCTCAGGTGGAGGGTTTTTGAGCGTTGCGCCCCCAGGCCCCGCATACCCCTCCAGGCTGGGAGAGGGGGGAGGGGGGTGAGGGCAAGCAGCGCATCAGGATGCTATCCGCCAAAAACCCTCCACCTGAGAGCCTCCAACCCCCTGGTACGCACCGCCGCCGCTTCGGAGCGAGCCATACCCGCGTGGTATAATGGCGCCATGGCCAGGACACGCACGATCTACGTCTGTCAACAGTGCGGCGCCCAGCAGTCTCGCTGGATGGGCCGCTGCCCCGACTGCAATACCTGGGATAGCCTCGTCGAGCAGGTTGAGACCCGCAACTCGGGCGCCCGCAGCGTCCGGGAGAGCGGCAGCGCTGGCGCGCGCCCGGTGCGCCTGCGCGATGTGCCCAGCAGCGGCTTTGCGCGCCTCGCCGTCTATGCCGAGGAGCTGGCCCGCGTCCTCGGCGGTGGGCTCGTTCCTGGCTCGGTCGTGCTGATCGGCGGCGATCCCGGGGTTGGCAAGAGCACCCTGCTGACCCAGGTCGCGGCCCACTTCGCCGCAACGGTTGGCCCCGCACTCTACGTCAGCGCCGAAGAGTCGGCGCAGCAGATCAAGCTGCGCGCCGAGCGGCTGCACCTCGGCAGCGATGCGCTCTTTGTCTACTCTGAGACCGCGCTCGACATCGTGCTCCAGCAGATCCGCGAGCTGCGCCCCGGCCTCGTGATCATCGACTCGATCCAGACGGTCTACCTGGAAGAGTTGGCTAGCGCCGCCGGCAGCGTCAGCCAGGTCCGCGAGGGCGCGCTGCGCCTGATGCAGCTGGCCAAGGAGCTCGGCATCCCGATCTTCCTGGTCGGCCACGTCACCAAAGAGGGCGCGATCGCCGGGCCGCGCGTGCTGGAGCATATCGTCGATGTGGTGCTCTACCTCGAAGGCGATCGCTTCCACCAGTATCGCTTGCTGCGCGGGGTGAAAAACCGCTTCGGCTCAACCAATGAGGTCGGGGTCTTTGAGATGTCCGGCGATGGCCTGCGCGAGGTGCCGAACCCCTCGCAGGTCTTCCTGGCCGAGCGCGCCGCCGGTAGCCCTGGCTCCAGCGTCGCGGTGATGCTTGAGGGCACCCGCCCGCTGCTCGTCGAGGTGCAGGCCCTCACCTCGACCACCGGCAGCGCACAGCCGCGCCGCATTACCAACGGCTTCGACCTGAACCGTCTGCTCATGCTCGGCGCGGTGCTCAGCAAACGGGTCGGCCTGCCTCTCGTGAATCAGGATATTTATGTCAACATTGTCGGTGGCCTGCGCATTGGTGAGCCCGCCGCCGACCTGGCCGTCGCCCTGGCTATCGCCTCGTCGTACCGCAACCAGCGCATCGAGCCGGACCTGGTGTTCGTCGGCGAGGTGGGGCTCTCGGGCGAGTTGCGCAGTGTCAGCCAGCTCGATCGGCGCCTGACCGAGGCGGCCAAGCTTGGCTTCACCCGGGCGATCGTCCCCGCAACTGCGTCGCCGGGCAGCGTGGGCGGGCTCAGCGTACAGCCTGCGCGCTCCCTGGCCGAGGTGGTGGACATGCTCGCGCGCAAGCCGTGAGGCCCGGACCAGCGCGCACTACGATCCTGCCCGGGCGCCCCGTGACCGCACCGGTCTGGTAATATCGATTCTGCTTGCTGGCATCGCATTGGCTCAACTCCACACCTCCACAGCTCTCCAGCGCTACAAAGCCCTGTGCGGTCTGAGGATCATAAGCCGCATCCATCTGCTCTGGTGTTATGAAGGTCAGCCTCAACTTCATCGTCCGGATCCTCGGTATGCTGAGCCTGGCCTATATCGGCTGGTCGGTGGGTCGCTCGCTCTCGAGCCCGCAGCCCGACGAGATGCAGCGCTTTGCCACCCAGTTGCTCATGCTCGCCGGCGCCGGCCTGGGGTTGCTGCTCACGCCGCGCCTGACGATCGAGCCGGTCGAAGAGTTGCTCCACCACGCGCGGAACGTGCCCCTACCCGATCTGCTGCTGATCGGCGCGGGCGCCCTGATCGGCCTGATCTTCGCTGTGCTCTGCGCCGTGCCGCTCGCCCAGCTGCCCCATCCCTTCGACCAGTACCTGCCGCTCGCATGCGCCGCGCTCTTCGCCTACCTCGGTGGCACGATCGCCGCCAACCGCAAGCGCGATCTCGCTGAGCTGTTTGCCAGCCTGCGGCCCCCCGCCCCACTGCCGGCCGCTGCGCTCGCTGCGCCACCACCCACCCCCGAACGCCGGCTGCTGCTTGACACCAGCGCGATCATCGATGGGCGCATCGCCGCCGTAGCTCGCACCGGCTTCCTCGAAGGAACCCTGCTCGTCCCCAGGTTCGTCCTGGCTGAGCTCCAGCAACTGGCCGACTCCAGCGATGACCTGCGCCGCAGCAAGGGGCGCCGCGGCCTCGAGTTGCTCAGCGAGATGCAACGCCAGTCGCCCCTGCCCGTCGAGGTGCTCAATGTCGATGTCGCTGACGCCAGCAAGGTAGACGATAAACTGATCGCGCTCGCCCGTCAGTACGCCTGCCCGATCATCAGCAATGACTTCAACATGGGCCGTGTCGCCGGGCTCCAGGGGGTTCGCGTGCTGAGCCTCAACCAGCTCAGCGAGGCCGTGCGCCCACCCGTGATCCAGGACCAGCGCCTGCACGTGCTGATCCGCAACGAAGGCAACGCGCGCCAGCAAGGGGTGGGCTACCTCGAAGACGGCACGCCGGTCATCGTCGAGGACGCCCGCCACCTGATCGGCCAGACTGCCGAGGTGGTGGTGACCCGCCTGCACCAGACTCAGACGGGCCGCCTGATCTTTGCGACCATCGCTCCCCAGTAGGTGCGGGCAGGATGCTGCGCTCCTGCTGCTCCGCTGGGAGCGCGGGCATCGGAACTGTTCACACCCGGGGTCATACACCTCTCAGGGGTAGGGTTTTTGAGCGTTGCGCCCCCAGGCCCCGCATACCCCACCCCCCTCCCCCTCTCCCAGGCTGGGAGAGGGGGGGAGCTCTCAGGGGTAGGGTTTTTGGGAGTTGCGCCTCCAGGCCCCGCATACCCCACCCCCCTACCCCCTCCCCTTCCAGGGGAGGGGGCCAGAGTCTGGCGTT
>Ga0272446_1003458_pt1 | contig 19837 bp, 13 predicted proteins | sample YNPCB0061_FD_194587 | JGI IMG/M metagenome (GOLD analysis project Ga0272446, IMG submission 194587) | Hot spring microbial mat communities from Yellowstone National Park, WY, United States - YNP-CB-006-1 | ecosystem: Environmental > Aquatic > Thermal springs > Hot (42-90C) > Sediment | place...
TATGAGTACGCTCATCCGTAATGCTTGCGTAATTTTGGCGATGCTGTTTCATTTGCAGTGATGATAAGTAAAGCATTTTTCCACAAATTTACTCATTTCCACGTTATCATAGATAATGTCTAATAATATCGTAGAGGCACTTCGGACAGTTCTACCCCATTTCAAGACATATAAGAAACCCGAACAGAAAAGTAAAATGGAGCAGACAAAAGAAAAGTTCGGCAACGCTTATAAACCTTGGACAGAGGAGGACGACTTAAAACTGACCGAGTTTTTCTGTGAAGGCAAAAAGCCAAAAGAACTTTCTGAAATTTTTCAGCGAAATGTTGGAGCAATAAACTCACGAATTGAAAAACTTGAACTCAAAGAAAAATATGGCAGATAAAAAACCATTCTTGCGACTTCCAGTTGTTTCGCTGAGTTCTGAATATTTGGTAATGGGACACCTTATGAGAAGAAACATTCTAACTTACAAAGCACCGCCAAACAATGAGGGCTACGACTTGATTTGTATTCATCCCGACCCAAAGAAAGTTACAAAACAAGTTCGGGTTCAAGTGAAGAGCCGCTATCAAACCGACAGCGACAAAGGTTTTCCTGTAAAAGAAAAAACCATTGACAGTTTTGACTTTTTAGTTGTTGCGTTTCTTAATATCGGATACTTCTTCGGCAAACATAAAAAAGGACAACATTCATCTATCGGCAGACAAGAACCAGAATTTTACACCTTGCCTGCCGACATCATCAGACAGTATCACAGAAAAGAGGGTGGTTGGGAAAAGGTGCGGACAAAAGAATTTGACATTACGCCATACAAAAACGAATTGGGGTTTGAATTAATTGCAAACTCCCTTGAAATCCCCATGCCGACAAAATGAAAATCCCCGTGACAAAAGACAGAAACACGGCAGCTAACAAGGGCTTGCCTCAATGGCGGGTGCAGTGCTTCTATGACACTTTTGTGCTTAACCAAAGTGTTGTGCTTCTATTGAACTTTTGTGCTAAAAATCCGCCACTACGCCAAGCCGCAAAACGTTGGGCGTGATTAGACTTCTTTCAAAAGTATGTGTTGACAATTCCCTCACCCTGTCTATTCCCAAAAGTCATAGCACAGCACTTGTAAAAGTGCAGCACGTTTTGTATGTTTGTTTTGATTGTTTCAAATAGTAAGAATTTTGCTCAACCGTTTACATCTTGGCGATATGGCACACAACACAAACTCCGCCGATTTTTATGAAGAGTGGCGAGCAAACCAAATAGAGTTTCTCCATAGTTGGTTGAACACAGAACCTGCGGCTGCCACAAGTCGCCAAGAACCGTTATCGGTGTTCACTCCTTCAGGGTATAGCAACGCCCGTGATGTTACCGGCGGCTCTTCCCACATGCAGCATATGCAGAATGCAACGCCCATGAATCAACTTCTGATACTCTACAATGTGTGGAAAACGATGGGGCAATCGTGGATGTCGCCTTTGAGTACGCCATTTGGAGCATTTTCAGCAGAACCGCCGCAGCACACGCCGAAAATTGCCCAAGACACCTTTAACAACCTCTTTAGTGTTTCACGCACGTATATCAGCCTTTTGGATTTTTGGCTGCCACTGTACAAAACCTTAAAAGTGCAGCCGAACAACCGCGAACTGCTACAATCACTTATCTCCAGCGAACGCTATCGGGCGGTCTTAGAACAAGCCTTTGAATTTCTATCGCCTGCAGTACTGGAACAGTTTATCACGCATACCAAAAATTTCGTCGTGGCACTGGGTGGTGCCACGCCTCAGGCGGCTGAACGTCTTGCCATGCTGCTGACAGCCAGCACCGAGGCTGTCAAGGCTGCACTGGCTTCTGCGCCCGACCACGCACCCGCGCTGTATAGCTCGTTGATGGTAAATTTTGCTCAACAACTCGGTGAATCTACTGCACAGTCGCAAAAGCCTCAACTTGTTGAGGCTGCTCGGCAACTTTTACAGAAGGTTTCTGACTATGCTTCGGCATTTGTACAGTACCAACAATTGCTCTACAACACTGGTCAGCATACGCTTGCGAAGCTGTTGCATGATATGCTCGAAAGCCCGACCGCACTCCAAGAATTAGAAAGCTACGAGGCGTTCTTCAAGCAATGGGTGGCGGCGAACGAACAGGCGTATCAAACGCTGTTTCGTACCGATGAGTTCATTGCTGCACAAAACACCCTCTCTGTGTCCACCGTACAGCTCTATGCCGTGTTTCAGCGTTTGATGGAGTTGTTTTTGGAAGACTATCCTGTGGTGGTGCGTTCGCAGATGGATGCACTGTACAAAGCCGTTGGCGAACTCAAACGGGATTTGCGCGAATATGAGCGCGAACACACTGCTGCTGCAATTCTTCCAACGGGCAGAGCCGCATCCAACAAGAAATCTGCTCGCGCCAAAACACCAAAAAACGCTTAACCATATCATCGGACAACTACCATGAAGACGCATCAATCCTCAAACGCGCTGCCAACAAGCATCTTCGACAATCCAGACCTTGCTGTTGAGCATATTGCTACGATGACCGCAAAATTGTTCGGCAGCTATGCTGCTATGCAATCGGTTCACGACGTGGAAGTCGGCACTGCACCCAAAGACGTGGTGTATGAAGACGGTAAGCTCAAACTCTATCATTTCCGACCACAGCCCGGCGTTCGGCAGAGCGTCCAAACACCAGTGCTGGTGGTCTATGCGCTCGTCAACCGCCCGTATATGCTGGATTTGCAGCCCGACCGCAGCATGATTCGCAATTTTTTGGCGCAAGGGCTGGATGTGTATATGATTGACTGGGGCTATTCAACCAAAGCTGACCGCTTTACCACGCTTGACGACTATGTGAGCGGCTATATCGGCGGCTGCGTTCGGCACATTCAGCGCACAACGGGGTTTGACAAAATTTCGCTTGTGGGCATTTGTCAGGGCGGAACACTTTCGACTATCTATTCCACGCTGTATCCCGAAGATGTCAATGCTCTGATTCCCATTGCGACACCGATAGATTTTTCCACCAACGAAGGGCTGCTGTTTCACTGGGCGAAGTCGTTGGACGTTGATGCTATTGTTGATGCGTTTGGTGTGGTGCCCGATACCTTTCTGAACGCTGGATTTTTGATGGTCAAGCCGTTTGCAAGGCTTGAAAAATACGCAGCCGCACTGGATTTGCACGATGAATCGGAAAAGCTCCACAATTTTCTCCGTATGGAGCAGTGGATTTTTGACAGTCCTGCGCAAGCAGGCGAGTGTTTGCGCCAGTTTGTGAAGGATTTGTACCAAGAAAATCGTTTGGTCAAAGGCACCTTGCAGCTTGGCAAACGCACGGCAACGCTGAAGAACCTGACGATGCCGCTGCTCAACGTCTATGCCAGTAACGACCACATCGTGCCGCCATCGGCTACTGTGCCGTTGAACGAGTACGCTGCTTCTGATGACAAGACGCTGCTTGAGATTTCGGGCGGGCATATCGGGATTTTTGTCGGGGCAAAGGCACAACGCGAACTGGCACCAAAGATTGCCGAATGGCTCAAACACCGCGACGGTGCTGCTAAAGCGCGACAGCAAGCACGGTTGCGAACGCCAGCAAAATCTTCATCTGACCACAACCATCAAACACCATCACCCTCTGCTGCTGCGCCAAAAACGCCAAAAACGCCAAAAACGCCAAAAACTACGCCCAGCAATTCCCAAACGCTGCCTCATGCTCCTGTTTCTGGCCGCTCAAGCAGCACATCGAAACGCGCTCGAGCGCGAGTGTAGGCAATACTGGTGAGACAAATCGTGAACGTCGGGTCATTCCTACTTGTCCAAAAGGTGCTGAAAGTGTATCTTGCACCTCAATAGTGTGCTAACAGCAGTGCTGCCTGTGAAGTTTGATGATGTTCATCTGTGCCTTATGAGAATATGGTTATGGTGGTTTGTGATAGGGGGTTTTATTGTTGTGCCCTTTTGTGCTGAAGCACAGGGCATAGTGAGCCGAGTGGATAGTCTATACAATGAAGTAGCTTCCGCCACACGCCGCGACACGCAGTACGTGAAAACACTGTGTGCATTTGCCAATGCTATCAACGTTTATCAAGCCGATTCGACCCTTATCATTGCTCGCCAAGCTCTCGTGCTGGCAGATTCACTCCAATTCCCCGCCGGAAAAAGCGAAGCCCACCGAATTATTGCTTTTGCCTCCCAGCGTTTAGGAAAAATGGCGCAATCGCTTAGGCATTACCGCCTTGCACTGCCCACGTTTGCTGCTCAAGGTGATACCTTGGGTTTAGCTGAGTGTTACAATGGTCTGGGGATTGTGTATTTGGAGCAGGGCAATTTCTATCGAGCTATCGACTATTATCACCGCACCCTCGCCGTGATACAGTCTGCGCACTTCAAGACTGCTGCCATGCGTTCACGGTATGTATTCACGCTTTCTAATCTTGGGTATGTCCATGCGGTGATAAATGCGTTGGATAGTGCAGAACACTACGTCCGTCGCGCTGATGATTCGTGCAAACGCCTTCGTTTCGTTGTTCCAATACCGTTTATCCTAGCGAATTACGCAGAAATTGCCCGTCGTCGAGGCTACAATCAGCGTGCCGTAGAGTATGCCGAACGTGCTTTACAAGAAGCCCTGCGTCAGAATAATCGTTTCGTCGAAAGCCGTGCCTATACAATTTTGGGTACGATAGCCATGGTAGAGCATCGCTACGCCGATGCTGAGCGGTATTTGCAAGATGCCTTGCGGATAGCGTCAAAAGCTACGTTGTTGCTCCGAACAAAAGAAATCTACGAACGATTGGAGAACCTTGCCCTGACACAACGGGATTTTGAGCGGGCGTACCTGTATTCGCATAAACGCGAGTGGTATCGTGATATTCTTGCCGATGAAAGTAGCGTCATGAAAATTGCCGATATGGAAGAGGCATTGAACCGTGAACGTATTGAAGGCTTGGAGCGGGAGAATCACCAGCAACGGTGGATAGTGATTATTGCTGTCTCTGGTTCTGTACTGCTGTTAGTTCTGGTTGTTTGGCTAATGAATCTGCGGCGTTTGCAAGTGCGGGCGAATGCGTTGTTGCGTGAGCAGAATGCGGAAATTGTCAGGCAAAAAGTTGCACTGGAGGAGCAGACAAAGGAAATTACAGCCATGAACCGCCAACTGCAGGAGCAAAATACCGCGCTGGATAATGCCAATCGGTTGAAGATGCAAATGTTGAGTATTGCCTCGCACGATATTCGGAGCCCGCTCACGAAAATCATCAGCTATGCAGAGGTGTTGATATTGCGCTCCAACAAAGGGCAGGGAATTTCGGCTGAAGGGAAAACCTTTGCTGAGCGTATTATCGAGTCTGCTTGGCAAGTCTTGACCATGGTCAAAGACTTTTTAGACACGGCTGCACAAGAACTTTCAGCAATAGAACTCCACTGGACAACCATGGACATGAGTGCTACGCTGCGGCATAGCGTAGAGGCGTGGAGTTTGCAACTGCACCAAAAACGCCAGCACATACACGTGCAAAGCCCTGATGAATGTTGGTTATGCGCTGACCCTGACCGTGTGCGACAAGTGATTGACAATATTCTTTCCAATGCCATCAAATATTCTCCCTTTGATGCAACGGTAGCTGTCTCGTTGAGTTGCGAAACCGATATGGTACGGCTGACCGTGCGCGACGAAGGTGTGGGCTTAACAGAACAGGACAAACACCAGATGTTTGGCTTTTTCCAGCGTCTGTCTGCTACCCCCACGGGCGGTGAATCCTCAAGCGGTGTGGGGCTGGCAATTGTCAAGCACATCGTTGAATTGCATGGTGGGCGTGTGTGGGCAGAAAGCGAGCGCGACCAAGGAAAATCTGGCACTACGTTTATCGTAGAATTACCCCGCACAAAGCCATCGGATACGCCCACCAAGAGCTGAACGCAGTCAAACCGCGAAGTGGCAGGAGCTGAAGCAAGACCTATCGTGAGTATGGTGTTCGGCAACACCATTGCGCTCATAACCGTATAATCTTGTTTTCCAAGATGTTCCAGATTCCAGATTGTCAATTGGTAACACATCACATAACATCCAGATAACACGTCGTTTGTAACTTTGCACCGTAGAGTAGAGAGTGTTTTGTATCACAACGACAATGTGTCATGGAAAATGAACATGTATCCCACCGCGCACAACGGTTTGTGCCAAGTTTTGTGCCATTGCTTTACAAAATTTTAGCAATTGTTGGTGTTATTGGAGGCTTAGGAGCGGTGATTGTAGTGTGCATGCGTTTGGAGATTCGTGCGTACACCGAACGCGACAATGCCCGTATCATTGCCAACGCCCTGCTCGATGCCCACCGCTACGAACGAGACTTTATCAGTACCCGCGACAGTGCTACCATTCAAGGATTTTACACCTCGCTTGAACGCATCAACGCTGTTGTTGGTGCTAGCCCAAACGATGCCGCACTGCAACGTATTGCTGAGGATTCACGTCAGTATCAGCAGCAATTTGCCAATCTGGTACGTGCCATGCGTGAGCGCGGTCTGACGGAGAAGCAAGGTGCGGAAGGGCGTTTTCGCAAATGTGTACACGCTATCGAGGGTATTGTGCGCGAAACCAATCAATACCCTGTGATGAACGCACTGCTGCAAGCACGCCGCACAGAAAAAGATTTTTTGATGCGTCGGCAGGAAAAATACATTGCCGAGCACAAGCTCATAGTTGACCAGCTCTGCGTTGCAACGCAGCAGTCTGCGCTTTCGCGTGCGGTGCAAGATTCCATACAGGCACTTGCCAAGCAGTATCTCCAAGAATTTACGGTGCTTGTAGGCGCGCTGAATAATGTTGCAGCATTGGACAAGCATTTGAACGCACAGTTTGAAAGCATCAACGCAAGCATCAACGCAATGGTAACGGAAAAAGCGTCTCTTGCTGCCAACTACCGTACCGTTTCGTTGGGCATTATGGTCGTGGCTGTGGTGCTGGGAGTGATTGTGGCAGTGCGGACGGCAAAGCGCGTAGTTACGCCCGTGCAGGATTTGGCTCGTGCTGCTGAACGAGTCTCTAAGGGTGATTTTACGGCGTTGATTAACCCGCAAACCCGCGATGAGCTTGCGCAGTTGGCGTTGGCATTCAACGTGATGGTGGAAAATGTGCGGGTGATAACCCAAGAACTTCAGCAGGAAAAACAGAGCGTGGAGCAAAAAGTGCTGGAAGCTGTTGCCACGATTGAGCGCGACAAAGCATATCTGACCAAGAGCGTAGAAACCATGCTTAATGCTATGGAACGGTTCGCTAACGGTGATTTGACAGTAAACTTGTCCAATAGCGATACTCAGCAACAAGACGAAATCGCACGACTGTATGAAGGGTTTACCAATGCCCTCAGTACCGTGCGGCAAACGCTTACCAACATTCAGGCTGTTGTCGTGCAAACCACAGAAGCTGCAACAGTGATTTCTTCGGGAACAACAGAACTTAGCGCAGGAGCGCGTGAGCAAAGCACACAAGCAGCCCATGCAGCAGCAGCGGTAGAGCAAATAGCGCACATGCTTTCTCAAATGATGGACAATATCAATGCCGTCTCGCTGTACTCATTACAGGCAAGTAACAACGCACGTCGTGGGGTAGCAACCGTAGAGCATACCACTAATGGCATCAACACCATTGTACAAGCTACAAAGCGTATGGAAGAGCAAATTTCTACGCTGACTGAACGCTTACAAACCATAGAGGACATTGCGGCAACGATTACTGAAATTGCCGAACTGACAAACTTACTTTCGCTTAACGCTGCAATTGAAGCCTCGCGTGCAGGCGAACAAGGGCGAGGTTTTGCCGTTGTTGCCGATGAAGTGAAAAAACTTGCCGACCGCACTGCCGAAGCTACCAAAGCCATTACACGGACACTGCGCGAAGTGCAGCAAGATTCTTCTCGTGCCGATACCGTTATGCGCGAAGCACGTCAAGCGGTTGAGCGGGGCATGGAACTGACGCAGTCCATTACGTATATGTTTGAGGAAATTTTGAACGACTCGTTGCAGGTTTCAGCTGCTATCAGTCAGGTGCAGTCCAAAAGCCGTGAACAGCACAACGTCAGTACATCGGTCAGTGCATCGGTGCAAAATATTGCTTCAGTGGTGTTAGAATCGGAAACGAACATCACCCGCCTGGCAGCGATTGCCGAAGAGTTGCACTCATCTATGGGGCGTGTGCAGGAGGCACTGCGTGGTTTTTTTGTAGGGGAAAACCCTTTTGAAGAACAGAGGCAACATGCCTTGAATCCCAATGGGACAGCGAATAACAGAGCGAATAATGGAACAGCAAGTACCCCGCAGCCAAATAAGAAGTTGAGTAAGGCAACCAAAACCTCAGCTAATGGCTTACCGACCAACGGAATGCCAAGTGCTCATATACCTGAAGTGCCGTCGATACATGCACCAGCAAATACAACAACGGTCTTGATGCGGCGCACCATCTACGATGTGGCGGAAGCCATTGCCTTGCAGAATGGTCATACTGTGCAGACAGTTCATGCCACCCACGACGAATGGTATGACCGTATAGTTCACCAGTAAGCCAATTACAAAACACTCTCTCTTCTCTCCTCCGCAGTATCGGCGGTGTCTGCACGGGCAGGCATCGCCGATTGTTTTTCATGTTGCACACAATTGCGCAGGCACGCTATTGTGGAGACTATACCATCATCGCAAAAAAACTGTGTTCAGCACTTATAAGGCAAAAACTTAGAAGACAAAAGACGCACGATATTCGCTCCAAGCGAAATTTTTATCAACAAATGCTGAATTTTGCGTAATTTTCGAGTATATGTTTTAAGCGTACACACTGTTGGTTCAACATTCGTACATTCTCGGAACAACGCAGATGAATACTATTGTTTCTCTTGACCCACGCATTACTCGTGCGCTCATTCCCGCTGAAGACCAGATAACAACACCGCTTACAACTGGGGAACTCTTCGAGACTTTTGAGGTGTTCCATCAGGCAAAAAGTGGCGGCAGACACACGCACGTCGGCTCTGTTCATGCCCCAAACGCAGAGATGGCATACTTGTTTGCCAAAGAACAGTTTGGGCGGCGTATGCAAACGCAGAGTATATGGGTAGTGCGGACGACGGATATTTTTACTACTGCCGAAAGCGCAGCAGAGCAATTTGCCTCGGCAACTGCGCCAGAAAAAGAGTATCGCAATGCCAATATGTGGAAAGTCCGCGACAAAATAGACCGTTTCAAAAAAGAGCATTTGGGTTCTGCGGTCGTCGCAGAAGTCGAACGCTCTGAACACCGTAACCCTGAAGACTAACTCCGAAGACTCACCGTTGGAACACTGAAGAAGGAATATTCGCAAAGGACATTCACAAAGTTCACAAAGCATGCCCACAAAGAACACCCACAAAGCAAATCGTACAAGAGATTCTTATGCACAACCTTGAAGCCGATATAATAACAATGCCAGCTGAGGCGTTGAGCGACGGGTTGAGTAGTGTTATGTCTGCCGAAGAGTATTTGCGTTTGGAACGTCTGGCAATAGACAAGCACGAATTTCTCAACGGAGAAGTGAGAACTATGCCCGGAGCATCTCGATACCACAACATCATAGCAAGTAACCTCAATTTTGCGTTACAACTTGCCTTACGAGCGTATCCACAGCTATTCGCCGTGTTTCAAAGCGATATGCGTGTACACAGCCCGCTTACCAATCGGTATGTATATCCAGACCTTGTGATTGTGGAGCAAGAGCAGATGTGCTTTCTGGACGACGAACAGGATACGTTGCTGAATCCTGTTGTGCTTATGGAAATTCTTTCGCCTTCAACACAGGACTACGACCGATTGGAGAAGTTTGAGGCTTATAAGAGCATTGCATCGTTGCAAGAGTATGTGATGATTGCTCAATCAGAGCCGCACGTGGAGGTGTTTAGCCGCCGTCAGGCGCATCAGTGGCTTTACACCGAGTCGAAAGGCAGCGATTGTTTGAACGGCACGCTGCACTTGGAGGCATTGGGCGTGGACATTGCGCTCAGTGAAGTGTATGCAAACGTCCGGTTTGATACTGCGAAGTAACCTGTTCCACCTGTTGTTCTACCACCGTATTGCCAAAGAAAGTAGTACAAATGAACGTCTCAGCATTGACCGCACCAGAGCGCACCGCGCTCAAAGACCTTCTGTTCAGCATGGCAGACGACGCGCTTATCATAGGGCATCGTAATTCCGAATGGGTGGGCATTGGGCCAGTGTTGGAAGAGGACATTGCCTTTGCTTCGATAGCACAAGATAAACTTGGTCATGCGCTTGCACTATACACGATACTCCACGAGCATTTTGCCGAACCAGACCCCGATACGCTTGCGTTTATGCGGACGGAAAGGCTTTTTCGGTGTTGCCATTTTGTGGAAATTCCCACCCAAGAGTACGACTTCGCGCTCATGCGGCACGTGCTGTTCGATACCGCCGAAGCATTGCGGTTTGCAATGTTGGCAGAATCAGCATTTGAGCCGCTTGCACAATTAGCACGAAAAGCGCGGGGCGAAATTCAGTATCACACCATGCACGCCAATATTTGGCTTAAACAACTTGGCACAGCCACCGAAGAAAGCCGCGCACGAATGCAATCAGCGTTAAACGAGTGCTTTCCGCTTGCGCTCGGAATGTTTGAATCGCCGTCAAGCGAGAACGAACAAGCCTTGTGTGCGGCGAATATTTTTCAAGGCGAGTCAGAACTGCACAGGCGTTGGCTTCATGCTGTGCGAACACTCGTCGAGCAAAGCGGCTTAGTGTTGTACGAAGAAGGTATTACGCCTGCATATGGCGGTCGCAAAGGCTACCACACCGAACACCTTGCGCCTTTGCTGGACGAAATGTCGGAGGTGTTCAAAACTGACCCGATGGCAGAGTGGTAAGATACAGCAGCTTTAATTCATAGCATGAATCCTTTATGATACCAACAGTACAAGTTACCGAACAGGATGTGTGGAAAGCACTGGAGGACGTGTTCGACCCGGAAATTCCCAAGTTGTCTGTGGTGGATTTGGGGGTAATAACGGCGGTACGTGTGGATGAACAGAACGCTGCCCACGTAACCATGACCCCGACGTTTTCGGGTTGCCCGGCGGTGGAAATGATGCGCTCAGACGTTGCCGACCGCTTGAAACAACTGCCGCTTTCGCGTGTGGTGGTGGATGTGTCATTCGAGGTGCCTTGGAATTCTAACCGCATTTCTGAGCGCGGGCGGGAAATGTTGCGGCAATCAGGGTTTGCGCCGCCACCCAAGCACGAAGGATTTATTGAACTACAAGTGCTTAGCGACGTTGCCTGCCCGTACTGCGGCAGCCGAAACACGCGACTACAATCGCCTTTTGGACCTACGCTTTGCCGTTCAATTCACTACTGCGACAACTGCTTTCAAGCCTTTGAGCAGTTCAAACCTGTTGCGTAAGGAGTGATAATGTGAAGTACTGGTGTATCAGGGAAGTGATTCAAGGCGTGAACAAAAAATTAAACGTTGTTAATACGATAATTTTTTCGTAAAGTTGCGGCTTGTTACCATTTTTTTACGACGAGTGTTGGCTACTGGGACAATTGTTCAGTAAGGTAAAAAAACAATTAAGCAGGCACAAATTTATGCGGAGCAGCACAAGACAGCCATCAGCACGGAACGTGCATCCCCAATCATTCGATATATTCGCCATACACATATTCGTCATACAATTGTTCTCCTGCACTACGATGATATTTCGCTCACAATAGCATTCGCAGTCTCAATAATGCTTGTGTTCAAATGTAATACTCGTCGCAATCTGCTGCTGTTGCATCTCTCACATCAACTCAAGCACAACCAATTCGCAAAGAGATTTACAAAGAAAAAAACTCAATCCACAATTCTTCAACATCTGTTGTAGGAGATACATGTATGAAGCATAGCATACTGCTTTGCTCAAGCAACAATGGCAACGCAAGCACCCTGCGGGCAATCGCTGGTGCGCTGGTGGCGTTGTTGTTTGTCGTGTTTTCTGGCGTGTCGGCATTTGCCCAGAAAACCGTTAATGGTAAGGTCATCAACGACGCTACCAAAAAACCTATGCCTGGCGTGACGGTGAAAGTCAAAGGCTTTCAGCGCGGCACCATTACCAAACAAGACGGTTCGTACAGCATCGTGATGCCTGAAGGCGCAACAACGTTGTCGTTTGAGTCTATTGGTATGAAAAAACAAGAAATTGCCGTTGGCGACAAAGACAACATTGACGTTTCGCTCAAAGAAGACGTGATGCTGACCGAAGAAGTTGTCGTAACGGCGATTGGCGTGAGCCAGCAGAAAAAATCCTTGGGGTACGCCATTCAAGAAGTCAAGGGCGAAACCGTGCTGCAAGCCCGCGAAACCAACTTGGTCAGCGCGCTCGCAAGCCGCGTGGCTGGTGTGCAAATCACCAACTCGAGTGGTGCTGCTGGCGGTTCGGCATTTATCCAAATCCGTGGCGCGATTTCCGTAACAGGACAAAATCAGCCGTTGTTTGTGATTGACGGTATTCCTATCGATAATAGCTCGCTTGCCAATGGCAACTTGGCAAACACGGGTAGCGTAGCGTTCTCCAATCGCGCGGTGGATATTAACCCTGCTGATATTGAATCTATGTCTGTCTTGAAAGGTCCTGCTGCTACGGCTATCTATGGTCTGCAAGCGGCTGGTGGCGCGGTCGTGATAACCACGAAAAAAGGCAAAGAAGGTGTCAGTGCCGTGAACATCAACTTCAGTAGCATGGTTGGCGTGGACAACGTGAATAAACTGCCAGAATTGCAAACCACCTACGCACAAGGCTTAAATGGTCAGCTTGGCACACCTGACGCTGCCAACGCTGCATTGCGCTTTCGCTCGTGGGGTCCGCGCGTGAGCGACATTCTCTTGGTGGACGACGCGGAGTATCAGGCAAACTGGGACAGAAACGGTCGTCCAGTAACTTCAAGCGACCCACGCTTTGCTTCTGGTCGTCCAGCTCGGGTGTATGACCACTATCAGTTTTTCCAAACAGGTCTGCGCTTTGAAAATAATATCTCGATGGTGGGAAGCAATCAATTTGGCTCGTACACCGTGTCTGTAGGGCAGTTGCGCCAAAATGGCGTTGTGCCAAACAATACGTTTGACCGCATCAATTTCCGTGTTGCCGGTGGATATAAAGTCTCGGAAAACCTGAAACTTAGTGGTTCGATGAACTACATTCGCTCAGGCGGTAACCGTATTGAGCAAGGTTCAAACACCTCTGGGGTAATGTTAGGTTTGACACGCACGCCTCCAACGTTTGATTTGACCAACGGTGTTTCCAACCCTACCACCAATCCCGCAGCGTACCGTTTGCCAAGCGGTTTGCCTCGTTCGTTTCGTGGTTTGGTACAAGTAAGTCCGACAATCTTTACCAGTGGTTTTGATAATCCGTATTGGACAGTCAACGAAAACCCTCTGCGTGACCAAGTTGACCGCTTGATAACGTCGTTTGACCTATCATGGCAGCCAACGTCGTGGATGGACGTGGTCTGGCGTGTCGGACGCGACGGCTACAACGACCGCCGGCAGCAGAGATTTGCCATTGGTTCGGCAACTGCTCCAGCAGGTCGTGTTGTGCAAGACAACTGGAACGTTGAGCAGTTGAATTCCGATATCTTGGTAACGATGCGCGGCGATTTTACTGACGACATTAAAGCAGAACTTATGGTTGGTCAAAATGCATTCTCGCGCTTTGAGCAAAATGTGTTCATTCAAGCAGACCAACTTGCTGTGCCAGAGTTTTACAGCATCAACAATGCCGCTGTGCAAGTGCCATCAGAATTTATCGACCGCATCCGCCGTCTCGCTGTCTTTGGCGAGGCTCGCTTACGCTATAAAGAGTTGCTGTATTTGAATCTGCGCGCTCGAAACGAGTGGACAACGGTGTTAGACCCTTCAAACAACTCCTTCTTCACCTTTGGTGGCGATGTCAATTTCGTGTTTACCGAGTTGATGGAAGCCGACCAAGATTCGTTCTTGCCCTACGGCAAAGTACGCTTGAGCTATGGCACAGTAGGCAACGACGGTGCGCTCACCTATGCTGCAAATACTCTCTGGGCGCGGGCAGCATTTTCAGATGGTTGGACAGGCACGCAAGGTATTCAGTTCCCATTTGCAGGCTCACCCGGCTTTACCCAATCTGCGCGTTTTGGTAATCCATCGTTGCGCCCAGAGTCTGGTGCTTCGCTTGAAGCAGGGTTAGATTTGAAATTTTTCCGTAATCGCTTGGGGCTGGACGTAACCTACTACCGCGACAACCGCACAAACCTCATTTTGCCAGCACCGCTTGCGCGTTCGTCGGGTTTTGCCAACACGGTGTTGAATGCTGCTGAAATGACCAACGAAGGCGTGGAAGTAATCTTAAACGCTCGCCCAATCGAACTGCCAGAAGCAGGCTTTAACTGGGATATTAGCGTGAATTGGTCGCGCAATGTGAATAATGTTGTCCAACTCGCGCCGAACGTTAGCAACATCTTCTTGGCAGGTTTTGCTGGCACATCGGTGCGTGCTGTTGCTGGTCAGCAATACGGCACAATTTTCGGCACCGCATGGCAACGCACAACCGAAGGACAGCGGTTGATCGAGGACAATCCAATGAGTCCAAACTATGGATTCCCGATAATTACAACCGAAGAAACAGTGTTAGGGCGCGTGGTACCAGATTGGATTTCGGGTATTCGCAACACCTTTACCTTTCAAAACAGTGCCTTTGGCATGCTTTCGCTGGCATTCCAAATTGACATTCGTGAGGGCGGTCCGCTTGGCGCGAGAATGTGGAACGGCACTGTTGCCACGCTTGACAACTACGGCACTTCGGCACGCAGCGCAACTATCCGCGAACGCCAAAACTTCGTGTTCGACGGTGTAGGGCGCAGCACTGCGACCCGCAATGCCGATGGCACCTTCTCTGGTGGTCAAGCAAACACGATTGCTATTAGCAATGACCGCGTTGGGAACTTGCAGCGTGCGAACGTTTGGCAAAACTGGCTTTTGGGCAATGGCGGTGGTTTTGGTGCGCAGTCAGTAGATTTCGTGGAAAACACCTCGTGGGTGCGTTTGCGCGAAGCTACACTGACCTATCAATTGCCAGCATCGACGTTTGAAGGTAGCCTTGTGAAAAGCCTGAGTGTGTTTCTTGCTGGTCGGAACTTGTTGCTCTTTACGCAGTACACAGGTATTGACCCTGAAACGAACCTCACAGGCGCAACCAATGGTCAAGGGCTGGAGTACTATAACATGCCTAACACGCGCAGCTTCAACTTCGGTATCAACGTAGGATTCTAATTCACTGAAACTCAGCAATTTTTTTATCCAAGACCATGAATAACCAACGTTTCTCTTGGCTTGCAGGAAATGCCATGCTTGCTGTGGCGGCTGCCGTAGCAGTGATGAGCCTCCAATCCTGCGCTTTGCCTTGGGTTGACCCCGTTATTAACATTAGCCCTAATGCACCAACCGATGCACCAGTGGCGGCGATTTTGCCACAGGCACAAGTCTGCATTGGTTATGTGATGGGCGGTGATGTGGGGCGCTACACCAGTCTCGTCACGCAGCACCATCGCGGCGTTGACCGCCAGCACACAAACTTGTGGCAGTTCCAAATCCAAGAAGCGGATGTCAATACTGCATGGAATCTGCTGTATGAAGGTTCCATGAACGATTTAGTGAGAATTATCGAAAAAGCGAATGCCCAAAATTTGCCTGCCTACCGCGGCATTGCTCGCATTCAGCTGGCAAACTGTTTGGGTGTGGCAACAGATTTGTGGAACAACATTCCCTACAATGAAGCGTTTCAGGGGTATCCAAACACCTCACCGCGTTATCAACCACAGGAGCAGATTTACCAAGTAGTGCAGTCGCTGCTGGACTCTGCTATTGCTGACCTGACGGCGGCAAACCCGGGTGCTATCACGCCGGGCACGCAACAAGATGTCGTCTATCGTGGCAATCGAGCAAATTGGGTACGTGCTGCATGGTCGCTGAAAGCACGCTATGCCTTGCACCTATCCAAAGTCAATGCTATGCAAGCCGCTACACAAGCTCTTGCCGCTCTGCAAGGCGGCCGCGGCATCAATGCAAACACAGCGGATTGTCAAGTGCCGTTTGGTACTGCACCAACAGAAAACAATCCTTGGTTCCAGTTTATGGCTCAACGCGGCGACATCCGCATCGGACCGCAGATGACACGCATGATGAACACGCTGAACGACCCACGCCGTCCGTTTTATTCGCAAGGCGATGCCATGCTGACTGACGGGCGTTCAACGCTCGGTCCGCTCTACGCAGGACCGGCTTCGCCTGTGCCGCTTATTACCTTCGTGGAAACAAAGTTCATTGAAGCCGAAGCAAATCTGATATTGGGCAACCAAGCAGCAGCAAAAACGGCATTCACCGATGCTGTTCGTGCTTCGCTCCAGCGTGCGGGTGTTTCGGATGCCAACGCGATGGCTTACATGGCGCAGCCTACCGTGATTCCAGAAGGCAACATCACGCTCCAAAACATTATTGAGCAAAAATACATTGCTCTGTACTCGCAGATGGAGACCTACAACGATTGGCGACGCACGGGATTTCCTGTGCTTGACCCCACACAGGTGTTGCCGAATGCAACGGCGAGCCAAATTCCACGCCGCTGGCCCTATCCACAGGATGAGCGTTTGTTTAACGCGAATTTCCCCGGTGTTGTGGAAATCACACAGCGTGTTTGGTGGGACAGACCATAAAACAAACTTGTGAGAACTCTCATACAAGAAACGGCTTGCAAACACGCTTTGCAAGCCGTTTTTTTTGTATATTTGCCGCGTAGATGAGTATTCATCATCAACAAACAAGTATCTCTAATGTTCATCACTATTTTTTGAGGTCAAGAGCCATGAAACGCATTCTTAGCATAGTTTTGCTCTGCTGTGGTGTAATTATCATACTTTCATCTTGCGTTCAAGACCGTCCGCAAGGCACACCAACAGCTCCCGGACCACCGCCAGTGCCAAACACTGCACCAAAAGCACCGGGAGCATAAGCGAAGAGAAATATGAAGTATGAAATATGAAGTACGAAGTATGAACTGTGAAGGATGAACCCGCAACCACAACAATACCGTTCCGACGGAGCTTGCACGATGACCACGCTGCATTGTGCAAAAGCCAGTCGTTTTGTGCCAAGAGCGTGTGTTCGTTCTTCGGTGTTTATCCTAGTAACATTCTTGCTCTGGATGACCGCACAAATGCGAGCTCAAACCGCACAACTACCGCAACAGTCGCAACCGTCAGCGCAAGCTACTGTTGTTTCGGGTTTAGTGAGCGAGTCTGGTTCTGGCGAGGCGGTCATTGGCGTAAACGTCGTGCTCGCGGCTGATAGTCTTGGGAAAACTCTTGTGCGTGGCGCACGAACGAACAAGTTCGGCTTTTATTCCTTACCAAATGTCCCGCAAGGCACATATTTCTTGAAAGTGTCGGGGCTTGGCTATCGTCCGGTTGTCCGTAGGTGTGTATTGACGAGCGAACCTGCCAAAATCAATATCCAATTGCAAACCGACGCTGTCAAAGGTCAAGAAGTCGTGGTGCAAAGCAACCGTCAAGAATCTGCTGTTGCCAATACGCAAAGCATTAGCACTATCGCTATTTCCCCCGAAACGCTCAAAAAAATTCCCGCACTCGGCGGCGAGGTGGATGTATTCCGTGCGTTGCAACTTACGCCGGGCGTAAAATCTGGTGTGCAGGGAACAAGTGGCTTGTATGTGCGTGGTGGTTCGCCCGACCAAAACTTAGTGCTTTTGGATGGCGTGAGTATTTACAACCCCACGCATTTGGGCGGTTTGCTGAGCGTGTTCAACAATGATGCTCTGGCAGACACCAGACTTATCAAAGGTGCGTTTCCCGCAGAATATGGCGGCAGGCTCTCCAGCGTGGTCGATATTTCCATGCGCGAAGGCACTAAAGAGAAACTTTCTGGTACGGCGGGTCTGAATTTCATCAATTCGCGACTTACGCTTGAAGGTCCGTTGGGCGACAAGGCAAGTTTCATGCTCTCTGGCAGGCGCATGTATTTAGACCTCATTCGTGCCGTGCTGCCAGACTCGTTGCGCCGCCAAATACCCGGCTATTTTTTCTACGATTTTAACGTCAAAGTCAATTACCAACTCTCCGAAAACGACCGCTTGTTTTTAAGCGGCTATGCGGGCTACGATGTCTTTCAGCAGCCTGAAAATCTCCGAGCGCGATTTGACGTAAATTGGGGCAATACGTCGGTGAATGCACGGTGGATGCACATTGTGTCGCCGTCGCTGTTTACCAACTTTTCCGCCATGTTCACCAACTACGACTTCAGCACCGCCATCAGCGACACAAACGCTCGCGGCGAGATACAAGCGTTTTCCTCGTTGGCTCGGATACGCGATTGGACATTGCGCGGCGAAGCTCAGTGGTTTGCACTTGCCGGACACACCGTCAAAGCTGGATTTGAAGCTATTTTGCATCAGTTCCGTTCGCAGGTGGATGCCAACGCGCAGTTTGGTGCTGGAGGGTTTCAGCTTGACCAAAGCGGCGGCTCGACGGTGGAGTCGTTAGAAGGCGCGGCGTTTGTGCAAGATGAATGGGAAGATGCGCTGGGCATTGCAGGACTGACGGCGAACATCGGCACGCGGTTGGTGTATTTCCAGCGCGGTGGATATGTATTTGGCGAACCTCGTGCATCGCTGTCGTATCAAGTAAACGAAGACCTGACCTTACGCGGAGCGTTTGCTGTGGCAAACCAATTTGTGCATTTAATCATTCGCAATAACATTGGTGTTCCGAGCGATGTGTGGTTTCCTGCTACGGAAACCGTGCTGCCAGCACGAGGCGTACAGTACGTGTTGGGCGGCGAAACAATGCTCTTTGAGCGCGAGTGGTCGCTCGGCGTGGAAGGCTACTACAAAACGTTTGCGAACCTGTATGAATTCAAGGACGACGCGCAGTTCAGTTTGCTTGCGCCGATTGAAGGTCAGCTCACACGCGGTACAGGCGAATCCTACGGTGCAGAGGTGTTTCTGCAAAAACGTATGGGCAATCTCACAGGATGGCTTGGCTACACGCTTTCGTGGGCATGGCGCACGTTTGCGGATTTGAACGAAGGTCGTCCGTTTCACCCCCGCTTCGACACGCGCCACGAACTGGCTGTGGTGGCAAGCTATAAATTAGACGACGCATGGGAACTGGGCGCAACGTGGAATTATGCCACTGGTCAAGCCTTTACGATGGCAGCCGCACAATTTGATTTCGCGCCGCTGACAAGCGGGACTTCGTTGCCCACAGGCACACCGCGCCCAAAATTTCAGTCCACTGACCGCAATGCGTTTCGTCTGCCAGCATTTCATAAACTCGATGTATCGCTGACGCACTACTTTACGTGGTTTGGTCTGCCCTTTAATGCCTCGCTGAGTATTTACAACGCCTACAACCGCCAAAATCCTTTTACGTGGAGCATCAACTACCGTACAGAGACGTTGCCCAACGGCAGCGTTGTCCGAACGCCGTTTGTGCAGCAGCTGTCGTTGTTTCCCATTATTCCTACCGTGGGCATAGGCTTCAAATTTTAGAGGGGGTTAGGGATTTCGCAACTGTAGAAAATAAGGGGTTGCAAACCCCTTGTTGGGTCAAGTCCTGTAGAGCAAGGAGGTATTAAATAACTTCCATGATTTAATAGACAATTATAGTCATAAATAGGCAAATAAGTCGTATATTTGCCGAATGAAACTCTCAGAATATGCAAAACGCCATTCGATTTCGTACCGCACCGCGCACCGTCATTGGAAGCAAGGGTTTATCAAAGG
>Ga0272446_1003459_pt1 | contig 19834 bp, 13 predicted proteins | sample YNPCB0061_FD_194587 | JGI IMG/M metagenome (GOLD analysis project Ga0272446, IMG submission 194587) | Hot spring microbial mat communities from Yellowstone National Park, WY, United States - YNP-CB-006-1 | ecosystem: Environmental > Aquatic > Thermal springs > Hot (42-90C) > Sediment | place...
CATCCTGCAAACTGACATCCACCTCAATCGTAGGGTTTCCGCGAGAATCCAGAATCTCTCTGGCATGAATAGTTTGAATGCTAGTGTCCATGATTATTTCACTCAATTTCACTACGGTTGGTTTCATCGAAGGACTGGCTGAAGACGCTCCTGACTCAGCGCCTCCAGCCATCAGGTAATAACCGTTGGTTCTGCCATTCCAGTCAATTGATGGATCTGCGCCACCTCATCCGCAAGCATAATCAGATCTTTCAGGGCAATCTGAGAATCCAGATTTTGGCGGGTAGAATCAGGTTCGTAACTTTCCAGATAAATCCGATGGGCGTAGGGACCAGTTACCGCATGCAGGGCATCAAAGCACATTCGGAAGGAACCCCTTGTCAGCAGGTGGTGAATCCGATCAAAATTGGCATTAGGGCGTTCCATCTTCATCAGCTTGCGACCTCTAGGGTATGCGAGATGTCCGCTTTTGAAATGAAAGGTTATCGTTTTCAAGTCAAGGGGGTATCGATGGGAAGCCTGCCAGCCTGGCAGCAAACAATTTGAACAGCAAACAATTTGAACAACAACCTTAGTAGAGGATGTTTTAAAAGTCTGTTTTCTAGTGATTTGGACGACTAAAGTCGTTACTATGAACCTCAACATACTGATAAATGGGCGTTGCTGAAAAGCAGGATGAATTGAAACGAAGTTTCAAGCATCCGGCATCCCTTTCATCCCTAGAATCAGCAAGGCCGATAAATGCGGCTATTTTTTGGAGTTTGTAGTGATGGCTTTAGCCATCTCCACCCTTTTCAAACAGCCTCTTAACGAAGAAAGGAGGAATGAAGATGATTTTCATTCCTCCTGCACCTATCCGTGACTTAGTAAGGCCACTTCCAGTTAACAACATCGGGCCGATCAATGCCATGTTCGTAGGCGTAGTTTGTGCAGGCAATTTGCTCATCTTTGAGCATTTCCTTAACATGGGTGCCTGCCACCCGCAACTTGGGAACGCGGTCAATCACATCAATGGCAATACTGAAGCGATCGATCTGGTTCTGGATGGCCAGGTCTAAGGGAGTGTTAATATTGCCCTTCTCCTTGTAACCCCGCACATGAATGTTGTTGTGGTTAGTACGGCGGTAGGTGAGCCGGTGGATTAGCCAGGGATAACCGTGGAAATTGAAGATAACCGGTTTGTCGGGGGTGAAAAGACTATCAAAGTCGAGATCGCTTAACCCATGTGGATGTTCTGACTCAGGCTGCAACTTGAACAGATCAATCACATTAACAAAGCGGATCTTCAAATCCGGGAAGTGTTCCCGCAGCATCCAGGTCGCTGCCAGCGATTCCTGAGTGGGAATATCCCCTGCAGTTGCCAATACCACATCAGGCTCTACACCCTGATCGTTACTAGCCCACTCCCAAATATCGATGCCTTTGGTGCAGTTACGAATGGCTGCATCCATGTCGTGGTACTGCAAGTGCATCTGTTTGTCGGACACAATCACATTGATGTAATTCTTGCTACGAAGGCAGTGATCCGCCACTGACAGCAAGGTATTGACATCCGGCGGCATGTAAATTCGAACCACATCCGGGCTCTTGTTTAGAACCACATCGATAAAGCCTGGATCTTGGTGGGTAAAGCCGTTGTGATCCTGTCGCCACACCGTGGAAGTGATTAGCAAATTCAAGGACGCAACCTCCTCCCGCCAGTGAATGTGATTACAGATCGACAGCCACTTGGCATGTTGGTTAAACATGGAGTCAATTACATGGGCAAAAGACTCATAGGTAGAGAAAAACCCATGTCGCCCGGTCAGCAAATAGCCTTCTAACCAACCCTCCAGCGTATGCTCACTCAACATTTCCATCACCCGACCATCGGGTGCTAGTTCCCCGCCATCTTCATCTTCTGGTAAGTACTCTGCAATCCAGAATTTCTTGCTGACTTCGTAAATGGCACCCAATTTGTTTGAGGTATTTTCGTCCGGGCCAAAGACACGGAAGTTTGTCATGTTGTTCTTCATGACATCCCGCAAGAACACTCCTAGGGGTTTGGTGTTCTCTACCTCAATAACACCAGGCTTTTCCACCTGTACCCCATAGTGGCGAAAATCAGGCAAATTTAACTCATGCAGCAGCAACCCACCGTTAGCATAAGGAGTGGAGCCGAGTCGTTTGTCCCCCGTGGGGGCCATGGCTTTGATGTCAGGGAAAAGGGTGCCATTGGCATCAAACAGTTCTTCAGGCTTGTAACTCTTCATCCATGCTTCCAACTGACGGACATGCTCTGGATTGCTGTGCATGCCGCCCATTGGTACCTGGTGGGACCGCCAGAACCCTTCTACTTTATGACCATCCACCTCGGCTGGGCCGGTCCAACCTTTCGGGGTCCGCAGGACAATCATGGGCCAGATGGGACGGGTGGCAACACCACTAGACCGGGCTTCCTGCTGAATACTATGAATCTGAGCAATGCAGTGATCCAGAGTTGCCGCCATAGCCTGGTGCATCGATTCCGGATCAGACCCCTCTACAAAGTAGGGTTCATATCCGTAACCTTCAAACAAAGCCGTGAGCTCTCGATGACTGATGCGGGAGAGGATAGTGGGGTTATTGATCTTGTAGCCATTCAGGTGTAAGACTGGCAGCACGGCCCCATCGCGAATTGGATTGATGAATTTGTTGGAGTGCCAGGAAGTGGCTAGGGGGCCAGTTTCCGACTCACCATCACCGGGCATGGCCACCACAATCAAGTTGGGATTATCAAATGCAGCGCCATAGGCGTGGGACAGGCAGTAACCCAGTTCACCCCCCTCATGGATGGAGCCAGGGGTTTCCGGGGTGCAATGACTGCCAACCCCGCCAGGAAAGGAGAATTGTTTGAAGAACCGCTTCATCCCTGCTTCGTTCTCGCTGCATTCTGAGTAGAAGCGCGAATAGCTGCCTTCCAGGTAACAGGGGCCGAGAAAACCAGGGGCCCCATGTCCCGCACCGACCATAAAGAGCATGTCCTGATCAAATTTCTTAATCACCCGATTCAGATGGGTGTAAAGAAAGCTAATCCCAGGACTGGAGCCCCAGTGTCCCAATAACCGCTGCTTGATTTGCTCCGGTTTTAACGGCTGCTTCAGTAAGGGGTTATCCCGCAGGTAAATCATTCCTACTGCCAAATAATTCGCGGCCCGCCAGAAGGCATGCATTTTCCCTAGCTCTTCGGAACTGAGGGGTGCCCCCTGAACCGTGGCGCGAGCAGGACCATAAGCACTGATGGGAAAGTCTTGAGTTGGTTTGGGAGGAGTTGCAACCATAACGACAGTTTGTCTCTTATGAAGGGCTCAAAGTTAAGGATGGGAGTACGTCATCAATGGGCGGGAGGACTAGAAACATCGACCGATGAAACAATTAGCTGTTTACATGAGTCGGCGATCGAGCAGCAAGTTGCAAGCAATTCGATTAGGTTAGTAGGTGCGTCTAGGGTCTGTTTCGGAATCTTCATGAAAACCTTGATGCCTTTATTAAAGAAATAGATTTTGACCGACTTTTAAAGCACACCCTAGTCAAAACAACTATGCCATCAGGCATTTACAGGAGGATTATACAGTCGGCGCTTTAGCGCTGAAGCGCTGACTACAAACCCTAATTTCTAGAGTTGACGCTGCACTAGTCAAAACAACTATACCATCAGGCATTTACAGGAGGGTTATACAGATTACTGAAAGATTCCTGTAAGTTCTGAAATACCTAAATGGAAACAGGTGAAAATAGCTACGTCAATAGAAAAACGGTACCAAGTGTGCGTTAACAGCAGGGTGGCATTAGGCTAAGAAGAGATTAAGGGTAGATAATGAATTACACCTCATCGTATTTGTAGATTAATGGTTGGCCTGTCTTCTACAATAAGCCTCATCTTTAGGCGTTTTGGTCAACTTCCAGGAGCGCGGCATGTTATCGAGGGAACCGGATTCCCAATATCCTGAACTCACCGACTTCCTGGTCTGTGGCTTGGGTAGTCTGGGCCAGTACTGTGTGTCGATTTTGAAAGAATTTGGGGTGCGGGTGCATGGTGTTGATACTCACCGACCTGAACACTGGGAAATGCCGGAACTGCCAAATCTACTGGATACTTTAATCATTGGTGATTGTTGCCTGCCAGAGATTCTGGAACAGGCTCACATTCGAGAATGCCGAGCGATTTTGCTGATTACTAAGCAGGAGCGGGTAAATTTGGAGGCGGCCTTTACTGCCCGATCGCTCAATCCTCAGATTCGGTTAGTGGTGCGCTCTGCTCAAGATCGACTCAACCAACTGTTAACAGAGCAATTGAAAAACTTTGTGGCCTTTGAAGCGGCCGAACTGCCAGCGCCAGCCTTTGCCCTGGCCGCAATGGGTGGAAGCACCTGTGGCATTTTTACATTGGAAGATCAAATGTTTCGGGTGATGCAAATTCAGGTCGATCGCTCCCATCGCTGGTGCGATCGCCGCCTGTTGTATGAATTGAATACGGCCAATCGTCGGGTCTTGAGTCACGAATCGGCAAGTGGGGATTCTCCGACTGGCCTGTATCAGTGGGACCCCACTACCCGTCTGCAAGCTGGCGATCGTCTCACCTATATTGAGGTCGGCAGTGACGATCAGTCCCTCAGGATGATCATGGCCGGTCGTCCGGTTCATCGGTTGAGGCAACGATTGTACCAGACCGTTGCCTGGACGAATATCCAGCGGTGGCTAACCGAGGTTCAATCGACATTGCAACACAATCGCCCTTTGCAACTGGCGGCACTCTGTGCGCTGGTGATTCTGCTGCTGTTATTACTGGCGGCCCTATCCTATAAATCGACTTATCCAGACATGAACTGGCAGGAAGTCTTAAACGCAGCGCTGATTTTAGCGTTGGGTGGATATGGCGATGTCTTTGGCGGCCTCAAGCTAGAGGTTCCCCTACCCTGGTGGCTGCAACTTTTCAGCCTGGGCCTGACAATTACCGGCACCATCTTTGTTGGTATCCTGTACGCCATGCTGACTGAGCGCGTGCTGGCTTCCCGGTTTCAATTTCTCAGCCGCCGTCCCCCCATCCCCCGTCAAAACCATACGATTCTGGTTGGGATGGGGCAGTTGGGCCAGCAGGTCGCCGCGTTATTGAAACAGTTGAAACAGCCCATTGTGGGAATTAGCAACCAGAATCTAGATGCTGATATTTTGCCGGAAATGCCTCTGGTGGTGGGGGATGCCACCATTGCCTCTGCTGCGCTGGCCAAAGTGAACCTGCCCACAGCCAAAAGTCTGGTGGTGCTGACCGATGATGAAGTCACCAATCTGGAGATTGGCTTGTTAGCCCGTACCGTCAATCCTGACATTCAACTGGTGCTACGCACCCAGAATCCTCGCTTTAATCAAAGCCTGGGGCGTCTGCTATCCTATGCCAAAGTCCTGGAAGCAAACGCTCTGGCGGCCGAAGCATTTGTCGCCGCCGCCTTTGGCGAAAATGTGCTGAATCTGTTTCGGCTGAACAACCAGACGACTCTGGTAACCGAATATTGTGTGGAAGAGAACGATACGCTGACCAATTGTTTGTTAGCTGAAGTAGCCTATGGCTATGGTGTGGTGCCGATCTTGCATCAACGAGTTGGACGGGAGGCGGTGCTTCTGCCAGTCGATGATGTGCGGTTGCAGGTGGGCGATCGCCTGGTGGTTCTGGCCACTATCACTGGGCTGCGGCGGATTGAACACGGTTCTCTGTTGCCCCGAGAGTGGCAAGTGCGACTTGAATCGGTGCGATCGCCCGATAGTCAGTTCGAAGGCGGCTCGGCGATCGCTCGCATTACTGGCTGTGAATTGGGATTGGCTCGTAGCATTATGACCCAATTGCCTGCCACGCTGGAAGTGCCGCTTTATTACCATCAGGCGCTCCGGTTGGTGCGAGCCTTGGGCAAAGTCCAGGTACGGGCTTCACTAGCCCCAGCTGATCAAGTGGTGGCAAAGGGATCGGGGCAATAACTGCAGGCTTTATCCACAGGCAATCTATCATTTATGGCTAGCCGCAGATTTGCTTGGGCCGCAACTGCTAAATCGATTGCAGAACATCGGACTGTCCTGCTTGGTTATCGCTTGGCGGATCAATTGAAACAGGGGTTTCAGGTTCTTCCATCACTCCAAACAATGGATCGATTTCTACAACTTCCTGGCATAAAGTTGGACTACTTTCCTCAACCGGTGCCGGTTCTGGGTTAATGGATTCAGTGCCGGACGGCTCCCAGTCACTAGCTGTAGACTCCATAACTGGTTCCGGTTGCTCCCATTCCACTTCTACCATTTCTACCACTTCTCCATCTGCCAAATCAGTCAGATTACGATCACCAATTACCACTTCAGATGGGGTAACCACTTCTACCGGTTGCAAATCGATCGGATGCATGTCCCTGGCTGCCACCTCAGATGGAGCAATTTCTTCCATAACACCTCCTTGGGTCAGATCAGTCGGGGCAATATCCCTTGCGACCACCTCAAATGGAGTCTCTGCTTCGGTCGTTTCGCTCTCAGTCGGAGCAACCAGATCAACATTAACCTCTCTGGATTCTTCCTCAAAATGAACAATTTCTTCTACGGTCTCTCTGTTGGTTAAGTCGGTTAACTCAACCTGACTGGCTGCCACTTCAGACAGGGTAATCGCTTCTACCGCTTCTCGCTCAGTCAGGTCAAGCTCTCTGGCTATCCCATCAGATAAAGCAATTTCTTGCACTCCTGCTTCTTGGTCGGTCAGGGTGATGATTTCAACTTCCCTAACTTCAGTATCAGAAGGAGCAGTTTCATTGCCTAACTCGATCACCAATGGCATCATCTTTTGTCGCACCAGATAGCGAATCGTTCCTCCATCCAGGCGTTCTTGGTTCCGCTTGCGAGCCAGATCAACAATTGTATGAGCCAGGGTTTCGCCGAACAACTGAACCGCATCAAGGGTGGGGAATGATTGGTGGGAAAGGTGTTTGATCAGATAATTAAGTTCTTTATTGCCACTGAGAGTCGGCGGGCCCATGCCATTGTCGGCCATCACCCTTTTGATCACCTTCTTCAGGGCTTTCTCAATCTCTTTACTAGTCGGTTGAACAGGGGAATGAGTCATGGCATGCTGTTCCCTTCTTCTGCTAGTGATCTGAGCGGATGCAAGTCAGACAGCTAAGCTGCTGACATTGAAGCCTGATTCACACTCAACCTACAGCACCCTATGAACTTTAGCTTGCCATCCTCGACACATTGGTTGAAAGAGGATGTTTGCAGAGCCACTGCTGCCAACAGGGGCAATCTGTCATGACAATTGCAGTCGCTGCAAGCAAGCCTTGATGGCCATATTCCTTTACATAAATAAATAAATAAATAAATAAGATTAGTTCTTAATGGGACGAGGATTTGATACCTTCATGGATACAGTCGTGGAGGAGATAAAACCTGATATGTCTGTCAATCTTGAACCCAAGGTTTCTCCCCTACACACCCCCAGATCTGCTCGCTCAACGATTCTATTGATTGGAGACGACCTATCAGGGCTGGATATCATTGTTCTGGCGCTTCGAGAGGAAGGATACCAGGTTGTCCTGGCCCAGGGTAGACATCGGGCATTGGAGGTTCTGGAATCTGATCAGCGATTGTCTCAACCGACCATTGGTCTGGTTATTCTCGACCAAGCACCCCCCTATAGCAACTGGTTAGATCTCTGTCGGATAATTCGCCATAACAGCAACTGGCTTCCCATTTTGATGCTTAGCTCTTCTACTACGGAAACCGATGTCGTGCTTGGTCTTGAGGTTGGCGCCGATCAGTATCTCGCCAAACCATTCGGAATTCGGGAACTGATTGCCCGCTGTCGAGCATTGCTCCGCTCCTATCAGGCATTATTGCCAACTGGAGAAAATCTATTTTTACAATATGGTGGGCTTGTTTTATTTCCCCAGGAGCATCGGGTTACGAAGGATGGGCAGGAGGTGATGCTGTCACCCAAGGAGTTCAAGCTTCTGGAGGCCTTGATGCGACATCCACGCAAGGTCTTGTCTCGGGATCAATTATTGGATTGGGCCTGGGGATCTGCTTATTGGGGCGACCCCAAGACGGTAGATGTTCACATTCGCTGGCTGCGCGAAAAGCTAGAATCTAATCCTCAAAAACCCCAGTATATTAAGACTTTAAGGGGGTTTGGTTATCGGCTGGGTTAGGACTGATTTAAGCATTGCTACAACCATTTTTTGCCCCCATAGCGATCCGATCAGGATTGTGAAAGGTTTCCGCAGGAAATCCTTTTCACAAAGCCCCTTCACCATCCAGTCGTTCACAAGTCATTTAGGATTGCTATATGAGCCAAGGCAAATGATCTTTCAAGCAGTTAGGGATACGCTCCCGGAGTCTTGCAAAAAAATCCCCTGAGGATGGGTTCAGGAGATTTTTTATTCCAGAATCTTTGGCAGCTCATCACATTCTACCAACTAAATTCAACTTTACCATTTTTAAGCGTCTCAAAAGTTAACAGACCTTTGTGTTTTTCGGTCTTTATATTAACCTTTTGATAATCTGAGGATTAATCTTCCCTTATCCTATCAGCGGTAAGCTTTATAGGTGTTGCTCCTTGACTTGATTAATTTTAGATTTGCCGAGCCCAATTGAACAGCACATTTCGCTACAGGGTGTCTTTCCTGGAGTCAGGGTTCAGTTGATCGCGATAGTAATAGTGCTCTGCTTTTGATTGCTATGCTCCTTAAAGTTCCCTGCTGAAAGGAGTTTTGCCCACCTTACATTTTTTGTTTGATAGTCAAGCGGAAGGTGTTTCCTCACATCAGTTTATTGGACTTGTTCAACCGTTCGTTCTTGGTCATTTAAAGAGTCAGGTGCTTTATGCAAACTCAAGACATGCCAGTCCGCGTGGAAGTGGAAGATGACCGCACTGGTTTAAGTGTAGAAACTTTAAAGCGGGCGATCGCTGACAATTTGTTTTACATCCAGGGCAAGTACCCCAATATTGCAACCGCCAATGATTACTACATGGCAGTTGCTTACACCGTTCGAGACCGCTTGCTGCAACGGTGGCTAGCCACCACGGATACCTATATTGCTCAGGGGCCGAAAATTGTTTCCTATCTATCGGCCGAGTTTTTGATGGGGCCCCACTTGGGCAACAACTTGATCAACCTGAAGTTATATGATCAAGTGCGCCAAGCTGTTCAAGAACTGGGCCTGGACTTTAATGCCATTCTGGAGCAGGAAGAAGAACCAGGTTTAGGCAATGGGGGTCTGGGTCGGTTGGCTGCCTGCTATCTAGATTCCTTGGCCACGCTGGAAATTCCCGCCATTGGCTATGGCATTCGCTATGAGTTTGGCATTTTTGATCAAGACATTCGGGATGGCTGGCAGTTTGAAATCACTGACAAGTGGCTGCGCTTCGGCAATCCCTGGGAAATTGCCCGGCCTGAAGCCACTGTTGAAGTCAAGTTTGGTGGTCATACCGAAACCTACATCGACGACCAGGGGAACTATCGAGTTCGCTGGGTTCCGGGTTATGTAGTAAAAGGCATCCCCTACGATACGCCAATTTTAGGCTATCAGACCAACACGGCCAACACCCTGCGTTTGTGGGCTTCGGCGGCGGTGGAATCCTTTGACTTTTCCGCCTTTAACTCCGGTGACTACTTTGGTTCGGTTGAAAGCAAGGTAGTTTCAGAAAACCTGTCCAAGGTTCTCTATCCCAACGACGATCCGCCCCAGGGCAAACAACTCCGTTTGCAGCAACAGTTCTTTTTCGTATCCTGTTCTTTACAGGATATGTTGCGCATTCATCTGCGGCGAGGGGAACCTTTAGACAATTTCCACGAAAAGTTTGCCATTCAACTGAATGACACCCATCCGGCAATTGCAGTAGCGGAACTAATGCGGTTGCTGGTGGATGAGTATCACATGGATTGGGATCGAGCTTGGGCCATTACCCAAAACACCCTGGCCTATACCAATCACACCCTGCTGCCGGAAGCCCTGGAACGCTGGTCGGTAGATTTATTTGGTAGTTTACTGCCGCGCCACCTGGAAATCATCTACGAAATCAATGCCCGGTTTTTGGAAGAGGTGAAGAATAAGTTTGGCGAAGATGGCGATCGGATCAGCCGCATGTCGCTGATTGACGAAACCGGTGACCGGTTTGTCCGCATGGCCTATCTAGCCTGTGTCGGTAGCCATTCAATTAACGGGGTAGCCGAACTGCACTCAGAACTGCTGAAGCAAGGGGTGCTGCGTGACTTTTATGAAATGTATCCTGAGAAATTTCTCAATGTGACCAATGGTGTTACACCCCGACGATTTATGGTGCTGAGCAATCCAGGCTTAACCCAACTGATTACCAGTCGCATCGGTGATAACTGGATCAAGCATCTGGAGGATTTGCGTCAGTTGGAAGCATTTGTGGATGATGCCGGTTTCCGGCAGGAATGGCGTCAGATCAAACTCAATCTTAAGAGCCAACTGGCGTCCTATATTCAGCAGATGAATGGGATAAGCGTCGATCCCCATTCCTTATTCGACATTCAGGCTAAGCGGATTCACGAATATAAGCGGCAACACCTGGATGTGCTTTACATCATCACCCTCTACAACCGGATTAAGGCTAATCCCAATCTGGATATCACCCCCCGTACTTTCATCTTCGGCGGCAAGGCGGCTCCCGGTTATTACATGGCTAAACTGATCATCAAGTTGATTAACTCAGTGGCCGATGTGGTGAATAACGACCCGGATGTGCGCGATCGCATCAAGGTGGTGTTCTTGAAGGACTACAACGTCAAGTTTGCCCAGCGGGTTTATCCAGCAGCCGACCTGTCGGAACAAATCTCCCTGGCAGGGAAAGAGGCATCGGGTACTGGCAATATGAAATTTGCTATGAATGGGGCGTTGACCATCGGCACTTTGGATGGAGCCAACATTGAAATTCGGGAAGCAGTAGGAGCCGAGAATTTCTTCCTGTTTGGTCTGACGGCGGAAGAGGTCTATGCCCTCAAAGCGAGTGGCTACAATCCCTGGCACTATTATCACGCCAATACCGAACTTAAAGCCGCAATTGATGCACTGGCGTTTGGTCAATTTTCTAATGGTGATGTCAATCTGTTTAAGCCATTGATTGACTCCTTGATGTATCGAGATGAGTATCTGCTTCTAGCAGACTATCCCTTCTACGTCAAATGTCAGGATGAGGTTAGTGGAACCTTCCGCAATGTTGATCGCTGGGCCAGAATGTCGATTTTAAATGTGGCTCGCATGGGCAAATTCTCCTCCGATCGCTCGATTCGGGATTACTGCCAATCCATCTGGCACACCCATCCAGTCCATGTTGAGCTGAGAGACTATATCCATGCCAATGGTGGTCGGTTTGTAGGCAATTAGTTTGCGTTCCTACCGGCATCGGGGAGGGAGTCCTTGCTCCCTCCTTTCTTCGTTCAAACCGGTAATCACCAAAGACAGTAAATTTTGTTCGTTTCATTGAGGAGTATATCAATCATGACTACCAATCTGAATTTTCTGGATGATGGTCAATCAGTGGTCTCCCTGATTAGCCAGTTACATGACTATTTTGTCAATACTCATTCCTTCTATCTGGTGAAACGGGGAGAACTGATTAGTCGTCTGGAACAGGCAACAGACAGTAAGGAAGCATTGCAGCAAGAATTGCTGCAGGTTGATGAGTTGCTCACCCTGTTTGGAGTACTGCAGGATACCCTTTCTGTGGCTGATCGGGTAATCCATTCCAGAGCCGTCGCCACCTCCTTGGGTACTAACTCGGAACTATTCCAGATTCACCTGGAAGATGAAGCCGAGCAACAGGCAGAACGGCAGGCTGCTCAACAAAAAGTTGCATTGAAACAGTCGTCAGGAAGCCAGGCATGAGTTTAATCCTCTATTTGTTGCGCCATGGGGAGACGGTTTACAGTCGGCTGGGCAGTTATTGTGGGGAGCTAGACCCGGAATTGACGCCGGAAGGACAGCAGATGGCCAAAACCTTTGCCGCAGCTTATCGCCATTTGCCCTGGGATGCAGTCTATGTCAGCCCCATGAAGCGCACGATTGCCACGGCCCAACCGCTCTGTGATGCGATTGGCCTGGAGATGCAATTGCGGGATGGATTAAAGGAGTTGCGCTATGGTCAGTGGGAAGACCAAACCGCTGACTATGTGAAAACTCATTACGAAACCGACTATCTGCATTGGTTAACCGAACCCGCCTGGAATCCGCCCACTGGGGGAGAAACGGCTGTGCAAGTAGCCAGTCGAGCCTCGCTGGTGATTGCGGAAATTGAGGAGAAATATCCGACTGGGCAAGTGCTAGTGGTTTCCCATAAAGCTACTTTGCGGATTATTCTCTGCAGTCTGCTGGGGCTCGATCTGGGCCGCTATCGCGATCGCATTGAAATGCCTGCCGCTTCCGTCAGTGTGGTGAAATTTGATGTGCATGGTCCTCTGTTACAACGGCTGGGCGATCGCTCCTTCATGCCGGATGATTTGCGCAATCTGCCCGGCACCTGACTGCTACCCCAGCCCCCTCTATCCATTCGATTGTGTTCAGGAGCTTCATATGACGATAAATGCGGCCAACTTCCCCATTGACCTGAGTGCCTATCAGCCGATCTGCTTGGATCCTGCCAATCCAGTCCTGACCCCTGAACAAGAAACTGCGCTGAGAGCCAATATTCAGCTCTGCCGCGATGCGATCGTCTTCTTCACCGCAACTGGCGCAGCCCGGGGGGTGGGTGGTCATACCGGCGGTCCCTATGACACCGTGCCAGAAGTGATGATCCTGGATGCCTTCTTTCGAGGAGCAACGGATCAATTTGTCCCCATCTTCTTTGATGAAGCAGGACATCGGGTGGCCACCCAATATCTGATGGCCGTTCTGCAGGGTGACCTGCCCGCAGCTCAGTTGCTGCGATATCGGGCTGCGGGGTCTAAGCTCCCCGGTCACCCGGAATTGGGCTTAACACCTGGCGTGAAATTTAGTTCCGGTCGGCTGGGGCACATCTGGCCCTATATCAATGGGGTGGCCATGGCAAACCCCGGCAAGATCGTCACCTGTCTGGGTTCGGATGGCTCCCAGCAAGAGGGCAATGACGCTGAAGCGGCTCGTCTGGCAGTGGCCCAACATCTGAACGTCAAACTAATCATTGATGATAACGACGTGACCATTGCCGGACATCCCTCCTACCTTCGCAAAGCAAAGGAAAAGCAGCCGTGAATCCCTTGCTCCAGGATGTTGACTTCCTTGGTTAAGGTATCGATTATTTGACCGACAAAGAATTACATCATATGACCTAGAATTTAGACATTCTGTGTGGGAATTGTCCTATGGTTGCAACGCCTCTGGCTCCTCCAACTGAGTTGATTCATCTGTCGGGAATTAGCTGGCAGACCTATGAGACCTTGCTGAAGGAATTGAGCGATCGCCGCCTGCGGCTGACCTATAACCGGGGCAATTTAGAAATCATGGCTCCTTCTCCTGAACATGAATTGAGTAAAACCTTGTTGGGCCGCTTTGTCGAAACCCTGGCAGAAGAAACAGACATTCGGATTTATCCTCTGGGTTCAACCACGTTTAAGCGTCCTGAACTGAGTGGTGCGGAACCGGATGAATGCTTTTACATTCGCCAGATTGGAGTTGTGCAAGGGAAAAAAAGACTTGACCTCAATAAAGACCCAGCCCCTGATTTAGTGGTGGAAGTTGATGTGACGAGTAGTTCACCAAATCGCCTCCAGGTGTATGCTGATTTGGGCGTAATCGAGGTTTGGCTCTATGATGGAGAATCCCTGGTCATCCAACAGTTGCAGAACGGCATTTATATCCCCTCTCAAACGAGTCAGTTTTTTCCAACCATCCCGATTCCAGACATTGCCGGATTTTTACAGCAAGCAGGCAAGGAAGATTATCTACAGTTGGTGAAAGCATTTCGGAATTGGGTCAGGAGTCAGATAGGAGAATGAAAGAGCAATTGTGGATTGGCCACCAATCATAGAGAAAAATTTCAATGGGACGCCACATGGCCACCCAACCGATAATCATGAGCGTCCTGATTTTTCGGCTCGGACTTTGGCCGATCGCCCATGATTGTTGGATGAGACAGCCTCTGATGATGGCTCACCTGGCAGGGTTGGTCGTTTGCTTGCTTCGACCAAAGATTCTGGAGTCGGTTCCGATTTTGTTTCCGGTTGGATTGCCTGAGGTGGGTTCAGTTTCATGAAGCTATCAAAGGCATACCAGGCTAGCAGATACCAGGGAGCAGACTTGAGGCCGCCGCCATTGACCAGGAAGCGACGGAACGCCAGCATGGCAAAAGCCATGGGCACTAGAAAGCGCAGATCGGCAGTTCCCTCGGTCCATTGATTGACCCGTTGGTTCCAGGTAGACATTAGCCCAGTCAACTGCCGGGTAGCCGAAGGAAGATCGGACGAATCCGGGGCGATCTCAATCAGTCCCATCTGTTCTAACCGGCCGAAGAGCTCGTCCCCAGAGCCAGCCTCTGGGTCCAGGTAGAGAGTGAGACTACCCGTCTGGGGAGTGGTTTTGACCTGGCGAAGCGATGCCACCAATTGTTTCATAGCCTGAGCAATTTGCTCCATTACCTCCGGTTCACGATACTCCGCCGCCAATCGGACTCGAATGCGCTCGGGCGTCCGACTAAGAACCTGCAATGGAATGGGAAGCGAAATCGTAGCCGGAAGTCCGTGTTCCATAGCTGCTATCCCCCTTTTGACTTCATCCAAACTTGTTAACAGAACCATGAAAATCATTAACCCTGCTGGGTTATTTGAGTAAGAACCTTACTACTGCAACACCTTGGCCTGATCCACGGCCTCCCAGGGCAGACAGCCCAGATCTAAGCGACCCATGTGCCCATAGGCAGCCAGCTTTTGATAGAAACTGCCGTGGTTGGCGGCAGGCAGAAAGCGTAGGTCGAACTGGCGGATAATTCCAGCGGGCCGGAAGTCAAATCGCTGTTGTAGCAGAGCAGCAAGCTGATCATCGGGTCGGGTGCCCGTGCCAAAGGTTTCGACCAGAATACTGACGGGGCGAGCCAGCCCAATCGAATAACTCAGTTGCACTTCACACTCCTCCGCTAAACCAGTAGCCACGATGTGCTTGGCGGCATAGCGGGCAGCATAGGCGCCAATGCGATCAATACGGCTGGGATCCTTGCCGCTGAGGGCGGCCCCGCTGTGGCGCGCATATTCGCCATAGGTATCGATCGCCGTCTTTCTGCCGGTCAAACCCGAATGAACCGAGGGACCCCCTACCGCCAGTGAACTGCCCAGATCGATAAAAATGCGGGTAGCCGCATCGGGCTGGATCAGTTCTGGTTCGAATACCACATCAATCACTGTTTCTCGCAGTTCGGAATAGAACTGTTTCAGATCAACCTTGTCCAGCAAAAACAGCGGGTCATGGCTGACCACCATGGTAATGCTGTGGATACGGTAGGGTCGGCGGCCTCGATACTCCACTCCCACTTGGACTTTGCCGTCTGGCGCCAGGTAGGGTAGAAGCTTCTCATATCGCACTACAGAGAGGCGACGGGCCAGTTGGTGGGCCAGCCAGATCGGCAGGGGCATCATGGCTTCAGTCTGGTTGCAGGCAAAACCAAACACAGTCACCTGATCCCGGGCAGAAATTTGCTCAATTTCCTCATCCGATAGCTGGCGGTCATCCAGGTAGCGGTTGCCACTTTCCGGTTGCTCTTTGACACTGGTGACCACACTACAGGTGCGGCTGTTAAAGTCGGGGTGGTCATAGCCCACCTGCCGAATCACCCGACGAGCAATCTTGGTCAGGTCAATCACCGCATCGGACTCAAAGCGGGCGGCAATGAAGACAATCGCGGTCGAAACGGCACACTCGGTAATCACCCTGGAGAAGGGGTCTTTCTGGAGAAACTGATCCACAATGGCATCGCTGATCTGGTCACACAACTTGTCCGGGTGGCCCTCAGTAACCGATTCGGAAGTAAACATGAAATCCTTTTTCATCGTGTCTGCCCCCTACTTCCTTTGGCTGGCTTCATTGCTTCATTGATGAATAGTGGCACCAAGGCGCTACTGCCAATGACCACCGCATCCCTGAGATTCAGCGGGGCAATCTGCAGCAATTGCCGCAACCCCGGAACCAGGGCTGACAGGAGTTGCAGCATTATCGATCCGGAAAGGGCGATCGCCAGATAGCGGTTGGCTGGTAAAGGATGTGGGCTAAACAGACAGCGGGCCTTGGAGCGACAACTGATAGCATGCAGCAGTTGGGCCAGGGTCAGGCTCATGAAGCCGATGGTGCTGGAACGAGACCCCCTGCCGTAATTGCCAATGGCGTAGCTGTAGGCAGCCAGGGCACTGGTGGAAAGGATGGCTGACTCACCGACAATGCGCTGAAAGTCTGAAGATTGAATAATTGGTTGGGTGGGATCACGGGGCGGCTGGGTCAACACATCCGGTTCGGGTGGTTCCAGAGCCAACGCCAAGCCAGGAAAGATATCGGTAACCAGATTGAGCCAGAGCAACTGCATAGCGTTCAGTGGCTGGCCAATGCCTAAACTGATACCCGCCAGCATTACCATGATTTCGCTGAGGTTGGTGGACAGCAGGAAATGCACTGACTTACGGATGTTGTTGTAAATCGTGCGTCCCTGACTGATGGCGATCGCCATTGTTTCCAGGTTGTCATCCTCTAGCACCACATCCGCCACTTCCCGGGCCACATCCGTACCCGTATGGCCCATGGCGATTCCCACTTCAGCGGCTTTCAGGGCCGGGGCGTCATTGATGCCATCGCCGGTCATCGCTACCACCTTGCCAGCCCGCTGCAACGCCTGCACCACCTGCAACTTATTGGCTGGGCTAATACGGGAAAAGATATGCACCCGATCGCACAGGACACTAACCACCTCCGGTTCCAGGTTGGTCAGGTCGGTTGAATCCAGGATTTGCAGTTGGGCTCCCTGGCTCAGGTTCAGTTCTTTACCAATTGCATAGGCTGTGGGACTTTGGTCGCCGGTGATCATAATCGTCTCAATTCCGGCCTGGTGGAAAACACCCATCACCTCCTTCACCCCTTTACGAATTGGGTCTGCCAAACCCACCAGGCCCAGCCAAACCAGGTTGTCATAGGTTTCTGCCTCCGGATCACTGGTATATCCGTAAGCAACACCGAGAATGCGTAAGCCATTGCCCGCCATGCGATCGTTTTCGGCTTCAATCTCCTGCCGTTGGGCTTGGCTCAGCAGGGTGACTTTGCCAGTGTCAATCTGCCAGTTGCACAATGCCAGCACTTCCATTGGATTCCCTTTGACGGCAACGAAATGCTTCTCACCCTGATTGTGGTGCAAGGTTTGCATATAGTTGCGATCTTCCGAACGGTGTTGAATGCGAATCAGTGGATAGTCCTGGCGCACCTGCTGCACATCTATTCCCATGTGCAGAGCAACTTCCAGGAGGGCATTTTCCGTAGACGATCCCTTAAACAGAATGTCTGCTTGATTCCTCACACACGCACTCTCGTTGCAGAGCACAATCACCTGCAGCAGTTTGAACAGGGCTGCATGGGTGTTGGAACTGAGTTCCAACTTCTCTGGAAATTGCCCGTCAGTCACCTGAATGCGGCTGTTGTCTGTTTGCAACTCAACCACCGACATTTTGTTAGTGGTTAGCGTGCCGGTTTTATCCAGACAGAGCGCCTGCAAGGAACCCAAGGTTTCGACCGCATTCAATTGGCGAATCAACACCTTTTGTCGGCGCATGTCTCGAATGCCCAGAGCCAGCGTCGTTGTGGCCACTGCCGGTAAGCCTTCCGGCACCGCTGCCACAGCCAGGGCGATCGCGGTCTTCAGCATCTCCAGTAGGCCAAATCCCCGCCACAACCCAACCCCAAACACAACCCCGCAAACTGTGCTGGATAACACGACCAGTTGGTTACCGGCTGTGTCCAGTTGTCGTTCCATCGGGGTTTCGGGCGCAGCCGCCTGCCCCACCAGGGTTTGGATTTTGCCCATCTCCGTCAACTGGGCAGTTGCCACCACCACCGCTAATCCCTGCCCGCCCGTGACTAGCGTTCCCATATAGACCATATTGCGGCGATCGCCCAGCGGCACTTGGGGATCGGGTAAGGGGGCCGCAGTTTTGGTAACGGGCAAACTTTCCCCAGTCAGGGCTGATTCATCCACCGTCAGATGCTGCGCCTCAATCACCCGGGCATCTGCCGCCACATAACTGCCTGGTCGCAGCACCAGAATATCGCCTGGGACAACCGCCTGGGCATTCATCTGACTCTGAGTGCGGTCTCGAATCACCCAGGCAGAAGGACTAGCCAGTTGCTTCAAAGAGCGAATGATCCGATCCGATTGGCTTTCGGTGGCATACCCAATCACCCCATTGATCAGTACCACCCCCATGATCACCAGGGCATCAGCCAGTCCTCCCGTCATAACTGAAATGCCGGCTGCTACCGTTAGCAAAGCCACTGGCATCGACTTAAACTGATCAAGAAACATGGCCAGCCGCGATCGGGGAGTGACTTCTAGCAGAACGTTGGGGCCATATTGTTGCAGGTTGCGGTGAGCTAACTGGGAAGAGAGACCCGTTTGGGCAGAGGTCTGAAAGGCTGACAGAACTGTCCGAACTTCCTGAACATGCCAGGCTGGCACTACTGGTGGGATCAGCGGGTCCTGGCGACCTACAGGCACTTTCCTCGATCTATGAGGTCGAGATCGACCAGCAAAGCTAGCAATCGGAGTGGATGACCCTTTAGAGGATCGGGGGCGAGCCAGTGGGCTGGCCGGAGTTGCAATCGGGGTTGCAAGCTCAGATGGAATAGTTTCTGTGATAGGAGCAGTCCGATGGATAGGACAGGGCTGCCCTGATTGCCGTTCCTGCATCAGCCGTTCGATCACAGCCGCAATTCGTTGCCAGCCGACCAATGGCGTGGATGCGGGTTCTGGCGCCGTGGGATCAAACAAAACTAACACATTCCCAGTGAGTGAACTCGCTGAGACAGCACGAACACCAGCAGCCTGAAGCAGGTGAAATTCCAGATACTGTTTGAGAAAGGTTGACCCCCGTAAACCCTGAACGCGAAACCGGGCTCTTCCCTTAACAGCCGTATGAAGCGCTTGCACCAAAGACCGGCGGCTGGAGGGGCTATCGCGGTGATCGGCCATGATTCCACCTCACCGAGAGTTCCACCCTTGTACTGCGGACAACTCTCTGCAGACAACTCCATATTTATTGTACGGATCGCCTCCCCGTGCCTACAAGCAAACGTCAATAAATGACATGTTGGAGACAGATCGATGATGTAAGATGTCACTCTCTAGAGCACTGTGGAAAGTAGAGGAAAGCATGCCAGTCCTGGTAATGGATGAAATAACTAAGGAATAGCCTTGCCTTAATCAAAGTCTGAAACACTGAATTTATAAAGGGCACTTTAAGCCTCATCTGAACCATATCCCATAAGTTTTGGCACATCGTTGCGCTTACCTGAATAGGACACCTGAACCCAATTCATCTATCAAAAACGTAAAACACTCCCTTCGATGGAGGCACTCGATATGCAGGTGAACATGATCCTTACCCACGACTCCTTGAAGAATCTTGATGTCCTCTGCGTCGCAAATTTTGGATGATTCAGTTCTCGATATCGCATCTGAATCTCCCCTTTTAAGGGGGAAATTTTTGTACTAGCGTGCCTGAGAAAATAAACTTTTGGTGAAGACTCCGGATATTTTCTGACTTGTTAATAGAGCCTTACCGTTTCCTTAATCCAAGTATGGGAACTTGGTTTGGGGTTTGTAAAGGACACA